>CAAGKR010094866.1_pt1 | contig 10333 bp, 8 predicted proteins | sample 2556971 | NCBI WGS metagenome assembly CAAGKR01 (sample SAMEA5207829, study PRJEB30636) | soil metagenome | biome: forest; feature: boreal; material: soil | place: USA | collected 2011-09 | depth 1 m
CCCTATCCCGACAACCGGATCCGGATCCTGCCAGCCGCCGAGCGGCCCCAGGAGCGCCTTGAGAGGCTCGGCGTCTCCGCCCTCAGCGACACCGAGCTCCTCGCGATGATCGTCCGCAGCGGCACGCAGGGACAGGATGTGCTCACGCTCTCGTCCCGGCTCATCTCGGAGGCAGGGTCACTCGCCGGGCTCCTCGCCTGGCACGAGGCCGATTTCCGAAAGTTGCGGGGCATCGGCCGCGTGAAGGCGCTCCAGCTGGTTGCGGCGATGGAAGTCGCGCGTCGTGCCATAGGCCGCCCCCACCATGAATCACCCATCCTGAACCGGGCCGATCTGATCGCGGACCACCTCGAATCGATCGCCAAAGGGCTCGAGGTCGAGAAATTCTGGGTGCTGTGCCTCGACAGGCGCAATCGCCTTCGCAAGCGTGTCGAGGTCTCATCGGGCACGGCAACCGCCGCCCTCGCCCACCCGCGCGAGGTGTTCCGCTCTGCGATCCGTGAAGCCGCGGCAGCGGTCGTCTGCGCCCACAACCACCCCAGCGGAGATCCATCACCGAGCGCTGCGGACATCCAGCTTACTAGGCAGCTCAGGGAGGCGGCCGCAGCTGTGGATATTCCTCTCCTAGATCATGTTATCATCGGACGGCGAGGAGCTGACCCGCTTGGTCGGGGGTACTATAGTTTTAGGGAAGCGGGTCTCCTTTGATTCCCCTGGGATTGATTTTTTCCATATTTATGCTTTTATGGCTTCCGTGAAAACAACACTCGAGATTCCTGAACCGCTATTTAGGCAGCTCAAGATCTCCGCCGCGAAACAAGGCAAGACGATCCGTGCGGTCGTTAACGAAGCACTCACCGAGAAATTCAATCGCTCACAGCAAGGCGTCGAAGACCTTCCCGCCTGGAAGGCTGCCTTTGGTGGATTGCGTCGATTTCGAGAGGAGACTGCCAAGATCAACCAGGATCTCGCCGCTGAATTTTCCCAGGTGAATCCGGAAGACTGGAAATGATCCTCGATACAAACGCCCTATCGGCGCTCGCAGATGGCGACGAAGGTCTGGCCGAAAAGATGGAGTCTGTGTCGGTGCCATCGCTGCCATCCATCGTGCTTGGAGAGTTCCGGTATGGCATCCTGGGCTCCAAGTTTCACGGTCGATATGAAGGCTGGCTTCAAAATAGCCTTAAAGCATTCGCAGTAATCTCTGTAGACGGTGCGACCGCCGTCCACTACGCCATGATCCGTTTTGGTCTGAAGTCACGGGGGATGCCCATTCCCGAAAACGACATATGGATCGCCGCTCTTGCTCTCCAATACCGTTTACCTGTGCTCAGCAGGGACAGGCATTTCAGCTTCATCCCCGAAATCCGTCATTTAACTTGGTGAGGCCATCGCCTACTCAGAAAAATGGACCGAGCCCAAATCGCCGCCTTGATCGACGAAAACCTTAGGGCCGCTGAGGCAAGTGACTTTGCTCTCATTCGCCGGATTCCTTCGAGTTCCAAGTTCGACTTCATCGACCACTATCGCTCCCTAGATCCTATCGAAAAGGGTTCACTGCGACAATCCATCGGTATCATGGCGGCAGCGTGGTTTGGGTTTCCGATCAATCGCGAGAAGGAATCGGATCTATTAGACGCGTTCACCAAATATCGCGCACGCGTGGGCTGGATCGCCCCGGGAGACCTGAAGCGGTCCAGCTATAGAATGCTTAGCGCAATGCGCGGCATACTCAATCAAGAGCCTGACCACCAGATCATCAAAAACGCCTCTCCCGACGAGCTGAAAAGGATCATGACCGTATCAACCGCAAAAGCGACTGAGTTAAGGAAGGTAGCCAAATCAGCATTTGGTCAGCTCCTGGGAGCAAAACCCGCGAACCGCGGTGGCGGTGTCTGGATCTACCAAGGGCAGCTTGCCGGCGAGGAAGTCGGCGTTGAATTGGATTTCGGTCACAGCGGCTATACGCAGCTTCGCTACCAGGTTCGGATAGCCAAACTGGCTTTCTGCCAGCCAAACAATAAGCCGGCATATGAGAGTCTACACGGATTCGGCACAGGCCGCTGGGATCAGATTGAAGAAGGCGACGAAGAACGTTCTTTCGCAGTCCTAGGCGAGCTCGTCCAAGCAGTGGTGGAAATCTCTTCCAAGATTTATTCGGGCAGGTCGCCATCCTGACACACACCGACGAATAAGTGATGTTTTTCCCTCCAGTGTTTCCACATGGAGGGTCGCATTTCGAGCAGGTTTTCTAAGCGAGATTTTCCTGTAGGTAATGACTCACACAACCACCCGTCCGGCGACCCATCTCCAAGTGCCGCAGATATCCAGCTAACCAGGCAGCTGCCGTGGATATTCCTCTCCATTCTCCCAGCCCGCAGGGCAGTCCACGGATGCGGCAACCGGCCATGCATGCCCCTTTCCCGAAACCTTTTATCATTGGCCGGCGAGCGCCCGAACCCGTGCGACAGGGGTATGGCGGCCTCGGGGCGTCCGGTCTTCCTACCTGGAATTCACCTTCACCTCGAAAAGCTTCGGCCAATTTTTCCCCGTGACAAATAACCTGTCGTCGCCGGGATCGTAGGCGATTCCATTCATGACGTCGGTGTCTTGGGAGTGATCGGCCGGCGGCAAAATCCCGACAAAATCGATGGCGCCAAGTATCCTGCCCGTGACGGGGTCGATCCGCAGGACAAACTCCGTCCGCCACACGTTGGCATAGAGCTCACCCTTCACGTATTCGAGCTCGTTGAGGTTCTCAACAGGCCGACCGTGCGCAAAGACGCTGATCGTCCGCGATACCTGGAACGTGGCGGGGTCCAAAAACCGGATCTGATTCGTGCCATCAGTCATGATCAGCGACCGGCCGTCGGTCGTCAGCCCCCACCCTTCCCCGGTGAAGGAAAACCCGCCTTCGAGATCCATGTTCTTCAAGTCGTAGATGAAACCATGGTGGTTCTGCCAGGTAAGCTGGAATATCCGCCCGCCCAAGACCGCGATGCCTTCTCCAAAATATTGCTCCGGCAGCCTGACCTCCTGGCGAACGAGTCCGGTCGCGAGGTCGACCTTGCGCAGGGTCGAGCGACCGTTGAGGCCGGTGCTCTCGATCAGCATCCCGTCCCAAAAAACAAGGCCTTCGGTGAACGCTCCGCGGTCGTGCGGCCACGCCTTCACCAGCGTATAGGAAAGTGTGGGAATATCCTCCGTGACCGGCGCCCCGTTTTCCGCCGCCGCCAATCGAGACAGCGCGATCCACGAGGTCAGGACGACCCATGCCCCCTTCGCCATCAGGCGCCGGTGACGCCGTCGAGCCTTCGTTCCAGGTTGTTGAACCATGGGGCAGGCTAGCCCCGAATGAGTTCGAAAGTCGCTCCCATTCAGGTCCTGCCGCCTCGCCGCCGGCATCCAGCCTCCGGTCGCCGGCCGCCACATTCCCGCCCGGCGGGATCAGCGGCCCGCGGGGCCGTCAATTCGTTCCCAGAACCCGATGGCGAAGTCGTTGTCGTTCCCGTACGTCCCATGCCAGTAATAGCGCGACTTGATCTTCTCGTAAAGGGGCCGGAACAGGGCGTTGTTGTCGGAGTTGTCCTTGGGCAGCCAGAGGATGTACTTCACGTCGTTGTGGATGAGCCACCTCAGGGGATCCGGGGCCGTTCCGGCGTAGAATTTCTTGATCTCGTCAAAACGCAGGGGGATCTCGGCGTAGGAGCCGCGAAGGGCCTCCTCGAGCCATGGCCAGCCAAGCAGGCTCTGCTTGTCCGCGAAGAGCGAGACGGCGGGCGCCTCGGAATTGGCCATGTCGAGCCCGCTCTCGAGCGTCACCCCGTCGGGACGCGATCGCAGCTCGATGATCAGGTCCCTCACCACGGGATCCTTTTCGATCCACGCCGATCCCGAGAGTTTCCCGAACGAATCCATGGAGCCCGCAGAAAACTGGACCGCGAGGTCATACGCGAACGACAGGTTGGGAAGCAGGAGAATCAACGTCCCGTAACGGCAGAACCGGGACCTTGATCCTAGGTTGCTGGCGCCCAGCGTCAGGATGACTCCCGCGTACAGCCACTGCCACCATTTCAGCGTCGAGTTGAAACGGCCCTCCGGCCCCTCGTAAATGTCGTGGATGTACGCGAATTCGGTGGCGAAAAGCGCAAGGCCCCAGACCGCGACCAGGAAAAGCGAGAGTGCGCGCCGCTCGCGGTTGAAGGCGCCGAGGACCATGATCCCCAGCACCGGCCAGAACGTCAGGAGCCAGCCGAGCAAAGGCGTGTGGTCCTCGTGGCGGGTCAGACGGAATGAGACGTTTGTTCCAATCGCCTGCTGGGTGAATTCGACGAGATAGGGATACTCGAGGCCTGCGGCAATGGCCGCCCCGGCCAATCCCGGAAGGATGCACCGCCACTCGCCGCGGATGGCGCGGTACGCGAACCATCCCCCCACCAGGAGGCCTTGAAGGGGCAGGATCCACGCGTTCGAGATGAGGGCGACCGGAACGGTGGCGGCCAGCAGGGCGTGGTTGACGGCCCTGATTGACCCCGAGGCCCCGGTCTCCTGGGCGGCGATCAACGTCGCCGCCAAAGCGAGCAGTATGAATCCGGCGAGAGGCGGATGAAAGTCGCCCTTCGTAAGAAAATAGCTGAGCGGCTCCATCGGAAGGTCTCGCGGCTCCAGCCCCGGTGTCGCCATCCACGAGGAGACGCGGTGCCCAAGCGCGGTCAGGTCGTTGCGCACTATCGCTCCTCCCACGAACCGAACGAGGTCGATGGAGTACGCGCGCTGCACGAGGAGGTGCCCCGCGAGGGCTACCCCGCTGCCCCCGATGACAAGGGAAAGGACCCCGACCCATCGACCGACGGGCCACGCGCAGAACTTTGCAAAGCAGCTGCCCATCAGGAGCGTCAGGAACCCGACGAGCGTGCAAAAGGCCAGATGGTAGCTGATGCCAGGACCGACGCCCAGCAGACGCCCGAGGAGCGCTGCGCCGTAATGCTGGAAGCTATAGTAGATATTGGCGCGAAACGGCGCCATCCACAGGTCTGGAGGAGGGAGCCGCATGCCCCGCATGTAGGCCTGGATCAGGGCCAGGTTCGGCATCTTGTCCTCGCTAAAATCAATGTCGGGGAATGTGTAACGCCACGCCAGGCAGTAGAGGAAACCCGCGCCGAAAAGGGCCTCCATCCCCCAATTTTGGCGCACAAGGAGCCGGTTTCGCCATATCAGCCAGATTGAGACGATGGTCGTCAGGGGCAGCACGGGAAGCCGGGCACCCCATCCTCCAAAATGCTCAAGGCAAAAGCATACCAGGCAGATTCCGATCACCCCTGTCACCCTCGACAGCGCGTAGTCGCCGACGACATTCCGCACAGCCAGTCCCGCACCGAGGAGATTGATCCAAAGCACGGCGATGACCAGGAATAGGAATATCAGCGCCATCCAGGGCCAAATTGCCGCCCTCGGCCGCTTAAATCGAGCCCGGAGTTGACGGCAGAAATGGCCGGAGATTCCTTTCGGGCAGCGAGGCTTTCGGAGCCGCCCCGGCCGCAGGTCGGGAGCCGTACCCCGCGGAAGTGCGAAGCGTCCGATTCCCCGCGCAAGCCCTGCATCCTACTTTTCCAGCCACACCTTCTCGAACTCGTGGAAACCCAAGACGGTCGTCGTCCATCCGTGAACGGCCGGGTTGATGGCGTAGACCTGGTTCTGGAAATAAAGGGGGATGAGCGGAACATCATCCAGGAGTATCGCCTCCGCCTTCTGGAAGAGCTCGTATCGGCGCCCGTTGTCGGCGGTGGAAGCCGCCTCGGCAATCAGCCGGTCGTACTCGCGATTGCTCCAGCCCGCCCAGTTGTTCCCTCCTCCCGTGACCATGGTCCCCAGGAACGTCACCGGGTCCGGGATGTCGGCTATCCACGCCGAAAAGGCCACCGTGTAATTCAGGCTCTGCTGGTTCTGGAACAGGGTCTTTTGCTCCAGCTGCGCGATCGTGATGTGGACGCCGAGCTCCCTGAGCCACATCGCCTGGATCGCCTCCATGACCCTAAGGTTCACCTCCGTGGTGTAGCATTGCACCTCGATGACGGGCAGGCCCGCGCCTCCGGGGTATCCCGCCTCGGCTAGGAGATGGCGAGCCTCGACAAAGTCGTCCGCAATCTGCGCGCGGGCCGTGTAGCCGCCGCAGTTGGGCGGCGTCAGGCTGTGGGCCGGCGGATAGACGCCGTTCATCACGTCCCGCGAGAGCGCCTCGCGGTCCAGCGCGTGAGACAGCGCGCGCCTCAGCTTCGCGTTGTCGAAGGGCGGCCGGGTGACGTTGATGAACAGGTAGAACGTGCTGAGCACCGGGTCGATCCGCAGGTCGGGCGGATTATGGGTGCGATACGCCGCTATCTTCGACGTCGGCAGGGCGTACGTCGTGTGAAGCTGGCCCGACCTGAAATTGATCTCCTCGGTGCCCGCCAGCTCGAAAGGAAAGAACTCGACGCGGTTGAGGCGCGTATGGGCCGCGTTCCAATACAGCGGGTTCTTGACGACGACGACGCGGGAGTTTGGGGTCCATTCGGCGAGGGTGAACGCCCCGTTTCCGACCAGGTTTCCCGGCCGCGTCCACTTGGTTCCCTTCTCGTCCATGCGGCCGAACTTCTCAATGACCGGGCGATGCACGGGCAGCCAGGTATTGTGCGAAGCAAGGACCGGAAGGTAGGGAGTCGGCCTTTCAAGCGTGACCCGGAGTGTGGCTGGATCGGGCGCATCGACGCCCACCTTGGAAAAGTCGGTGATCCTCCCGGCATTGAAGGCCTCCGCGTTCCTTATCGGCCAGAGCATGTAGGAGTAGGTGGCGGCAAATGCGGGTGTGAGGATGCGTCGGAACGAATAGACGAAGTCGTCGGCCGTGAGCGGATCGCCATTCGACCATCGGGTGCCCGGGCGAATGTGAAAGGTATACACCAGGCCGTCCGGAGACGCATCCCATCGATCGGCCGCCGCCGGAAACGCGAGCGAGGTCTTTGCATCAAGCTTTGTCAGGCCCTCGAACAGCGTGTAGACAATATGGCTGTCCGTGAACGAGTTAATCACTTCCGGATCGAGGTCGGCCGGCTCGGCCGCGTTTCCAACGAGCAGGGTCTGCGTACGAATTCCGGCGTCGGCCGGCGTCTCCCGCCTGGCGCAACCCGCGAGGGCGAGAAAAAGGGAGCCGGATAGCGGGAGCCATGAGCGACGGGAAATGGAATGCATGGTGCGTTGTCGCATTTCAAATAACCAGAGGGAAGCTACCGCAATAGCATGCATCCGGCCAACTGTCCGCCCGTCAGTCCTCGATCACGTCGAAAACGATTCCGAACGGGTCGCGAAAATAGAGCGCGCCGCCCCAGTCGACAACGATCTTGCAGCCGGCGCCCTTGAGAAGCAGCTTCGCCCTCGCGATGCTCTTCACGCTGAACGAAGGCGTCGGCGGCTGCATCTTTGACGCCTTGTTCACGTAGAGGCGAATCACGCCCGTGTCGAACTCGAGGCTGTCCTTTGTCTTGCTCTTGAGCTTGAACCCGAGGACATCCCCGTAAAATCGCTCCGCCTTCGCCAGGCTCTTGAGATGTATCGCGACGCAGTTGTTGGATCGGAATCTCATCTGAACGGGCGGAAGCCCGCTAAACGTGCGGCGGCAGAACGAAGAGAAGCACCGCGAGGAAATGGCATGTGCTGCCGCCCAGCACGAAGGCATTGCGGAACGCGTATTGATAGCGCAGCCGCCGCATGGACGCAAACAATGCCCCGGCAGTGTAGCACAAGCCGCCAGCCAGCAGGAGCCAAAGGCCGCCGTGAGGCACCGCGACGAACATGGGCTTGATCGCAACCAGGATCATCCATCCGACGAACAGGGTCGCGACCGTTGATGTCCCGCGATAGCGGTTTCCGATGAAGAACTGGAACACGGCCCCGGCCCCGCAAAGCCCCCAGACGACGCCGAAAAGGGACCAGCCCCAGGGCCCCCGCAGGCTCACGAGAAGAAACGGCGTGTAAGTCCCCGCCACCAGCATGAAGACGGAGGCCCGGCCGAGCTTGAGGAAAAATTGCCTCCCGCGCTCGGTGCGCCACGCGTGGCACAGGGTGTAGATGGAGTAGAGAAGCAGGAGGGTGACCCCGAACACGCTGAAGCTTACGATATGCCAGGCATCGCCGTATATGCCGGCGGTCACGGTGAGCAGCGACAGGGCCACGACCCCCAGTGCCACGCCCAGCCCGTTCGTAACCCAGGTAATCGTCCGCTCGCCCGGGCTGAATCGGCTCTCTACAACGGCATGGGCCAGCGCCCCCTTCTTGGCCTCGGCGCGGTGCCGCCGCACCGCCCGGTCCGCGGCCTCGTCGAGCATGCGTATAGGCCAGATCGGCCTGGGGCTCTTGAACTCTTCGGGGTTCCATTCCGCTCCATCCGCATAGATGCTGCGCGGCATCAGGCACGTGCCGAATGCCAGGTCCGCGAGCGGCAGGCAGAAGAACCCTGAGATTGACTCATTGCAGTCGATCACCGCGTGGTGGCGAAGGTGGAAGCTGTACGCCGGGCGCCAGAACATTCCCCACCGCGGATGCTCAATGAGCGGCTCCCATTTCTCGAGGGACCAGTGCTCGATTGCATGGACAAGCTCGTAAAGGGCAAGTGACGAGGCCAGCGCGGCAAAGCCGGAAAAAAACCACGGATAGGTGGGAAGTAGCCACTGCAGCAGCGAAAAAAGCGGCGTCAGTATGCAGGCGAAGGTCACGAGCGTATACCAGGGGAAGAAAGATGCTTCATGCTGGTCGGTATCCAGGATAGGATACTTGTTTTCGATGAACATGAGTCCCTTCCCGTCGCGTGTGGACTTTCGGGCGATGCGGGTAAGCGCATGGTGCCTGGTGTGCTGGCGATAGAATCTGCTGAGAAACGGAACCGCCGGCTTGTGGAGCACGTACCTATGGAAGATATACTCCACGAAGCAGTTAAACAGGCTTATCGCAAAGAAAGCGGCGATCCCCTTCCACGGAGAGGCCAATATCTGGGCCTCCCAGACCCGAGGGGCGATGACCCTGAGGGCGCCGAGGAGAGCGGCGAGCGAAATGAGGACCGTAGCAATGAATAGCGGCAGCGAAAATGCCGGGTGCTCATGCTCTTGGGGCGGGGATGATTGGGCCATGGAGTGGAAGAGCAAACCTATGGCGCTATCGTCCGGAGGTCAATCCAACAGGGGCGAGCCTTTTCGGAAAGGCATCCCGGGAAAAGCCGGATAAACAAGGCGAAGATCAGGCACGATCCATGGAGCCTCATTCTTCTTTTATCCGGAGATTCCCAGAGAGGCTGGCCAAGTCGTCCGATCGGACCCAGCGCCGGCTCGCGCACGTCCCTCGGCTGCGGCTTTCCCGAACGGCACGTCGCAGCTAGTCCATAAAATTCAAATATTTTTGACGTCCTCCCGGTCCTTAAGGACCCGGCTTTCGGGCTGTCTGTCGATAAACTGGTGGACCCTACTGGACTCGAACCAGCGACCTTTTCCATGTCAAGGAAACGCTCTAACCAACTGAGCTAAGGGTCCGTGCTAACGGGTCGGAAATTAAGCGGGATCGACGCCGTTTACGGCAAGGAAAATACCGCGCGGGCCTCGGCCACGTCCCGGCCTATCTGCGCGCGCAATTCGTCGATACCGCCGAACTTGGCCTCAGGTCGGAGAAAGCGGATCCATTCCACGGCAATCGGATCCCCCGCGCCATAGGGACATGCGACGAGCAAGTGTACCTCCAGTCGCGGCTCGACCGCCTGCTCCACGGTGGGGCGCAATCCGTAGTTGGCAACGGCCGGAAGCCATCCATACGACTTTGCCCCGCTGACCCGGACGGCGTAGACGCCGTAGAGGGGCCTCAGGTCCGGCGCCCACCCGAGGTTTAGCGTCGGAAACCCGATGGTCCTTCCAAGGTGCTTTCCGTGCACGACCGTTCCCTCCGCCGTGTAGACATATCCGAGCAGTGCCGCGGCGCCCCTCATGTCCCCGACCTGGATCCGCTCCCGGATTCGCGTGCTGCTGATGGGCTCCCCGTCGAGGTTCACCCGCGGCGCGCTGAACACGGCGATCCCGTGCCGTCGGCCCTCCTTCACCAGCATTGCGACGTCGCCCCTGCGCCCCTGGCCGAACCGGAAATTTTCACCGACGTAGATGCCGGCAAGGTGCGGAAGGTGCCGCTTGATCAGCGGCACGAATTCCTCGGCGGTGATAGACGCAAATTCCCGTGTGAAAGTCTGCACCACCACCGCATCGACTCCCAGCGCGCCGAGCTTGGCCACCTTGGAGGGAAGATCGAGGATCATCCGGGTCGGGTTGTC
>CAAGKR010245637.1_pt1 | contig 10333 bp, 7 predicted proteins | sample 2556971 | NCBI WGS metagenome assembly CAAGKR01 (sample SAMEA5207829, study PRJEB30636) | soil metagenome | biome: forest; feature: boreal; material: soil | place: USA | collected 2011-09 | depth 1 m
GCCGTCCACCCCGTCTGATGCGAGGCGCCGAGGCCCTCGCCGGTGTCGCCGTGGAAGTATTCGTAGAAGAGGAGCAGGTCTTTCCAGTGCGGGTCATGCGCGAAGAGCTCGGCTTTGCGAGTGCCGCGCGGGCCGTAGACGGGCCGATAGCCGTCCGCATCGCGAATGAAGATATGGATGAGACGATCGGCGAGGCGCGACGCCAGTCCGCCGAGCGTAAGCATCTGCACCTCGCGGTCGCCGCTCGGAGTCGTCGCCACCATCGCGGCGGTGTCCACCTCGCGATCGTCGAGCGCGACGCGCACGCCGCCGCCGAACGCCTTCTCCAGCTTGCGAAGCGTCTCGATGATCAGAAAGCTCGTCGGGAACCAGACCGGTCCGCGCCAGTTGCTGTTTCCCCCTTTCAGTTTTGCCTGCGCTTCAGCCGGCTCGTAGGAGACCGATGCGTTGCCGAACGTGAACGGATGGTCCTGATGCGCCTTGCTCAGGCTGCGGATCCCATGCGGCGACAGAAACTCATCGGGATCGACGACGCGCGCCAGCAGATGCTGAAGTTGATTCTGATCGACGACGGCCAGCACGTGCGTGATGTCGTGATCGTAGTGAATCGTCGTCACGCAGCGGTCGACGATGTCGCGACGGTGCTTGAGGAACCACTGCAGATTCTCGCGGAAGACATCGAAGGGCTGAAGCCACTTTTCCTCGAGCCGCTCGATGGCGTACAGCGGAATCAGTCCCACCAGCGAGCGCACGCGAAACGGAATCGCCGAGCCGTCGGGAAAGCGCAGCAGGTCGTAGAAGAATCCGTCCTGCTCGTCCCACAGCGTGCGGCCGCCATGGCGCATCATCTTCATCGCCGCGCCGATGTAGACGTAGTGCTCGAAGAATTTCGTGGCCAATCCTTCGTACACGGAATTCTCTTTGGCCAGCTCGAGCGAGATGCGCATCATCACCAGGCAGAACATGCCCATCCATCCGGTGGCGTCGCTCTGCTCGAGCACGGCGCCGCCGGGCAGCGGCTCGGAGCGATCGAACACCGCGACGTTGTCGAGTCCGAGGAAACCGCCTTCGAAGACGTTGTTGCCCTCGCGATCGACCTTGTTCACCCACCATGTGAAGTTGAGCATCAACTTGTGGAAGCACTTCTCCAGGAAGTCGCGATCGGCGGCGCCGCTGCGGATGCGATCCATGTTGTAGACGCGCCAGACCGCCCAGGCATGCACCGGCGGATTGAGATCGGAGAACTCCCACTCGTACGCGGGAATCTGTCCGTTCGGATGCTGGAACTGCTCGAAGAGCATCAGCCAGAGCTGCTCTTTCGCCAGGTGCCCGTCGATGAGCGCGAGCACGACCGCATGGAACGCCAGGTCCCACGCCGCGAACCACGGATACTCCCACTTGTCCGGCATCGACAGGATGCGCATCGAGTTCAGATGTCGCCATCGACGATTGCGACCTTGATGGCGGGCGGCGGGCGGAGGCAAACGCGGATCGTCGCCATCGAGCCAGACGTCGACGTCGTAGAGATAGCTCTGCTTCGACCAGAGCAATCCGGCGAACGCCTGACGCTGGATGCCTCGCTCTTCCTTCGACGCGCGCTCGGGATGGATCGCGTTGTAGAACTCATCCGCCTCAGCGCGGCGGTGGAGAATGATTTGATCCATTTCCCGCTCGCCGCTCGCCGCTTGCCGCTCGCTCGTCGGCGCCAGTCGCATGTGCATGGCGTACGACGCTCCGGGATCAATCTCCACTCGCAGCCATCCGCACGCTTTCGTTCCGCTGAGCGCCGGATTCACCGCCTGCACGTCGCCGCTCACGATGCGTCGATGAAATGCGTCCTTCGTGAATGGACTGCGCGACTCGGCCCACGCGCCAAACACGCGTGCCGCGTTCGTCTCGTTGTCGGTGAAGAGAAGCTGCGCCTCACGCGGCAGCTCGAGCACGTGCGGGCCGAGGTGCGTATCGGCGAGGAGACCGGCGAGGGGAGGAGACATCGAGTCGTCCGCGAGAAGTCCGCGCTCGGTGGCGCGAATCATCGGCGTGAGCACCGGCTCGGCGTTCCACGCCCACGTGTTGCGGAACCAGATTTGCGGGATGAGATGCAGTGGCGCGCGGTCGGGTCCCCGATTGTGCGCGGTCACCCGAAAGAGCAGCGAGTCCTCGTTCTCTTTGGCCACTTCGATGACGATGTCGAAGTAGCGGCCGTCGTCGAAGATGCCGGTGTCGATGAGCTCGAACTCCGGGTCGCGGCTGCTGCGCCGGCGGTTCTCCTCGACGAGCCACGCGTACGGAAACTCGCGCTGCGGATACTTGTACAGCATCCGCTGATACGCGTGGCTCGGCAGCGCGTCGAGGTAGAAGTAGCACTCCTTGACGTCTTCTCCATGATTGCCTTCGCTTGGAACGACGCCGAAGTAACGCTCCTTCAGAATCGGATCGCGCTCGTTCCAGAAGGCCATGGACCAGCAGAGGATCTGATAGCGATCGCAGAAGCCGGCGATGCCGTCCTCGCCCCATCGATACGCCTTCGAGCGGGCCAGCTCGTGGGGCAGGTACGACCAGGCGTCGCCGTTCGCGCTGTAGTCCTCGCGCACCGTTCCCCAGGCGCGATCCGCGAGATACGGACCCCACTTATGCCAGCGGGCGCGATGATGCATATCGCCGGCTAGACGTTGCTTCTCGGCATGCATCGAAGGACCAGCGGTAGCTTACGCTAAAGGAGAAGTTCGAATTTCGAAGTTCGAATGATGAGTGAAGAATTCTTACTTCTTCATTCGAACCTCGAACTTCGAACTTCTAGTTTTGGCTTGCGCAGTGGCGCGTTTCAGGCGTAAAAACAGGCGATGCGTTTAGTAACGCGCGGTGATCTGGATGGCCTGACGAGCGCCGTCATCATCACCCTCAAGGAACCGATCGACGAGATCGCCCTCGTCCATCCGCAGGACATCACCGATAAGAAGGTCGCGATCCGCTCGGATGACATCCTGGCAAACGTGCCGTATGACCCTCGCTGCGGTCTTTGGTTCGATCATCATCTGCTGACCGACAGCAACGAGAAGCCGCCAGCGAACTTCAAAGGCCGTTACCGTGTCGCCCCCTCGGCCGCCCGGCTGGTCTACGAGTACTACATGGAGAAGAATCCGAAGGACCCCGATCTGATGCGGCTATCGAAGCTCGTCGATGAGACGGATCGGCTCGACGCCGCGCAGCTCACGCCCGAAGACGTCGAGAACCCCGGCGACTACATCCTCCTCGGCTACACCATCGACAGCCGCACCGGCCTCGGATCGTTCGAGGAGTATTTCCACAAGCTCGTGAAATGGCTGCAGACGACGTCGATTCGCGAGGTGCTGGAGCAGCCGGAAGTGAAGGAGCGTGTCCAGCGAATCCGCAACGAGCAGGAGGACTTTCGCCGCCTGCTCCAGCGCAACAGTTTCCAGTTGCAAAACGTCGTCATCACCGATCTGCGCGAGATCGAGCGCCTGCCAGCCGGCAATCGCTTCCTCATCTACACACTGTTTCCCGAGAGCAACGTCTCACTGCGCGTGCATTGGGGGCCGGCGCATCGAAGCGTGATCGCCGCCGTCGGCCACAGCATCTTCAATCGCACCTGCAAGACATCGGTTGGCGAGTTGATGTCGCGCTATGGCGGCGGCGGACATCGCGGCGCGGGAACGTGCGTGCTGCCGCTCGACAGCGCGGCGGAAGCGATCGACGAAATCCTGTTCGAGCTGCAGGCGAACGGGTAACGCCGCCATCCTGGCGGCCGGTCCGCCGGCGTCACCAGCGGTGATATGCCGGATGGCCTTCCTTGACCGCGACAAACGTCCCGCGGCACGTCGCGGTGACTTTTCCGTTAGCCTCGAGCGTAGCCTCAACGATCGCGCGATCGTCGGATGACTCGACGACATGCGCCCGCAGATGGAGTGGCGTGTCCATGGGCGTCGGCCGCTTGAGATGCACGTGAAAATCAGCGGTCACAGTGCATGGCGGGCCGTCGGCGCCTGACTTCTTCATCAAGTGAATCGCCGCGGCCCAGTTGCCGTGACAATCAAGGAGCGCGCCGCAGATGCCGCCATTGAGGATTCCGTCGAAGGCCAGATGATGCGGCTGCGGACGCCATTCACAAATGAGGTCATCGCCTTCAGCAAAGCTACGAATGCGAAGTCCTTTGTCGTTTGCCGGTCCGCAGCCGAAGCATCGGTTGTTCGGCGCATAGGTTTCCTGAAGACTCTTCACTTGCGCGCGAACGCTACCACGTCCGGAAAAAACTGATGGAAGCAGCGCTCGAGCTCCGTCCGCGAGTCCGTCAAATGATGTGTCGCCGTCTCCAGGTGGGGACGCCGCGAGAGACGGCGCGAGAGATTCGTCAGCGCGACGTAGATGCCTTCGACTTCGCGATACGAAAGCAGCCAGCCTTCGTTGCGCATCCGTGGATAGATGAATCGCAGGCGGCCGGGCAGTTCGTCGACATGAGGATCGATCGTCGTCCACACTCGATCGAGAAACCCCTCGAGCGATTCGTCGCTGTACCGCGACCACGACGTGGCGAGGAAATGATCGAAGAAGACATCGCTGATCACACGCGAGTAATGCCCGTGCTCGGGAATCAATACGCGACGGAAGGCTGCCAAGGCAGGATGCGTATCGGTAAACGCGTCGACGCGGCGGTGCAACTCGATTCCGTCGCGAATGCCTGGCGGGAACTGATCGCCGAGCCGTCCCTTTACAAAATCGCCCGCCAAGTTACCGATCAGTGACTCCGCGGAGTCGCCCGCCAGGAAGAGGTGAGCGAGATAGTTCACTCCGATACCATAGCGGCTTCGCGGAGGAAACAATGAGTAAGCATTCCGTTCGATTTCCCGGTGAGAACCAATCGTACCGATCGGCGCGCGACGAACTGCTGGACGCGGAGATCGCGCTTCGCCGAAATCTCGAGGATGTCGCCGCGAAGCGCCGCAAGCTTCCGTTAGGCGGCGAGATTCGTGAGGACTACACGTTCGACAGCGAGAAGGGACCGATTCGGATGTCCCAACTCTTCGCCGCCGGCAAGGACACGCTCGTCATCTACAGCTTCATGTACAGTCCGAAGATGGCGGAGGCGTGTCCTTCGTGCACTTCGATCCTCGATGGGATGGACGGCGAGGCTCCGCACATCATGCAGCGGGTGAATTTCGCCGTGATCGCAAAGTCGCCCATCGAGCGAATCCGGAAGTTTGCCCGTGAGCGCGGCTGGCGGAATCTGCCGCTGCTTTCATCGGCGAACAACACGTACAACCTCGACTATCACGCCGAGGAGGCGAATGGGGGCCAGGTTCCGACGCTGAATGTCTTCGTGCGACGCAACGGCCGCATTCATCATTTCTACAACACGGAGCTGCTGTACGCGCCCCGCGAGGCGGGTCAGGACGGCCGCCACGTCGACATGATCTGGCCGCTGTGGAACGTGTTCGATCTGACGCCGGACGGCCGCGGCACCGATTGGAATCCGCGCCTCGCGTATTGAATCACTCCAGACGAATCGTTCCATCCGGCATGCGTCGCGCGGTTGGCGCGTACTGCCCGATCAGCTCCCGTCGCCACCACGCGCCAGTCTTGCGGCGCTCCTCACGTGACGTGAACCAGTATTGCCACAGCATGGCCCGTACAGCGACCGGCGGTTTCGCCGCGAACGGATTCGACGCAAAGAGTCGCAGAACATCCGGCTGATTTTCCAGCAGGCGAACTTCGGTGTTCACGACCCATCGGTTGTCCGTCCACGATCCGAGCATGGCGAACCAGAGATTCCACTCGAATCGCGGCTGATACGGAGCGTAGAGGCCGGGTGGCTTGCGCACGTCCTGCGGTTTGTATCGAAACGGATAGGCGATCCATGTCTGGTCGTCTGCCGTTCCCTGAAACTCGATTTCGTAACGCGCCCTCGTCATCACGGCGAAGAGCCCGTAGCTGTTGGCCACGCGGAACGGCTCGAGCAGCCGCACAGTCGGGAAGCCGGGCATCATGAAGCTTGTGACCGTGGTGATGAAAATGATCGGCAGAACGATCGACGCCGCGTAGGAAGGTTCTCTGTGTGGCGCAGGCAATCCTGCCTGCGCGGGCAGGCGAGATCGCCTGCCCCACACAAAGAAATCATCATCGACGAGCAGGAAACCCTGGAACAACACGAGATAGTTGAGGAACGCGTAATTCGCCGTGAGGATGATTCCGCTCTGCAGCGGCGTGGTGATGAAAAAACAGATCCGGCGTGACCACTTCGGAAAGAAAACGAGCCAGGCGACAAAGAGCTCGATGATCAGCGTCGCAGCGGCGCTGGCGGCGTGAAACGAGTGCGGCCATTGCTGCACGTGCCATCCCATCCACGACGGCAGCGGCCCATTCTCGTAGTACTTGTCCATCGCCGTCAGGTTCCGCCACTGCGGCTCGCCACTGAGGATCTTGACCAGGCCAGACTCGAAGTAGATGCGGAACCACTCCCATCGCAGCATGAAGAGGCTCGCTTTTGATGGCGGCTGAGCGGCGGCGAGGCCCGGCCTGATTCCACGCGGCGCGAAAAAGATCGACAGGAGCGCAGCCTCCAGCAGCATGCCGTCCGACTGATAGGAGGAGAAGTCCTGCGCTGCTGTGACGAACGAGAGGAAACAGACTCCGGCGAGAGCGATGCTCGCCCGTGGCCAGACATTGAAGACGATGGCGGCCGAAGCGAGGAATCCGATCCAGACGAGCGCGTCGAGAGCGCGATCGCTTGCGTTGAACCACAGCAGCGTCGGCACAACCCAGTAGCCTTTCGCGCCGAGCACGTTGCGGACGGCCTCGAGGTAGGCGTTCGCCGACAGAATGCCGTTCGGGCCGATCAGTCCGTGGATCTGAAAATAGAGCGAGTAAAACGCGGAGAAGAAAATCCCGCCGAGCGCGCGCAGCCAGATCCATCGGGCGACGAGGTACGACGGCGCCCTGAAGTCGGGAGCGAACCAGCGCTTCAGGAGCGGCGGCTGCGGCTCAAGGATGTTCTCGAACATGCAACTCCCAGATCTCGATGGCCGGAGCATGGGCCATCCATGCTCCTTGCCACTCCCCCCGCCAATTGTCGTAGAGGAGACCGAACTGCTGCGCGCGCCGCGAGAACCAGGTGCGCCACCACCACGCCGCCGCCCCCGGATTCGTCTTCCAGCCGATGACGGCCGCCGCGTCGGCAACGCCGAGGAGCGGATTGGTGAGCACGACGAAGCGGATGCCGTTCGCCTGGCAATAGCGGGCGAGCGCTGTTTCATCACGCGAGAGAAGCGCCTCATTCGCGCGTTCGAAGGAGATCCGATCCGGCATGTTGCCGAAGTTGTCGATGACGACACCATGCCCGCCGATCACATCGATGGTGTGGCCGAGCCACCATGGCGCGAGGACGCGTCCTCCGGGTCGCGAGCGCAAGAATTCCGCGGCGCGGATCCACTGCCGCTCATCCGGGCCAACGGGCGGCGTCGGATGCTGCATCCACAGCGCGAGCTGGATGACCGGCGGGAGGGCGATCGCCGCGAGGGCGACGATTTGCAGGACCCGTGATCGAATCATCGAGGCATACGCGGCGCCGGCGAGTGCCAGGAGGGGGATGCCGACGCTCCAGAAGCGGCGGCTCGACAACGTCAGGAGCAGGTACACGATGGCGAAGAGCGCAATCGGCAATTCGCGCCGTCGCAACGCCAGCGGCCAGACGAGGATCGCGCCGGCGCCGAGTCCGACCAGAAGCGAGAGCAGATCCGCGCCGCGCGCTTTCCAGATCGGTTGAAACTCGATGATCGTGCGCAGCCACGGATCGCCGGCGAGGAAATGCGAGCCTTCCATCAGAGACGGCAGCGCGAGGGCAACGGCCACGCAGGCGATCAGTAGCAGGTGCAGCGGCGCACGGCGGCGGGCCAGGGCGCCCGCCGCCACACTGAGAAGCAGTACATGCGGCCATCCGAGGAACCACGGACTGTTCGGGTAACCGACGCCCCGCGTGATCCGGTACACCGCAACTGCGATTGCCGCGATGGCGAAGCCGATCGCTCCCGCGCGACCGTCGCGGAAGATGAAGAGCACCACGAACGCCAGCGCAGCGGCGATGATCAACGCCGTCTGGACGAAGAGCGCCGCGATCAGCGCGACGCCGAGGAGCGCGCCGCGTCGGGAGGCGGTGGCGCCCAGGATCGCGAACGCCAGCGGCCACTCGAGAAAGTGATGATCGATGTTGCCGATCGACGACTGCGTGACGAGAAAGGGAGAGGCGGCAAGGGCGAGCGCCGCGGCGATCGCAGCCAGCGCGCCGAAGTGACGCGCGATGATGAATGAGGCGATCGCTACGAACGCAGCGCCGAGGAGTGGGGGAAACCAGACGATGCGGTGCAGGACCGAGTCGGAATCACGTCCGCCGAGCAATCGCGCCGCGCCGCCTGCAGTCAGATCGTAGAGCGGCGGCCACGGACAGAACGCCTGACGATCGGAATCAAACTCCAGCACCTGCGGAAAGTGCACGGCGGAGAAAGAAATCCGCTTCCAGTGATACAGCTCGTCGACCGGCGAGAGTTGTGGCCTCCCGTGATCGAAGGCCAGCGGCGCGTTGAGTAGCCGGAGCGCGAGCGCCACGACGAACGCGGCGACGGCGATGACTGCCCGCTGTGTGTCCTGTGTCACACCGCTTGCCATTTCCGCGAGTTTGCCCCAACCTTTGTGCAGTCCAAGTCGTTCCAACATTTTCGGCGGGCGCATTGCGAGCATTGACTGTTGCCGCACTTCTTCTGGTGATTGTCTATCCGGCGATCGGGTCGGACTTTGACGTCGTTTCCACGCTCTGCCGCGAAATCGACGTCCCGCTCGATTCCACACACTCCGTCTCCCGCCTCGGCGTCTGCGACGAGACGGCGACGGTGGATCTCCTCTGGCATCTCGACCGTATCGATCAACTGCAGGCCGATCTCGACGGACGCTATCACCGTCGCCACTCCGGCGCGGGAAGCATCGTCTATGTGATGGACACCGGCGTGCTGGCCAGCCACAGCGAGTTCGACTCGCCGATGGGGAGCCGGGTCATCGCCGGATTCGACGTCGCCGAGTCAGTGACGGTCGGCCAGTCGGAATGCCACAGCTCGAACAAGGCGCTGAAGCCTTGCTACTCCGATTTCGCCGAGCTACCGGGAGCGTCGCACGGCACGAGCGTCGCTTCGCTCGTCGCCGGCAAGAATGTCGGCGTCGCTCCGGAGGCGATGATCGTCAGCGTCCGTGTGATGAACGAGTCGGCGCTGGCCACGACGCGGACGTACCTCGACGGCCTGAATGCGATCATCCGTCACGCGTGGGATCCGTCGACACCGCAGTTCCACACCGCGATCGTCAACATCAGCGGCTGGGTGCTGGAGAGGCTGGTGTCGATGCACGACCCGGCGCCGGTGCCATTCGCCACCGTGGAGAAAAAGATTCGCGACATGATCGGCGGCGTCGACGCCATGGGTCAGCCCGATGCGAACGGCAAGAAATTCTTCTTTGTCGTCTCCGGCAACAACGTCGACAACGGATGCGGCCGCGCCGGCGTCGTCGACCGTTTCCCCGCGATCCTCGGAAAACAGATCGATGGGCTCATCACCGTGGGCGGCATGACCTCGGACAATAGCTGGTGGCCGGGAGCGTGCGCGGGCGGAGTGGAGATCCTGGCGCCATCGGAAGGGATCTTCAGCGCGTCGATCACGGCGAACGATCACTACCGCGGCACTCGGCCGAATCTGCGCTCCGGCACGTCGTTCGCCGCGCCGATCATCGCCGGCATCGCGGCGCGAATGCTCTCGGAGAATCCGTTGCTCACGCCCGCGGAGCTGGAGTCGGTCATCGTCGCCACACCGTCGCGGATTTCGAATCCCGACGCGACGCACGCCGATGGCAAGGTCGCGTTCGTTCAGGACGCGCCGGCAGTCCTCACCGCACAGCGGCTGGCGCCGTAGTGTAGCGACGGGCGTCTGGCCCGTCGGCGCGGGGGACGCGCGCCGCTACACTATGGGTGATGACGTCCTCCTACGACTCCTCTGCAATCGAAGTTCTGACGGGTCTCGAGCCGGTCCGCAAGCGGCCGGGCATGTACACCACGACCGAGCGGCCGAATCATCTGGCGCAGGAAGTCATCGACAACTCTGCGGACGAGGCGATCGCCGGTTATTGCGACGAGATCACGGTCACGCTTCATGACGACGACTCGGTTTCGGTGACAGACAACGGGCGCGGTATGCCCGTCGACAAGCACGCCAAGGAAGGCGTCTCCGGGGTGGAGGTGATTCTGACGCGACTGCACGCCGGCGCGAAGTTCTCCGAGAAAAACTAC
>CAAGKR010365281.1_pt1 | contig 10333 bp, 10 predicted proteins | sample 2556971 | NCBI WGS metagenome assembly CAAGKR01 (sample SAMEA5207829, study PRJEB30636) | soil metagenome | biome: forest; feature: boreal; material: soil | place: USA | collected 2011-09 | depth 1 m
AAGAGCCCGGTGACGGGAGACTGTCACGCCGGGATCCGAGGGAGCCGGGGGCTGCGATGCCCCCGGCCACCCGACACGCGTCATACTGGTGGCGCACCCAGCGACCGAGTTTTACGGGTGTTTGCGTTCTTTCCACGGGAGTTTGGGCCACTGGGGCGCCTCAGCCCATTCAGCGGGGCCTCTACACACCGTGCCCGACAGTCCTCCCAGCCTGTGCTCGCGTTCGTAAGCAGGCGCGCGGACGGCGGATCGCGAGGGTGCCCCAGTCGTAGGCCGCGCTCGTCTCGCGCGGTCAACGCGAGGGCGTGTCGCAAGAAGCGTGTGCTTTGGACGGGCTTACCAGACGAGCGGCACGCCGTAGGGCTCGAGCGCGCGATCGTTGGATACGAGGACCGCCTGCTCTACTGCGGCCTGCGCTACGAGCATCCGGTCGAAAGGGTCCCGGTGGTGCCATTCGAGGGAGCCCACTGCTTCGGCGTGCGCGATCGTGACGGGCAGCGCGTGGGCGCCAGCACCGATCAGCGTCGACGCGAAACCGTCTGGCGCCTTGAGCTTGCCGAGCGAGCGCTTGATCGCGACCTCCCACACGACGGCGGAGCTGAGCAAGACGTCGTTGGATGCGTCGTCAAGGAGATCTGCGCAGGACGCTCCGAGGCGCTCGTCGTCGGCAAGCCACCACAGCGCAGCATGCGTATCAAGCAACAGCTTCACCGAGCGCCGAACGCCTCGGCGATGTCGTCGGGCAACTCGTCGAAGTCGTCCGCGAGCTCAATTTGATCGCGCCAAACGCCGCGCACTCTGGCCAACGAGGACGTTCCGGCGACGGGAACGAGTCGTACCACGGGGGTGCCATTGCGGGCGATGACGATGTCCTCGCCCGAGACTGCACGCTCCACCAGCTGCGAAAGCTTTGTCTTTGCTTCGTGCATCCCGATCTGTGGCATATTCACACCCTAGCACCATCTAGCTAGGCTAGCTACATCACCCTGACGGGGTGTGCACAGAGGAGCTTGGGCCACCGGATCGTGACGCTCACAGGCCCGGCGGGGTGGGAAAAACCAGGCTGGCGGTCGAGCTCGCACGCGCGTCGCGGGACGACTTCGCCGACGACGTCTGGTTCGTTCTCGTGCTCGACGGTTTCGAGCACGTCGTGGGAGCGGCGACGCTGGTCGCCGACCTACTGGAGGCCAGCCCCGGACTGAAGGTGCTGGTCACCAGCCGGGCGGTGTTGCGCCCTCCGGCGAGCACGAGCTGGTGGTGGCGCCAGCGGCGCTTTTGCAGGGCTTTTCTATGGCACGGCTGGTTTCGAACCAGCGATCTCTCGCGTGTGAAGCGATATCTCACCGGCGCGAAAACGCCCAAATTCCCTGCAAATCGGCCGCATGCAGCGCGGCCGCCTGAAATCGCGTTTCACGGAGTTTCCGTGTGTTTCACGCGAGTTTGGGCCGCCGGAGCCCGGCAGTGGCCCATTCAGCGAAGCGCGATCTGCGGCCTCGTCGCGCTCTCTGACATGCGTTAGGGTCGTGTGGGTGGCGGTCCGGCGGATTGCTGCATTGCCGGTGACAGGAGTCGCTCGTTGGGCGACGCCGGTGTTTGCCATGTGGTCTCATTGCTGGTAAGGTGGTCACATGCGGGATGTTGGTGTGCGAGAGCTGAAGGGGTCGCTGAGCGAGACGCTGCGTGCTGTCGGACGTGGCGAGGAGGTCCGTGTGACGAGCCGCGGCCGGCCGATCGCCTACCTCGTCCCGGTTGGAGCGGCGCCGGCCGACGCGCGTTTGCGTGGGCTCGTGGCTGCGGGCCGCGTCGTGCCCCCCGCGAGGAGTCATCCGACCGTCCCGCCACGGCCGGTTCGCAGCCCACGTAGCGCGTCAGCGCTGGTGCTCTCCGAGCGGGAAGCCGACCGCTGAACCTCTACCTGGACGCGAGCGCCCTCGTCAAGCGCTACGTCGCCGAATCGGGCAGCGATCTTGTCGTAGACGCGATGGCACGCGCCGCTGGCTGGTACAGCTGCCGAACCGGATTCGTCGAGACGGTTCGCGCGGTCGCTCTCGCCGGCGGGCCCGCCGCGACAAAGGCTGCCAAGGAAGAGTGGCCGGCATTCGTCGTGATCGAAGTCGACCAAGAACTCGTCGACAGCGCCGCAGTGCTCGCAGTCGAGCGCTCGCTGGGCAGCCTCGACGCGCTCCACCTCGCCGCCGCCCTGATCCTCCCGCGCGACGACCTCGTCTTCGCCACCTGGGATCGTCGTCTGCACGCGGCCGCAGGCGAGGAAGGCCTAACGCGCATCCCCAACACCATCGCCTGATCAATCCAGTGGCCCATTGCGATGCCTCGGATCGCCCTCCACCGGGCCACCATCATGACCCTGACTCGGCCGCACGGCACCAGGCGCGGCAGTTTCAGATCAGCCGTGTGTCCGGGGCAGCCAGCCAGGTGTCGGGCTGAGCAGCCGACGGCTACGCTTTGCGATCTCGACCTCGGTTTCGATCCCGCGGATCGTGCGCGTGACGAGCGGGACGACGACGTTTCGCAGTCGCGGCAGCGCCTCATCACGGGTGAGCAGCACGACCGGGCGGCGACCCTCGTCCTCAAGCTCGAGCCAGAGAACGTCGCCGCGCGCTACCAAGGCTCTTCGCGAATTGCCTCGGTGGGCAGGGCCCGATGTTCCAGCTCCACGATTACGACGACCTCAAGAAGGCGATCGCTTCCTTCTGCGAGGCCCGCAAGCCAACCGCGGCGCTCTGTCACGGCAAGTGCGCGCCGCTCGACGTGCAGCTTGCCGACGGGCGCTACCTCATCGACGGCAAGACGATGACGGGCTTCGCCAACGTCGAGGAGGACTTCGGCGACGCCGCGGTCGGCCAGAAGATCGTGCCCTTCCGCATCAAGGACGAGGCGAAGGCTCGCGGAGCCAGCTACGTGCAGGCAGGCTGGTTCAAGGCCTTCGCGGTACGCGACATGAACCCGATCACCGGACAGCAGCAGTACTCGGGCAGGAAGGTGGCCGAGCTCGTCATCGCCGCGCTCGGCGACTGACCGCGGCCAACAGGCTGGTCTGACGGCCGGTGCTCAACGCCGACCCCAACGACCGTCGCACGTGCCCCCGCCGAGCCACTCACCCCACCAGAGATCCCTCCAACCACGAACTACGAGGAGACGTCGAGATGATGGCGCTCGACGCCGAAGACGAGACCGTCTTGACGATCACACCCTGATCGGTGGACGTCACGCTCCGCTTCGGGCGCTGGCAGAGGCGACGGCCAACATCGGCCGTCGAGGCTGATCTGCGAGCCCTTTGCCCTGGGCATGCGCGCTGGCCGGCTCGAGCCGGGGGTCGGTGCAGTTCGAATCCGAGCTCGCGAGCGATCGTCGTAGCGCTTCGTGCGCCCGGCACCTTGGGACTGGTCGGTGGACTTGTCCTTTTCGGGATGTTGCCGTTCGTCTTAGAACCAAACGGCAGTTCAACCGCTACCGATAAGGAGTCGCAATGTCGTCTCAGCAGGAATCCACCGCTGTCGCCGTTGCCCGCGCGCACGTTGATGCGTGGGGAGTTCATCACTACGACGTGGCCCGCGACGCCCTGGCGCCTGAGGTGCACGTTATCGTGACGAGTGTCGATCCGAACACGCCGCAGGTCGACACGACAGGTGCGGACGAGTACATGGACGGTCTGATCCAGTTCGGCCACGCAGTGCTGCCCGGCACCACGCGCGTGATCTCGGCCTCGGGTGATGACGCGCGAGCGTTGCTTCAGGTCAGCTCGCGGGTGAAGTTCGGTCCGGACGCGCCCGAGATGACGCTCGAAGGGGCGCGTCTGTATCGCCTCGATGAGACCCAGAAGATCATCGAAGAGCGAGTCATCTTCTTCGTCTCACCCGAGTGATTTTTGCGATCGGAGACCGCGGAGCCCTAGGGTTCCCTCGGTCTCCGGCGATGACTAAAGCCACAACAAAGGAGAAAGTCCGATGCGCTACGCAATGTTGGTCTGCGTCGAAGAGAGCGGGGAGACGACCGAGGCGGACCCCGAGCGGCAGTACGCCGAGTTCATGGCGTTTCAGGACGAGATGGAAGCCCGCGGCGTCCTGGTCGCCCGCGAGCGTCTGCGGCCAACGGCACTGGCGACGACGGTGCGGATCCGTGATGAGGGCCTGGTGGTCGCGGACGGTCCGTTCGCCGAGACCAAAGAGCAGATCGCCGGCTTCTACATCATCGAGTGCGCCGATCTGGACGAAGCGATCGAGATCGCCTCGCGCAATCCGGGCGCACGGCGCGGGACGATCGAGGTCAGGCCCGTGTGGGAGATCTAGCTGCCGCGCAAACAGCGGTCACCGATGCGTTCCGCTCGGACTGGGGACGGGTGGTTGCGTACCTGATTCACGTCACGGGCAACTGGGACCTGGCCGAGGAGTGTGCCCAGGACGCATTCGAGCGGGCGCTGGAGCGCTGGCCGCGCGATGGGATCCCATCGAGCCCGGCCGCCTGGTTGAAGACGACCGCGCGGAACCGTGCGCTCGATCGCTTGCGCCGTACGACGGTGGGCGAGGCGAAGCTCGAGGAGCTGATGGTGCTCCGAGGGAGTGACGAAACCGCCGACGGCGATGACAGTGGGATCGACGACGACCGGCTCCGGCTGATGTTCACGTGCTGCCACCCGGCCCTCCCGGTCGAGGCGCAGGTGGCTCTGACTCTGCGCTCGCTCGCCGGCCTGACCACCCCGGAGATCGCGCGCGCGTTTCTAGTGCCGCACGAGACGATGGCCAAGCGGCTGACGCGCGCGAAGCGCAAAATCACCGAGGCGCGAATCCCGTACCGGGTGCCCGCCGCACACCGCCTCGGCGAGCGACTGCGGGCCGTGCTCGTCGTGATCTACGCTCTGTTCAATGAGGGGTACGGCGCGAGCGCCGGCGACGAGCTGATCCGCAAGGACCTGTGCGTCGAGGCGATCCGGCTCGGGCGCCTACTGGCCGAGCTGATGCCAGACGAGCCCGAGGCGCTCGGGCTGCTCAGCCTGATGCTCCTGCAGGACTCACGAAGAGCTGCCCGGGTCGGGACCTACGGCGAGCTGGTGACCCTCGAGGACCAGAACCGGGGCCTGTGGGACCAGGCGGCGATCGCGGAGGCAGGCACGGTGCTCGATCTCGCCACCCTGCTGCGGCGCCCCGGGCCCTACCAGCTGCAGGCGGCGATAGCCGCCAGCCACGCCAACGCCCCGGGCGCCGCCGAGACCGACTGGCACGAGATCGCCGCCCTGTACGATCGGCTGAGCGAGATCGTGCCAACGCCGGTGGTGTTGCTCAACCGCGCGGTTGCCGTGGCGATGGCCCAAGGGCCAGCGTCAGGCTTGCGACTGGTCGACGAGCTGGAAGAAACCGGAGCCCTCGCCGACTACTACCTGCTGCCGGCGACCCGCGCCGATCTGCTCAGACGCCTCAGCCGCTACGGGGAGGCCGCGACCGCGTACCGGCGCGCGCTCGAGCTCGCGCCGACCGACGCCGAGCGCCGGTTCCTTCGGCGGCGACTGTCCGAGGTGTCGGAGGAGCTTCACCACTGAGGTGTCCATTTGGGCCTGCGTCCGTTCGTCTAAGCGAAAAGCGCCGCGGTGAACGTGGCCGAACCAGGAGGCTCGCATGCAAACCTCAACCGACCACACCTCGTTTCTCTCCACCCGCCGCGGCAGGCTCACACTCGCGCTGGTCTGCCTCGCCGGGTTTCTCGATTTCGTCGACACGACGATCGTCAACGTCGCGCTGCCGTCCATCCGCCACGGCCTCGGGTTCTCTGTGGAGAACCTGCAGTGGGTCATCAGCGGATACCTGCTGACCTATGGCGGACTGCTGCTCCTCGGCGGCCGCGCCGCCGACCTGCTCGGCCGGCGCCGGTTACTCGTGGCCGGGACTACGCTGTTCGCGCTGTCCTCCCTGACCGCCGGCCTCGCCGGCAGCGATGCCGTGATGATCACTGCGCGTCTCGCCCAGGGACTCGGCGCGGCGATGATGACCCCCGCCGCACTCTCGATCCTGACCACATCGTTCACCACCGACAACGACCGGATCAAGGCGCTCGGCGTGTGGAGCGCGACCGTTCCAATGGCCTCCGCCCTCGGCGTCACGCTCGGCGGAGTTCTGTCCCAGGGACCCGGCTGGCGCGCGGTGTTCTTCGTCAACGTGCCAATCGCCGTGCTGGTCGTCATCGGCGCGATGCGACTTCTCGATGACGACCGCAACCGAGCGCCTGGCCGCGAGTTCGATCTCCGCGGTGCGGCGCTCGGCACCGGCGGCCTGCTGCTGCTCGTCTACACGCTCGTCAACGCGTCGCACGTCGGCTGGGGGACGACCCGCACGATCGCGGAGCTCGCGGTGGCAGGGATGCTGCTGGTTGCTTTCGTCGTGACCGAGCAGCGGCAGCGCGCCCCGCTCGTGCCGTTCTCGATCTTCCGGATCGAAGGCCTCGCCGCCGCCGACGCGACCCAGGTCATCGCGCAGGCCGGCTTCGTCTCGATGTTCTTCTTCATCACCCTGTACATGCAAAACGTACTCGGGTTCTCACCGATCGCCGCGGGCACCGCCTATCTACCAGTCACTGTAGGAGTTGGCCTGGCCGCCGGTATCTCGACGGGCCTGGTCGCGCGAATCGGCACCCGCCCGATCATCATCGCCGGCGCCGTTATCGGGGCTGGCGGCGTCTACTGGCTCTCAAGGATCCCAGTTCACGGGTCCTACCTCACTGACCTGCTCCCGGGACTTGTGGTGATGGCGCTCGGACTCGGAGCGGTCATGGTCGGCGTGCAGAATGCCGCGAACGCTGGCGTCCCGGCAGACAAGGCCGGCCTTGCCGCCGCGCTGATCACGACCTCGGCAACGGTCGGGGCCGCACTCGGCCTGGCGATCCTGGCCGCAATCGCGACCAGCCGGACCAATCACCTCACTGCCGCCCACGCAAACACCGCGCACGCCCTCACCGGCGGGTTCCACGCGGCGCTCGTCGCCTGCAGCGCCTTCTTGGTCGCCGCAGCCGCGATCGCAGCCCGCGCCACCAACACTCGCGGCGAGCGAGCGACAGGCGACGCACCGGCACAGGCGCAGGTGCCGAATCCCGAAGCCGCGTGACGGTTCACCGACGCGCCATCGCTGCCTGACACGACGTCCACCGGTGCACGTTGGCCTGGGTTCGCGCTTGGCGAAGCAAGCGTCGGCCGGCCGTGCGGCGAGACGATCGGGAATCGTCCGACGCGGTCGTGACACAGAGGCCTGCGGAGGCTTTCGCAACCGCGCGGGAGCGGTGATCTCGGCCGGCGCGGGCGCTCCGGTGGGGTGACGGCAGTTTCGGTGGCCCTTGTCGAACGTGGGTTAGACGCGCGGAGGGCGTGCCTGATGGGATGTGTGAGCGGCCCGTGCGGCGGGGGCGACGGCGGTGGGCGATGGCTATTCCGGCGCGCCGCTCGCAACCCAGCGTTCGAGCACGTCCACGCGCTCAGGCGGCCAGGCGCCGTCGCAGGGCATCGTGCCGGCTTTGAGCCTGGCGAGGATTTCCTGCGCGTGGGTGCTGACGTCGTCGTGGGACCATAGGTCAAATGCGAAGCGCATCGAGTCACGGTCGCGTTGGCGAAACAGAGGCTTGATGTGCGTCGCGAACGTGACCGCTTCACCGGGCCCCGGAAGCGTGATCTGCGGCTCCGGTTCAATCTCGGCAGTGGCGTGTGCCCGTGACCACGGTTCCGCGTCGCAGACCCACCACCATCGCGGGACCGGCATCTTTGGCGGCGGGTGGACACCCGGCTGGGAGTTCTCGACGGCGATCCGTGACCCCCATTCGAGATAGGCGGTGAACGCCGCGCGGAACTCTGCGTCGGCTGGCATGCCGACGTCGTCCGCCGACCGGCTCAGCAATTTGACCCATAGCGCACGCTGCTCGAGCGTGATCCCCTTGTCGAGGTGCTGGCTGATCATCCGGTCGTAGCCGCCGTAGCGATCCGAGTAGGCGGGCGGGCCGCCGAACACCTGGCCCAGCCAGGAGGCCACGCGCTCCGGGTGGTCGGGCGACATGCTGCCGAACAATGTCGCGAGAAGGGGCTCCTCGGGGACGTGCGTCTCATAGAACCGCCGTGTGAGGCGCAACAGGGCCGGGAAACCGCCGGCCCATTGAAACAGCGTCGGCTGCTCCGGTGGCTCGGGGTGATGGAAGTCTGCGTACCAGTGCATTCCGCTGCAGAACGGCTTGTTCTGCGACTTGCCGCAGCGGCAGAGGCTGAAGTGCTCAAGCGACGCCCCCGTGTTGCGCGGCTCGGGTTTGCCGTCGCCGTCGAGCAACTCGATGCCGCCGCTGATCCGATACGGCCCGTCCTTGGAAACCTCGATCGCCGGCGGGCGGTCCTGGTCAGTCACGCCGGTGGTGTCGGCGCCTTTGAGGGCGTAGCCAAGCGCACCTGACGGGCAGTCTCGCGCCGCGCGTATGATCTCATCGGCGCGAGCTCCTGACGGTGCGATGAATGGCTCCGTTCCGGTCCGAAACGCCGTGGGCGCCCGGCCGGTGCAGAACCCCGAGTGCGCGCAGACGCCGCGATTGTCAGACACGACGATGTGCTGCCCCTCGTAGGTGTCGAGGCGATCAGGAACGCGGTCAGGCGCCTTCGCGGCGCTGAAGCCGACGACGCTGTGCGAGCCATCACACCAGGGCTTCAGCTGCGAAGCGCCGCAGCGGCAGAGCGCCGCTTGCGGCAACGGCTCAAGCGACACGCCAAGCCAGTCGGTGACCTGGTCGACATTCGTGACAAGGTACGGGCCATCGCAAGCCGACTGGATGCTCGGATTGAGCGCTTCCTGAATGGAGGAAAACGCGCTGCGCCGGGCGGCAAGCCGCTGGCCGTCGTTGCCGACGAGCTGGCACGCGAGATCTTGAAGCGCCGCAGTTGCCTCGAGCAACGCGGGCGGCCCCCCGGCGCTGACCCGCAGGCGCGTCGCGGCACACGCGAGGTCATGCACGGCGACCGCGAGCTCGGCCTCGTTGCCCTCCGCCGGCTTTGGATCCTTGATCGCACCGAGCGTCGCGCTGAGCGGTCGGACGACGGACGCATTCAGGCGATCCGCGATGTGTGAGAGCACCGCCCGGTGAGACGCGTCATCGTCGGAAGCCGCGAGCGCCTCGAACGCGCGGCCGAGACCGTCGGCGCGCGCGATGAGATCGCGTCCCGCGGCTGCGGCCCCGGCGACCTGGCTCACACTCTTTCACCTGCATAAACAGCGCGCCAGGGGCCAAACGAAGGTAGCCCGGTCAGTTCGATGTCGATGATCTCGTTGGCGACCCGAGGTAGCGCCCCGCGTGCGTCTCGCGCGGCGAGGCTCGATTCCAGCTGCAGGACCAACGCCGAGCCGGGGCCATCAGGGGCGTACATCTCAAGCACCGTGCCGGAAACGTATAGCTTGCCAGCGCGCGGCGAGCTCCTCGCGCACGTGCAACGCGATTTGGCTGCGTGGATCGATATCCGCACGCGGCCGTTCGATCGCGGGCGTCGCGCCCCCGGAGTGACCGTCGCTTGCGGGCTCAACGGCAGACACATGCCCGGCGTCGGTGGTGCGTCGTCGGGTAAGGCCGTGCCTTGATCAAGCGCGTCACGTTTCGGCATGACAACCTCGGTCATCAGCAGGAGCAGGATAAGCGGGAATACGGCTGAGCGGACTTGATGATTGATTCCACGGCGGCGCGTGTTCCAGGTTCGTGGGCAGCAGGGCCGTCACCAGACGCGGTCGGTTGTAGGCCCGCTCGGATCAGGCGCCCACCGGCACCGGCACCGGCAGCGGCACCGGGCTGGCGCTGGCGCGGTGCTCTGGGCGTGTTGACTACGGATGTTCGCTCCGCGCGCCGCAATTACTGCTCCGGCGAGCGTCCTTGACAACGGCGGCGTCGGCTGGAATACTTCCACAAGCAAATACTTGTACAAGAGGTAGCTTGCAATGACAATCTGACGCGAGAAGGAGCAGGCATGACGACTATTGATGTGTTGACCGCTGCCGCACCGGGCGACAAGCCGGGCGGCGACTACACTGCGACGGCGCTGCTTGAGTCTCCGACCGATGCGGTGTTCGGTGCCCTGACGACGCCGGCGAGCTTGACTGGCTGGTGGATGGACGCGAGCGGCTCGGGCCTCGAAGGCGGCGCGCTGACGTTCCGTTGGGGCGCGGAAGGCGCGCTCGTGATGCGCGTGGATGCGGCAGAGCGAGCGAAACTCGTGGAGTGGACAGCTCTCGCGAGTGAGCCCGTCGATGATTGGGTCGGCACGACGGTGCGGTTCGAAATCAGCCCCACCGAGACGGGTGGCACCCGGTTGGATTTCCGCCAC
>CAAGKR010215031.1_pt1 | contig 10332 bp, 7 predicted proteins | sample 2556971 | NCBI WGS metagenome assembly CAAGKR01 (sample SAMEA5207829, study PRJEB30636) | soil metagenome | biome: forest; feature: boreal; material: soil | place: USA | collected 2011-09 | depth 1 m
CTGCACCGGTGGGTGATGGCCGAGGTGCCGTCGGTCGTGTACCGCATCCCGGAGTACGCCGCCCTCGGCATCGACGGTGTGTCGATCGGATCGAACGACCTCACCCAGCTGATGTTGGGCGTCGACCGCGATTCCGAGATCTGCGCGGAGCTGTTCGACGAATCCGACCCTGCCGTGCTCGACGCCATCGCGCGCATCGTCGGAGCGGCCCGGGAGGCCGGAATCACTTCGTCGCTGTGCGGGCAGGCGCCGTCGAACCGCCCGGAGTTCGCCGAGCATCTCGTGCGTTTCGGCATCACGTCGGTCTCGGTGAATCCCGACGCGGTCGATCGCACCCGCATGGCCATCGCGTCGGCCGAGCGGCGCGTGGTGCTCGAGGCCGCGCGGCGCCCGCCAAACGTCTGACGGCCCTCGTCTGACGACCCTCGGCTGACGACCAGCGGCCGGTCCGTCGTGTGGTGGCTGTCACGGGGTGGCGGTCAGGTGCTCGACGAACCAGTCGCGAGCGAGCCCGGCGGCAAGTGCGAGCGTGCCCGGCTCCTCGAAGAGATGGGTTGCGCCCGGGACGATGCTGAGCGCGGTCTCGCAGCGCATTTGCGCCGCGGCCTGGCGATTCAGCTCGAGCACGGTGTGGTCGTCGGCACCGACGATGAGCAGCGTCGGCGCGCGCACCGCCGCGAGGCGGGGCGCGGCGAGATCCGGTCGGCCGCCCCGCGACACGATGGCCGAGACCTGGGCCTCGGGGTCGGTCGATGCCCACAGCGCCGCTGCCGCGCCCGTGCTCGCGCCGAAGTAGCCGATCTTGGCGTCGCGTGCCTCGCGAACGGTTCGCAGCCAGCGGGTCGCGGCGACGAGACGCGGAGCGAGCAGCTCGATGTCGAAGACGTTGCGCCGGTCGCGTTCCTCGACGTCGGTCAGGAGGTCGAACAGCAGTGTGCCCAGACCGGCCTGGTTGAGCACGTCGGCGACGAAGCGGTTGCGCGAGCTGTGGCGACTGCTGCCACTCCCGTGCGCGAACAGCACGACCGCGTTCGCTCCGCGGGGAACGGTGAGGTGACCCGCGAGCCGAACCGGCCCCGCGTCGACGACGACCTCGTCGTCACTCTGCCCGCGGTCGTCGGTCACTTCGCCCGGAGCAGCCGTCGCATCGCGGGAGCGTGCTCGTTCCAACAGGCGTACCACTTCTTCGTCGGAGGTCTGCGTGAAGTCGTCGTAGAACTGGCCGATCGCGTAGAACGACTCGGGGCTCTGCAGCACGATCACCTCGTCCGCGACGTCGCGCAGGGCCTCGATCGCGCTCGGCGGCGCGATCGGCGCGGCCAGGACCACGCGCGCGGCACCGTGGGCTCGCGCGACTTCGCACGCCGCGCGCACGGTCGAGCCGGTTGCGATGCCGTCGTCGACGATGAGCGCAGTGCGGCCGGCGAGCGACACGCGGCCGCGGCGGCCGCGGAACCGCTTCGCGCGGCGTACGAGCTCGTCTCGTTCGCGCGTCTCGACGGCGGCAAAGGCCGAAGCATCCACCCGGGCGCGGCGCACCACCCCGCGGTTGACGATCCGCACGTCTCCCTCGCCGATGGCCCCCATCGCGAGCTCCGGTTGGGACGGCACACCGAGCTTGCGGACCACGATGACATCGAGCGGAGCGCCGAGCGCGTCGGCGATCTCGAACGCGACCGGCACACCACCGCGAGGGAGGCCGAGCACAACCAGGTGCTCCATCGGTTCTGCGGCCAGCCGGCGCGCGAGCCGCCGGCCGGCGTCGGCACGATCTGCGAACCTCACGATGGCCTCCTCGCGGAGTGTGGTCAATCTTCCGGTGTGCCTCATATTCCGGTCGGGAACGTCTCCGGCGGCTCCCCGCGGTCCCAAAGCGAGGTGCGCTCGAGTGGTTCGAGCGCCCGCGTCCGGTCGTAGTGGATCACCGCGTCGAACTGATCGCCGAGGCGGGCGTCGAAGTAGTGGCTCCGGCGTTCGGTCTCGGGACGGTAGATCACGCCGATCGCCCGTTCGAGCCGGGGGACGCGCAGGATGTCACGGACGGCCGGATCGGCGGTGTCGAGCCAGAAGTGCGGCGTCGCGGCTTCGTGGAGCAGGGCTTCGTGGCTGCCTCGAAGCGCCGGTCTCACGTGCTTGCGTTCGGCCACACCGCCCCAGTCCGACGCCGCGGTGACGCGGCCTTGGTAGGTGCTGAACCCCACGAGGAGACATTCGCTGCCGTAGCGCTGGCGCGCGAGCTGGCCGACGTTCAGCTCACCGCGCGTTCCCATCTCGGTCGCTCGCGCGTCGCCGACGTGCGAGTTGTGCTCCCAGACGACGACCTTGGTGTGGCCGAACCGGCGGTCGAGGTGCTCGACGAGGGCGTCGAGCGTGCCGGCCATGTGTCGGTCGCGCAGGTTCCACGACGAGACCTCGGCCCGGTACATCTGCTGGTAGTACTCCTCGGCATCGCGCACGACGCGTGCGTTCTGCTCCGCGAAGAACAGCTCGTCCTCGGCGATCCAGCCATCGCGGCGCAGGTACGCTTCCGCCCGGCTGCGGAGAGCCACGAGCTGCGCGACGACTTCGTTCTCGCAGGGGATCGCGTTCTCGTACGCGAGCGCGTACCCGTAAGCCTGGCCTTCCGCGCCCACGTGATCGAAGCAGGCGTAGCGGTCGCGGGCACGGCGGGCCTCGGCCGGGTCGACGCGGTCGAGATAGCGAATCACCGCCTCGATCGAAGCCTGCAGGCTGTAGAGGTCGAGACCATAGAACCGCACCTTCGTCGCCGGATGCGCGTGCGCGTCGTTGCGGGCGCGCATCCACTCGACGAACTGCACAACGTCGCGGTTGCGCCACATCCACGCGGGAAAGCGGCGGAAGTCGGAGAGCGCGCGGTCGGCGTCGGTATCGTCCGACAGGCCCATGACGTAGCGATTGGCCCGATACGCGTCGGGCCAGTCGGCTTCGACCGCGACCACGGTGAATCCGTGCTCGTCGATCAGCCTGCGGGTGATGCGGGCCCGCTCCCGGTAGAACTCGTGCGTGCCGTGCGAAGCCTCGCCAATGAGCACGAAGCGCCGGCTGCCCACGACGTCGAGGAGCGCGTCGTAGTCGTGAGCCGCGCCGGTGATCTCGTGAGCGGCGCGCGCAAGGGCCGCAGCTACCGAGTCGGCGGTGGATGTGTCGCGCATGGCCCGCCTCTTCGCGGCACCTCCTCAGCGTGACGGAGCGGCTCCAACTCGAACCTACGGTTCGGTCGGTCCGACGGTCAGGGGCCAATGGCGGTCTGGATCGGGACGAAGGACCTTGCGTCGAGGCCTTGGCCGGTAGAGGAGACTCCAGGTGATGGACGCCGTCGACCTCCCCGCTCCGCTCGCGCGGCGGTTCGAAGGACTGGTGTTCGATTGGGACGGCACCGCAGTCGCCGATCGGAGCGCGGACGCGGGCGCCGTCCGAGGCGTCGTGGAAGCTCTGTGCGCACGCGGTGTCGACGTGGCCGTCGTGAGCGGCACCCACGTCGGGAACGTCGACGGCCAGCTCCTTGCCCGTCCGTCAGGACCGGGGCGGCTCTTGCTCGCGCTCAACCGCGGATCGGAGCTGTTCGAGGTCGGCGCCGATGGCCCCCGCCTGCTCGCCCGTCGCGAGGCAACGCCGGAAGAGGACGCCGCGCTGTCGGCGGCCGCGGAGCGGACGGTCGCGCTGCTCGCGGCGCGCGGGCTCGAGGCGCGCATCGTGTCGCAGCGGCTGAACCGGCGCAAGATCGACCTGATCCCGCTGCCCGAGTGGTCCGACCCGCCCAAGGCGCAGATCGATCGACTGCTCGCTGCTGTCGTGCAGCGGCTCCACGACGCGGGCATCGGTAGTCTCGCCGACGTTGCCGCACTCGCGATCGACGTCGGTCGCGAAGCGGGCCTGGCCGATCCGCGGGTGACGAGCGACGCCAAGCACGTGGAGATCGGGCTCACCGACAAGGCCGATTCGGCCCGGGCCGTGTTCGCGCAGCTGTGGACCGACGGCATCGCGCCCGAGCTCGTCCTGATCGGTGGCGACGAGTTCGGCGACCTCGGCGGTCTGCCCGGGAGCGACTCGCTCATGCTCGTCGCCGAAGCGGCGCAGGCGAGCGTGTGCTCCGTGGGTATCGAGCCCAGTGGGGTGCCCACTGGAGTCGTGCATCTGGCGGGCGGTCCCTGCCGGTTCCTCGAGCTGCTGAACGACCAGCTCCGGCAGCGCTCCGGTGTACCTCGCGTCGTCGTTCAACCGGGATGGTCGTTCGTCGTCGATCGGTTCGATCCCGATGCCGGACGGGCGCACGAGGCGCTGCTCACCATTGCCGACGGCAAGATCGGCACCACCGGCGCGCCGCTACTGGCTCATCCCGCCGCCAGCCCCGATCTGGTCGCGGCCGGTGTGTACGACGGCGAGGGACCGCTCACCGATCTCCTCGCCGGACCGCGATGGGCGCACCTGGGTCGGGAGCTGGCGTCCGAGGACCGCGTCGTGCGGACGCTCGATCTGCGTACCGGAATGCTCGCCGAGGACGTCGCCGGCGAGACGCGGATAAATTCGGTGCGGTTCTCCTCGCTGGCTCGGCCGGGCGTTGCCGTGTTGCGGGCCGATGTCGATCCACCCGAGGTCTCGGGCGCGCTCGGGGCTCCGTACGGCGGCGCGCCGACCGGCGTCGACGGTGGGGTCAACGGTGGGTACGAGTGGATGGCGACACGCGGCCGTGGCGGTTCGATCACCGCGGCCGCATGGCAGCAGCGCGGGTCGAACCGTCTCGACCGCATCGCCGCGTACGTCGTCGGCTCCGACGGCGCCGAGCCGGATCGTGCAGTCGCGGCGCTCGCGGGCGCGCTCGGCGTCGGATTCGACGGGTTGCTCTCCGAGCACCGGCGCGCGTGGTCGCGACGTTGGGAGCTCTCCGACGTCTGCATCGAGGGCGACGAGCACCTCCAGATACAGGTTCGCGTCGCGCTCTTCCATCTGATGTCCTCGGTCGCCGACCACGGGGAGGCGGCCGTCGGTGCACGAGGGCTCACGGGCCACGCGTATCGCGGGCACGTGTTCTGGGACGCCGATCTGTTCGTGCTGCCGTTCCTCGCCGCGACCGAGCCATCGGCCGCGAGAGCGATGCTCGAGTACCGATGCAATCGACTCCCCGCCGCGTTGGCGACCGCGCGGGCGGAGGGTCGTCGGGGCGCACGGTTCCCGTGGGAGTCGGCCGACGGCGGATTCGACGTCACCCCCCATGCGGGCCGCGACCATGCGGGTCGTGCCGTGCCGATCCGCACCGGCGAGGCCGAGGTGCACATCGTGGGTGACGTGGCCTGGGCTGCGTGCTGCTACATCGACTGGACCGGAGATCACGACTTCGCCGCCGGTGCCGGTTTGCAGATACTGGTCGAGACCGCGCGCTACTGGGCTTCACGCGCCCGGGTCGACGCCTTCGGACGGGCACACATCTACGGTGTGATCGGGCCCGACGAGTACCACGAACCGGTCGACGACAACGCCTACACCAATGTGCTCGCGCGTTGGAACTTGCGCCGCGCGGCCTCGGCTGCAGCCGACCTCGGCGACGACACGGTCGACGGCGCGGAGTTGCAGAGCTGGATCGAGCTCGCCGACGCGCTCGTCGACGGCTTGAACCCGTCGACCGGGATCTACGAGGAGTTCGCGGGATTCTTCAAGCTCGAACCGCTCCTCATCCGTGACGTCGCGCCCCGGCGGCCGATCACCGCCGATCTGCTCTTGGGCCGGGAGCGAGTGCAGCAGGCCCAGGTCGTGAAGCAGGCCGACGTCCTGATGCTCCACCATCTGCTTCCGGACGAGGTCGTGCCCGGGTCTCTGGCCGCGAACCTCGACTACTACGAACCGCGCACCGCGCACGGCAGCTCGCTCTCGCCGGCCGTGCACGCCGCGTTGTTCGCTCGGGCCGGTCGGATCGAGGATGCGCTCACTGCGCTGCGGATCGCGTCGAGCATCGACCTCGACGGCCTGTCCGCGAGCGGCGCGGGAGGCGTGCATCTCGCCGCGATGGGCGGCGTGTGGCAGGCACTCGCCTACGGGATCGCCGGAGTGAGGCCACGCGGCGACGCGCTCGTGGTCGACCCGGTGCTTCCGGAGGAGTGGCCGGCGCTCGAGCTCCGGATCCGGTTTCGTGGGGTTCAGCTTCGACTGCGCGTGGAACCCGATGCCATCGTGGCGAACGCGTCGGCGTCGATCGTCTTGGTCGTCGACGGTCGTCGTATCGAGTGTGCGGCCGGCAACACGCGCGTCGAGCGCGCCAAGGAGGAGTGAGGCATGAGGACCTTGATTGCCGCCATCGACGATTCGGCCGCCGCTCATCCAGTGCTCGATGTTGCGAAACGACTTGCCGTGTTGCTCGCCGCGCAGATCGAAGCGGTTCACGTGCAGGAAGATGGCAGCGGCGACACTGCAACCGCGATCGCGAAAGCAGCGGGCGTGCCATTGCGCTTCCGAGCCGGCGACGTCGTTGCTGCGTTGGTGTCGGAGGTGCGCGAGCGTGAGGCGATCGCGCTCGTCATCGGCACACGCGGCCTCCCCGCCGGCGCCTCACCGGCCGGGCATATCGCATTGGAGCTCGTGCAGTCGCTCGATCGGCCGATCGTGGCCGTTCCTCCGCACGCGGCCGACCGGCCCTTGCGCCGCGTCCTCGTGGCCGTGGAGGGTGACGGCGAGAGCCACGCGCTCCGGGGGCTGTTCGACCGGCTCGGCGATCGCCCGACTCCCGAGGTGATCGCCTTGCACGTGTTGGAACCGGACGATCTCCCGATGTTCGCCGACAGCCCGGTGCTGGAAGCCGAGGCGTTCGAGCACGAGTTCATGATTCGGGCGGCGAGCGCCGTGATCGACGACCCTTCCGAGGTTCGGCTCGAGATGAGGGTCGGCTACGCCCCCGACGCCCTGCGCGACGCCGCCCGTGAGCTCGACGTCGATCTCGTCGTCATGGCGTGGCACCGCGACCTCTCGGGGGGTCACGGTCGGCTCGTTCGGGAGATGCTCACCGGAGCTTCGGTTCCGGTGGCGCTCCTGCCACTCGGCCCTCGGCACCGCCACGCGGCGCGGGGCGCCGCCTGACCAGCCCGGGCGGTCGAGCGGTCGGGCTCTCAGGCCTCGAGCCGGTCGTGATCGGCCGCGTAGGCGTGCTCGCAGCGGGCCCGCTCGGGGCAGCCGAGGCACGCAGCCGGCGCGACCCGCTGCACGAATCCCAACTCGACGTTCCAACACCGATCGCAGTCGCGGCACAGGAAGTGGACTTCCTCCACCACGGCTTCCACGACCGGGTCGAGCCGGGCCGACCCGCACCCCGGGCAACGGGCCAGCGGGTAGGTGATCGGGTGCTGGATGTGTGCGTCCAATGGATTGGCGGTCATCGCCGTCTCCTCCGTCCCTACGGCGACGATACGGCCGGGCGCAACCGGTGAGTAGAGCAGTCGGGCATCGCGGGGAGGGGCCGAAGGGCCCGGGTTTCTCCACGCATGGCCGGTCAGAGTGATGGCGAATGACGTTTCTCGGTCTGATCCTGCACAACGTCCTGCGCCGGCCGCTGCGGGCCGTGGTGACCTCCCTGGCCGTCGCGATCGGCGTCATGGCGGTGCTCGCGCTCGGGGTGCTGACCTATTCGCTGCGCCAGACCGCCGTCGCGATCCTGAAGACCGGCAACGCCGATTTCACCGTCTCGCAACGCGGGGTCTCCGACATCCTCGACAGCTCCCTCGGCCGAGAGGACGTCGAGGCGGTTCGCTCGACGCCGGGTGTCGCGAGCGCGATCGGGACGTTCGTCGCGACCGGTCGGATCAATGCGGATCATCCCTTCTTCATCGAGGTCGGTATCCGCGCCGCCGACGAGGCGCCCTACGGCGTGACGGTGCTCGCGGGGCGCTCGTACACCGACACGGCAAGCGGCGAGATGATGCTGGGCTGGCGTGCCGCGAAGGACTTCGGGGTCGGCGTCGGCGCCAAGTTCAAGATCGAGGAACGGACCTTCCGCATCGTCGGCATCTTTTCGACCAAGATCGCGGTCGGAGACACCGTGGGCATGTTCCCGCTTGCCGACCTGCAGGCATGGCACCGCGTGCCCGGTGTGTACACCCTCGCGTTCGCGGTCGTGCGCCCGCACACGAGCATCGATGTCGTCCGCCGCGCCATCGAGCACCGCAGCCCGCGGCTGGCGACCGCACGCAGCAAGAGCGACTACGGAAAGATCGACCGTAACCTCGTGTTGATCACCGCGGCCAACATCGGCGGATCGATCCTGGCGCTGTTCATCGGGGCCACCGGGGTGATGAACACGTCGCTCCTGTCGTTCTTCGAACGGATCCGCGAGTTCGGCCTGCTCCGCGCGGTCGGCTGGAGCCGCCCGCGCCTGTTCCGACTGGTCATCGGCGAAGCGCTCCTGCTCAGCTTGATCGGCGCCGGTGCCGGCATCGGCATCGGCATCGTTGCCGTGCAGCTGCTCACGCGCGTCTCGCAGCTCCGCGGTGTGTTCCACCCCGCGTACGACGCCATGATCTTCGCCCGCGCACTCGGCTTCGCGTTCCTGATGGCGTTGCTCGGGGCGCTCTATCCCGCGGCCCGGGCCGCCGGCCTGACCCCACTCTCGGCTCTGCAACATGAGTAGCGCGCTCGAGATCGATGACGTCGTCAAGTCGTTTCGCGGTGATCGTGGACGCGTGCTCGATCACCTCTCCCTGCGCGTCGAGACCGGCGAGCTCGTCGTTCTGGTCGGACCTTCCGGGAGCGGCAAATCGACCACGATCCACCTCGTCGCCGCGCTCGACCATCCGAGCTCGGGCCGCATCCGCGTGAACGACCGTGATCTGGGCCGCCGTCACCGTCTCGATCAGTTCCGCCGCGAGGAGATCGGTGTGATCTTCCAGCTCCACAACCTGTTGCCGCACCTCGACGCCCAGCAGAACGTCGAGGTCGTCATGCTGGGTGGCAAGCTCCACCGCCGGCAGCGACGCGAGCGGGCGAAGGCGCTTCTGGCCGCCGTTCATCTCGACGGGCGGGAGCACGTGTGCCCACCCGAGCTCTCGGGCGGGGAGCGACAACGCATCGCGGTCGCGCGTGCGCTCGCGAACGACCCGAAGCTGCTGCTCGCCGACGAGCCGACGGGCAGCCTCGACGACGACAACGCCGCCGCGATCGTCGCGCTGCTGCAAGAGCGCTGCGAGCACGGGGGCGCGGTGCTCGCGGTCAGCCACGATCCTCGCCTCACCGCGGCCGCGACCCGTGTGCTGCAGCTCGTGGACGGCAAGATCCAGAGCTGACGCGTGACTGAATCGTGATGCCCGACACCACGGTCGCCGACCAACGGGCGGCGCTGCACGCGTGGCTCCGCCGGCGCCGCCCCGACGACGAGGTGAGCTGGGCCGAGACCCACGTGTCGATCCTGGCGTTCGGGCGCGAACGGGTGTGGAAGCTGAAGAAGGCGGTCGCGTATCCCTTCGTCGACCTGTCGACCCGGGCACTGCGCCGGCACCAGTGCGAACGCGAGGTGATGCTCAATCGGCGGTTCGCACCCGACGTCTACCTGCAGGTGGTGCCCCTCGACGACGACTCGGGTCGAGTGGTCGATCACCTCGTCGAGATGCGGCGCATGCCCGACGACCGCCGGCTCGCCGCGCTCGCGGCGCCGGGGACGGAGGCGAGCTCGTGTCTCGACCGTCTGGCCGATGTGATCGCGCGGTTCCACGCCGAGGCAGCCTCGGGGGGCGCGATCGACGCGAGCGCGACACGCGACTCGGTGGGGGAGTTGTGGGAGGAGAACGTCGCCGAGCTCGGTACGCATGTGGGATCGATCCTCGATCCCGGCGAGCTCGATCGGGTCGCCGCGCTCGCTCGCGGCTATCTCGCCGGACGAGCGCCGCTCTTCGCCGACCGGATCGCGGCCGGTCGTTCCCGCGACGGTCACGGCGATCTCCTCGCCGACGACATCTTCTGTCTGCCCGACGGTCCGCGCGTGCTCGATTGCCTCGAGTTCGCGGATGCCTTGCGCTACGGCGACGTGCTGGCCGACGTTGCGTTTCTCGCGATGGATCTCGAACGACTGGGCCGTGCCGACCTCGCCCGCCGCTTCCTCGACCGCTACGCCGAAGTCGCGGCCGACCGGTGGCCCGAGTCGCTCGAGCACCTCTACATCGCGTACCGCGCCGTCGTGCGCTCGAAGGTCGCGTGCTTGCGAGCGGACGACGGGGTGGGGGAGGCCGCGGAATCGGCGCGCCGGTTGCTCACGCTGGCAAGAGGTCACCTCGAGGCCGGCCGGGTGCGCCTCGTGCTGATCGGCGGACCGCCCGCGACCGGGAAGACGACGCTCGCGCGCGC
>CAAGKR010218302.1_pt1 | contig 10330 bp, 11 predicted proteins | sample 2556971 | NCBI WGS metagenome assembly CAAGKR01 (sample SAMEA5207829, study PRJEB30636) | soil metagenome | biome: forest; feature: boreal; material: soil | place: USA | collected 2011-09 | depth 1 m
GCGGGCTCCCCCTCGACGAGATCCCCTCCCGGATCCGGCTCGACGGGATCTTTCTTCGGGCGGCAGAGCCGCCCTCCGATCTCGGACCTCCCGCTAATCTCTGATAGGAGTCGCCCGCAAGGCCGCTTTGCCCTCTTTGACGTAGACGGAGAAGCGGACGGTGCGGCAGCCGTGTTTGCTCACCAGCGCCGTCTTGTTGTCGCGCAGCTTCTGCAGGAACTTGGCCTGGGTGAGCCCGGTCGTGGTCTCGCCGCACGAGCGCTTGGTCTCCACGAAGTCGTCGAACACGTGGCGGAAGTGAGCGTCCTCCTCTTCCTGTAGATTGTACGGGACGACCCGCGTCGCCTCGCCCTCCGGCATCTGCCGCTCGGCGGCCTCGGCGCCATTCTCCAGCGCCGTGGCGGGCAGCTGCTGGGCCCAGGTGACGGGCTTGCTCGCGGGCTGCGCGGCGCTGGAGAGCGCTCCGCCTGCCGCACCCGACGCTGACGCCGAGAAGGGTTGGGGCGAAAGCGCCGGGAAGGTCGGTGGCAGCGGTTGACCGAAGTTGGGGAGGGGGGGTGGTGCGAACGCGGGCGCGGCCGGTGCGAACGCGGGCGCGGCCGGTGCGAACGCGGGCGCAACGGACGGCGCAAATGCGGGCGCCGGGGTTAGTCCCGAGAACGCCGAACCCGCGGCCGGCAGATCGAATGTGCTCCCACCCGACGGTCCCAAGATAGCGTTCAGGTCCTTGCCCGCCATCTCCGAACGTGCGCCGGGCGCGTGGGTGAACCGTTCCACAGCCGCGTTTACGTCGCGCGCGAGGCCCCCGATCTTGCCACCGTAACGGCTGTCCTCGATCCGTTGAACGTCACCGGTGGCAAGGCGCTGGAGCTCGCGGCGCAGCCTGCCGAGCGGCGCCTCCACCTCCAAGCGTTGCAGCAGAAGCCCGATGGCTATCATCCCGAAGGTGACCAGCCCGAGCGACACCCACGGGAAGTGGTCCCATTTGAGATCGTCCGAGCTGACGTTGGTGAGCAGAGCCCCCAGATCGCTCTTCGCCGGCTGCACGCCGATGAGCGCGTAGTAGGCCTGTTGCTCGCCCGCCTGTCCCGCGAACGGCGCGGCCACCACCAAGAGCTTCTCTTGCCCGGCCAAGAGCGACAGGGCGGGCGTGCGCTTGAGCGTCTCGATGTCCTTGCCGTGCTGCGAAACGAGATTCGGCAGCGTGTCGACTTCGCCGGGGGCGCGCGAGGAGGCGATCACCTTGCCGCGCAAAAGCAGCGCGACGTCGACGTCGAGGTTCTTCTTGAGCCGCTCGACGAACCCCGGCCCGGTCTCGGCGCCGACATAGAGCGCGCCGACGATTCGATCCTTTCCTTTCGACAGCACCGGCGCGCCCGCGACCCGCTCGAGCTTGCCGCCGACGCCCCAGACATCGTCCGAGAGATAGCCGCGCAGGGCATCGGCCACCACCTCGGCGCCAGCGATGTAGTCGCCGTATTCCTGGTCATTGTCGCCGCCGACGCGCGCGATGACGCGACCCTTCGTGTCGAGCGCGACGATCTCGTCGATGCCGCCGCTCGCGAGGTCCGGAATGAGCGTCCGGAAGCGATCTTGGACGGTCCGGTGAATGACCGAATATTCGCCCGAGCCGCGCGATGCCGCGTCCAGTGATTCGGAGATGATCGCGTCGCGACCCAGCTTCGACACGCGATCGATCCACTTGTGCGCGTCCACCTTGAACATCTGCTCGGCCGCGTACTGGGCCCGGTCGAGGCGCTGTCCCTCCAGCGCCGCCAGCTTCTGCACCGCCGGGCGCGGCGCCACGAGCGCGAACGTCACGGCGACCGCGGAAACGAGGGCGATCAGGATGAACCAGATCTTGGATAGGAACATGCGAGGACCTCTGTCGCTACTCGGACGATTCTTTGTCGTGGGCAGAGGTGACCTTCACGGTCAGATCCTCTTTCGAGCCGGTGGCGATCTCCTGTTCACTGGCCCATTTCCCGCGCGTCCAGACCTTCAGGTTGGCTTTCCCTTCCGGAACGCCGCTTATGGAAAAGCTCCCTTTTTCGTCGACCGTCGCGTAGTAGGGCGAATCGACCACGATGACCGAGATCATGAGGTGCGGGTATTCGGCGTCGCGGATAACGAAGCCCCCCACGGTGTCGAACTTCTGCCGGCGCGTGGCGCCAGGCGGAAGCTGTTCGGGCGGAAGCACCGCCGGCGCCTCCGGCGTCGACAGCTCAAGCCGAATCTTGCCCGTGTTCTTGAGCTCGATGACCGATCCCGGGCCGACGATCACCAGGCGCGGGCGCGCGTCCAGGCCGCCCAATTCCACGGTAACGGTCCGCGCCGCCGGTGGGTGCGACCCATTGACGTTTTCGAGCACCACCGCGGTCTCCATCTTAGCGCCGCCGCTGTTTTGCACGGGGACGTTGCCGTTCTCGAGCCGCCAGTAGCCCTGGTAGAGGCGCGTCGAACGCGCGCTCTCCGGCAGCTTCACCGTTCCCTTGACGGTGCCCGCCCATGCGGACGGGCCCGCGGAAAGCGCGATGGCGATGCCGAGAACGCGAAGGGAGAGGCGGGAGAGGGCGATCCGCAGGGTCATCATCGACGGCCTGGAGGGGTAACGGAGGCCGCAGGCTAGCGTGCCCCTTTCCCCGCTGTCAACGAGTCGTTTCGAATCGTTTCGCGAGGTTGCATCGTTCGTATATCCTTTGGAACCGATGACCACGCGTCCGAGCAAGATCCTGGAAACGTTTTCCAACCCAAAGCCGGAGCGTGACTACGTCATCCGCTTCGCCTGCCCGGAGTTCACCTGCCTCTGCCCCAAGACGGGACAGCCCGACTTCGCCACGCTGGCCGTCGAGTACGTTCCCGATGCTCTGTGCGTCGAGCTGAAATCGTGGAAGCTCTACCTCTGGTCGTACCGCGACGAAGGGACCTTCCACGAGGCGGTGACAAACCGAATCCTCGACGACCTCGTCGCGGCGGTCAAGCCGCGCCGCGCGCGTGTCGAGGGGGCCTTCAACGTCCGGGGCGGGATCACGACCACGATCGTGGCCGACTACCAGCGGTAGCTGCGGCGCGTCAGCCATCGAGGCAAATGCCCGCGCGCCCTCGCGCCGGCACCCGTCGGATTACTTCCGCTTCTTCTTCTTCTTGCCGCCTCTTGCCGCCTTGGCGTGCTTGCCCTTCGCATGTGCCGGGCCAGCCACCTCGACGGGCACGTCGGTTGACGGCGAAGCGGCGACGAGGTCGCCGGGCCCCTGGTTTTCGATGATCGCCTCGGTCACCCTCGTCTCGCCCAGGAGATCGCGCGCGCCTGGGATGCGGACCGCCTTTTCATCGTGATCGATCTGCGCGTCCAGCTTGTCGATGCAGTCCTTGCAGTCGCGTGTACCGAGCCTGGCGAGGCCGAACAGGATCGCCTGGTGTACCGGGTAACGCTCCTGAGCCATGGTCGTGATCGGCTTCATCGCTGCGAGCAGGAGCGGCAGGCCTTGTCTGGCGTTGCCGGAGAAGGCAATCGCAAACGCCGCTTTCTCGGCGCGCGTCCAGGAAGGATCGTTCAAAGCTTTGCCGTAGCAGGCGAGGTCTTGGTCGCATTCCTTCGCGACCTGCATGCGGTCAAGCGCCATTCCGAACACCCCTTGCGCCGCCGTCTCGTTGTCGACCAGGGTCTTGAACGCGTCGTAGGTTTCCTTGCCCGCGATTCGTGCCAGCGCGATGGCGGCGCTGGCGCGCAGGTCGGACGCTTTTTCGCCGCCGCTCATGACGTAACCCGACTTGGCGATCTCGAGCAGCGTCGGCACCGCGCGTCGATCGCCCGAGAGGTAGAGCGCGTCTGCCGCCGACGCGCGTTCCGCCGGATCGGCCTTCCCGTCCTTGAGATCTGCCAAGATCGCGTCCACGGCCTGCGGCGTTGCGATGTAGCCGAGCCCGATCAGGGCCGAGCGATGCTCGTCGCCGCGCGCCTTCTGATGAAGCCGCCAGGTCAGAGCAGGCACGGCCTTCTTGGCGCGCAGGTCGCCCAGCAGGATCGCCGCCTTGTGTGGCACCACGCCCGGGGTGACTTCTTCGAACTTGAGCTGCGCCGCCATCGCCTGGACCGGTGCGTTTTTTTCCTGCAAAAGCTCGATCATGGGATCGATGGACGGCGCACCGATACGCACCAGCGCCAGCCGGCACTCCTGGAAGATGCCGGTCCCGCGGCCCGTCATGAAGAGGCCCTTGATCAAAGCGGGGATCGCCTGGGGATCACGGAACTCGGCCAGTCCGAGAGCCGCCCGCTGGTTGAGCAGGAAGTCCTGCTCGTCGGCCGAGGTGGTGAGGATCTTCATGAAAGTCGGCACCGCGCGCTTGTCGCCGATCTTCACCAGCGCCCGCATGGCCGCGATTCGCGTGCTGTTGGCGCGGGACTTGATCGGGAGCGGTTTTTCGACCGCCTTGATGAGCGGGTCGACCGCGTCGGTCGCCTTCATCTCGCCGAGCACGCCGGCGGCGATGGTGGCTCTGTCGAAGTCGTCGTCGTTGTAGTCGAGCGCCTCGATCATGATCGGCTTGGTGCGCGGGTCGGCGTAGCGTGCCAGCGTCTCGAGGAACTCGGGGCGCTTGGCGTCTTGGTAGAGCTCGATGAGCGCCGGAACCGCGGGTCGGGCCCTCTCGACGTCCATGTTGGCCAGATGATCCAGCGCTTCCTTCTGGACGCGCAGATCCTTGAGTTGCTTTGCCCAGGTCATCGGATCATTCGGGTCTCCCTGACAGGCAAGACCACCCAAAGCCAATGTCGCGACGAGTGCTGCTGGTAGCTGGGTGCGCATGAGCATCTCCTAGGGGGCGAACGAGGTGGCGAGCGTAACCTACCTTCGCAATTCGAGCGAGAGCGGACCCGAGAGCGGACCGATGAAGAGAGGCCGCGACGCGCGAAACCAACATTCAAGGACCAGGCGAGCGTGGCCCAGCTTCGCTGGGTCCACGCGATGGGGCCCGGGGTACGCGAGCGGCAGCGCGCCGTGCCCCCTCTAAAAAACGAAACGGCCGGCCTCCCGGAGGGAGAGCCGGCCGTACGGTTCGATGAGGCGGCGAAAAGGCCTTACATCTACATGGCGGGCGCTGCGCCGCCACCCTTGGCCTTGGGGGTTACCGCGAAGTTGACGTTCTGATAGCCAGCCACAGCGCACGAATACATGATCTTCTTCAGCATCTTGAACTCGACGTTCTTGTCTGACTGGATGATCGCGATTCCGTTGAACTCCTCGCTGGGGTGCAGGAGCTTGTAGTTGTTCTTCAGGGTGACGAGCTTGTCGTGCAGCTCGGCAATCTTGAAATCGCCCGTCGCCGAGTCCTTCATCAGATCGTCGGCGGTCGCGACCTGCGAACCGTCGAGGGTCACTACGTCCTTGCTGACGCCGATGACCGGCGCGCGCTCGAGCTCGGTCCAGTTCTGCGCGTCGGGAAGGACGATGTTCTTCTGAACGAACAGTATTTCGCCCGTCGCCGAGAAGGACATCAGCAGGAAGATGACGAGCATCGTCATCATGTCGATGTACGCCACCAGGTTTAGCGGCGCGTACAGGCTCTTGCGCCCGGCGTGCCCGAGCTTGGCTTTCGCCACTTCGAGATCAACCGAGTCGTAAAGATGCGCGTGGGGTACGTGAATGGGCATGTGCTTCGCGCTCCGTCAGATTCCGGCGCCGCCAGAATCGATCAATGAAATGTCGGGGAAACGAGAGGTGAGCGCCGTGTCCATGGTCCTCACCAGCACCTCGAATTTGATGGAGTCATCGGACGCGACCTGGATATCGGTCTTGTCCGCGTGGGTGTCCTTAAGCTTCTTGAGCTCGTTTCCCAGCTTCTCGTAATCGTATTGGCCGGCGCCATTCTTCGGGATCGGCTGCTGATCTTGATCGGCGACCAGGTTGAAGCCGCTGTCGTTGACCAAAACCACCAGCTTGAAGACCTTGTCCGGCGGCGTGTCCTCGCCGGCCTGTCCCTGTCCCTTCTGGTGCGCTTCGAGCCGCGCCAGCTGGGACCAGACCGCCGTGATGAGAAGAAACGCCACCATGCAAGTCAGAAGGTCGATGTAAGGAACCAGGTTGAGGTCGGCATTGAGCGGCTTCTTGCCGCCCTTGTTGCCACTTTCGACTGAAACGCTCATTTCGAATGCTCCTGAGCGTGGGGGTTAGTACTGCTGCTGCTCGCCACCGCGGCCAGCGACCACCAGATTCAGCGTCTCGACCGTACCCTGGTTGATGCCGTCAAGCACCGCTTGGGTCATGCCGTTCAGGATGGCGTAGGTCGCGAGGCCCAAGATGCCGGTGCCGAGGCCGAACGCCGTGCAGTTCATTGCCTCGGAGATACCTTTGGAGAGCATCGTTGCCTTCATCGACGGGTCGACGCCAGCGACGCCGGCGAACGCCTTGATGAGGCCCGTGATGGTGCCGAGCAAACCGGCCAGGGTGGCGAGGTTGCCGAGCATGGCCAGGTACCCCGTGCGCTTCTCGATCTTGGGGAGCTCGCGCAGAGCCTCCTCGTCCATGCCCTGCTGGACCTCGTGCTCCGAGCCGCCGGCACGGCGCAAGCCGGCCGCGATGATCTTGGTTACGGGAGCCGGGCTCGCCTGGCAAGTGTTGATGGCGCCCTGGACGTTCCCCGAAACGATCTGCGACTTCAAAAGCGACATCAGCTTTTCGATGTCGACCTTCGACTTCGAGACATACATGAACCGGTCAATCGCGATGAAGATTGTGATGCCGGCCAGCAAGAGGATCGGCCACATTCCCCAGCCGCCTTCCTGAAAGTGCTCCGTGATGAACATGAATCGTTCTCCTTGTCGTTGGTCGTCGGGGTCGTTGAAAGGGTTACGCCGGATTACCCGTGAAGGGCGGCCTTGGCCTGAAAGAGGAGGTTCGAGACGTTCTTCTTGACCTCGGCGATATCGTCGAGGGCGGTCTGCGTCTTGCCGTTCAGCCAGGCGAACGACGCGAGGCCGATGATGCCGGTGGTGAGCCCGAACGCGGTGCAGTTCATCGCCTCGGAGATCCCCTTCGACAAGAGCGACGCCTTCTGCGACGGGTCGACGCCGGCGACGCCGGCGAACGCTTTGATGAGGCCGGTGATCGTGCCGAGCAACCCCGCCAGCGTGGCCAGGTTGCCGAGCATCGCCAGGTAGCCGGTCCGCTTCTCGAGCTGCGGCAGCTCGCGCAATCCCGCCTCCTCCATGGCCGAGTTGATCTCCTCGTCGCTGCGGTTGGCGCGCATCAGGCCAGACTGCACAATCCGCGTGAGCGGCGTCGAGTTACCGGAGCAGACCTTGATGGCGCCCTGGATGTTTCCGGCGGAGATCTGCGATCGGAGGAGGGCGACCAACTTTTCCTTGTCGATGACCGACCTTCGCAGGAAGACGGCGCGCTCGATCACGATCGAGACGGTGATCATGAGCAGGAAAAGGATCGGCCACATTCCCCAGCCACCTTCGTGGAATGCATCGGCCAGCATCTTGAGAACGATCATCAGGCTCCTCCTTCAGTCCGACTGAGTTCGACCATGTTCAACGTTCCGGCGGGCGTCGCTTGCTTGGGTCAGCTCTGCAAGTCGTAAGAAAACACGTAGACCGCTGGTGCAAACCGCCCCGGCCCCAAGAATCCGGACCGCATACTAGCACTTGTGGTGCCAGTGGTTTCACCGAGGTTTCATCGAAGTTTCGTTCCCATGGGATGTAGCGTTCTGCCCCGATCGTGGTTTTAGTCCACAATCCGACGTGCCGACCTCATGACCTGCGCCTTGGCGCCTTGGCGACCGGCCGATCTGCCGAGTTCGCCGCGGCGGAGATCTCGCTTTCGTGGGGGCCGCGCGTTAGATAATGAAACGGCGCCATGGGCCTCACGCGCATCCTCGACCTGATCGTCATCATTCTCCTCGCGACGGTTATTCTCATGCCGCGCCCGGATGCCACGGTGAAGCCAGCTCTGAGTGTGGACCCCGAGAGCCGCGAGCGCGTCGCCGAGCTGCAGTCGATCTTGATCGGCCACCCCGACGATGCCGACGCAAGCATCGAGCTGGCGAATATCTTCTTGGACGGCCACCGTCCGGATTGGGCGCTGGCGACCGTCACCTCCACGCTCCGGTTCCATGCGAACGACTACCGCCTTCACCACGTGCGGGCGATTGCCTACGCCGACCGATTCGAAGGCGCCCCCGCATACGATGCGGCCCAGATCGCGCTGTCCCTTTGCGAACGGCAGCCGCCGGCGCTGGGGGTTCCGCCCTGCGACGAGGCGGTGCGCGGTCGCCTGACGCTGCTAACCCACACGCTGGAGTCCGTCGCGGGCGTCGACATGAAGAAGGCGCCCTATCTGGCCAAGGAGCGGATCTTCCAGCAGCTCCACCCGGCGTTTCTCCCCAAGCCGAAACCTAGGGTGAACACGAAGGCGACACCTGCCGCGCAAGCCCCCGCTTCCGATTGAGGCCGAGCTTGACCCGGCTCTTCGAATCGGGCGCTCGATGAGCCAGCGATCGAATCGGCGGCTGCGCGGGGCGCGACGAAGGCCCGCGTACCACGGTGGTCTGTTCTTGGCACAGCGGGCGTCTGCGGGGCAGGGTGGTCGGGCGCGGGGGGAGGGCGCCCCACGAGGGCGCCCCACAGTGATGATCTCAAGGTAGCTTGAACAGCCCGCCGCTCGTGAGTTGGTCGAGCGCTTCTAGGTTTTGGGGCTATCGGGGAGGCACAACCGTCTCTCGTCGCTGCCGGGGCGGCGCATGTGGGCGTACCAGCGCATGTACACGGGCGCCGCCGCGACCGTCAGCAGCGTCAGAGCGGCAACCCCAGCGATGAGCGCGGCCTGGCGACCGAGGACGGCGAAGTCGCCCCGGGTGAGGGTCGCCGAGGCGGCGAAGGCGAGCGAGGCCACCATCGCGCTGTAGTAGTCGACGGGGAATCGCCCGATCCAGGTTCGCGCATGCCACCACACCTCACCCTTGCGAAAGCGGCCCCAGCCGAAGTGCGGGTTTAGGATGAACCAGAGGAGATCCCAGGTGACGGTCCAGACCATATATGCCGCCAAGGTGGCCGCCTCGGCGGCCCAACTCCAGGGGAGGCCCGCCACGAATCCGAAGTGAAAGCTCCAGAGCGGGAGCACGAACATCACGGCGTGGTAACCGGTGAGCGGTTTGCCGCGCATGAAGACGCCGTAGAGGCGTGCGTAGGGCGGCGTGATCCGGAACCAGGTGGGGAGCCTCTCCGCCCAGCCATGGGGACCTTCGATCTCGATCTCGACAGCTGCGAACAGGAACGCATAGATGAAGAAAAAGAGAACACGGAAGGCGAACGCGGCGGTCGAGGGGCACGGGGACATCGCGCTAGCATAGACTGGTGCGCCATGCGGATTCTCTATGGCGTGGTCGGCGAGGGCATGGGGCATGCGATGCGCTCGCGCGTCGTGCTCGATGAGCTCACCAAGCGGCACGAGGTTCAGGTCGTCGTTTCGGGGCGCGCCTACGACTACCTCAAGACGCGGGTGTCGGAACGGCTCTCGGTCCAGAAGATCTGGGGCTACAGCATCGTCTACGAGGACAACGCGGTCCGGAACTTCAAGACGTTGCTCGCGAACGTCAAAGGCGCCGTGCGGGGATGGCCGCGCAACGTCCGCGCGTACTTCGATCTCGCCGAGAAATTCCAGCCGGATGTCGTGATTTCCGACTTCGAAAGCTGGAGTTACCTCTACGCCAAGAACCACCGGCTGCCAGTGATCTCCGTGGACAACATGCAGATCATCGATCGCTGCAGCCACGCGAGCGAGATCCTGACTGGGCTTGGCGCGGAGCTTCGGCTCACCAAGGCGATCGTGAGGACCAAAGTGGCGCGCGCCTTCCACTATTTCATCACGACCTTCTTCTATCCGCCGGTGCGCAAGCCGAAGACCTCCCTGCACCCGCCCATCCTGCGCCCCGAGATCCTGGCGGCCCGGCCCGAGCCCGGCGGGCACCTGCTCGTTTACCAGACCTCCACCTCGAACAAGGCGCTGCCGGAGATCCTGGAGCGCTCCGGTCTCGAGTGCCGCGTGTACGGTCTGCGGCGCGATCTAAAGACGGATGTCCGCGAGGGACGCGTTCTCTACCGGCCGTTCAGCGAGCCTGGCTTCATCGACGATCTTCGCACCGCGCGCGGCGTGGTGGCGAGCGCCGGGTTTACGCTCATGGGCGAAGCGGTCTATCTGCGTCGGCCGATGTTGGCGATCCCGGTTCGCAAGCAGCTCGAACAGGTGATCAACGCCCGCTACCTCGAGGCGAATGGCTACGGCCTCGCGGCCGACGAGATCTCGGGCGAACGCCTCGCTGCCTTCATCGA
>CAAGKR010355526.1_pt1 | contig 10329 bp, 6 predicted proteins | sample 2556971 | NCBI WGS metagenome assembly CAAGKR01 (sample SAMEA5207829, study PRJEB30636) | soil metagenome | biome: forest; feature: boreal; material: soil | place: USA | collected 2011-09 | depth 1 m
GACGAAGCTGCGTTGCGCAAATCAATCGCCGCCAATCCCGATCGGCAAAAGATGTACGGCGACGCCTGGGATGCAATTGCCAAAGCGCATCTGGGTCTGCCGTCCTATATCCGTGAACGAAGAATTTTCGATCAAGGCAACGGTTTCAACACCACGACATTTGGAATCGCGCGCACGCTGGTCCGGATGGCGGCTGAAAACGAGAAGCCGAACGCTCAGCGCCTGCCCGAATTCACCGACGCCCGTCGCGCCTCGCTTGAATTAGCACTCTATTCGCCGGCGCCGATCCACGACGATTTCGAAAAACTTAAACTGGCTGATTCGCTTGGCTTCATGGTGGAACTCCTCGGCGCGGATCAACCGCTCGTCAAACAGATCCTGGGTGGCCAGACACCCGAAGCCCGGGCCAATGAATTGATCGAAGGCACAAAGCTGAAGGACCCTGCGTTCCGCAAAGAATTGGCAGCCGGTGGTCGGCAGGCGATCGAGTCTTCGACCGATCCGATGATCGTGCTGGCGCGCACCATTGATCCGAAAGCGCGCGAGTTGCGCAAACGTTACGAGAACGAAGTCACGGGGGTTGAGCGCGCCAACTACAGCAAGATCGCGCGCGCGCGCTTTGAAACCGAAGGCACCAAGCTTTATCCCGATGCGACCTTTACGCTGCGTCTCTCTTATGGCGCCGTCAAAGGATATATGGAGAACGGCAAGAAAGTTGCGCCATTCACCACGCTCGGCGGTCTCTATGATCGGGCGACGCAGTTCAAGTCTGAGTTCCCGTACAATCTGCCTTCGCGTTGGCTTGAGAAAAAGTCAGGGGTGGATCTGAAGACGCCGTTTAATTTCGTCTCGACTGACGACATCATCGGTGGCAACTCCGGCTCACCAACAATCAACCAGAAGGGCGAGTTGGTCGGTTTGATCTTTGACGGCAATATTCAATCGCTGGTGGGCGACTTTATCTATGACGAGTCAGTCAACCGCGCGATTTCAGTTGACGTGCGCGCGATGAACGAAGTGCTGCGCAAGGTCTTCAACGCGAATGAAATTGCGGATGAGCTGACGAAGGGGTGAGTCGCTTCAGAGTTCTTTTCGGTGGCACGATTAAACAATCTGGAATGCTGCTTAGCAAAAATAATAGGAGCCTTGTTCAATCCGTCGCTCCTTTCGTTATGTAGCCGGCCAAAGTCTTTAGCAATCTCTTATGACGGTCGGAGGAGATCGAGCCAATTGAACCTGCGATTCGAGACCGCGGCAGCATCGCGAGAAATCCGAGTCTGATCAAGGATTCAGACCTCAAACCGCTCGAAGAGAAGTCAGGATCGGAAGTCGAGATGATCTCGTCAAACCCGTCGACCTCTTGACGCAACTGCGTGCTAACGCCACAAACAAGAAAATCTTTGTAAGGCGGGAACTCGCGAAGAAGAATTACGGGGCGGTTCTTAATACTGCCGTCAGCTTGCGGAACCGCCGTGAGGACTATGTCACCTTCCTTCATAATCGGGGTTTTGGTCTTTGATTAGATCAAGCGAGTACTCTTCTTCACTATCACTGTAAGCTTGCCGCAAGCCGTGGGCGGACAAACGCAACCATGACTCATGTTCGGAGTCATGATTTGGCAAGACAGTAACGATCAGCCTGGCGTTCGGCTCGAGTTCGCATGGCTCATCGAGAAGAATTTGTCGCCCATCGAAGTGGGCTGGAATTGAAATTGGGTCCATATCTAACTCCTGGCAAGGCGAGAATAACACAGCGAATATGGGTTCGTTAAGACGCCGTCGCTTGCCCCTCTTTCCCCTTCGGTATAAGCTAAGGCTCGAAAAACCCCTGCTTAATTCTCTTCCCAAGGAATTTTGATAAGCGATCAAATGCGCCGTTTTGTCGGCAGCGTGTTTTGTCGAACTGAAAGGAAAAGACCATGAGAAAAATCATTCTCGCGTTAGCGATCGTACTATTCGCCGCCAGTTTCGCTGTCGCGGACACAATCTATTTGCGTGATGGACGGACGATCCACGGCACGCTGCTGGGCTTTGTTAACGGGCGTTTCGTCGTGCGGGTCGAGGGGCGTTTTGTAACCAACTCGGAGTCATCTAACCGGAACCCCGGCGGCGGAGAAGGCGAGATCCAGTATTTCCGTCCGGATGAAGTCGAGCGCATCGAGATTGAAGGTCGCTCGATCGACGATACGCGCTTTGAGACCAGCACCGTGCAGGTGACGCTCGATCCAAACTGGATCGACACCGGCATCAATCTACGGCGTGGCGAGCGCGTGCAAACGAGCGCCTCGGGCGTGATTATGGCCGGGCGCACGCGCATCACTCCGGACGGACTGCGCTCAACCGATCCGACTTCGCCTTTGCCGCGCTCTGCTGAGGGCATGCTTATCGGCGCCGTAGGTGATGATCGTAACGCGCCGATTCTCGAACTCGGCACCACGCGCGAATTCACGGCTGATCGCGATGGGCGACTTTATCTCACCGCCAATCGTGGTTCATACACAGACGCTCGTGGCAGCTTCACCGTTCAGATAAAGCATGAGCGCGGTGTTGACTCTGCGGGCTCTGATCGGCGTCCCGGAAGGATACGTTCGCGCGACCGCGAGTCGACAGATGACTCTGGGCGCAACCGCACGCCACGAGAAGTGACCATTAATGTTCCGGGAACCTCGCGCGGCACCGACACCGGGATAGACGTGCGTTCCGGCGATCAAATAACCTTCACGGCGACTGGAACTGTCGTCACGGGACGTCGCTCTGGCGAAGTAGGACCGGAAGGCGGGCGCAACACCGGTTTCGGCTCAATCGTTGGCACCAAACCACTGCCGAGCGCAGGTCCCGGCGCGCTGATCGGCTACATTCGTACAGCTGACGGACAAACGAGCCAGCCTTTTCTGATCGGCAGTCAACTGACCTCTACTGTTCCGGCCGACGGCCGTCTGATTCTCGCCATCAATGATGACGATTACAGCGACAACAGCGGCAGCTTCAGCGTGAAGATTCGGTACTGAAGATCGAGCGCTCTCGATAAGTCAACGAGGGAGAGGTGGTTGCTAACCGCGCCGTATAAGGGAGGGACTGCGCAAGATCTCTCGACAACGCAATCGGGAAGATCTAGCTCGACGGCGGTGACGAGGTTAGCTGTAATGTGTTGTGGTTAGGCGAACCGTCACAGTCATTTCGACTGGTTGTTTCCTTCTCCTTCGTTTGAAGGGTTCTCCAGTGAAATGGTCCGACGTTTGGCTTGGCTATTCAACTCTTCTATTTTGGCCTCTAACCACTGATTAGCGTCGTCTAAGCTTGAGTGCCTGAGGGAGGCTACCTCGTTGCCATAGACCTTCGGATCAGAACTAAGCGCTGCGTTTAGAACGTAGTACCTCAATTGCCAAGGTGCTGGTTGTTTCGACAGTCCATCCTCAAACTTCTTGAGAAGCGCCCGCGCTCGAGCCCTTGCCCCGTCTACGAACGACATTTCTGCGAGGAATATCAAATTCTCGGGAGTAGCCTCATCGCTTAGAAGCTTGGACCTTTCGATCAACTCGGACGCATTGTCGTACTGCTTCAAAGCAATATAGAGTCTAAGTTTTTCGGCTTCCCCCTCCTTGCTGGGTTGATCGATCTTATCGATTTCGGTCAGTCGCTGTTTTAGGACGGATTCTTCAGATTTTTCCAACCTGCCATTCGTAGCTTTCAAAACAATGACTTCCGACAAATCTCTTACCAGTCTATTCCATGAGTTGCGTTGAGCCTCTAGTAACAAAATCTCTTGCTTAAGATTCGACGATTCAATCTCGGCCTTGACGGAGTTTACAGTTTGAAAGCTGGTTGCAACTAGCATGCTGAAGAAAGCGACAATTCCTATGGTTGAAACACTTCTTTCATACCACGGGACATCGGTTTGTCTAACCTTGGCAACCTCGGCGATCACTTTGATCTCATCCATCGACGGATCTGTCTTAGATGTAATGTGTTCCCAGATTCTTTGTAAGTCATCGGTTTTGCCTTGCAATCGCTTTTGGCGGATCAGATAGCAAGAGATTCCCAGAGAATATACTATGAGTAAGATTACAAGCATGCTTATCGTCGACTCCTTTCCTTAAGTAGATCCAGATGTCTTGATGAGACACTGCTAGGTATGTCTGCATTGTTCACTGCAGATAAGAAATCCATTGTTGGCCCAAACTCTCCCCTCCATTTTTCGAAATCTCGGCCTGAATGCAAAAGGGCCAGAGCCGCCAGTTCATCCAAGCTATGTTCTTTGACTTCATCTATGCTTGCAATCTTGAATCGTGCGTTCAGAAACGACGCAGTTTGGCGGATCGCTGCTTCTCCTGGATCATTGGGCACGTCAATTCTCATGGCCGATGTTTCAGGAGCGGGAAAGTTATTAAAGATCCCATACAATGCAGATTGCACAATGCTCGCTGAATATATCCCCACCTCATCTTGGATCGGCTCCTCAGGTGAGCAGAGTTCGAGTAGCTTGGCGACTTCCTCATCGTCGGCGCTCTCGTCTCGGGTTTCCCGGGCGACAGCGTTATCAGTGGAGTTACTCGAATTCTCAGGCGGCGTGGGATACAAATTGATATTTTCAAACTTGGCGGCCGTTAGGCGACATACAGAATCCGGCGGCGAGTTTCGGATCTGTTCTGCAACATCGCGCATAACTTTAAGGGTTCGAGAGTCTGTATTCAAGAATTGAATATACATAGGGTTCGATAGGAACCAGTTTAGCGATCCAATAACGGAGTCCACATTCTCCTGCGAACCTATGAGCATTAACGCCAACGGATTGCTCGCGATGGTTCTTATGTGTGGAACAAATGGCAACTCGTTGTCGGCTATATCAGACACGAGTGCCAGGTTTCTGAGCAAGTGCATCATATACGGCTTTGCATCGTTGTCCGGCCAGTATTCGCGCCTCAAATATGCTTTGATCGTGGCGAAGCAAGCGGGATAATCCTTCTGTGCAAACTCACTAAACGCGAGACGGTAGTAAGCATCGTCAGTGCCTGGAAACCATGGATAGGATTCAATGAACTGCTTCCATCTAATGATCTCTTCCGGAGAAGGGCGCTTGCCAAAATATGACGGGGGCCATGTCTTTCCAGTTTCTCTGTAGTCATGACTTGCCAGCTTGCTATACAAGTCAGCAGCGACATTGCCATTCTCGTAACTCTCCGAGCTGATGAACATAGTTTTTCGCGGCACCTTTCCTGTGAACGCCTCTCCAATCATTGCTCGACCTTTTGCCGAGCCGTGCCGCACCAATAGCACGATTACGCCTTTCTTTATCTCCGAATCATTCCCCGAAAGGTAAGGTTCCGCAAGCTCCTCTGCTACCGTGATGTCCTCATGAGCCAAATGATGAATGATTGCGAGGACAGCCTGGTTATTTCGATCCTTCATTCGATCAAGAACCAAAGCGGCCGTTTGTCTCAACTCGCCCTTTCGAACGAAATGCAGAAGTAGAGGGATGTTTTTCGCCTTCATATTGATTGAGGTTTGATCAATCAGTTCGAGCGTTTGCGCTCGCAAGTCGTTAATCGATAGGAATCGGCCCATCAAAGCCATCATGGAGCAATCGAGAGGAGAATTAGCACTGAACACAGCTGACTTGGCCCAAGCGAATGCGGAATTCGAAATCCTAGGCTCGTCTGGCAAATGGGCGGCCAGCCTAATGAGCAAGCTTTGTTTTTGCGTGGCACTGATTTGGGGCCAAAAGGCATTGACAAGGTCTGGAAACGAGACCGTGCTTGATTGCGCGATGTAGCCGGAAGCTGCGATAAAGAGGCTCGCGTTATGTGGTTTCACGATTTTGTCTTGAATCCAAGTTCGATAAATCTGTGAACTTTCTTCAGTGTTCGCTCGGCTAAGCACAGGAAGAACCTGATAGCGGTCCTTGCTTAGCGCCTTCTCAATTAGCGGTATCAGACGCGTTGTGGGGGTCAGAGGATAGTGTGGCAGCAATTCGAGACGTTCTTCCTCCGAAGACTTCTCAAGGTTGTTCTCCAGGATCCATCTATTCCAGAATGTATCTGTGATCAGTTTTGAATGATACGCCCACTCTAACAAGTCGGCGTTGTATGCTGTGCTACCCCTCTTGAATACCAGCATTCGTGCCAGAATGTTGTGAGGCATATTTCCCCTGAAATAAGCAACGGCTGTCGAACGCTGAGGGTGCTTGCGAAAAGCAGGAACTTTCGCAAGGATTACCCCACAGTATGCGACGTAACAGAGAAACAATACTAACAAGATAATTAGTACTACCGTTTTTGGTCGACGGCGTAAGAGTGAGAGCATTTTGAGTTCCTCCTGAAGAATTACTACTAACCGAAACCCATCTCGCTGGGGGAAACCCCTGGACTTGCGTTCCGCGTTCTGCCTTCCCACGCTCAATCGCGCAAAAAGATAACGCGACTCATCCGAGCTCTCGTCGAACGGGGCTGGCACCCTTTAGCGAAACCTGAATAGTCTAGCCATTCGGCAGGCCGGTACTGGTGGAGTGCGACGGTAAAGCGCAGGCTCTGAGGACCAGCCTGAAATGTTGCGAAGTGCGCGAACAATACGCCATGCGCGCGATTAGAGTCAATGGCTGACCTAGCTAGACGCGGGAGGTGCGCCTTTCGAAGTGGTGTATTCAGTTGGTCGCGAGTAAGATACGATGCTTCCCTCTGGCTGCTACTAGATCGAAGATGAACATCCTCAGACCACCCTGCGATGAAGGCGTAATCTCTGGGAAGAAAGCTGCCGCGCCGTGCACCAAGGAGCGCGGGCGTTGGATTCTCGCGGCCACCATTCTCGGCTCGAGCATGGTGTTCATTGACGGCACGGTCGTCAACGTAGCCCTGCCTGCCCTCCAAAAGAATCTTAATGCGACGGCGGTCGATGTGCAGTGGGTGGTTGAGTCGTACGCGTTGTTTCTCGCGGCGTTATTGCTGCTCGGCGGTTCGCTCGGCGATCACTTTGGGCGCCGGCGTATTTATGCAATCGGAGTGGTGCTGTTCGCGCTGGCTTCGGTCTGGTGCGGGCTGGCGCCAAACATCAGTCAACTAATCCTGGCGCGCGCGGTACAGGGCGTCGGCGGCGCACTTTTAGTCCCGGGCAGCCTGGCAATCATCAGCGCATCTTTTCCAGAGAAAGAACGCGGGCGGGCGATCGGAACGTGGTCGGGCTCCACCGCAATCACCACCGCGCTTGGTCCGGTCATCGGCGGATGGTTGATCGAACACGTTTCCTGGCGCGCAGTCTTCTTCCTGAATGTTCCGCTGGCGGTAATCGTACTCCTGCTGGTCGTTCGGTGCGTTCCTGAGAGCCGCAATGAAGAAGAGTCGCGGAAGCTGGATCTGTTGGGCGCGGCGCTGGCGACGCTCAGTCTCGGCGGAATCGTTTACGGGCTGATCGAATCATCTCGTTTCGGTTTGCAGAGCGCGATGGTAATAGGCGCGCTGTTAGCGGGCATGGTCATTTTCGCCGCGTTCATTTTGGTTGAGGCGCGCGTGCATCATCCAATGATGCCGCCGGCGCTTTTTCGCTCGATGAATTTTACCGGCGCAAACCTGCTGACCTTGTTCTTGTATGCGGCCCTGGCGGGCACGCTCTACTTCCTACCGCTCAACCTGATTCAGGTGCAGGGCTACAGTGCGACGGCCGCGGGCGCGGCGACGCTTCCCTTTATCTTGATTATGTTCCTGTTGTCGCGTTGGTCGGGTGGATTGCTGAAACGTTACGGCTCGCGTCTGCCTCTGGTCATCGGTCCGATCATAGCCGCGGTAGGCTTTGCGCTGTTCATTAGACCCGGCGCAGGCGGAAGTTACTGGACTACTTTTTTTCCGGCGGTGGTTGTACTCGGACTGGGTATGGCGATAAGCGTCGCTCCGCTTACGACCACCGTCATGAATTCAGTTACAGAGAATCGTGCCGGTATTGCTTCCGGTGTTAACAACGCTGTCTCGCGCACGGCAGGTTTACTGGCCGTGGCGGTCTTTGGACTGATTATGTTCCATGCTTTTAATAGTTGTCTTGACCAGCGGCTCGATCAAATCGCAGCTCCAACTGAGATACGCCAGGCCCTGAACACCGAGCGCATAAAGCTGGCCGCGGCAGAGATTCCGCGCAGCGTGAATGAAGAAACGCGCACCGCGCTCAGGCAGGCCATTAACGAATGCTTTGTGTCCGGTTTTCGCCGAGTGATGCTGGTGGGCGCGTCGTTGGCGCTGGCCGGAGCTGCGATCGCCTGGCTTATGATCCGGGGCCGGTAACTCCTCAACCAATTCCATTGGCTTTTTTCTTCTCCGGGCGCTATGGTTATTGTCACGCCCTGTCTGGACAGACCCCCCATCTGATCAGACCTCATCGATCAAAACTTTTTGGTGAGGGAAACTGATGGCAAAAAAAGGCGGCACTCCCATTATTCTGGTCATCGAAGACTATTCCGACAGCCGCACACTGCTTTCGTCTCTGTTGCGGGCGAAAGGCTACAAGGTCGTCGAAGCTCGCGACGGCAAGGAGGGTATGCGCCAGGCCCACCGCGTCACCCCGGATCTGATTTTGATGGGTCTGGCCATGCCGGAAATGGACGGCGTGGAAGCAACTCGCCAGCTTCGTCAGAGACACACCTTGTCGCGCACACCGATCTTTGCCATCAGCGCCTATGTAACTGCCGATGTTAAGCACGATGCCATCGCCGCCGGCTGCGCCGAAGTGTTTCTCAAGCCATTGGATATTGAGCGGTTGCTCGGGAAAATCAAAGCAACGCTCGGATCCTGAAGCAAGCTGTTCGTTAAGGCGCTTTGCTTTGCGTCAGCATGCGATCGACTGTCAGGCCACGGATCATGGTCTCCAACTCTTCCTGCAAGCGCGCGCGCTCCTCGTGCAGCGCTTGCTTGTCTTTGTTCAGTTGTTCCAGGCGCGTCTCCTGCGTATCGGCTTTCGTCACGTAACGCGTGATCAGTTGCTTTGCTTCGGCAGTGGCTGTCAGCGCTTTGATGTTGTCACGCAGACGTCCCTGGTCCTCTCCGATCTCGGACACTTCTTTGTCGATGGCTTCGAGTCGGGCGTCCGCGGCGGTCATGCGACTCTTGATGTCGATGATTTTTTCCAGCGCCGCACGCGTTGTGGCGTCGATGTAATTGCGCGCGATGAACAGCTCAAGGTCTGGACGCGAGAAGTTGAGCAACGCGTACGTGTCCATCAACGCCCGCCGTTCAGTCACTGGGAGTTCAACTTTTTCGTGCGGCCCGAGCGGAATGCGAAAGCGATAGTAACGCGCTGTCTTACCGTCCGGTTTCTGCGTGTCGTCGCTGAGCGTCCAATCCTGACGCACCGGATGCTCGATGAAAACCACGCGCGGTTTGTCCGTCTGGTTCACGAGGGTGTAGATCTTCCGGCTGGTTTGATAATAGTGGGCCTGAAAGACGCCGTTGATGGCCCGCACCAGAAAGGCGGGCGCGCGGTCCTCCTTCGTGGTCACATTGATTAGGGTGCCGAGATCAAGAGCGAACGAGATCAATCTTTGTTCGGCCGGCTTTAAGCGCTCCATCAAAGCTTCGCCGGCATACGCATCGCCATCGATCACAGTCAACGCGCCTCCTTCCAGCGTCAGCGACGAAGTGTTTTTGAGCAGCATTCCGCCCATCGCTCGATCGCGTCGATTGCCTTCGTTGTAGATCGAGACGCGCTCGCCTTCCATCCGTGTTTGCAGGATCGGAATCAGCGCGGAACGATCGCGCAGGACTGTGACTGGCTGATCGATCTTGTATTCGAACAGGTCGCCCACTTCACTGCCAGTGGCCGCGGTTTCGACGCCAGAGTCGGGCCGGGTGATGGCGTCGCTGAGATTGACGCCATCGACGGTCATGTTGTTGGAGGTTCCCGGTGTGAGGTTGGCAAGACTGTCCAACCTCACACCGTTGTTTGGTAATTGAACTATTTGCCTTTGGTCTTTTTGCACGAACGCGTTGCTCCCGCTCTCGTTGCGAACGGCGCCGCCATTAAAAACGACACCTGCGCGGCCATATCCGGCGCCAGAAGCTGCGCCTAAGTCCTTGCCCTCGCCGGGTTCATAAACCTGCGGCTGAAGTTTCAAATCGTCAGGCATCGGCACGACCGGTCGATAGCGATAGAATGGTTTTTGAATCGGCTGGATGAAAGAAACAGGCGAGCCGGAAATCAGCGAGAGCGAAACGTTGTTCCAGTCTTCTTCGCTGACGTTGTCTACGATGGCCCAGCCCTGGAAGAACGGTTTGCCTTGCGAGTCGAGCACGACGCGGTAAGTAGTCTTCCAAATCGGCGCCGCAACCGTGTAGCTGACCAGCATTTCGCGCGAGCCGGC
>CAAGKR010412275.1_pt1 | contig 10328 bp, 6 predicted proteins | sample 2556971 | NCBI WGS metagenome assembly CAAGKR01 (sample SAMEA5207829, study PRJEB30636) | soil metagenome | biome: forest; feature: boreal; material: soil | place: USA | collected 2011-09 | depth 1 m
ACGTCGGCAACACGCTCGATGCGGCGCCGGCCCTCGGGGCCGCGAAGCTCGGCGGCGTGCTGTTCCACGAGCTCACCGGCTCGCGCGAGGCCGCCACCGGTGACGCGTTGGTGGACGCCGCGCGCGAGCGCGCCCGCGCCGACGCCCAGTCCAGCTGGCCGTCAAACCTCGGCTACGTGCGCGCGCCGCACGCCCCCTATTCCGCCAGCGCCGATCTGCTGCGCCGGATCTTCGCCGCGGCCGCTGACGAAGGGCGAGTGACATCGATCCACGTCGCGGAGGACCAAGACGAAATCGCGCTTCTCCGCGACGGCGGCGGACGCTGGCCGGCAGTGCTCGAGGCGCTCGGCGTCCCGGCCGGCTCGCGCGTCCCCGGAAAATCGCCGGTCGCCTATCTCGCCGACCTCGGCGCCTTCGCGGGCGCGCCGCCGCTCTTGGTCCACATGGTCCACGCGGGCGATGAGGACCGCCGCATCGCACGCGCCGCCGGCGCGACCGTGGTCCTCTGCCCGCGTTCGAATCTCCACATCGGCGGGCGGCTGGCCGACGTTCCCGCGCTCCTTGAGACGGGCCTGCCGATTGCCATCGGCACCGACAGCCTCGCCTCGACGCCCGACCTGTCGCTGTGGGGCGAGATGGCGATGCTGGCCGCGCATTTTCCGGCGGTGCCGGCCGCCCGCTGGATCGAGGCCGCCACCACCGGCGGCGCCGCCGCGCTGGATCTCCGGGCGCACGGCGCGCTCGCCCCCGGCAAGCGTCCGGGCGTGCTCGACGTCCTGGTCGACGATCTCTCGGCGCCACTCGAATCGCTGGTACGAGATAGGGCGCCCTCGCTCCGCTGGGTGGCCCGCGCATGACCGCGACGCCCGCTTCGAATCCACGGCCGCCCGGCGCCTTGGCCCACCTCCTCCGCTTCGGGCGGATGGTGAAGTTCGAGCACACGCTGTTCGCTCTCCCGTTCGCGCTCGCGGCCGCCACGATCGCCGCCCGCGGCCACGGCCTCTCCGTCGCGCGCGTCGCCGGGATCGTGATCGCGATGGCCGGCGCGCGCACCGCGGCGATGGGCTTCAACCGGATCATCGACCGCCACATCGACGCAATAAATCCACGTACGGCCCGCCGCGAGATCCCCACCGGCTCGATCTCGCTCGGCGCAGCCTGGACGCTCACGCTGGTCGCGACCGCGGTCTTCGTCGGCGCCGCAGCGGCGCTGGGGCCCCTGTGCCTTGCCCTATCGCCGGTCGCGCTGTTCTTTCTCTACGGCTACTCCCTAACCAAGCGCTTCACCGCGCTCTGCCACCTTTTTTTGGGCCTGGCGATCGCGTCGGGTCCGGCCGGCGCCTGGATCGCCGTGCGCGGTGATTTCGGCTGGACGCCCGGCCTGCTCATGATCGCGGTCGCCTCGTGGATCGCGGGCTTCGACATCCTTTACGCGCTCAGCGATCGCGATTTCGATCAGACCGCCGGGATCCATTCGATCCCAGCGCGCTTCGGCGTCGGGGGCTCGCTGGTGATCTCGGCGGCGCTGCACATCGTGACGGCTGGCACATTGCTGGCCCTCTTGCCGGTGGCGGGCCTAGGTGTCCCGTATCTCACCGGGGTGGTCGTGGTAATCGCGCTCCTCGCCTACGAGCACGCCATCGTTCGGCCACACGACCTGTCGCGGCTCGACGTCGCGTTCTTCAACCTGAACGGCTACGTCTCGGTGGTGTTCTTCGTCGCGACTCTCGCCGACGTGTTGCTTCGCTAGCGCCAATGCCTTTTGGTTAGGGACGGCCCCTCGCCGCAGGCCCTCCCCGGTGCTTTTCCACACGAACACGGGGCACAGGTGTGGCTATCTACGATGGGAATCGTCGAGGTACCCCCCCTTGCGGCGAGCAGGCAAAACGCTTAAGCTTAGCTAAGAACCGGAGTTGACCTTTATTCCGCGAGCGCGCCCTGTGCCCGCTGCAAGCTACGAGATCGCGCTGTAGCTCGCGCGGAAGGACCCGTGGCCGCACGGACGGCACCTCCGTCATACATTGGGAAAGAAGGTCACGGTGCCAGGTCTCGCCAGCGGGAGCTCTCTGATCGACCGCCCGAGCGATGCGTTCGAGCGCGGTCTCGATCCCCGTGTACAAACGTGTAATGCAACCGCGCCAAGCGCGAGCCAGGGACGCTCCGGGCTGGTTGCTCCCCACTCCTCGGCGGTGGCGCGCGCGTCGTCCAGACACCGCGCCATTGCCTTGCGATCCTCCGAAAGCTCCGCGCGCAGCCGCGCGAGCTCGACCGACGCACCACGCTCGTCAGGCGACAAGCTCGATCCCTTCGGCACGCACACGGTCCTGAAACCCTCGCGGCAGATCTTCGAGCCGCAATACATCGACGCTCACGCGCAACCGATCACCGAGACGAGCGGCCACCTCTCCGATCCGGTCGGGCGCCAATCCCTCGAATACGATATCCACATCCGATCGTTGTCCAAAATTCCCCCAGGCGAGCGATCCGATCAGCCAGGCGCGCCGGCCCCAGAGATCCCCGATGATCGCGGCGGCCTCGCCTGCGACCGCCGACCGGAGCATCTCAGCACGCCGCTTGTGCCCATCCCGTTCCACTCTGCGGCGACGGACAAGCTCGCGAGCCAGATCGGCTGGATCGACAGTCATCTCGGGTACTCCCCGCCTTCAAGTTACCCGAGGCGGGCGTATCGGGCCATCGGGCGCATCGGTTTGGCGCGGAGAGTCAGCGCCTGGGCGTCCAGCCGCCGACGCTGCCGCCGCTCGGGGGCGCGGCGCCTGTCGGTTGCGCCTCTACCGATCGCCCGGCGGCGACCTTGAGTGGCGGCGCCGGGCGCGGGTGGTGGACGTCGAAGGCCGGCTTCTGTCTGGGGTCACAATCTGGACCGAAGCCGTTTGCCTCGAAGCGATACGCGAGCCGGCCGCTGGCGCCGCCCGCGATCGCCTCGATCTCGACTTCGTGCTCGCCCGCTCGCGACGGCGAGCAGTACGACAGCAGATAGAAACGCCGCGACGCCGCCTCGATGCGGGCGCCGATCTCGTCGAACCCCCGCTGCACATCCGCGCGATTTTGCGACGTAAAGGTGCCCGAGCGACCGATCCGCGACAGCTGACTCCGGTCGACCTCTTGCCCGGCCCCGATGACGTAGGTCTCGAATCCGGCGCTGTCGAGGGCTCGGTCCACGTCCTCCGGGCTGGCCCGGTGAGCGCGGTCGGTGCCATCGGTGAAGACCACCAGGGTGCCGAAGCGCAGCGGCACCGGCGCGCGTTCCATCTGCTGGGTCAGGAGCCGCATCCCTTCGATGACCGCCCCGTTGAGGTTGGTCGACGGATCGCGCGGCCGGCGAGTTGCCAGCGCGTTCACCCCCGCCCGGACGTTGCCGCCGAAGCCGACCACGGGCGATAGGTGCGGGCTGCCATCGAAGGTGTAGACCGCGACTTTCTGATAAGGGCCGACGCGCTCGCCGAACGAGGAAGCCGCCTGGATCAGCGCCGGCATGTCGCCCGAATCGACGACGCTGCCGCTCGTATCGATCAAGAGCAGCGTGTAGTGGATCGCGGCCACCTCGGGCTGAAGGATCGTCTGCTTGCTCTCCAGGATCGAAACCGGCTGCCTGTCCTCGTAGATGCGGAAGTCCTGCGGCGTCAGGTTCGCGACGGGCTGTCCGCCGCGCGTGTCGACGGTGAAGTAGACCGCGACGTTGGACGGCCTCCGCACCGAAGCGTCCACCAGCCGCAGGCTCAAACCCGCGCACCCCGCTGACAGCGCGGCGAGCAGCCAGCATGAAATCACGACGGGTGGAGCGGGGATCGGTCGCATCTGCCCCCGCATACCACGAAATGACAAAAGGAATTAAGCTACGCGGCCCACAGCCGATGGGAACCATGCCTGGAACCATGAAAGCCTCGAAAGTTATCCGGTGTGCGCCCATGGCGCTGCTCCTGACCAGCCTCAACGCGCGCAGCGCGGCTGCGGCCACGATTGCCGCGGACAAGCTGCCCGAAGCGGCCCTCACCACCCAAGCGTCCGGCCCCGGGGCGAACTACCTCCGAGATTTGCACGCTCACGTCCACAAACGCTGGAGCGACAACTTCCTGCGTCTCGTGGGCGAGACGCAAGAAGCATCGAACCCCCTCAACACGCCGGACCGCAGCGCGGAGGTCGATCTGTTGATCGGCGCCGACGGGCAGCTCGTCTCTTCGACGGTTTCTCGCCCCTCCGGATTTCCGGGCTTCGACGACGCGATCCTCGACGTCCTCAAGGACGCGGTCCCTTTCCCGAAGCCGCCGCTCGCAGTCCGATCCGACGACGACAATCTGCACCTGCACTGGCTGTTCGCGCGCGATCAACGACGCTGCGCGGGCGTCACGATGACCCGCGTCTACGATCCGATCGAAACGGCGATGCCCAAGCTCCTGCGCGCGGGCCGACGCGACGAAGCGCTGAACCGCGTCTCGCTGGCCCGTGCCAGCGGCCAGCACGTCGAGCCCCCGTTCACCCTGCTCGCGAATGACTGGATCAAGGCGGCGCTCAAAGAGACCTGGGCGACCGTGGCGATGGCTCGACCGGCGGCCGCCCGCGGTGACGCCGACGCCATCGGGTGGCTCAAAGCCGCCGTGAAGCGCCCGGAGCTGGCGGCGGACGCCGGCGCGGCGCTGGCTGCGCTCAAGATTCCGATCTGCCCGATCGTCGTATCTAGCTTGGAGAGCCAGAACCCGGCCGAGCCGCTGGCCGCGGCCGTTGCGCTCGCCGCCGCCGGCGAAGTGTCGTGCGCGCCCGGATTGATCAAATTGTTCCAGAACACCAAGGCGCTGCCGGACGCGCGGGCGGCGGCCGTGATCGCGCTCGGCGTCATCGACGACGAGGCGGCCAAGAAAGCCCTGGCCGATGCCGTCAAGGACGACAACGTGACCGTCCGAGCCGCTGCCGTGCTGGCGCAAGTCCGCCCCGGCGCGGGTCGCGTGAAGGTGATCGCGATGGAACGCACCCTGCGTGATCCGTCCCCCGAGCTCCGCGCCGCCTCGGCGGCCGGCGTGGTCCGCGCGGGCGGCGACACGAACCTGGCCGACCTCTACGTCCTCTTCAAGGACAGCGATCCACGACCCTCGCTGGCGTCGCTGCGCGAGCTCGAGCACGTGCGCACGGAGGAATCGACCAAGCTCGTGGCACGTCTTGTACGTCGGCCGCAACCGGAGGTGGAGAAGCTGGCCGCGGACATCCTGATCCGGCGCGGCGCGCGTGACTATTACGCGGCGCTGCGCCCGTACCTCGATCCCAAGACCGATCCGGGCATGCGCGGGCGCTCGCTGATCGTCGCCGACGACGCCACCCTGCGCGCGCTCGGCTCCGATCCCCAACTGGGCATCTGGGTCTACCACGCCCGCCTCACCCGGGGCGAGTCCGATCTGGCCGCGGACTGGTTCGTCGCCTACGGGACCAAGCTGCCGCTGCCCGCTCAGGCGGAAGCGATGGCCGACTGGGCCGCGAAGCTCGCCCTATCCACTCCCGGCGGCGCGTCGCCCACCCCCGCGCACGTCGGCCAGTGATCGGCTATAAGCGCTCGGCTACGGCGTGACCTGCTGTACGGGCACCGCCGATTTCTCGATCAGGCTGCGGCCGCCGCTGGCGATCACCTTCTTGTACCAGTCGAACGAATCCTTCGGCACGCGTTTCTGGTTCTGATAGTCGACGTAGATCAGGCCGAAGCGCTGCTTGTACCCGTCCGCCCACTCGAAGTTATCCAGCAGCGACCAGGCGTAGTAACCGGTGACTGGGACGCCGTCCTTGATGGCGCGCGAAAGCTCGAGCAGGTAGCGGTGCATGAAGTCGATGCGTTGCGGATCGTGAACCTTGCCGTCGAGAAAAACCTGATCCCGGGTCGCGAGGCCGTTCTCGGTAATCGACAGCGGCACCTTGTAGCGATCGTAGAAATACCGCGGACCCCAGTACATGCACCCGGGCGTGACCGGCTGCCAGTCGACGCCTGAGCGCGGGTAACCCGGCGGCACCGGAACCCGCTCGGGCGTGCCATCCGCGCCGCGCCGAACGGTATCGGACTTGTAGATGTTGAGGCCCAGGTAGTCGACAGGCTGTTTCATCTCGTCGAGGTCAGTCGGCTTAAACTTCGGCATGTCCTTGCCGGCGACCGCCACGCCGTCCTCGGGGTATTTGCCGAACAGGACCGGGTCGATCCACCAGGCGTTGTTCCATTCCTGGCGACCGTTGACGGCGAACATCGTGGCGCGCGCCGCCTCGACGTCGTCGGGGTTGTCGGTCGCCGGCTGGATGACCTGCGCGGACACCACGTAGCCGACCCTGGTCGCCTTGGCGTCCTTGCACCGCGCGCGCAAGACCTGCACGGCCTTGGCGTGCGCGCGCATACCGTTGTGCGCCGCGGTCAGGTAGTCGGAGAACTTGAGCTTGTCGCCCGGCGCGTGTACGCCGTCGAGCAGGGCAAGGCCAATGAAGCACTGAGGCTCGTTCTGCGTGGCCCAGACGTGGATCCGGTCCGAGAGCTTGTCGGCGAGCAAGCGGGTGTACTCGGCGAACCACTCGGCCGAGTCCCGGTTCAGCCAGCCCCCCCTCTTATAAAGCGCCTCCGGATAGTCCCAGTGGAAAATGGTGCAGAGCGGCTCGATCCCGTTCTTGCCGAGCTCGTCGAGGAGGCGGCTGTAAAAATCGAGCCCCTTCGGATTCGAAGCGCCGACGCCGTTCGGGAGCACGCGCGGCCACGACACGCTGAAGCGGTACGACTTGATGCCGAGGGCCTTCATGAGCGCGACGTCCTCCTTGAAGCGATGGTAGTGGTCGCAGGCCACATCGCCGGTGTTGCCGTCGAAGATCGCGCCCTTCTTTTTCGTGAAGACGTCCCAGACCGACGGTCCCTTGCCGTCTTCGGCGGCGGCGCCCTCCACCTGGTAAGCCGCAGTCGCCGCGCCCCAGACGAAGTCCTTGGGAAATGGCGCGCCGCCCGGCTTACCCTTGGGGGCAACGTCCTTGGTCGCCGCGCGCGTCACGCTCGCCAGCGCCAGGCTTCCAGCCGACGCCCCCAGGAACATCCGCCTGCTCACTGTGTGATTGGCCATGGGTCGATCGTGTATCACGACGCGCTCGAAGTCCGAGGACCATCCGACAGCCTTGACAGTCACGACGGGCCTGAGCATCATTCCGCGTCTTTCTTGCGCCCGTAGCTCAACTGGATAGAGCATCGGCCTTCGAAGCCGAGGGTTAGGTGTTCGACTCACCTCGGGCGCGCGGCGCTGGAAGGGCAAGCGACAGACAAACTGAACACCGGGCGCATAGCTCAACTGGCAGAGCAGCGGACTCTTAATCCGTTTGTTGAAAGTTCGATTCTTTCTGCGCCCACCAGACTAAGCAGAGATTTCACGGGGTTATTTGGCAAGTATCCGGGTAGGTGGCCACATCGGGCACCCTCCAGATACACGGCGTGGCCAGATTTAAGGGCCCAATAAGGGCCACGCGCCAAGGGCCCGATAAGGGCCAAACGCCACCGAGGCCGGTTGTCCGTCACCACTCCCGAGGCGCTGGTCTTCACGCCGACCGAGCTCATCGCGAAGCTGCTCCCCCTCGTGCCGAGACCGCGCAAACACGTCATCCGGTTCCGACGGCCTGCTCGCGCCCGTCGCGGGAGCGCGGTCCAGCATCGTTCCGCAAGCGAAGGCGGCGCAGTCATCGATGCCGGCGCCGCCGCCCCGAAAGGCGCGGATCGTGGCCGCGGTGATGGAGGCGACGGCGGTCGAGCGAATCCTGTGCCATCTCGGCCACGAGCCACGCGCTCCAAAGTCTCACGCCAGCGCGGCCGCCGCCCGAACGGGATCCCATCGACGAGCCGCCAGGCGATTTCGTCGACCCCTCCGGCCCCCGAAGACTTCCCCCGTGATCCTCCCGGTGCCCATCCGGAGGACGAACCCTACCCGGAAGGCCCCGCACCATCCGCAGTGCCCTTGTTTTCCCCCGGTAGAGGGGGAAAGGCTCGGGTGGGCTGGCGCGCAGTTGACAGATCGGCGATTTTATCGGGCGTTCGGAAATGGCGACTCGGTCCAAGAGACCGCGCTTTGTTTTGCCTGTCCTCCTGCGTCTTCGACGGCGAGCTCGATCGGGCGGCACCGCCGGGACGTGAGCAGAACGCCGCGAGCGCTCTCATCGAGGCCGTGACCGAGATCGCCGAGGACGAAACCCAACCCCGGCTCAGCTCCGATTCGGGCGCAGCGTAGCCCGGATCTTCAGAAGCTCTGTAGTCCGCGGGCGATCAGGCGCTCCGCCTCTTCGGCGGGTACGGGTCTCGAAAACAGGAAGCCTTGGGCGCTCGTGCACCGAAGCAGCTGGAGGGCATCCGCCTGCGCGTCTGTCTCCACCCCCTCCGCGGTGACCTCCATGCCCAGGTTTTGAGCGAGGGAGACGATCGCTCTCACGATCTCCGCCTGATTCGGGGCGTCCTCCATCCGGCTCACGAATGACCTGTCCACCTTCAAGGTGTGGACAGGGAAACTCTGCAGGTAGGCGAGCGAGGAATACCCGGTGCCGAAGTCGTCGATGTGCAGGCGCACCGCCATCTCGTGCAGCTGCCCGATGACCGCCGCGCCCGCCTTCAGGTTTTGCATGAGCGCGCTCTCGGTGATTTCCAGCGTGAGTGACGCGGGGTCGAGCCCCGTCTCCTCGAGGACGCGGCGCACCTGCTCCGGGACGTCGCCCTGGGCGAGCTGCCGGGTCGAGACGTTGACGCTGATGGACAGCGGCGGTGTGCGGACATACTGGCGCTGCCACTGGCGCATCTGCCGGCACGCCTCGCTGAGCATGAACTCGCCGATCGGACCGATGAGCCCGGTCTCCTCCGCGACGGGGATGAAGACGTCGGGCATGATCAACCCGCGGGTGGGATGCCTCCAGCGGGCCAGCGCCTCGAAGCCCCGAAGGGTGCGCGTTTCGAGGTCGATGATCGGCTGGTAGTAAGGAACGAGCTCGCGCCGCTCGATGGCCCGGCGCAGGTCGGTCTCGAGGCGAAGCAGCGAGACCGCCCGCTTGTGCATGTCCACATCGAACACCTGGTGCCGGGAGCGACCGCCGGATTTGGCACGGTACATGGCGATGTCGGCGTCGCGCAGCATGTCCTCGGGCCGTTGGTAGCGCGAGCTCGAGAGCGCAATCCCCACGCTGGCGGAGGAGAAGACCTCCTGACCATGAACGGTGAACGGCACCGACAGCTCTTTTTGAATGCGATCGGCGATGCGGGTCGCGTCGATCTCGCTCGCGATGTCCTCGAGCAGGATCGTGAACTCGTCGCCCCCCAGGCGGGCCAGGGTATCGCTCGGCCGCACGCAGCGCTCGAGTCGCCTCGCGACCTCGATCAGCAGCTCGTCGCCGGCCTGATGCCCGAAGCTGTCGTTGACGCCCTTGAATCGATCGATGTCGAGATAGATCACGGCGAACAGCAGGTTCGCCTCCACCCGCCGCGCCCGCTGGAAGAGGTGCTGGAGGCGATTCATGAACAGCGCGCGGTTCGGCAGCTCGGTGAGCCTGTCGTAGAACGCCTGGCGTTCGAGCTGATCCTCGAACTCCTTGCGCTGCGTGATGTCCCGCGAGATGCCGAACGTTCCGACGATGTTCCCCTCGTTATCGCGAAGCGGCAGCTTGGTGGTGGAGACCCACAGGATGCCGCCGTCAGGCTTGGTCTCCTTCTCCTCGACGTTGACCAGCGGTAGACCCGTGCGCAGGATCTCCTGCTCGTCGCGGAAGGCCTGCGCGGCGTGCTCGTCGGTGAAATAGTCGAAGTCCGTGCGACCGACGGCGAGCGCGGGGTCGCCCACGCCGAATCGCTCGGCCGCGTAGCGGTTGATGAGCGCGAAGCGGCTGTCTCGATCCTTGAAGTAGATGCTGTCCGGACTGTTGTCCATCAGCGTCTCGAGGAGAAAGGCCTTCTGCTGCAGACGAGCGATCTCCACCCGCAGCCGGGCCATCTCGTCGTCGGTCGTTGGATCGTTTTTGGAGGCCAGGCTCAGCACCATTCGGTTCCTTGCGGGAAACCCGAGCGACGGCCTGTCGCTCGGGAGAACATCCGTGGTGGTCGTTACCTCCCGATAAGTTCGGTACCTTCGCGCGCCTCTGAAGCCGCCGACGACAATCTCTGGATGCCATTGCCCGACATCGCCTTATATGAGCAGACAGGGAGCCCGAGGGGTGAGAACGCCGCGTCGGGTACACCGTCCGCGGTCCGCGGGCCTCGAGCTCATGGCTCGGCGGCGAGGGCAGCGAGGGCGGCCTCCGCGCGCCCGAGGTCGCCCGAGGTGAGCTCGAGCGCCCGACGCGCCCCTTCT
>CAAGKR010510936.1_pt1 | contig 10328 bp, 6 predicted proteins | sample 2556971 | NCBI WGS metagenome assembly CAAGKR01 (sample SAMEA5207829, study PRJEB30636) | soil metagenome | biome: forest; feature: boreal; material: soil | place: USA | collected 2011-09 | depth 1 m
GCAGGGCGGTCGCCACTCGGGGCGACCCTACGGGACCAACCTCAATGACAACGGCGCTAGAGCTTGGAAAGGTTGAGGGATGAGACGTACAGGCGAAACTATGCGGACGCGCATCCTGGAGGCCATTCGAGAACTCTCGGAAACCAACAGCCGGCCACCGACCAACCGCGAGCTTGGAGAGTACCTCGGAGGCAAATCCACCGGACACATCGACTACCACTTGCGAATCCTCAAGGAGCAGGGAAAGATCAACCACGATCCGAAGAAGAGTCGCGGGATTGGGCTCGCGAACGGCCTCGAACGCGAGTACTTCCCCTCGCGTGGCCATCAGGTCGCGGTCATCGGTACGATCGCGGCCGGCCGGCCGATCGAGGCGGTGCTCGAGCGGGACCAGTACGTAACCGTGCCGGGAGTGACGGAAGAGAACCTGTTCGCCCTCAGGGTGCGCGGAAAGTCGATGATCGAGGATTTGATCGACGACGGCGACATCGTCGTTTGCCGTCGGCAAAATACCGCTCACAACGGCGACACAGTCGTAGCCCTTATTACCAACGGGCCGAGTGAAAGCGGCGAGGCGACCCTGAAGCGCTTCTACCGCGAAACCGATCGCGTGCGTCTGGAACCTCGAAACCCAACCATGCAACCAATTTTTGTGGAGCCGGATGACATTCTCATACAGGGCAAGGTCGTCACGGTGATCCGAGAGCTATAGCTCATCGAGCACGCAACAAAGGGGCGCGGTCCACCTGGATGGCGCCTTTTTGTTGTACTTCGACGTGTACGCGGACGGAAGCTGCCTCGTGCGCCGCTATCGCAACGAGGAAGGAAGGATATCGAGCTGGTCGCGGTACTTTGCGACGGTTCGCCTCGCCACGGTGTACCCGTACTCCCGCAGCAGCTCGGCGATCTCTTGATCGGTCAGCGCCTGGTCTTCCGACGAGATCATGTCCTTGATAATGTCTTTGACGCTGAGAGACGCCGTGAAGAAGTTACTGAACGGGATGACCTTCCCGTTGGGCAACATCACGTACTTTGCAGCGGTGGCGCGGCTCACCGTCGACTCGTGAATGTGCGTTTGGTCGGCCAGCATCGCCCGGGTCAGCGGCTTCAGGTGGCGTACACCGTGCCGCAAAAACTCTTCCTGATACGTCACCAGGAAGTCGGTGATCTTTTGCATCGTTTGCCGGCGCTGGTTGATGTTCGCAATGAACATCTTTGCCCGCGAGACGTAGTTTTGAATGTGCTCACGGTCCTGATCTGTGTAGTTGACCCCGTTGCTGTTCGCCTGGCTCAGCAACTGCTGATACATGCCGTTCACTGATAGCGCGAAGCGTCGAGATTCGATCACCTCGGCCTGGAGACCCTCTTCGGTTTCGATAATCGTCACGTCGGGCATCACGTATCCCTCAACCGGACGCGGGCCAGCGCGAGTCGGAATGCCATCAGATCCCTGAGCGGGATGGGGATTCAGCTTCGATTTAATGAACTCCCATGCCTCTTCGACGTCTTTCACCTCGACGCCCAACTGCTGCGCAATTCGGTTGAATTTGTGCTTGCCCAGATCTTCCAGATGATCTTCCACCAGCGCTATCGCCAGCGGATGCTCTACACTTTTTGCCGCAAGATATTTCAGCTGAAGCACCATGCACTCGCGGATGTCACGTGCCCCGATTCCAGGCGGCTCGAGGGTATGGAGCGCCTGGATGACTTCCTCTACTTTCTCCGGCTCGACATCGAAGTGTGACGCGATCTCGTAGTTTGACGCCCGCAGATACCCGTCGCTATCCAGGCTCCCCACGAGATACTCCGCAATCGCCATGTCACCTTCAGAGAGGAAGCAGGAGAGGTCGCGCATCAGCTTTTCCTCGAGCGTTTCTTGAGCCGCGACCAGCGTGAGCGGGTCAAACTCCTCATCTCGAGACACCGCAGTGCTGTTGTATGCCAGGTTTTCGAGGTACTGCTCGGTGGGATCGATCACGGTCATCTCGTCTTGTTTACGAGAGCAGCGTGGGCAGGAGTCACCGTCGATGGGCTGCCCACAGGTGGGACACACCACCAGATCGAGCAAGTCGAGCGCCGGGTTATCCTCGATTTCACTCGAGATTGCCGTCTGCAACGCCTGCGACGACATTTCAAGAATGTGATTCGCAGCGATAAGACGTGGGGACACCCTTTGCGTCAATACCTGCGCGGCGTCCTGATTCATCTCCATCATGCTGCCCGAACTCCTCACGTTTGACGCTTCTGTACGTTGCCAGGCGTACTGGTCTTCAGCCGGAGCAACGAGGATCATGCTCTTCCGGCATCCAGGTCTGCTCTATCACAGGGAGGCGTTTCGGCATGCGGGTACCGCCATGCCCACCGTGTCTCAGTGTATCAACTAGATATCTTGACCCCTATCCGTACATTACAGAAGGGAACCACCCGTTACAGGCGGCTCCCTTCGTTGAGGCCTTTTCGAGATCGAGAATTAGATTTCCTGGGCCTTACTCAATGTGGCCATGGACACGACCGAATCGCCCTTGTTGAGCCGCATGACGATGACTCCCTGCGTGGCCCGTCCGGTGCGACGAATGCTCCGCACATCGGTACGGGTTACAAGGCCCTGAACCGACACCATGATCACTTCGGCGTCATCCTCACCCACGACCCGAGCGGCTATGAGACCGCCAGTTTTGGAGGTCAGCTTCACCGCCGACATGCCCTGTCCGGCACGCCGCTGGTCTTTGTACTCGTTTAGCGGGCTCCGCTTGCCGTAACCCTTCTCCGTCACGACGAGGAGATACCTGCTCTCATTGCCGACGAGGTCCATTCGGATGACGTGGTCATCCTTACGCAGCTTGATCCCGTTCACCCCGGCGGCTTCGCGGCCCATCGAGCGAACCTGCTCCTGCGGGAAGCGAATCGAGTGTCCCTTGCGGGTCACCAGCATGACGTCCTCGTCGCCAGCGGCGATTTCGACCCAGGCGAGCTCAGCTCCTTCTTCGAGCGTGATGGCTCGCAGTCCATTGCGGCGTACGTTCTTGAACTGGTCAAGCGACGTCCGTTTGACGGTGCCATCGGTCGTCGCCATGACGATGTAGCCACTCGTCTGCCCCTTCGGCAGCGTGAGAACGGTCGACACGGTCTCGTTCGGCTCCAGCTGTACGAGATTGACGACCGGCGTGCCCTTGCCCTGCCGGCTGGCGTCAGGGACCTCATACACCTTCAACTGGAAGACGCGTCCACGGTTCGTGAAGAAGAGAATGTTGTCGTGGGTGTTCGTCACGAACAGGCGCTCCACGGCATCAGCGTCCCGGGTCACCATTCCAATGATGCCTTTGCCGCCACGTCGCTGGGGCTTGTACGTTGCGCTGGGAATCCGTTTGATGTAGGACTTCTGAGTCATCGTGACGACGACTTCCTCGTCCGGCACGAGGTCTTCTTCGCTGAACTCTCCGAGCTCTTCCGTAACGATCTTGGTGCGCCGCTCGTCGCCGTACTTGTCTCGAAGCTCCTTGAGCTCTGACTTGATCAACGCATCCATCTTGCGCTGATTGCCGAGGAGATCCTCGAGCCGTGAGATCGTCTTCAGAACCTGGGCGTACTCGTCTAAAACCTTCTGGCGCTCGAGCGCGGCCAGTCGAGACAGCGTGATGGCGAGGATCGCTTTGGCCTGGACCTCACTCAAAGAGAAGGTCTCGATCAGATTCTTCTGAGCTGTGTCGGGCGTCTCGGACTGGCGGATGGTCGCAATAACGCGATCAAGGTTATCGAGCGCGATTTTCAGCCCTTCAAGGACGTGGGCCCGCTCGTTCGCTCGCTCGAGTTCAAATTCGGTACGCCTGCGAACGACTACGCGACGGTAGTCCAGGAAGTGCCGAAGTATCATGTCCAAACTGAGGACGCGCGGCTGCTGATCCACCAGGGCCAGCATATTCATCGAGTATGTGGTCTGGAGACTGCTGTGCTTGAACAGCTGGTTCACGACGGATTTCGGCTGCGCCTCGCGCTTTAACTCAATCACGATGCGCATGCCGCGTCGGTCCGACTCGTCGCGCAGGTCCGAGATCCCGTTGATCTTCTTCTCGTGAACGAGATCCGCGATACGTTCCATCAATGTTGCTTTGTTCACTTGGTACGGAAGCTCGGTGACGACGATCGCCCACCGTCCTCCACGAATGTCCTCGAGATCGTGGACGGCACGGACGACAATGCGGCCATGGCCGGTTCCATACGCATGGTCAATGCCCTCACGCCCGATGATGATGCCACCGGTCGGAAAATCAGGACCCTTTACGAACTCCGCCACATCGCTGTTGGTGGCGTCCGGATGGTCGATAAGGTGCATGGTGGCGTCGACGACCTCATGCAGGTTGTGAGGCGGAATATTTGTCGCCATGCCCACGGCGATGCCGGTCGAGCCGTTTACGAGCAGATTCGGCACTCGGCTCGGTAGTGAGACCGGCTGCATCTCGCGACCGTCATAGTTCGGATACCAATCCACCGTGTTCTTGTCGATGTCCGCGAGCAGCTCATCGGTAATGGCCATCATGCGGCATTCGGTGTACCGCATGGCCGCTGCGCTATCGCCGTCAATAGATCCGAAGTTCCCCTGGCCATCCACCAGCGGATACCGCAGGTTCCAATCCTGTGCTAAACGAACCAGCGAGTCGTAAACGGCCACATCACCGTGAGGGTGATACTTTCCGAGAACTTCCCCTACGACGGCAGCACTCTTTCGATACCCGGACCGAGCCGTCAGGTTCATCTCGTGCATCGCATACAGAATGCGGCGGTGAACCGGCTTCAATCCGTCACGAACGTCAGGAAGAGCACGCGAAACGATGACGCTCATGGCGTAATCGAGATACGATTCGCGCATCTCCTTTTCGATACTTACTCCGTCGATGCGATCCGCGGCTTCCATCCAGTTACAACCTTTTTTCTACATAAAATCCGTGTAAATACCCGGAATTATATCTCTTTTAGAGGTATTCGGTCAACTTCTGGGCCTTGGGAATGACTGCGATATCACGCGTTCCCACATCTCCTCGATTCTGCACTGATGCCCTCTGACGACCGGTTCGGTTGGCAGGTCTTCCCGGCGCACGATATACTTTGCCCGTTACCCACGACCACATATGGAAGACGAATTAGTTCTCCTCACCTCCTACTTCAATCTGGCCGGTGGACGCAGACAAGACAATGCGGACACCTTCCGGGTCGATCCGAGTTTGCAATCCGCAACCTCGCCCGACGGGGTGGCCGCTCTGTACGTGGTTACGGAGTCCACAACCGGAGGCCAGATGGGGCCGCGAGCGCGCAGGTTGGCTGCGGACACCGTGGCCTGGGAGTACTCGTCGCATGGCGATGTTGCCCCAGCCACCCGCCTGAGAACAGCTCTCAAGACGTGTCACGAAGCCGTTCTTCGCGAGTTCGAGGGACACGTTTCCGTTGGTCTCAGTGTGATCGCCGTGGAGCGCGACAGCATTTATCTGGCGCAGGTCGCGCCCGGGCAGGTGTATGTCGTGCATGCAGGTAGCCTGCATAGCGTGCCCGCCATCGCGGAAGGCAGCTCCCCGTTTGCTCGTGCCCTGGGAGCCTCGGCCGGCCCCAAGATTATCGTTTTTCGCGACCAGATAGGCCCGGGCGACGTGCTGGCGCTCACCTCGAGCTGGTTCCATCGCGCCGCTGATCCGGAAGAGATTCGCGAGTGCTTTGGGGCGGGCACGGCCGACGACATTGCCGAGTGCATTCTGGAGATGGCCAAACAGCACGACGTGCGCGATTCGAGCGTCATCGTGATTGAAGCCGCACTTGGGAGCGAGCTCGAAGTTGCGTCCGACGAAGACCCGGAACCCAGCTTCGTGCAGCAAATTGACACTGCCGTCGCTTCCTTGGCGGGGGTGGGCCGGATGATCTGGGACGAGTTTCGGACGGTTCCTCCGTTCGAGGATCGGGATGATTTAGGTCTGGGACCTCGACGCGATCGACGAACTGCTTCCACGCAACAACCAGAGGAGTCGAGCGTCGCGGTCCGTGGGCCTGATACGCGCGTGAACGGCGCGCGCACGTCACACCGAGATGACCCGGCGATGGAGGTGCCGCAAGTGGCACCACAAGCGACGGATCCGCACGGCATGGCGGCCGTCACCGATCACGATGATGATCGATCGCACGAAATACCGAGCTCGCGCCGAGACCAGGCAACGGACGAAATGCCGCTCGTGTCGGCCGAGGTATACAACCCGCCCGAGCCGGAGTATGAGACGACCCATGAGTCGGCGTATGGAACGGGCGAGGAAGCGACCGCGGCGCATACGATAGGAGCCGACATCGACGCGGCGGACGCAGCCGAGGCGGCGGCGGCGGAAGAGATCCGACAGCGTCGTGTGCGCCGTCGTGGCTCCCGCTCGATCATCCGGCAGGATCGCCATCGTCAGCCGGAACCGGAGTCCGAGCCTGAACCTACTCCTGCGTATCGTTCCGAGCTGGATCAGGTCAACGCACGCATCCAAAGCGATCCCGACATCGGGGACGCGGTTCCTCCCGTACAAGCGTTTCCAGATACCAGTACGGAGCCGTCACGAATCTATGCCACGAGCAAAGACATTCAGGCGGTCAATCGGCGGCCCCGACGCTTCGGCGGGATCGCGCGACCGGTAGGAAGTGACCCACTCTCCGGCACACCGGTTATCCGGCCGAACGGCCTGGGCGACATCGATCTCCGGCAATCCGTGAGCCGCCCCGTCTCTGGTCCGCTGGTGTGGCTGGGTGTCACGGCCTGCTTTCTCCTTTTTGCCGTGGCCGTCGTGCTGTACTGGAGACACCACAGGACGACGACGGTCGCGGTCAATCCGTATCCGAAGCTGGTGCAGAAGGACTTGCGGCTGGCGCTGGCGGCCACCACGCCCGGACTACAGGACACCTATCTGGCGAAGGCCGGCTCAAGCCTGAGCCTGGCTGCTCAGCACGGTTCCACGAAGAGGTACGTGCGAACGATGCAAGCAAAAATCTTGACTGCCTCGGACGCGCTGCATCACATCACCCGGGAGCTGAATCCCGTGACCTTGACGGACTTCAGCAAGTTTCCGCAGGCACGCCCCACGCGGATCGCCACGTCTCTTGGACTGGTGTTTGTACTGGATGCAGGACGGAAGAGCGTCTTTTCGATTGCGCCCAACGCCACATCCAATCCAGCGCTGGTGGTTCAGGCGGGAGAGAGTGATTCCGGGTTTACGGTCGGTGTGCCGCAAGAGCTGGCGTCCGCGGGATCGACCGCGCTGGTCCTGGATGATCACGACGTTCTGGTGAGGGCGAATGGAAGCGCGAAAACCGCGACCTCTCTCACGGCGGGAGCGCCAAACCTGAAGGTCGGAGCGATTGCGAATACGGGAGCCGACGTATATGTGTTGGATACCGGATCGGGCCAGCTCTGGCGGTATCAGTACGGGGTCGCCGGGTTCAATCCACCGCCGCAGGCCTTCTTCACTTCCAACAAGCCGGACCTGACTCATGCTCAATCGCTGGCCTTCGACTCTTCGAGTCTGTACGTGCTTGACAATTCCGGATCCGTGCGGAAGTTCGATATCAACACGGCGAATCCTCAACCGTTCACCGTCCGTGCGCGAACTCCACTGAAGGCGCCGTCCACTGTCTTTACGGACGTAGGGCTCAACAACGTGTGGATCGCCGATCCACCGACGGGCCGAATCGTACAGCTCGATAAGTCAGGGAAGTATCAGCGCACCTATATATCGGCCTCGCCCTCCATGAACCTGACCAAGATCGAAAGCATTGCGACGGGCCCATCGGGCAACACTCTGTACGTCCTTTCGGGCTCCAAGCTGTACGACTTCCCAGTCGTCCACTAGCGACTGTGACGCTCGAGTTTCGCATTCTGCATGAAGATGCGGGGTCCAGGGCACGGGTTGCAACGCTCTCAACGGCCCACGGAGTGCTCGAAACGCCGGTCTTCATGCCGGTGGGGACGCAGGCCACGGTGAAGACGCTGACTCCGGATGACCTGCGAGATATAGGCGCGCAGATCATCCTCGGCAACACGTATCACCTTTACTTGCGACCCGGATCTCCCCTCGTGCAGTCGTTCGGAGGTCTCCACGGATTCATGGCCTGGGATCGTTCAATTCTCACCGACAGCGGAGGATTCCAGGTGTTCAGTCTGGGTCACTTGCGCGATCTGCACGAGGACGGCGTGACGTTTCGTTCGCATCTCGACGGGTCTTCACACCGCTTCACGCCGGAAAGCGTGGTGCGGATCCAGGAAGAGCTCGGCTCCGATATCGCGATGGTACTCGACGAATGCACGCCGTACCCCAGCACTGAGGACGAGGCTCGTGTATCGTTCGAGCGAACGACACGGTGGGCCACTCGGGCACGAGACTCCCACACGCGGGCGGATCAAGCCCAGTTCGGCATTGTCCAGGGTGGTATGTTTCCGGCGTTGCGAACAGAGAGTGCGTCAGGTCTGGTCGCGCTTGATTTTCCTGGATATGCGATTGGGGGCCTGTCCGTGGGGGAGCCAAAGGCACTGTTTTACGAAATGATGGCCGTGGCCGCGGCGGCCTTGCCCTCCCAGAAACCACGATACGTCATGGGCGTGGGCGCCCCTGAAGACCTCTTCGAGGCTGTCGCCACTGGTGTGGATATGTTCGACTGCGTGCTGCAGACGCGGTTGGGAAGAAATGGCGCGCTGTTTACGCGCTCGGGACGCATCAACATTCGCAATGCACGTTTCAAAACCGATCCCCGCGCCATCGATTCGACGTGCGATTGCTATACCTGTCGCACTTTCACATTGGCGTACCTGCACCACCTGTTTCGCGCGGAGGAGCTGCTGGCCTATCGCCTTGCCAGCCTGCACAATCTGCGATGGACCATAAAACTGGTGGAGGACATGCGAGCGCGAATCCGAGCGGGAACCTTTACGGCGTTCCATCGAGAGTTTCTGGCGGGATATGCGGCGGCGGACGAATCGGTTCGCGAGCAGCAGCGTGCTCGTTGGGTAGCTGCACGGCACAAGTCAGTCTGACGAGTGGTCCGAGGCCCCGCGGCGGCGCAAGGAGATCTTCCAGGAACCGCATCTCTCCACGGTGAAGCCGACGACGAAAGCCCGGGAGTTTGTGGAACGCGTGATTCGCGCTCGAAGCTGAGCAGTGCGACGGTACGATCTTTGCCTACAGCGGTAAGTGCACGAAGTTGACGATCGCCACGGTCACGCTGACCAGCGCGACCACCCCTCCCGCGAGGGCGTCGACAGAGCGGAAATGTGGCTGCGCCAGGGACGTTCTGGGACCCGTGCCGTAGAGGCGCGCCTCCATGGACTCGGCGAGTTCCTCTCCGCGGCGTAGATTTGCCAGGAGCAACGGGATAAGCAGCGCCCCCATACTGTGCTCGTCCAGAAGCGCGTTCATGCCAAGATTGGCCCCCCGTGCGCGCTGAGCGGCTATCACCTTTTGCGCCTCCTCAATGAGGAGCGGCACGAAGGTGAGACCGATACCGACCATGGCTATGATGTCTCGGATTGGGATACGAAAGCGCTCCAGCCACCCAAGACTCCACTGCAGGGAGTCCGCCACCGCCAGCGGGGGAGTGGATAGAGTCAGCAGAGACGTGGTGTAGACAATCAACACCGCCTGCAAACCTAGACGAATTGCAAGGTCCACGCCGTCCCGACTGGGTGCGAGGAGCCAGAAGTGAGCCAAGGCATGTCCAGGAGTGATAACCGTAATGATCAACCCAAAGATGACGATGAGGACCAGCAGCGGCCGTAGCAGGCGCCAGAGGGCAGGCAGCAGGTCCGCCGCCATGAGTCCGATCACCGCGGCAAACCCGAGCGCGATGCCGATGCCGTATGGCACGCCGGCGATAAGCGCGTCACCCACGATCGCAGCCGTACACAGCAGTTTGGTGCGTGGATCCAGGCGATGAAGGAAGGTCGTCCCGGCCTGATAGCTGAGGAAGCGGGGAACGTTACCGATCACGATGCCGCTTCTGCCATTCCTCCACGATGCCCTCCTCAAGGTCGGCCGAGTCGACGTTCTCAGGGAGCTTAAATCCACGCTTCTCCAGGGCACCGGCGAGCTCGAACACGGCCGGCAGCTCGACACCCGTCGGGACCAGTCGTCTCCAGTCACGCAACAGCTCGTCCCCGCCATGCACCTCGGAGACTGCACCGTCGGCCAGGACGTAGATCCGATCGGCATGGCTGGCTTCACGGGCGCTGGTGGTGAGCCAGACGATAGCGCTCTTGTGCCGGAGTGGATGCAGGAGATCCGAAAATTCATTGCGAGTGCGCGGATCGAGATTGGCCGTCGGCTCGTCAA
>CAAGKR010155817.1_pt1 | contig 10327 bp, 10 predicted proteins | sample 2556971 | NCBI WGS metagenome assembly CAAGKR01 (sample SAMEA5207829, study PRJEB30636) | soil metagenome | biome: forest; feature: boreal; material: soil | place: USA | collected 2011-09 | depth 1 m
GCCACCGCCGCGCTCAGCGCCGGCGCTCAGTGGCTGGCCGTTGCCACGGTTGCGGAAGCCCTGGAGCTGCGGCAGGCGGGGATCACCGCGCCGATCCTCAACCTCGGTGCGACCCTGGAGTCCGAGGCCACGGCTGCGGTGGCTGCGGACCTGCGCTGCAGTGTCTGGGAACCCGCCGCGATCGAGGTCCTGGAGCGCGCCGGCGCGACCGCCGGGCGGCCGGTGCGGCTGCACCTTCAGCTCGACACCGGCATGGTCAGGCTCGGCGCCGACCCCAACCTTGCCGTCGAGCTGGGCCAGCGGATCAAGGCATCGCCCAACCTCGAGCTGGAGGGGCTGTTCACCCACATGGCGGAGGCCGAGGATCCCGGCACCGACCGCACCGCCAAGCAGCTTTCGGTGTTTCTGGCGGCCGTCACCCGGCTCGCCTACGAGGGCCTCTCAGTGCCAATCCTGCACGCGGCCAACTCGGCGGCGGCGCTGACGTACCCCGACAGCCGACTGGGCATGGTGCGCTGCGGGCTCCCGCTCTACGGCTACTCGCCGCTGCCCAGGGCGGCGGGGCTGGAGCTCCGACCGGCGCTCAGCTGGAAGGCGCGAGTGCTGCAGACCTACGACCTCAGAACCGGTGACCGCATCGGTTACGGCGGGACCTACGAGGCGGCGTCCCCGGTGCGGACGGCAACGGTCAGCGTGGGCTACGCCGACGGATACCCGCGGATCCTCTCCAACCGGGGCGAGCTCCTGGTCCGCGGCTGTCGCGCCCCTGTGGTCGGGCGCATCAGCATGGACTTCCTCAGCATCGATGTCAGCGATATCGAAGGCGTGGCGGTTGGCGACGAGGTCGTGGTTATCGGGCGTCAGGGCGACGAGGTGATCACCGCCGACGATATCGCGGCCAGCCTCGACACCATCTCCTACGAAGTCCTGACGCACATCGGTAACCGCGTGATCCGGCGCAGCATCGGAGGCGACGGGTAGCCGGCCCGATGGGGGGGAAGCCACCGGCGGAGGTCGAAGACCTCCTCGACCGCCGCCGGGCTGCCCGCGAGGCCAGGGACTTCGCCCTTGCCGACCGGCTCAGGGCGGAGATCGAGACGGCCGGCTGGCGCGTGGTCGACGGCCCCAGCGGCTCGCGGCTGGAGAGCCTGGCCGACCGCGTCGAGAGCTACCCGACGGTCGCGGCGGTGCCAAGCCTGGCCGACCAGCCAGACGCCTGTGAGCGCAGCGTCTGCATGGCCGTCCACGGCTGGCCTGAGGACGCGCGTCGCCTGGTCGAGGGCTGTGCCGACGGGGGTACCGAGGTGGTCGCGGTGGACGTCGGGGGCCTCGGGCTCACGCCTGCTGGGCTGTTGCCGACGTCGAGGTCAGGGAGCGCGGGGAACATCCATGTTGTCAGGGTGGAGGAGGGGATCGGCCACGCCGATGCCTGGAACGTGGCGGCCCGCCGGTCGCGTGGACGGGTACTCGTCTTCGCGGAGCCGAGCCTGGAGTTTGGCGCCGCCGCGCTGCGTATGCTGGCGGAGGCCCTTGATGACGGGGCGGTCGGCCTGGTCGGACCCTTTGGCCTGGGCACCGACGACATGCGTACCTTCGAAGCCGTCGAGGGCGATGAGGTCGACGCCCTCGAGCACCTGCTGGCGATGCGCCGCGCCGACCTGGGGCGCGTCGGCGAATTCGACGCCCACTATCGCTTCTACCGCAACCTCGATCTCGACTTCAGTTACCAGGTCCGGGCGGCCGGCCTCGCGGTCCGGCGCGTCGACTGCGGCGAGGTTCTTCGGCACACCCATCGCCTCTGGGAGTCCGTGGCCTCCGACGAACGCGAACGGCTCAGCCGCAGGAATTTCAACCGCTTCCTTGACCGGTGGGGCCGGTAAACGAGAAAGCGCCGTGGGCCTGGCTCAATCTCCAGGGCCGGAGCGGACCGCGGCCTCGAGCCGGAACATCGCCTCGGCGTCATCGAAGCTGACGTCCAGCAGCTGGGAGATCCGCCGCAGTCGATAGATCACGCTCTGCCGGTGGCGGTGGACCACGGTCGCGGTGGCCGAGACCGACCGGTTGGCGTGGACGTAGGCGCGCAACGTCTCCATCAGGGCAGGGTGGCCGTCGAGCCGGCCGAGGAGCGCGTCACGGCTTCGGGCCAGGGCCTCGGGGTTGGAGCGCATGGCGGCATAGGCATAGATCTCGGGCAGGCTGAAGATGCGTGGGTCACCGGTGCCGAGCCGCAGATCGGCGCCCACCCGGGCTGCCATCGCTGCCTCCTCGACGGCGCGCCCCAGCGGCACTTCGTCACGGGCCACCGCCATGCCGAACACTACGGCAGATGACGCGGCGCAGTCCGCCAGTTGGGCGGGCAGCGGCTCTCTCGCCATCAGCCACACCGACAACCCCTGGCGTTGCCCGGCAACAGCACCGGGAAACCGCGTCCGCAGTCGCCCGGCCGTGGTCTCAGACGCGGTCTGAGCCACAACCTTATCCGCCCCGCGCGCGGCAACGGCCAGCGCGATCCGAGGCTGCTCGACCTCGGCAGCGCCGAGCTGGTCGCCGCCGGCCCGGCCGGAGATCAGATCTTCGAAGCGCGCCGACTCGCTGATGGCGTGAGCCCGCGCGATTTCCTCGACCTGCCGCGCGTAGGCCTCGGCGATTCGGGAGCTGAGCTGGTCGATGTACTCGAAGACCTGCCCCGCCAGGGCTAGCAGGCTCTCCGGCTTGGCGGCGGGGTCGGCGAGGCCGACCTTGAGGGTCTCGTCCCACCCGACCCGGGCGCCGATGCGCAGGGCGTGAAGCAGGGGCTCCAGCGGCTCGCCGACGACCGCGATGTTGCGCGCCATGCCCTGCACCACTCGCACGTCGCGGTCGGCGGGCGGGCCGCCGGTCGCGAGGATCCGGACGAAGAGCCGGGTTGCCAGGCGGCAGCGCTGAAGCACCGCCTGGCGGTAGCGGTCGGGGTTGGAGGCGTACCGTGGCACCTCCGCCAAGATGGCCCCCTCCATCTGCCGCGCCATGTTCGGGGTCGACGCCCGCAGCCGCTCCAGCGAGGTCCGGGGGAGGGCGAGGGCGCGAGGCTGCAGGCTAAGGGACTCCACGCCCGGATCATATACAAATGTATGAAGATTCGGGATAATCTTTCTGGATTCAGGCACATCCCATAGTTGGATTGTCCTAATAGACTGGGTTTATGTCCGACGAAATGTTGTATGAAAGGCACTTCGAGCGCATGGAGCGCAACCGCTGGATGCTGTCCCGAGACGTTCCCTGGGAGCAGCTTCAGCCGGAGCTCCTGCCCGAGGGCCTGGTCAGCGATCTCCGCCTGGTGTGCCTGACTGAGCTGTCGGCCTTGTACGCCACGGAGATGTTCATCCGCGACTTCTACGACGACATCGACTTCTGCGCCTTCGTCTCCATCTGGTTCTACGAGGAGATGAAGCACTTCCTGACGATCAAGAAGTACATCAACAAATGCGGCGTGCATCTGCCCGACCTGGACACTGAGCTGCCCAAGCTGCGGCTCAGCTTCGATCCCGGCCCTGCGGTGCAGACGATGACCATGCACTTCATCGGCGAGCACCGCCTGGCGCTCTGGTACAACAACTTTGCCGACTCCTTCGAGGAGCCCGTGCTGAAGAAGATCTTCCGCATACTCGCCACCGACGAGCTGCGCCACGGCGCCGTCTACATGACCTACCTCAACAAGGCGGCCAAGAAGGACGAGAACGTGCTCCGGGAATCCCTGATGATGTCGCTCTGGATGCTCCGCAGCAGCTCGGACAAGCCCAAGCACCCGACCACGGTGACCAAGCCGTCGGTCCTGGACATGCTCGAGGACCCCGACTACCTAGTCCGGATGATCCACACCTACACCCCGCTGGAGAAGTACGACGAGGCGGAGATGAAGGAAACCGTCTTCGCCAACCTGACCAAGTTCGCCGGGCGCAGCATCGCCTCGGAGCGAGATCTCCTCGGGGTCCTGCGCGACCTGAAGGAGCCGGACAAGGAGATGGTGGGGAGTAGACCCCTCTAGGGATTTACGCGGGCGGCTCTTTGCTGGGGTCGGGAGGCGGTGGCGCCGGCGGTGGTAGATCCAGCTGCGTGGGTGTGAAGGGGAGCGGGTAGTCGATCGTCGCCGGCGCGGGCACCGCGCCAGGATTCGGCGAGTAGAGATCGCGACCAGGGTCTGTCGGCGGTGCCGCGGCCTGCGGCGGAACGGCAATCGGTGCGGGCGGCTGCGCGAACTGTGGAGGTGGCACCGGGAACTGCGGTGGTGGCACCGGGGCGCGGCTTGCAGAGGCCGGGGCCACGGCTGTCGCAGGGGTCTGGGCCAGGGGGATGGCGCCGGCGGGCGGTGCGGCGGCGATCGCCGCGATGGTCCCCGCCCCCGCGACCGCACCGTCCGTGGCCAGCCCTGGCGGCATCGTCTGCACGGCGGGGATCGAGACCCGGTCAGGGTCGAGGTAGTGGATGACGTATGTCCCCGCGATGAGGTCGTGGAGCCCGGCCTTGCGCTCGCTGAAGGCGACCATGAAGGGGCTCACGATCAGGTTGGGCAGCGACAGCAGCCCGTAGAGAACCAGGTATCGGAGGAAGGCGCGCCGGAACCCGACCGGGTGCCCCTCCTTGTCCACGATCTGGAGGTTGAGGACCCGCATCCCGGGGCTTGCCCCCAGGATCGTCCACGAACCCTGGAAGTAGAGCCGCCGGAGCATGTACAGCGCAATCAGCAGGAACAGCTCTTGCTGGCCTTGGTAGGCGAGCATCGTCTGGACGCCGGAGTTGGGGTCGAAGTGAGCCGGGGCAAGCGTGGCCTGCCACAGGAACCAGACCCCCAGCCAGACCGTGCCCAGGATCAGCCAGTCGATGACGAAGGCAACCAGGCGGACCGGGAAGCCGCCGGGCTGCGCCACCTTTACCGACGGCGTGGCGCGCACCGCGGCGCTCGCGCTCTGGCCCGCGACCATCATGCCCGGCCGGTATGGGAGGGCGTGGCCGCACTTCATGCACTTCAGCTCGGCACCGCTGTTGGCCCACCCGCAGCGACGACACTGGATCTGCCAGGACTGAACTTGGCTCATGGCGCCATTCTGCCCTAGACCGGTGGCCATGGGAACGACCATGAACTATCTGGATACGGGAAGACACCAGGCTGTTGCAAGACCTGTGCCCGCTCTTGCAGGGCCTTCACCTCGATCTCATCGAGGAGGCTCAGGAGCTCGATCCGAAGGGGATCGCCCGCCGTCGCCAGGCGGGAGGCCACGCGGCGAACCGCGGCCTGCTCTGCAGGGCGCAGCGCCTCGCCGGCGAAGTCCCAGATCACGGTGCGGAGCTTGGGATCCGCATGGAAGGTGAGGCCATGGTCGACGGCCCAGACGTGGTCCATCGCGTCAAGGAGGCTGTGCCCGCTCTTGCGATCGGCGTTGTTGCAGAGGATGTCGAACATCGCCAGACGCCTGAAGTCATCACGATGCGCCTCCAGGAGGGTGAAGTAGTGCTGCTCCGGGTCGTGGTCGACGAAGAGCTGGATGGCGCCGCGGCCGAACGGCAGGTCATCGCGGGTGATCGTCAGGGGCACGAACCCCCATCCGAGGGCGTGGTCGACCACATATGCCGCGGCCTCGCGCCGGAACAGCGTTTCATCGGGGAAGTCGTAGAGCGGCCGCTCGCCGGCCGAGGGCTTGTACACCGCCGGGGTCTCACCATCGCTGTTGCAGCAACGGACCAAAAAGGTGCGGTTGCTGGAGTAGGGAAGGCGCCCGATGACCTCGACATCGCCGTGGCGAAGCAGCGCCTCGCGGCGCCCGGCGTCCTCCGGGTTTAGAAGACCGGGCTCTTCCCGTTCTTTCGGGGGCACAGGTGGCCCTTGGGGTCCATTGGGAGGCCGCATACGGCGCAGAGCGGGCGTCCCTTGCCGACCAGCTCCAGGCCGCGGGCCGACCACGCCAGCGCCTGCTCGGGCCGCATCCAGACCCGCGCGGTCGCGACCGACGCCTCGTCGGCCTCATCGTTCTCCGGCGCCTCCTGCGCGACCAGCACCACCAGGTCCCGGTCCTCGTCCATGCCCAGGCCCATCTGTCCGGCCCGCCAGTCCGGCTCAACCGGCTCCTGGAGGTCGACGGGCGCCTCCTCGGCCCCGAGCTTGTGGCCCTGGAGCATCTCCACGGCGCGCTCCGCGAGGGCCTGGACCTGCACCTTCTCCACCAGCATGGTCAAGGTGCGATAGGGGGAGCGTGCCTGGATGTAGAAGGCCCGCTGCCCCGCCGGGCCCACCGTACCGACGGCAACCGTCTCAGCCGGGTCGATCTCGATCTCTTCCGCCATGGCCTAATTCTGCCGGGTCCGTCTGCGGCGCTGGGGTAGAAGCTCGGCCAGCCCGCCGACCTCGTTGACGCAGACCAGCCCCGGCGGCCCGGCCCCCAGGATCAGGGCTGAGACCGCGGCTGGCGCCACGTGAAGGCGCTGGAACAGGTCGAGGTGAATCCCGATGTAGTGAGCCAGGGCGGCCTTGATGACGTCAGCGTGGGAGAACGCTGCCACCGTCTGCTTTGGGTGCGCCGTGAGCAGCGCCTCGATGCTCCCCACGACCCGCGCCTGGACCTCGCGCCCCGCTTCACCGCCGGGGAAGCGGGCGTCCGCGGGGCGTTGCTGCACCTGTTTCCAGAGGTCCGTCCGGCGCAGGGCCTTGAACTCCTGGCCGGTCCAGTCGCCGTAGTTGGCCTCGCTCAGGTCGGGGTCGGTCTGGACCGGTAGGCTGCGGGCGGCCGCCAGTGGCGCGGCGGTTTCCTGGGCCCGCTCCAGGGGGCTGCAGGCGACGTGGTCGATGGAGATGCCCTGGAGCCGATCGACCAGGCGCTCCGCCTGCTGCCTGCCGGCGGCGTTGAGATGTACCCCTGGGGTCCGGCCCACGAGCTGCTTGGTTGTGAGATCAGTGGTGCCATGGCGGATCAGGAGCAGGAGCATCGCCCCAAGGCTACCGGTCGGGCTGGCGGGCGGGACGGAATAGCGGCGGGCGGGACGGCCTTAAACCATCTGTAACCCCCGACACGTACCTATCAGAGACTAGATGGAAGAGTCGATAAATCAGTTCAAGGACCAACACGCGATTCTCCTCACCGAGATCCACCGGCTCCAGCTTGAGGCCGACACCGCGCAGGTGTCGCGCCAGAGGGAGCTGAAGAGCATCCTCAAAGTGGTCGCCCGCAGCTACCTGCGCGAGAACGTCGATCCTGGCGTCACCGAGGACCAGCTCAGCGACTGGCTGACTCAGCTGGAGGCCGCCTAGGGTTCTCGCCGGCCGGCACGGAGCGCCATAAACTTTGGACGTGTCGCCAGAGAACCCGGGATCCGCAGAGCAGGCCGAGGCGCATGGCGGCCGGCCCAAGCTGACCCGAGCCGAGCAGCGCTACAACTACGGCCTGGCCATCGCCGCCGTGGCCCTGGTGGTTGTCCTGATCGTGGTCTCGCCGCGGATCACCGTCGGCGGCCACGACGTGCCGGTCCTGATTTCGGGGGTGCTGCTGGCCGCCTTTCTGTTCGGCCTGGGCCAGATGGTCATAGGCATCACCCGGCGGCGGCGGTACCTGCGCTCACTTCCGCCGCAGACCGGGAACAGGAGCGACTAGGCTAGAGGTTTGGAGAGCAGACGGCAGGGTATAACCTGTCGGAACCTCAAGATCACAGGAAGGAGAAACGAGTAAGCATGGCCAAGGCAGTCGGAATAGACCTCGGAACCACCAACAGCGTCGTATCAACGATGGAAGGTGGCGAGGCCGTCGTCATCCCCAACTCTGAGGGCGGGAGAACCACGCCGTCGGTGGTGGCCTTCACCAAGCGCGGTGAGAGGCTGGTTGGCACGCTGGCGCGACGCCAGGCCGCGGTAAACCCTGAAAGCACGATTTACTCGATCAAGCGCTTCATGGGCCGCCGGTACCCGGAGGTCGAGTCCGAGCGCAAGATCGTCCCGTACAAGGTCATTGCAGGCAAGGACCAGCGCGTCGAGATCGAGATCCAGGGCGAGCGCTACACCCCTGAGCAGGTCTCGGCCATGATCCTGCAGAAGCTCAAGGCTGACGCTGAGGCGTACCTGGGCCAGCCCGTCAAGGACGCGGTGGTCACGGTACCGGCGTACTTCAATGATGCGCAGCGCCAGGCGACCAAGAACGCGGGCGAGATCGCCGGTCTCAACGTCGTTCGCATCATCAATGAGCCGACGGCCGCCGCCCTAGCCTATGGGCTGGACAAGAAGACCAACGAGAAGATCTTGGTCTTCGACCTCGGCGGCGGCACCTTCGACGTGTCGATCCTTGAGGTCGGCGATGGCGTCTTCGAGGTCAAGTCCACCAACGGCGACACCCACCTCGGTGGTGACGACTACGATCGTCGCATCGTCGACTGGATAGCCGACGAGTTCAAGAAGGACCAGGGCATCGATCTTCGGCAGGACCGTCAGGCGCTGCAGCGACTCACCGAGGCGGCCGAGAAGGCCAAGATCGAGCTCAGCTCGCGCCTCGAGACCGACATCAATCTGCCCTTCATCACCGCCGTGGATGGGGTGCCCAAGCACCTCGACATGAAGCTGTCCCGGTCCAAGTTCGAGCAGCTGACCAATGACCTGACCGAGCGCACCAAGGGCCCATTCCAGGCCGCGCTCAAGGACGCCGGCATGAAGCCTGGTGACATCGACGAGGTGATCCTCGTCGGTGGGTCAACGCGCATGCCGATCATCCAGGAGACGGTCAAGGGCATGGTCGGGAAGGAGCCGCACCGCGGCGTCAACCCAGACGAGGTCGTGGCCATGGGCGCCGCCATCCAGGCGGGGGTCCTCCAGGGCGACGTCAAGGACGTGCTGCTGTTGGACGTCACCCCGCTCAGCCTCGGCATAATGACCGAGGGCGCAGTCAACACCCCCATGATCCCGCGCAACACGACCATACCCACCAGCAAGACTGAGACCTTCTCGACGGCGTCCGACAACCAGAACAGCGTCGAGATCGTGGTTCTGCAGGGCGAGCGGCCGATGGCCAAGGACAACCGCGAGCTTGGCAAGTTCAAGCTCGACGGGATCCCACCTGCGCCGCGAGGCGTGCCCCAGATCGAGGTCACCTTCGACACCGACGCCAACGGCATCCTCAACGTCCACGCCAAGGATCGGGCCACCGGCAAGGAGCAGAAGGTCACCATCACCGGCTCGACCACCCTCGACAAGAGCGAGGTCGACAAGATGGTGAAGGAGGCCGAGGCCAATGCCGCGGACGACGAGCGCAAGCGAGGCGAGATCGAAGCCCACAACCAGCTCGACGGCCTGATCTACCAGGTCGAGAAGTTCATGCGAGACAGTGGCGACAAGGTCCCCGCCGAGCTCAAGTCCGAGGTCGAAGGCAAAGTTCCCGCCGCCAAGGAGGCGCTCGAGAGCAACGACAAGGACCGCATGGAAGCGGCTTTCAAGGACCTCTCCGAGTCCTACCAGAAGGTGGGCACGGCGATGTACGAGCAGCAGGGCGCCCCTGGGGCCGACGGGGCCACCGACGGCGCCACGCCTGAGGAGGATGGCGCCAAGCCCGAAGGCGACGTCGTCGACGCCGAGTTCAAAGAGGTCTAAGGGGACAGGCTGAGGGCCGGGGCGCTCGCCCCGGCGTTGCGCTCATCCGGACTAGGGAGGCCACCGGTATAGAGTCGACCATCGGCGGCCACACGGTGCTGACCAACGTGACGGTTGCCAACAACACCTACCCGGGGACCGCGGCGGTAAGCAATGTTCCCGCGGGCGTCGCCGCTTACGACAACGCCACCCTGACCTAGGCCAACAGCAGCATCGCCAACAACACCGGCCGCCACTGCTATGTGACCAGCGGTCGGGGTAGCTCCGTGACTGTGGCTTCACGACCGGCAACCCGAAGAACGACCTCATCAACACGAACCCCCAGATCGGTGCGCTGACGAACAACGGCGGCCCGACGGACACGCGGGCTCTGTTGACGGGCAGCCCGGCAATCGACGCCTCCAACCCTGCCTGCCCTCCGCCTGGCACCGATCAGCGTGGGACTTCGCGGCCCCAGCGTCCGCGCTGTGACATCGGCGCGTTCGAAGTCGTTCAGGCAATCGTGGCGTCGCCCTCGCCGAGCCAGCCTGGACTTCCCCGCGCCGGTGGCGCCGCCCCACCTACAGGCAGGGTCGATCTCCCGCTCGTTTTGCTGTTGACCACAGCGCTTGTCGGGATGGGTGGCATCGTGTTGGCCCGAGGCCACCGCTAGGTCGCGCCGAAGCCACGGCCGGGGCATCTTGCCCCGGCCTTTTTCTTTGACGGGCAGCGGGATTTCCGGTTTTCGCAAGCCGC
>CAAGKR010535973.1_pt1 | contig 10324 bp, 9 predicted proteins | sample 2556971 | NCBI WGS metagenome assembly CAAGKR01 (sample SAMEA5207829, study PRJEB30636) | soil metagenome | biome: forest; feature: boreal; material: soil | place: USA | collected 2011-09 | depth 1 m
TAAGAAATATTATACAAAAATAACAATTGTTAAATTTCCATAAAAAATATTTGGTATGAAAAAATAAATTATTAACAGGTGATAAAATATGGAGGATAGAATATTTGAAGAAATAAACGAAGTTTTCATAGATTATTTTCAAGAAAATGTCCAATTAATAAATGGAAATAACACCATTTCAACAGAATTTGAATATGAACCAGATGCTAAATGGTTCTATTTTAACATATGTCATCCTGAAAATTTAAAGAAAGAAGAATATCCAATTAATTTTGTATCATCTGTTACTCCAATTGGGGATTTAAATTATACATCTACAGAACACTACACAATCAAATTTGAAGTTAAAGATAAACTGATTGATATGCTTAATACTAAAAGAAATTAATTTTATTACTAAATATAATATTATATATCCTATAAGTGAAATTTTGTAGGGTTTTTGATCTATAAAAATTAAGTGGTGATTCATGCTTATAATCGGATAAATTGAATTTTATATGATCTTAAATTATTGTGAATAACGAAATTTATTAACCCAAATTTTTAATAATTTTTAAAAACAAAATATAATGTGAAGTATAGACGATTTGGTTCACCGCTTTTTTTTATCAACTCTGGAAGTTGGTAACCCCCAAGTGAAAGAACCACTCTCTACTCCTTATTTTGTTTTATGATTTATATTCCAAAATTTCAAATAATACTTACAATAATATAATAATTGGGTAGGGAGTAAAAGATCACCTTTTGAAATTAATTTATCACATCTGCTCCTGAGTCTCAATAGATTCCCTGCCCCTACCTCCTGTTTATAAATGATATAATTATTTTTATTTACAAAACTTTACATTTAAAGAAATAAACACTAAATTAGCAAAAAATTATTGTAGATATCTATCTAAAAACTTTATAATCATATTCCAAAACAATTTAGAATATTTATATCAAATTTAAAAAAAGATGAAATTAAAAAAATTTGTTTAATGGTTTATATCAGAAAACCAATTATTCAATGGATATAGATCTTATTTTTTTCCAGTTAACTCTTCAACTTCTTTTTTACCCTTGCCTAATTCAATTTCCTGTTCATTATCCATTCTAAGGAGCATCGTTTGAAATTCACCTACATGTGTTTTTTCTTCTCCAGCAACATCCATAAGAACTGATTTGAGATCCTTGTTTTCTGTCATGTTTGCGAATTCTTCGTAGAGGTTTATTGCATCAAGTTCTCCGATAATAGCTGCGCGGAGTATTTCTTTATCCAAATCATCTTTTTTTATCTTTCCTATATCAATTGGTATTTTCGAAAGCATTAGAACACCTCAATTATATTATGTATTACATTCCAAATTAAATCTTCGAAATTAGAAAATTCTAATTATAGTTAAGAACGTAATTTATTAAACTTGTTGAATTTATGCACCATACTATATCTTGTATTTAACCCTCTTAAAACCACTTTTTCCCGGTTTACATGGACAAGTAGTATAAAACTTTTGGTACTTCACTATAAATAAAAGATTTACTGATTTTATCAATAAAAGTGATAAATAAAAATAATATTTTAATTTACGATAATCTTCTAATGGAATTGATAATCAAATCCTTTCTTATTCATGAATATAATATCTATATGTTATTCGGGTTTAAACGATAATTTCATTGTTTTAACTTGTTCTTGCTTATTTTTAAGTCCTATAGCTAAAATTGTCATTGCAATTGCTACAAATCCTATACATAAATATGCAAGTTCATATCCTCCTATTTTACCGGCATAAGATCCTATTACAGCCCCTATTAATGCACCACCCATAAGTTGGCCAACACTGGTTAATATATTAATCAATGCTTGACCAGATGCTCTTTCCTTGGGTGGACTTTCTATCAGCATGATATAACGGGGAGGAGATCCTATTGCTGTGCTCATCCCTACTCCAATTAGAATTCCTGCTAATATGAAGAGATAAAAAGATCTAGAAAACATTCCCATAATAAAAAGTCCCATCATCATGGTAATAGCTCCTGTTACCATTATATTCCTTGAACCAAATTTATCTAGTAGTTTTCCAACTATTGGGGCTCCCACTGCCATGGTTGCGACTATTGGCATTAACATTAGACTTGCATTGGCTGTGCTAAATGATAATGCAACAACAACAAATGCTGGTACAAATACTGTTGAGGCTTGTATCAGTCCAGTTCCAATTGAGATACTACTAATGAGTTTTACCTCCCGATTTTTAAACAAATCAACTTGAATCAAAGGATCACTAGCCTTTTTCTCCACTTTCCACAAGATTGGCAAGAGTAATAAACTAAGTGCCAGAAACGGCCATACATCGAGTGATGATATACTATTTACAAAATGATTCGTGTCTATTTGGTTCAAACCATAGGCTAAAGAAACTACCATAAGACCTAAAATAATTATCCCATACCAATCAAATACTATTTTACGATTTCTGACAGATTTTGGTAGTATATAAATACTTCCAATAAGAACTCCTGCAGCTATTGGTATGTTAATAATGAATAGCAATTGCCAACTATAGTTCAAGAGCAATCCTCCTAAGACCGGCCCTAAAACGCTTGATAAACCCCAAACAGAACTCAATATTCCGAGAGCACTTCCTCTCTTTTCTGGTGGGAATATATCACCAATAAATGCATTGGCCACCGGAAATATTCCACCCGCCCCAATACCCTGAACTGCCCTGCCTAAAAGGAGCATTTCAAATGAAAATGATGTGATGGTAATTAATGAACCCACAGCAAATAAAAAAATATCAAGAATATAAATAGATTTTCGACCGTAAATATCAGAAAGTTTAGCCATTAAAGGAGTCCCAATCATGAAGAAAAGGATGTATATGGTAAAAACCCATGATAATACACGCTCATTTACAACAAAATATGTTTGAATAGAAGGAAGTGCCGGTCCAACGATCCCAATATCGAGGGAACCCATGAAAACACCTACAAAGAGTAAAAACAATATTCGACTATTTCCACTTAGATCCATAAAGTGATTTTTGTTTTACAAGCTAAATTCTTTTCCATTATACGAATGTAAGTACCAAATACAATAATTTTTTATGTTTAATATTAACAAAATATAATAATTATGCTGTACTAATATGTAATAGGGTGTAATAGACTGTTAGTTATTAATATTTAATAAGGATTTGATTAGTATTTTTTTTGTATTAATTGTGGGATGGGAAATCTATGGAAAATGATGAATCAGGAAATAAATTTGATATGAATGATTTGAATGTTGGAGATATGATCAATTCATTCAAGGGTGTTGCTAATAATCCACTATCAAAATTTATTCTGAGTCGAACTTTTGATTACTGTGAAAAAGACAATGGAAACAGATTGGAAGTTGGATTAGAACTATTATTTGGTAAACGCGACAATGCATGCATGAAATGCAGAACATTATCTAAAGTAATTTCATTCATCATTAAAAGAGGGATAAAAAGCTTTGGAACTACTGAAAAAGAACTTGAAGAACTGATGAAAGATCCATATTGAATTCGAGGATTAAGTAGTGTAATCAAAGGCATAGGAACTTTTGGTGTGAAAAAACCATTCGTTCCAGGAGCTCCATTTCAAGTAGTTTGGAATATTACCAATGCTTGTAATCTGAAATGTGCACATTGTTATGAAGATGCTGGAAAAAGAAGTTCAAATGAACTTACAAACCAGGAAATAATTAGGGGCCTAGAGATTATCTCAAAGGCAAGTGCTACATCGATTGCATTTTCAGGTGGAGAACCTACATCAAATCCCCATATCACCGATTATATCAAACTTACTAAAGAACTTGGAATGTATCCTGCAATGGCAACCAATGGTTATAAGCTTTCAAAACAATCTAAACTCAACAAATTTGTAGATGCAGGCTTAGAATTTGTTCAAATAAGCATTGATGGTCTTAATCTCGAAACTCATGATTCTTTTCGTGGTGTTGAAGGTTCATGGGACAAGGCTATTCAAGCTGTTGAAAATAGTGTAGATGCTGATCTCTTTGTTGAAGTTGCAACAACGGTTACAACCCACAATATCGATGAAATACCAGATATTATTGAATTTATACGTGATATCGGTGCACACTGGTTTATGATATACAATTTTATACCTACTGGAAACGGTACAAACATCAGTGAAATGGATATTTCTCCTAAAAATAGGTTTGAATTATTGAAATCAGCCTACAATGAAAATATGAATGGAAATATGCAGGTTCTTTCTACAGCACCCCAGTATGCCCCGGTAGCTGAATCATTACAAACTGATTCTTCTGTTATACCAACCCATTTTTACAATCCCCAATATAAAAATCCCCAATATAAAAATCCCCAATTAACGCAACTAGCCGAGTTTGTTGGAGGTTGTGGTGCTGGTAGATTTTATATGGGTATAGAACCAAACAGAGATCTATATCCTTGTGTATTCTTTCCACGAACAGAAGAATTAAAATTAGGAAATCTGATGAACGATGACTTCGATCAGATATGGAAAGAAAATAATCTTCTTGTTGATCTTAGAAATAAGGATTTACTACAGGATAATTGTGGAAGCTGTGAATCCAAAAATATTTGTGGTGGATGTAGAGCAAGAGCATACACCTATTTCAATGATGTACAAGCACCAGATCCAGGATGTATAAAAAACGAAGGTAAATGGAATGAACTTAAAAATAAGCTTCCTAACTTTCAAGAAACCCACAATGGTAGCTTGTTTATAAATTTAGAAGGTAAATAGAAAAATAAATTTAAATATATTATCTTTATTTTTCATTTTTTTAATGGTAGTCCCAGATCTCTATGGAGTAACCATCTTCAAATGTTAAGGTTAAGTTGTACTGTGGTCCAGTTAAATTGCCTGTATCTGCCAAGTTTTCTGTGTGCCAGTCTTCGTATTCAACTAGATTTTTTCCCATGATATCATCTACTCTTACTGATGTGAAAACATTATCCAAATTATTATCCTGCTTTTTAAAGTATATATTTTGGGCTATTAAAAATATATTAAGGGTTTCAGATGTTTTTGAGCTAGCTGATGATTTGAAGGTAAGTGAAAATTGTTTTAAATGTTATAAATTTTTTGTTTCATAATTTACTAACTTCTTACCCTTTATTTTATTTAGATCTGTTAAATTATGATCTAAGTCATCTAAATCATTATTATTCTTCAAATATCTTCACTTCCTCTTCTATGGATTCCTTTTAAGTTTAACCGTATTCTGGAAAGTGTTCGTGTGATTTGTTGCTTAAAAATTTTGTAAGTTCTTCTTCAAACCTGTTTTTGATCGTGTTATAAATAAAGTCATAAAACGAATTTAAATCTTCTGGGTTATTAGGATTTAAGTTGAATTCTTTTTTCTCTTTCATTAATCGAAGGCCAAAGTTTTCATTATCTTTTTTCAGTGCTAAATCAAATATATAGGTCATTGCAGGGTTATCTTTGTTATTTTCAACGTAAAGATTTACTCCCATACCATAGTGCCATGATGTGTCAGTATCTATTAGAAGTGCATCACGTGGATGGGCTTCAATGGATTTACCTTCATTATCGGGTGGTTGATAATATTGTATCTCTTCATAGTCACATCCAAAATAATCAGCAAGTCCTTTACCGAGTTTTACAGCAAATTCTATACTTGTCCACCTGTAATCTTTGAAATCTTTTTCTGCAGTAGTATAAATTTTGTTTAGTTCATCAAATTTGGTCATAAATATACACCTCTAAATTTATTAGACTATTATTCTAAATATTTTGAATATATTCACATCCACCCAATGATTCTGTCTTGTTTTTTAATCGTTCCCAGAATCCAAATAGTTTTAATTCAGATTCGGATATATGATCCCGAAATATTTCATTATAAATCCTCCCCTCTTCAGGAGATCTTCCGTTGGAAATATCGTCACAATATATTTTTAACAGTTGATTGGGAATGTATTCAACTGCAAGTTCAAGTGCATGTCTTCCAACGTTATTACAGATAGTTTCATTGGACAAATCTTTATTAAACCATTCCTCAAATTTATTAGGGTCAATTATCAGTTCTAATGGTATAAATTGAGGTGTGCTGTGCTTGTAAAGGCTGTTGTAGGGATCATCTCCGTGTGAAAGGTAAAATTCATGTGTTGTATCGTATACAAAGTGGGGCATTGCATGACCGCATCTTTCCTCTAAAAGTACAGGAATGTTAATTGTTCGAAGAATAGTACGTAATAATCCGGTTGTTCCAAAACATCCCGCAGTATAATGTTCAATCTCTGTATCTGGTAGTTTGGTACCATTTATAATTCTTTCAACTGGAGGATAACCTTCATATTGCCAGTATTTCTGGTAATCTTCAGGATTATTTTCACCATTAAAATGTACGAGTTTATCTCTACACCATCCTAAAAATCTTCCAATAGTTCCCCAACGAGTCATGCCTATGAGTTTTCCATTATCAATAAAATCATATATTCTAGTTGGATCTCCCATTGTAACTGCGCCATGACTGAAAAGGGATTTATCCCATCTTATAATAGAGTAAACATCTTCACTTCCAAAATATTCAAAAAAAGTATTGCTATCTAGTAAAAACCCCAGTTGATTATTATTATATCTTAAAATAGACCAATGAACCAATCTATCTATTTCAACCCTAATGGAATGGACAATATATGTAATATAATAAATCCAAGCATCATGTGGTTTAAGATCTGTTGAATATACAGTCCCATCATCAGATAAATTAACTGTACATTCAGGCACTTCATTAAGACCCTGTGAAATATCCATTAATGTATTCCAAAAATTTGTTGATAGTTCCCTTTTTTTATCTTGCCCCCATAAATTATATGTAAATGGTATACCGTTAGGATTTTCTTTGGAAGCATTTCCACGCCATATTATGGCATTTGGAATTTTTGAATGTTTAATTAACCATTCATTGAATAAACCGAATAAAAAATCTTGGTTTTCTTTTGAAAAAGTTTTAAGATCCTTTTTGGTTAAATAATTGTTATCGACTAGAAAATTTCCAAACTTGTTATCATAATCCTTTTTTAATGGAGTAAGGGAAGCTAAATCTTTTTTTGATATTATGTTAGTTTCATATAGCCTATTAATCAATTCAGGAATCGTATTATCACCGCCAAAAAAAATATGCAAATTTATTTCAAGTTTTAATTAATATTATTATATGGAACATCAACTATATAATTTAGGCCGTATAAAAATGTAATAAATTGAAATAAGTTAAATTATAAATATAAGTTAATAAATGTTGGGTATAAAAACTTTTAGGTAAAAATTCATGAAAGCAAAGATAAATGCGGAATGGGATACTCTCAGAAAGGTAGCTGTACATTCACCAGGCATAGAAATGTACTTTGGACTTCTTGATCCATTTGCATCACTTTACGAAAGATCATTCAACATGGAAAAGGCCATTAAAGAACATGAAATCCTTAGATATATTTTAAAACATGAATTTAAGATTGGTATAATTTCCTTAAAAGAAAAACTATTAGATCTAGCTGATGAATCCCATGTTATTAGAGAAAAACTAATGGATTTAGCTAATGCTAAAATATCATACACCGGAGACATTTACGAAGTTAAATATGCTAAATATGAGTCAGAAAAAAATAGGGATATTTTAGATTCTAATTACTACTACAACTCACTGCTCCTAAATCCAACTGTAAAACTCGAATCAGGTGTTGGTACTCGAATGATTCAGCTCCATGTAACAGAAAATGAACCACTTTCAAATCTATATTTCATGAGGGATCAGCAAGCAGTTACAGATATGGGAATAATAGTTTCTAGAATGTCCAAACCACAAAGAATGAGAGAACCAGAGATAACTAAATTTCTGTGGGAGTGTCTTAACATACCTGTAACATGTGAAGTTAAAAATCCTGGTACCTTTGAGGGTGGAGATTTCATTCCAATGGATGAATTTGCCCTAATAGGTGTTGGAGATAGAACCAATATGGCGGGTGTAGAGGAGATACTAAGGAATGGTGTAGGTTACAGTGAGGTGGCTATTGTCCACCAACCAACGCATCCTCTTTTACCTCCGGGTAAAACTGATTATATGATGAACATGCATTTAGATACTTACTTCAATGTTGCTTCAGATGGTGTTGTTGTTGGATGTGATATACTGTTAAAAAATGCAGAGGTTGAAATATATCAAAGGGAAGGTATTGGAGAATATAATAAAATCAACAAGCATACAAATCTACACGACTATATCACATCTAAAGGTTTTGAAATTATAGATATCACAACTTTGGAATATTTAGCATACGCCTCAAATTTTTTATGTGTTAAAAACGGAACTATTATTTCTGTTGAAGTAGACCGTTTAGTAAAAGACGTAATAAATAACCTAAAAAAGAAGGCATCTGTCGATCCAGAAACGTATGGAGATCTTTTAAAACAAGTCAAAAAGGACTATACATTTCTACACAGCGAAGGTCAGTTCTTTCCACACAAAAAAGAGATATATCAACAAGATATCGATGCTTATCCAGTAAACCTTAAAAACTTAACTGGGGGATACGGTGGAGCACACTGTATGACATGTGCTCTTAAAAGAAAATAAATCTATAATTATATTTTTACAAGATGGTGATAAACTGACAACTAACATTATGGTTTCATTAGGTGGAAATGCAATCCTTAAACATTCAGATAAGGGAACAGCAGAAGAACAGCTTGAAAATACACGTCAAACCAGCAACGTAATTGTTAGATTATTAGAGAACGATTATCACATCTGCTTAACACATGGTAATGGACCGCAAGTTGGTGATATTCTTCTTGCATACGATAGAAGCAAAGAAACCTTACCACCAATGCCACTGGATGTATGTGTTGCCCAAACACAGGGAATGATAGGCTATATGTTACAGATCTCCCTTCAAAATTCTTTGAAAACTTCGGGCATTGAAAAATCAGTTGTTACTATTATTACGCAAACAATGGTTCATCAACAAGATCCACTCCTACAAAAACCTTCAAAACCAATAGGGCCATTTTATACAGCCTTAGAAGCTTCAAAATGTCGTGAAGAAACAGATTGGACTCTTATTGAGGATAGTGGGCATGGTTATCGTCGTGCTGTTCCTTCTCCACACCCCATAGGCTTTGTTGAACAGTATTCAATAAAATCATTATTCGATAACGGTGATTTAATAATAGCTGCAGGTGGAGGGGGAATACCAGTAATAGGAAATGACGAGGGTATGTTCCAAGGTATCGAGGCTGTTGTTGATAAAGACTATACAGCAGCGCTATTAGCTTCTTTATTAAATGTTGAAATTCTTCTTATTCTAACAGATGTGGATAAAGTTGCGATTAATTATGGAAAACCAGATCAAGAAGATTTAGACCATTTAACTGTAGAAATGGCAAGAAAATATCTTAATGAAGGATTTTTTCCTTCTGGAAATATGGGACCTAAAATAGAATCAACCATTGATTTTCTGGAAAATGGGGGTAAAAAGGCCATCATAACATCTATAGAAAATGTCTTTGATGCTTTAGATGGTGTTGCAGGCACCACCATTACTCCCAATTAACCAGAAGTAATCAATTTTATCCTATTTTAGATCCCTTTCAACCTTATTTATATATATTATTAATCGTTTCGACGGTTTTTCTTGGTAATTCCAGGTGTTCTTGGTGTTGCTTCTTTGTTATTGGAGCTCGGTCCACTTTTATGCGCTAATGGATCGATATCTTTGCCTTCATTTTCTTCTATTCTTTCATCGTGGAAGCATACTGGTTCTGAAATAAGTTCAGGATTAGTAGAATCATGGAATTTATCTTATTTACTAATTTTTTTCTTCTTCCTTGAATCTGCTTCACAGTTTTCGTCTAACATGGTATCACCATTTTCCCTAATTTTTTAGTCAATAATATTTTTATTAATCTTCAATTCCATTTTTACAGTAGTAACCCGTTATAAGATCATTTTCTTTAAAAACTGGACATTTAGTACATTGACACGTCCTTATCTAGATCACTACAAGTTGCCCCTCCAATTGCACAGTAAATACCGGAATATGAGTTGGTTCTGGCATTAAGTATCCTTCTTTCATATTGTCCAACATATCCATCATTTTAACTTCTTATCATTTGCAAAGACACTGTCCATCTGTACTGGACATGATTTGCACATACAAAATGTTCCAAATTCTTTTTATTATATTCAACTTCAACCATTGCATATCACCCAACATTTTAAGAGTTTTTTTTATATAAACATCTAAATTTTTAATTTTTAAATCATCAA
>CAAGKR010340405.1_pt1 | contig 10320 bp, 12 predicted proteins | sample 2556971 | NCBI WGS metagenome assembly CAAGKR01 (sample SAMEA5207829, study PRJEB30636) | soil metagenome | biome: forest; feature: boreal; material: soil | place: USA | collected 2011-09 | depth 1 m
GACCTGCCCACCTTCGAAGTGTGGAGCCCGGCTCAGGGTCGCAGCCGCAGGTGTCGGGGTGAACGTCGCCGCGCAGAGCACACCCTTCGCGTGCGCCGCGCGGTATCCGGGATGCGTGCCGTATGCGGTGGCGAGACTCTCGACGAGCCGCTCCGAGATCTCCGAGGTCATGACGCCCCTCTCGCGCTGGCTGGTTTGCCGCGAGGGACCCTACCGAGCGACAGTTCCCGTGTGAATGCCCGACCCCCGCTCGACGCCGTTCTCGACCACATCGCCGTCGCGTCCGAGCACGCGCTCGACAACTTCGTGCGCTACCGGGGAGACCTCGGCGGGGCGTGGGTCGCGGGGATGTACGACCCCGGCTTCTACTGGGGTCAGCTGCGGTTCGCGAACGGCATGACCATCGAGTTGCTCGAACCCGCCGACGTGGAGCAAGACGACTTCCTGCGCCGCTTCCTCGATCGAAACGGCCCGGGCGCGCACCACGTGACCTTCAAGGTCGACGACATCGACGAGGCGATCGCCGCGGTCACCGACGCGGGCTATCCGCCGGTTCGCGTCAACACCGCGAACGAATCGTGGAAAGAGGCCTTTCTCCACCCGAAGCAGTCACACGGGATCGTGGTGCAGCTCGCGCAGGCGGCCGAGTACGACCACACTCCGCAATTCGAGCTCCCACCTGCCAAGATCGCCCGGCCGGCATCACTCGTCCGCATCGTGCACCTGGTTGCCGACCTCGAAGCCTCGCTCGGGCTGTTCGAGCGCACGCTCGGCGGCATCCGCGGCGCGTCGACCGACGATTCCGTCGACCTCGCGTGGCGCGGGGCGGGACGCATCTGCCTCGTCGAACCCCACGATCCCGAGCTCGTCGAATGGATGGGGTCGCGGCCCGGTCGGGTGCACCACTTGGAGGTGACGCTCGACCATCCCGAAGCGGTTCCTCATGCGGTTGCGACCGGTGAAGACGCGTGGGAGGTCGCACCCGACGACAACCTCGGCGTGCGCCTCCGACTGCGCTCGAATCGGAACCGGCCCGCGTGAGCACCACCTTGCCCGACGGCGCGATCCTCCGACCGGCGGAGGTCGGCGATCTCGAGGAGCTCTACGCGCTCCTTGGCGACCGGGGGGTATCCGAAGACGCGATCGATTTGCAACTTGTCGTCGAGAGCGACGGAAACGGCATCGAAGGAACTGCCGTGGTCGAACGGGACGGCAAGGCCGTCGCCACCGCAACGCTCCTCGACGAGACACTGGTGGTTCGCGAGACGCCGCTGCCCGTCGGGCAGGTCGAGTTGGTCGCGGCCCGAACCGAGTACGAGCACCGTGGCTACGTGCGCGCGCTCATGCAGTGGTGTCACGAACGCTCGCGGCTACGGGGCCACGTCGCCCAGGTGATGATCGGGATTCCCTACTTCTATCGCCGATTCGGTTACGGGTACGCCATCGAGATGCACCCGTACGCGCTGCTCGAGGAGCTCCCCACGTTCGACCCGGCAATCGACGTGCGCTTCGCCACCGACAGCGACATCCCCGAGATGGCCGGGCTCCAGGAGAGTCTCCAGAGGAGCTTCGACGTGCACATGCCGCACGGAGAGGAGACCTGGCGCTGGCTCCTCGAGCGCGACGGCACGCACCAGCTCGTCGCGACCCGGCGCCACGAGATCATCGGGTGCGCGCGGACGACGCCGTTCGTGGGCAACGAACCCATGCTCGTGGCCGAGATCGCGTCGAGCGACCCCGACGCGGTCGCCGCGCTCCTCGCGACGGCGCTCGGTCCCGATGCCGCGCGCGAAACCACGGTCGAGCTGCGCCCGGGCGTACCCGGTCTCGCCCCGCTCCTCGGTGTCCCACTGCGCGCCGACTGGTACTACGTGCGCGTACCCGATGTCGCGAGCCTGTTCGCGGCGCTGCGGCCGGAGCTCGAGTACCGGCTCGAGCGATCGGAGCTCGCGACGAGTGACCGGCTCGTCGAGCTCTCGTTCTGGGAGTCGCAGCTCGCGTTCCCGATCGCCAACGGCCATGTCGGACCCATCTCGGTCGGCGGGCCGCGGCAGATCATCGTCGCAGAGGGAGGTTCCGGCCTCCCGCCCGACGCGGTCGCGCACCTCGTGTTCGGGTGCGGAGCCGCCGGACTCGAAGACCGCTTCCCCGACTGCTACCTCGGTGAGCAGGCGGCTCTGATGCAGGACCTCTTCCCTCCGCAGCGCGCCGACCTGCTGACGTTCTATCTCCCGTCCTAATCTTCCAAACCCGATTCGTGTCTTCTTGGAGGTTGCGATGCGCTTCCATCTGCCGTTCGACAAGATGCCCACCGCGTGGTTCAACGCCTTGCCGCGCATGCCCGCGCCGATGCAGCCCCCGCTCCACCCCGGGACGCGCGAGCCGATCGGGCCCGCCGACCTCGCGCCCCTGTTCCCGATGGGCCTCATCGAGCAAGAGGTGAGCGGTGCGCTCACCATCGACATCCCCGGTGCGGTGCTCGACGTGCTGCGGCTGTGGCGCCCGACGCCGCTCGTACGCGCCACCCGCCTCGAGGACGCCCTCGGAACCCCTGCCCGCATCTACTTCAAGGACGAGTCGGTCTCGCCCGCCGGGTCGCACAAGCCCAACACCGCGGTACCGCAGGCGTATTACAACGCCAAGGAGGGGACCAAGCGACTGGCCACCGAGACCGGCGCCGGCCAATGGGGTACCGCTCTGAGCTTCGCGTGCGCGCAGTTCGACCTCGACTGCAAGGTCTACATGGTCCGCAGCAGCTTCGACTCCAAGCCGTATCGGCGCGTGCTCATGGAGACGTGGGGTGCCGAATGCGTGCCGTCCCCGGTCGACGATCCGACGAGCCCCGGCTCACTCGGCCTCGCGATCTCCGACGCCGTCGCCGACGCGGCCGCCCGCGACGACACCCACTACTCGTTGGGTTCGGTGCTCAACCACGTGCTTCTCCACCAGACCGTGATCGGGCTCGAGGCCAAGGAGCAACTCGCGATGGCCGGCGAGACACATCCCGACGTCGTGATCGCATCGTGCGGCGGGGGATCCAACCTGGGTGGCATCGCCCTTCCGTTCATGGAGGACGAGCGGGTGCGTCTCCTCGCCGTCGAACCGTCGAGTTGCCCCACCCTCACCGCCGGCCACTTCGACTACGACTTCGGCGACACCGCCGGCCTGACTCCCTTGCTGCCGATGTACACACTCGGCAAGGACTTCATGCCGCCGACCATCCACGCGGGCGGGCTCCGATACCACGGCGACGCGCCGATCATCTCGCTGCTCGTGCAATGCGGTCGCATGGACGCCGCCGCGTACCCGCAGTCGAAGACGTTCGAGTCGGCGGCCCTCTTCGCCCGGGTGGAAGGCCGCATCGCGGCACCCGAGACGGGTCACGCCATCCGCGCCGCGATCGACGAAGCGCTGGCGTGCAAGGAGACCGGCGAAGCGAAGGTGATCCTGTTCAACTACTCCGGACACGGCCTGCTCGATCTCTCCGCGTACGACGACTACAACCACGACCGCCTCATCGACGTCTGAGTCGCCGACCGTCTTTGCTCAGCGGTGCAGCGCCGCGACCACCGCAATGTCTTCAGGCGTAGCGTCGACCCCGTACGCGGCGCTGTAGAGCCCATCGTGGCCGCACGCTCCGGACAGCGCGAAGAGAATGCTTTCGTCGCCCGGATCGGATGCGCCCTCGAAGCGCACGATCTCCTCGATGTGCACCGTCGCGGCATCGAAATCCGTCCCGCACTCCCCGCACCGCAGCCGGCCACCCGCGACCGCGGAGAAGTCGCGGACGAACCCGCGGGCCCGCAAGCGGGCAATCGCCTCGCTCAGGGTCTCCACGGTCAGCTCTCGGCTGTTGGAGCCGGCTCGACGTGGGCATCGGCGTGGTGGGTATCGCCCAGCGCCTGCTTGATGCGCTCGATGGTCGACTCGTCGAGGTTCGCGTAGACGAGCTCGGCGCCGGTGAATCGCGCCGCTTCCGCCACGAGCGCGTCACGGTCGAGCTTGGTGACGAGGAGCGCGATCGTCGCGGTGTCCGGTTGCACCGCCTCGCGGAACCACGCGACCCACTCGTCGGAGATGCCGAGGTCGACGACCTTCGCCGTGACCGCACCCGCGCCGGCGCCGATGGCCGCGCCGGCCAGCCACCCGACGGGGCCGCCGAGCAGGAGCCCGAACAGGCCGGTCCAGAGCGCGCCCGACATCGCGGTACGCCCGGGCTGCGGATCGGTGGTCTCCCGCACGTGCGCCTTGCCGTCGGCGTCCTTGATCACGATCACGGCGTCGAGAATCTTGAAGTCGCCGTGCGACGCGAGGCGCGTCGCCGCCGTGAGGAACTCCTGAGCGCGGAAGGCATCGTCGAAGGAGATGCCGACGAGCGTCTCGGGCGCGTGCTCGGTATTGCGGGGCATTCGTTGCCTCTCAGTGGCCACGGGCGGCCGCAGTGATCTGACTCGACAGCGCCTTGGCCCCTTGGGGCCGAAGCGTGACCCAGATGTTACGCAGGTGGTTGCGGTGGTTCACGATCTCGACGCCTCCGGCCGAGTGGGTTCCCGCGATGCGCGTCAGGTCGGAGGCGAGCTGCCGGGCGGCGACAGGCGTGAGATGCAGCCCGCCGCCGTGGAAGTCGTCGTGCACCGGGTCGTAGACGCACACCGCCGCATGCACCTGCGGTGCGTTCTTGAAGTTGAGACCGGTATGCCACTGCGCGATGAGACCGTCGGCACCTGGGCTCTTGCTCGGCACGTAGTCGACCAGGATGAGGCCGCCATCCTTCAGCTTCGGTGCCGGCGACGTCGGCGCCGCCGGCACCGCGGTGACGCCGATGACCACTGCGAGCGCGGCGAGCGCGGCGATTGCCGCAACATGGGCATCATTCGTCGCGTCGAGAACGCCGTCTAGCGTCGCGCCATGTCGATCGATGCTGTTGAGTGGGTCGATCTGCTCGACCCCGACGAGAACACGCTCCGCCAGAACTGGTCCGGACGGCTTCACCCGCCCGCGCTCGCGAGCCTCGCCGAACCGATCGTTCACGACGACGAGCCCCGCCCGAAGCTGGAGAGCCACGGCGACTACGCGTTCGGAGTCCTGCTCGTGCCGGTCGAGGTCGCGGGAGAGAACCGCGTCTACTACCAGGAAGTCGACCTGATTCTCACCGAGGCCCTCGTGCTCACCGTCCGCAAGACGCCCGTGAACGGCACGCCCATCGACCTCGGCGGGGTGCGCGAGGCCGGGCGCGGCGGCATGTCGGCGGGAATGCTCGCCTACCGCATCTTCAACCAGGTTGCCGAGAGCTTCCTCGATCTGGTCGACGCGCTCCACGACGAGATCGACGAGCTCGAGGATCACGTCGAGGAATGGAGCAACGATCGCGTGCGCCGGCGGCTCTCCGACCTGCGCCACGACCTGCTCCACATCCGTCGCACACTCGCACCGACGCGAGACTCGGCGCGGCGCGTCATCGACGACCATTGCGAGCTCGACAACGGGGAGCTGTTCCCCCGCGACGTCGAGCTGCATTTCGGCGACACCTACGACAAGCTGCTCCGAGCGACCGAAGGGCTCGAATCGGCGCGCGACCTGATCGCCGGCGTGCGTGACTACCACCAATCGAAGGTTGCCAACGATCAGAACGAGGTGATGAAGCGGCTCACGGTGATCGCCTCGATCCTGCTGCTCCCGACGTTCATCGTCGGTCTCTACGGTCAGAACTTCGTCCACATCCCCGAGCTGGGCTGGGCTCAGGGCTACGGATTCTCGTGGGCCCTCATCGTGGTCACCACCATCGCGCAGCTCTGGTACTTCCGCCGCAAGCAGTGGATCTGATGGCCCTGATGGCCGCGCCACTCGAGTTCGCGTTCCTGCTCTCCTCGACCGACGTCGACCAGCTCCCCGACACGCGCGCCGAGGTCGCGGTCGTCGGGCGGTCGAACGTCGGGAAGTCGTCGCTGCTCAACGTCATCGCCCGCCGGAAGAGCCTCGCCCACGTCTCCAAGACCCCGGGCCGAACCCAGACGCTGAACTGCTTCGCCGTCGGCCGCGACGCGACCGTCGTCGACTGCCCCGGATACGGGTACGCCGTCGCGTCGAAGAAGACCCGTGCCTCGTGGCAACCCATGATCGAGCGCTACCTGCTCGAACGCGAAGCGCTCACGATGATCCTGCTGCTGGTCGACGGCGAGATCGGCCCGACCCCGCTCGACACCCAGATGCTCGCCTGGCTCCGGGCGAACGCGCTCCCGCACACGGTGGTCGCGACCAAGCACGACAAGGTGAAGTCTTCCCAGCGCGACAAGCGCAAGCGCGAGCTCGCCGCGCGCTGCATGCTCGAACCCTCCGACATCGTGTGGGTGAGTGCCACGAAGGGCACCGGTGTCGACCGGTTGCGCGATCTCGTGCGCTTCTGGCTCTCCCTCGACTGACGGGTTCACTCGCCTGCGGGCATACCGGCGCGCACCCCTGCCCGCCATCCGAAGTTCCCGATCCGCCGGTCGAATCTCACCGACGGCAGGAGCAGGGTCTGCGCTGCCGCTACCCACTCGCGGTCTGCACGGTTGAGAACCGCGATCGCGTGCGGACGCAGCACGCCGAGGCATCGGGTGGTGGCAGTCCGGCCCGCGACCGAGAGCCGGCAGCGGACCTCGCGCCGGTCGACGGAATTGGTGACCTTGTCGATCAGACCCGCGACCTCGGCTTTCGTCGCGAGCCGGCTCGCAGTTGCCCGCCCGACGCCGAGCTGCTCCGCGATGTCACTGACGCGCAGCACTTGGTTCGATTCCGAGAACAGCAGGAGGAGTGAAACGAGGTCGTCTTCGCCGAGCTCATTGCAACTGCCCCTTGAACCCAGGAATGGCACCCAACGCGATCGAGCGAAAAGTCAGCTCGCCGACGCTGGCGCGTGCCCGTTGGGGCGAACCGCGTAGAATCCCGGCCGCGATGTCGTCGAACGCAGTGCTTCCCGGGGCCGAGTCGTGGTCGGCGGCCGGCGGGCCGCACGGCGCCCTCGTCCTGCACGGCTTCACCGGTTGTCCGCAGTCGATGCGGGGGCTTGCCGAGGCATTCGCGGCGGCCGGCTTCGGCGTCGAGCTCCCGCGCCTGCCCGGGCACGGAACCGACATCGCCGACATGCTCACCACGTCGTGGACCGACTGGTCTCGCGCGGCCGAGCAGGCCTACGACGACCTCGCGTCGCGCTGTGATCGGGTGGTCGTCTCCGGCCTCTCGATGGGAGCGACGCTGACCGCCTGGCTCGCGACGCGCCACCCGGAGATCGCGGGGATCGTCGTGATCAACGGAGCGTTCGGACCGGTCGACGATGCCGCCCGGTCGGGAATCCTCGCGGCGCGGGATGCGGGCATGGATCGCATTCCCGGTCCCGGCGGCGACATCGCCGATCCCGAACGCCACGAGGTCGCGTACGACGAGGCGCCCGTCGGCGGCATGCTGTCGTTGCTCGACGCGCTCGATGGGCTCGACGGCGACCTGCCCCGCATCTCGATGCCCGCGCTCGTGATCACCAGCCGCCAGGATCACGTGGTTCCGCCGAGCTCCAGCGAGCACTTCGTCGCGCGCGTCGGAGGGCCGGTCGAGCACGTCTGGCTCGAGCGGAGCTATCACGTCGCCACGCTCGACTTCGACGCGCCTCAGATCGAGCAGCGGGCCGTCGCGTTCGCCGGGAGTCTCGTGGCCTGACCCCTCCTCAGGAGCTCCCGCTGCCGACCCACTCGTAGTAGTCGGGGCTGCGGTTCAACCAGAGCCCACCCCACCGGAAGCCGGCCTCGGCCATCACGGCGATCGTGCGCGCCGGATGGTCGGGCACCGTGCGCAGCGTGAGCCCGATGCCCCAGGTGTGACGCGAGAGCCCCAGGCTCTCCGAGATCACCTGTGGGGCGAACGCCGACGCGAGGGTCGTGTGGCGAGGGGCGGCCCGCGTCAGCGCGCGGCGCAAGGCGTCGGCAATGAGGCGGTGACACCGCACACGACCCACGCCGGGGACGTCGATGGTGACGATCTCGCGAGCGACCCAGCGCGGATCGACGGTCACGTAGCCCCTGGCGTCGACGTGATACCAGAACTCACCGAACCGGGCCTTGACCAGCGCTTGGGGAAGCACTGCGTCGCCGTGGCGCAGGTAGGGAGTCTCGCCGGGTGCACGGAACCGCACCGGAGCGCGCAATGCGTCGCCGATCGCGCGCTCGAGGTCGCCGCGGTCTCCGTGGTACGCGACGAGCAGGAACCGCGGAGTCCGGATGGGAAGTGCACTGTCGTCGCGTACGACAACCTCGGCGGCGCCGACGAGGGAGTCGGCGACCACTCCGGTCACGCGTACGGTCGTGGCACCGAACGTGAGCGATCCGCCGATACCGATGCCGCGCAGCCGCGCGGAGGTCGCGCCGAGCAACGCTCCGTCGCGGGGAAGCCCCCGGACGATCTGCGCGGCGCCGGACGGAAGATCTCGGGAGTAGCCGGTCGGGTCGATCGCGAGCGCGTCGATCGGGATCGCATCGCCCGGTGGCAACACCAACCGTTGTGTACCGTGCGCGTCGTGCTCGGCCGTGAGTCGCAGCTCGGCGCCCCGCACTTCGGTCACTCCGAGCACACCGACCTGCGAACGCGCACGTTCGAGAGCCCGAGGTGGCAGGCCGCCGGTGGTCCACGTGAGAAGCAGCGCGGCACCGTTCGGCGCGCGCAGCTCCGGCGTCGACGTCGGTCTCGATGTCGAGACGTCGACGCGGATCGGGCGCTGATTCACGAACGCGACGGCGACGACGATCGCGGCGACCGCGGCCGCGGCACCAACCAGAACGCGGCCGCGCGCGCGGCGCCGGTCGGGGTCCGGCTCGAGAGTCGCCACCGCCGGCGCCGGAAGGCCCGAGAGCCGATCCCGCAGCGCGGGCACGAGATCGACGGCGATCGGCTCCGAAACCCGCAGCCGGTTCCGGAGCGACTCGTACGCCTCGCCGTCGCTCCGGCACCCCGTGCAGGAGCCCAGATGCCGCTCCAGCCGCGCGACGTCCGCCGGGCCGAGCTCGCCGTCGAGCCAGGCCGAGAGCAGGCCGCCGGCTTCACGACACCGCATTGGTCGCCCCACTCTCTCCGGCCCGGAACCACGCCGCGAGCTGTGCGCGCGCGTGGGCCACTCGGCTCTTGACGGTGCCCTCGGGGATGCCGAGCACCTCGGCGGCTTCGCGGTAGCGCAGGCCGGTCACCTCCACGAGCAACAGCGGTTCGCGGAGCCGCATGGGCAGTGTTGCCAGCGCGGCGACCAGCTCGGCCCGCAGGACGGGGTCGGTCGACGCCGGCATCCGCTGCGCCCCGAGCCGCTCCCGTCGCACGCGGCCCCGGATCGCGTCGATGCCCGCGTTGTGGGCCACGCGCAAGAGCCAGGTGGAGAATCGCCCTTCGAACCCGTAGCCGTCGAGCTTCTGGTAGCAGCGCAGGAAGGTCTCCTGCGCGACGTCCTCGGCGAGCGCGCGATCGCCGAGCAGGTGCGCGAGGAAGCGCACGACCGGCTCCTGGTAGGTGCGGACGAGCACCTCGAAGGCCCGGTGGTCACCCGCGGCAGCAGTGCGAATGATGTGCGGATCAGCTTCGAGCACCCGGCGGCTCCGATTCGGAGTCCGATTCTCGTGCACGCGCCCCCTTGCCGGCCAGCTTCACCGCGTCAACACGCACATCGATACGCGCCGCTCCCGGGCACCGTGACCGCGGGGTCGATCGAGGTCGCGTCGCCCGGCGACGGCCAGCGGTGCACGATCCGACCGCGACGGTCGGCGACGAGCAACCCGTCTTGGGTCAGCAGATAGAACGCCTCACCGGTGGCATCGAGGTGCAGCGCGGTGACTCCGCTCACGCTGAGCGCCGGGCGTAAATCGGGGGTGAGGGTTCGGGCGTCGATCGCAGTGAGCGCCGAGCCGTATCGGGTGAACACGGTGCGGCCGTCGGACGCGGTGACCGCCGGCTGGTCTGCGTTCGCGAGCTCGGGCGAGAACCGCGTGCGAATGACGTGCAGGGTCGTCGTGTCGACCGCGGCAATCGCGTTCGACACCCCGTCGGTCACGAAGAGGCGCGATCCGTCGGGGCTCACGGCCAACCCGGGATTCACCGTGCCGGACGCGCCGATCCGCTCGTCGAGGTCGATGCAGTACGCCCATCCCCTGGCGAGGTTCAGCACGTGGACGAACGCGTGGTAGGTGTCGCAGCCCTCGTGGATGGGTGCGGTCGTCGCGTAGAACGTGTACAGCTGGTGTCCGTCGGGACTCATCAGCTGGGTGCGCGAGTACCCCGACATCGGCCGGCGATCTCCGCCGTCACGACCGGGAA
>CAAGKR010438247.1_pt1 | contig 10319 bp, 5 predicted proteins | sample 2556971 | NCBI WGS metagenome assembly CAAGKR01 (sample SAMEA5207829, study PRJEB30636) | soil metagenome | biome: forest; feature: boreal; material: soil | place: USA | collected 2011-09 | depth 1 m
AATCAGTCCCATCAGCGTTGTCACCAATCGCAACAATACGATTGACAGCCTGTTAGTCTTGACACTATTGCTGGCAAGTTGGACGATCAGCCTCGCCGCCGAAAAAGGGCGATTGCGCTGGCTTCTGCTGACCGCCCTACTCGTTGGCGTGGGCTTCAATATTAAGACACTCCAGGCGTACCTGGTCGTTCCGGCTTTCGGAATAGTATACCTGCTGGGCGCGCCCCTGAGTTGGCGCAAACGCATCTTACACCTACTGCTGGCCACGCTCGCGCTGCTGTTCGTCTCGCTTTCCTGGGTTGTAACGGTTGACCTTATCCCAGCATCGCAGCGACCCTATGTTGGTTCCAGCCAGACAAACTCTGAGCTAGAATTGGCCGTCGGGTACAATGGCCTTGAACGTCTCCTCGGTATAAATAACGGAGTTCAAAACGCTACACCATCCCAGAACTCTACTACAACGCTAGTACTCGCACCTGCCGGGTCGGGCGAAAATGGGTATGCGGGCTTATTCCGGTTGTTCAACAGGCAGTTGGGCGGGCAAATCGGCTGGCTTATACCATTAGCCATATTGGGGTTGTTAGCGGCGGCCTGGCAGGAACGCATACGTTTACCCCTGAACCCGCGCCAGCAATCGCTCGTAATGTGGGGCACGTGGTTAGCTACCATGTATGTGTTCTTCAGCGTAGCTGGCTTCTTTCATCAATATTATCTTTCGATGCTCGCTCCCGCCATTTGCGCCCTGGTTGGCATTGGATTGGTTTCCATGTGGCGAGACTACTGGCGCGGCGACGGGCGAAAATGGCTGCTCCCCATAGCTCTGCTCGTTACCGCTGCGGCGCAAGTATGGATTCTGGTTTTCTACCCCGCCTGGGCAGGCTGGCTCACGCCAATCGTCGCGGGCTTCTGCGCTGTTGTGGCTATCGCACAAACTGTAGGGATACTGCTTCCAGGTTGGCATATCAACACCAGTCTGTTCATCGCGATAGGCCTACTGGCGCTACTGCTCGCGCCGACTACCTGGTCCGTCTTTTCAGTATGGCAGGGAAATAGCAACGCGCTGCCGTCTGCAGGTCCATCAGCAACGACAGGCACCAACGCCTTTGGCATAAATACAAACAGCTTGAACAGCCAAACGGCAGATCCCAAATTGATTACATACCTGGAAGCGCAGCAGGGTAACACGCGCTTCCTCGTTGCTACACTCAACGCAACCACTGCGGAGCCTCTTATCCTGACAACGGGCAAACCAGTCATGGCCCTCGGCGGCTTCCTGGGTACCGACCCCATTCTTACCGTGCAACAACTACAAACGTTGATTAAAAATAATACTGTGCGTTTCTTCTACCTGCAAGGCGTACCCAATCTAAACAATCTGCCACCGCAGGTTCAAGAGATGATTAAAAATGGGGGTTTTGGCAACCCGGGTAGACAAAATCTCACACTGTGGATAGGTTCGCGCTGTAGCGTCGTCTCCTCAACCCTCTGGTCGTCGAACCCGGATAATAACTCACCTATCCCCGGTGGTGAGCCACCTCCCTCAACTGGCCGCGAGCCGCCGACTTTCCCCGGCGATGGATTTCCTCCACCGGGTCGAGGCAGCTTTGGAATGCAGTTGTATGATTGCGCCAGCCAGAACTAACCGCCCTTCCCTTTCTTGCCTGACACCCGCCAATATGCTAGAATCTCCCCAACAGAAATGCAGCTAAGCTCTTGCCAGATATGGTAAGATAGTATCGCAGAAGCAACGAAGGAACGAGTAAGCTGCCCGACCTTGTTGAAGAGAGTCCGCGTTTGGTGCAAGCGGATACAGGGGCGCGCTGAAGATCACTCCACAGCTTCCCGGTTGAACCAGGATGAAGAGTAGGCCGGGCCGGAACCTTCCCGTTACCATGAAGGAACAAATCAAATGAGCGAGCCAGTTTATCTTATAGGGATAGATGGCTAATCGGGGTGGTACCACGGGAGATTCTCTCGTCCCTATAGGAAGTCTATGGGCGGCGAGATTTTTTATTGTTCGTTTAGTTTCAGGAGCGGGCCAATGAAGACGAAGCTTCTCTACCACGAAAATAGTTTCACTTTTGAATGCAGCGCCAGGGTTGTCGCGGTAGAAGGTGATGAGATCGCACTCGATGCGACGGTATTTTATCCGGGCGGCGGCGGACAGATGCCGGATCGCGGCATCATTACATGGGATAATCGCGAGCAGGAAGGCAGCGTGATCGCATTAAATAAGCGTGACGATGAGGTGTGGCATACGCTGGATCGCCTTCCCCCGGCAGTGGGAACAGAAGTGGTCTGCACCATCGACTGGGACTTTCGTTATCAGATGATGCGAACGCATACCGCGCTGCATATCCTGTGCGGCATTATCTGGAAAGAATTCGGCGTGCAGGTGACTGGTGGACAGATGTACCCGGACAAAGCTCGCATGGACTTCGCGATGGAAAACTTGAACAAGGAACGTATCGCGTATATAGAGGAGAGGGTGAACGACGCAATCGAGGCCGATTACCCCATTCGCGTCTACACGCTCCCAAGAGAAAAAGCCTTTGCTATTCCTGACCTGGTGCGTACCCGCATTAACCTGTTGCCGGCTGGCATCGAGGAAGTGCGTATCGTAGAAATCGTAGGGTTGGACTTGCAGGCCGATGGCGGCACGCACGTCAACCACACTAAAGAAGCGCGTGGCATAAAGATAACGAAAACCGAGAACAAAGGGAAAATCAACAAACGTATCGAGATCAGGCTTACGGATTGATCGAGGAGGCCGAATTGTCAGTGAAATCCAGCGTATTCAAACCGGTCACGGCAGCAGACCGTGTGAACTATCCTGCCCTTGAACAGAGCATCCAGAAGTGGTGGAATGAGCAAGGCGTATTGCAACAGTATATCCATCGCAACGAACACAGCGATAAGCAATTCTCGTTTCTGGATGGTCCGATTACCGCGAATAACCCCATGGGCGTGCATCACGCCTGGGGACGCACCTATAAAGACCTGTACCAGCGTTTCAAGACCATGCAGGGCTTCAAGCAGCGCTACCAGAACGGCTTCGACTGCCAGGGATTGTGGGTCGAGGTCGAGGTGGAGAAAGAGCTTGGCTTCATCTCCAAACTGGACATCGAGGCGTTCGGCATCGCCGAATTTGTGCAATTGTGCAAGGAGCGTGTTTTCAAATTCGCTAACCGCATGATCGATCAGTCGGTACGCCTGGGCTACTGGATGGACTGGGGCAATGACTATTACACGCTCTCCGACGAAAACAACTACACCATCTGGATGTTCCTGAAGAAGTGCTACGAGCAGCAACTGATCTATAAGGGACACGATGTGATGACGTGGTGCCCGCGCTGCGCCACCGGCATCTCCAACATGGAGACGCTTTCCGAGGACTACCAGGAGAAAAAACACCTCAGCCTGTACGTGCGCCTGCCACTGGTGGATCGTCCCGCTGAGTACCTGCTGGTGTGGACGACCACGCCCTGGACGCTGGCAGCCAACGTCGCGGCAGCCGTACATCCCGATCTCGCCTATGCGAAGGTTGAGCAGGATGGCGAGTTCTACTACCTCGCGGAAGAACTGTTGCCGGTATTGAAAGCGCTCAAGGGACGCGACAAGGGCGATTATCATGTCGTGGAAACGCTCAAGGGCAGCGACATGGTGGGCTGGCAGTATCGCGGGCCGTTCGATGAACTCCCGGCGGCGCAAGGCGTGGAACATCGCGTCGTCCCCTGGAAAGATGTGAGCGCGAGCGAAGGTACCGGCATCGTGCATATCGCCCCTGGTTGTGGCCGCGAAGACTTCGGGCTTTCAAAAGAGTTCGGCCTGGCCGTCATCGCGCCCATCGACGAGTTCGGCGTCTATCTCAATGGCTACGACTGGCTCAGCGGGCAAAAGGTATCCGATGTGCCAGACGAGATCGCGGCTAACCTGACGCAAAAGGGCCTGCTGTATCGACCGCAGACCTACGCGCACCGCTACCCCGTCTGCTGGCGCTGCAAGACTGAACTGATCTTCCGCCTGGTGGACGAGTGGTACATCTCGATGGATCAACTGCGTTACGAGATCATGAACAGTGTGAAGCAGGCCAACTGGATACCGTCGTTCGGCTTTGACCGCGAGATGGACTGGTTAAAGAATATGGACGACTGGATGATCTCCAAGAAACGCTACTGGGGATTGGCCTTGCCCATCTACGACTGCGAAAAGTGCGGCACCTTCGAGGTCATCGGCAGCGAACACGAACTGAAGGAACGCGCCGTTGAGGGCTGGGAAGAATTCGATGGTCACTCGCCGCACCGGCCTTACGTGGATGCGGTCAAAATCCGCTGTAAGAGTTGCGGCGAGGTGGTCTCGCGTGTCAAAGACGTGGGCAATCCCTGGCTTGACGCGGGTATCGTCTCGTTCTCGACGCTCAATTATCGCACCAATCGCGCATACTGGCAGCAGTGGTTCCCGGCGGATTTCGTGACCGAGTCCTTCCCCGGCCAGTTCAAGAACTGGTTCTACTCGCTGTTGGTGATGAGTACCGTGCTGGAAGAAACCACGCCCTTCAAGACGCTTTTCGGTTATGGCACGCTGATGGGCGAGGATGGCACCCCCATGCACAAATCAAAGGGCAACCTGGTCGTATTCGATGATGCCGCCGAACGAGTGGGTTCCGATACCATGCGCTGGCTTTTCGCCAACCACGTGCCGGAACAGAACCTCAACTTCCCGCGCATCCCCACAGATGAAGATATGGCGAAGGCAACCCGAACGGGCCAGCCGGTGCGCCTGAGCGAGAAGTGGATGCTGGTGCGCCGCACGCTCGATAAAATCTGGAACGTCTACGGCTTCCTGGTGACGTATGCCAATATTGACGGCTTTGACCCGACGCGCTATAACCTGCCAGCCGCGCAGCGCAGCGAACTGGATCGCTGGATACTCTCCGAACTGCAACAAACCATCAGCGCCGTTACCGCTGGACTGGAAGAGTACGACAGCTCAAAACCCGCGTCAGCCGTGCAGGATTTTCTGGAAGACCTGTCAAACTGGTACCTGCGGCGCAGTCGCGAGCGTTTCTGGAAAACCGGCATGGACGATGACAAGGTCGCGGCGTATCTCACGCTTTACGAGTGCCTGACGACGCTCGTTACCTTGCTTGCGCCATTCGTGCCTTTTGTAACAGAAGAGCTGTACCAGAACCTGGTGCGCAACGTCAACCCGCAGGCTCCGGCCAGCGTCCACCTGTGCGACTGGCCGCAGGTCAACGCGGAGTTGCTCGACGAAACGCTGACACGCGAGACGCACCTCGTAATGCGCGTGGTCAGTCTGGGACGCTCGGCGCGCGAGAAAGCGCAGATCAAAGTGCGCCAGCCCCTGAACGCGCTCTATGCGCGTGTGGCTGATGCCGACGAAGAGGATGCGCTGCAACGCCTGCAAGGTCAGGTGCTTGAAGAACTGAATATCAAGCAACTATGCCTGATGAGCGGCGATAGTGATATGCTGGACTACACGCTCAAACCCCAGGTGAAGGTACTTGGGCCAAAATACGGCCCACTGGTGCAAAAAATCCTGGCAAAGTTCAAGTCGTTGGACGCGCGCGGAGCGCAACAGGCCGCCAGAGAACTGGGCGAGAGCGGGTCGCTGCAATTCACACTCGATGGTCAGCAGGTCATCCTGACCTCGGACGAGGTTGAGGTGATCGCTACGGCGCGGCCCGGCTTCGTGGCGGCGGAAGAACACGGCTACGTGGTGGCGCTTGAGACCGTTATCACGCCGGAACTGCGCGAAGAAGGGCTGGTGCGCGACCTGACACACTATGTTCAGGATATGCGCAAGAAAGCGGGTCTCAAGATCGAGGATCACATCGAGCTGACGCTCTACACCGGTGCGAAGCTGGCCGAAATGCTCAATCGCAACAGCGCCACTGTGCAGGCTGAGACGCTGGCCGATAGGCTCGCCATCAAGACGGCGCAGCCACCAGCCCACGTCTCGGACGAGTTTTACCGGGAAGCCATCTCGCCCACCTCGCTGAAAAAACTGGAGAATTACAGCGTAGAAGTGGTGATTGGGAAGATATAAAAAACGGAGAAGGTGCCTGCGGGTAGTTCGCCGCAGGCACCTTCTCCGTTAGAAACCTGCAAAAAAAGGCAATTATGCAAGATCGTCGCATAGCCTGGAAAGAGGCAGCACGGGTATTTTTACTGAGCCGCGTAATACTCCTGGTCATAACTATGCTCACCATTCTTTCTGTGGAGTTATTACAAAACCAGAGCGCCGGCATACATGCACTCTACCTGTCCATGCTTTACAGCCATGATCCTTCGGGCCGGAATATTTTTCTCTTTTCCTGGTACCATTGGGACGCGCTGCACTTTGTCTCTATCTCTGGACGCGGATACGCGGACAGCGCGAATACCGCCTTCTTTCCACTCTGGCCGCTCCTTCAACACATAGTCGGCCTTCTCCTCGGAGGAGCACATCCTGGTTCCTATTATATCGCTGGCCTCCTGCTATCAAACCTCTGTTTTTACATCGTGCTGGTATTGCTCTACCAGTTAATCGCCGTGGACTTCGATGCCTATACTGCCCGGCGCGCACTCTTTTACCTGTCCTTTGCCCCCTACGCCCTGTTTTTCTTCGCGGGCTATACCGAATCGCTTTTTTTGCTGCTGTGTGTTGCCACATTTCTGGTACTGCGCCGCGGACGAGCACGCGACTGGTGGTTCGCCGGTATACTTGGGTTCCTGGCATCACTCACCCGCACTTCGGGGGTAGCATTAGCCATTCCCTACCTGGTGTTGTATATGCAACGCTTCTGGGTACCATCTCAACGACTTCAATTTTCGTGGAGCGAGAAACTGAATGCCCTGGCGCCCATCGTCTTGATACCTGCGGGGGTGGTGGCCTATCTTGTCTACCTGTACTTTACAAAGGGCGATCCTTTAATTTTCGGCGCTGCTGAAAAATACTACTGGCACCGCCATTTTAGTCCTCCCTGGACTACACTCTACCTGATCTGGCAAGCATTTTTCTCAGCGACTTCAAGCGTTCATCTCTGGGGAGAGAGCGTTGCCTTCGTATTCACGCTCATTCCATCGGCCATGCTGGGTTTTGGGTGGAGACGCATTCCATTGCACTATGCGCTATTCTCGCTGGTTCTGGTCGCGCTCTCACTCAGTTTTCCGATCGAGACAGATAGCCCTTTATTGTCGCAACCACGCTATCTGTTGATGCTCTTTCCAGTAGCCGTGATAGCCGCTCTATGGGGGGGAAATCGTCATTTCCATCAAGGGTACCTGGCAATATCGACCGGCTGTCTTCTTACATTTGCGATACTCTTCGTCTGCGGCCTGTGGGTCGCATAAAGCGTGAGAAGAAGAGAAATGATTGGATGTTTACAATGCAGAACATGAAGATAGGAAGGGCAGCATGGAAAGAGGCGGCATGGGTTTTCGTGCTCAGTCGCCTGGTAATGCTGCTGATTAGCACGCCTGGTATCGTATTCTTTCCCCAACATGGACAGATTGCTTCCACCAATTGCTTCGCCAACCCCGCTGCCTGTCTGGGAGCATGGTTCCATCTTGACGCTGTCGCTTACGTAGGTATCGCGCATCATGGCTATACATATGTTCCTGACACGGCATTTTTCCCATTCTGGCCTTTGCTGGAACACTTCGGTGGCCTGCTGCTGGGTGGATTTTTTCCCGACTCTTATTACTTCGCGGGTCTGTTATTGTCGAATATCTGCTTCTATTTCGCGCTTGTGCTACTCTACAAGCTGCTGGCAGAGGATTTCGAAGAAAGCATGGCCCGCCGCTCCCTGCTCTACCTGGCATTTTCTCCTTATGCGCTGTTCTTTTTCGCGGGCTACACAGAGTCTCTCTTCCTGTTATTGACGCTGGCGCTCTTCCTCGTCTTGCGCCGGGGGCAGCCGCTTGACTGGTGGTTAGCTGGACTGTTTGGTCTGCTGGCAAGCGCGACCCGTTCAACGGGTATACTACTGGCAATTCCGTTTCTGGCGCTCTACATCCAACATTTCTGGATGCCCGGACAGCGCGCTTCGCATTCGTGGTGGCAGAAGATCAACGCCCTGCTCCCGGTAGCCTTGATTCCAATGGGCATCGTTGCCTATATGATTTTCCTCTACTACACAAAAGGCAACCCGCTTTTGTTCGTCTCGCAGGAAGCATCATTTGGCTGGCATCGGCGCCTCTCATTGCCCTGGATGGGCATTTTCTCTACCATCGGTTCGCTTTTCAGCGTGCATGGCGCGAGTGCAGCATTCGCACAAAACGCGCTCGATCTGACTTTCACGTTACTCTCGTTGGCTGTCTTAGCTATAGGGTGGAGACGTTTGCCGCTCCATTATGCGCTCTTCGCCCTCGGTGTCGCCCTGTTCACGCTTGCTTTTCCGCAAAGCATCGAACCCCTGGCTTCTCTGCCACGCTATATGATGATCCTGTTTCCGATAACAGCTCTCCTTGCGCTGTGGGGGAAACGCGAACGATTTCACCAATTGATGCTGGTATTTTCGCTACCATTGCTGGCATTCAATATCGTGCTATTTATCTTGCATTACTGGGTAGCATGACCAGAAGGCACATGCGCGCGGCAATGCTTGCTCTATGAGCCAAGATTGCTTACAATAGGTAAAGTTGTATTGACTGACAAGGCCCGTTGCGCCTGTTTGATAAAAGGTAGAGATTACTTACATGTTGACTCTGAAAGAAGTTCAGCGCCAGAAGAAAATGGTGGCTCTATCGTCCGTGGGAGCGGCCATTGGACTGACAACCATCAAGATCGTGGTTGCCTTGCTGACGGGCAGCCTGGGTATACTGGCGGAAGCGGCCCATTCCGGCCTGGACCTGGTCGCATCTCTGCTGACTTACTTCGCGGTGCGCGTGGCCGACCGTCCGCCCGACGCGACCCATCACTACGGTCATGGCAAAGTTGAAAACCTCTCAGCTTTTCTCGAAGCCGGTTTGCTCATTGCGACAGCCCTGTGGGTCACTTATGAAGCGGTACGCCGCCTGCTTTTTCACGAGGGCCATGTTGATGCCAGCATCTGGGCATTTCTGGTAATGGCGATCGCCATCGCTGTCGATTTCACGCGCTCGCGCGCCTTGATGCGTGTGGCGAACAGACTGGGCAGCCAGGCTCTGGAAGCCGACGCGCTGCATTTCAGCACCGATATCTGGAGTTCCGTCGTCGTCATTGCCGGTTTGCTGGTGGTACGCCTGACACAAAGTTTCTCGTTACCGGCGTGGTTTGGACAGGCCGATGCTATTGCCGCGCTGGGCGTCTCCGCCATCGTGATCTGGGTCAGCGTGCGACTGCTCAAGGTAACGGTAGATGCGCTGCTTGACCGCGCCCCCGATACGCTGGCGAAGCAGGTCGAGTCGTCAATCGCGCAGGTGGAGGGCGTAACCGAGGTACGCAGGATACGTGAGCGACGAGCCGGCAATAAGCTCTTTGCCGACGTGGTGATTGGCGCGCCGCGTACCTATACCTTTGAGCAAATCCACGCCCTCAGCGAACAGGTTGAGCAAGCAGCTATATCAGGAGCGCGAGCCGTCTCACCACAAAGCGATGTTGATGTGATGGTTCACGCCGAACCGACCGCCTCGCCCGGCGAAACGCTGATCGATCAAATCCATTACCTGGCGGAGTTACAGGGCGTTCACGCGCACGATATTCACGCGCGCGAGGTCAACGGGCGGCTGGAAGCCGATTTTGACATTGAAGTCCATGCCGATGTAGATTTGCAGGAAGCGCACGCCATAGCCAGTCGCTTGGAACAGGCCATCCTGCAAAACAATCCCCTCGTTGGGCGTGTAACCACCCATCTAGAAGCGCCCGTTGAGGCAGTTGTGCGACGCAAGGATGTCACACACTATTATCAAGATATAGCAGAACATATCATTAAACTTGCCGATGTGGTGGCGGGTCAAGGCAGCGCGCATGATGTTCACCTCTATCAATCGGCAACGACCCAATTAGAGCATACGAATGGCAACACAAATCAGGAACTCGATCTTGTCCTGCACACCTTGTTTGACCCGCACACCCCCTTGAGCCAGGCGCACATCCAGGCCGAGGAAATCAAGCGTTCCCTGCGCAAGGAATACCCCCACCTGGGATCGATTGCTATTCATACAGAGCCGCCGGAATAGCTTTCAGTTTTCCGCCGATTACGCGAGCCAGGACGGAGACAAGCCCCATAGGCGCGAACGTAATGCGCATTTGCCAGGGCGGGGGTACGACCTGACTTGCTTCGCAAGCATAATGTTTCGTAGTAGGGTAGGGGCGGGGCTTGCCCCCGCCCTGGT
>CAAGKR010454428.1_pt1 | contig 10319 bp, 10 predicted proteins | sample 2556971 | NCBI WGS metagenome assembly CAAGKR01 (sample SAMEA5207829, study PRJEB30636) | soil metagenome | biome: forest; feature: boreal; material: soil | place: USA | collected 2011-09 | depth 1 m
GACCGGGCCACCGCCGTCCACGAGCGCATCGACGGCCGCCAGCAGCCGCTCATACTCAGCGAGCGAGGGACGCAACTCCTTCAGCCGTACGTCGATTTCCCCGCGGATCGTGCTCAACAGGTCAGAAGCCATTGCATTCCCTTCGGGTCAGTTTCACGGCGCGCATTCTCGCAGTGCGGGTCGGAGGCGCGTCGTGCGCCGGGCCTCGAGTTTTCCGACTCTCCGGATTCCACGCTAAAGCGCCCTACCTATGCGGACCGATACGAACTACGTGAACGGCCTCATATAAGCCGTCTCCTGCATCCAACCAGCTACAAATCGGGGCGGCGGGATTTGAACCCACGATCTCACCGCCCCAAACGGTGCGCGATACCAGGCTTCGCTACGCCCCGAAGAATCGCATTCTACTGCCATTCGGCCCGCAAACAGTCCATCCATGCCTGCAAGCGTGCTCGCAGTAGCGTGTCCGGCACCCGGACGGCGATCACGCCATGGCGCGAGCGCCACTGGCGCCCTGCCATCTGGTTGCTGTTCGACTTGCGCTGCAGCTTGATCGCATCGGGCTTGGTGCCGAGTGCCGTGCCCCAGAACTTGTGCAGCTCGTCCGGGTCCTGGTCGGCGTGATACTGGAGCGAGAACCTGAGCCGCCTCTTGGTCAGGCGTCCGAGCCACCGGGTAGCAATCGACATGACCGTAGGATCGGAGTTGCAGATCGAAACTTCGTTCCGGTTACGCTGCAAACCGCCGCGCCCAGAGCGCGCCTTCTCTCGTAGATACCTGGCGTGGGCCATTGCGAACACATGTTCCCACACGGCGCGGACAGGTGTCTGCGTTGTTTGGCTGGGAGGACCCCTGCTGCTAGGGTCCGCCACCGCCATGGCCGATATCCAACCTCTGCGCGCCCTGCACTATGACCAATCGCTCGTGGGGCCCCTCGCCGACGTCACGTCTCCTCCATACGACGTGATCGACGCCGAGCAGCGTGAGGCGCTACTGGAGCGCTCACCTTTCAACGTGGTCGCGGTGGACCTGCCGAAGGCCGGGGACGCGCCAGACGCCGACCCCTACGCGACAGCGGGCGATCTGTTCGAGGCGTGGCAGCTACAGGGCATGGTCGTGCGCGATCCGGAGCCCTCGCTGTGGGCTCATACGCAGACATACACGGGCCCCGACGGCCAACGGCGCACGCGCAACGGCTTCTTCTGCCGTGTGCGCATCGAGGGCTACGGCCCCGGGCGGGTGCGCCCCCACGAGCGCACGCATCCGGGCCCCAAGGAGGATCGCCTACGCCTGATGAGGGCGACCAGAACGAACCTATCCCCAATATTCTCGCTCTACTCAGACCCTGAGAACCTGGCTTGGAAGGCTCTCGAGCCGGCCACCAGGGATGTCCCCTGGGGGGAGGTCACCGACGGGGACGACACCATCCACAAGCTGTGGCGCATCGCCGACCCGCAGGCGATCGCCGCCGTGCAGCAGGCCACGCACAAAGCCGAGCTGTTGATCGCCGACGGGCACCACCGCTATGAGACGGCGGACACCTACGCCGAGGAGCTCGGCGGCGAGGGGGAGCATCGCTACGTGCTCATGTGCCTGGTTGCACTGGAGGATCCGGGCCTAACGGTGTTCCCCACCCACCGCCTCGTGCGCGGCCTCGATCGTGAGCGTCAGGAGGCGCTCAGGGAGGCGCTGCGCCGCGACTTCGAGATCGCAGAGGTACCGCTCGAGCAGATCGCACCCGAGCCCGGTACTGGACCCCTGCAGCTCGGGTACATCGACGCCCATCATCAGCAGGCTTACCGCCTGACGATCAAGGATCAGGCGATCGCCGACGAAGCCCTCCCAGGCTTCTCAAAGGCCTACCGCAGCCTGGACACCGGCGTCCTCGAGGCGCTGCTCTTGAAGGGGGCGCTCGGGCTCAGCGACGAGGACATCTCCCACTTCAACGGCCTGTTCTACGCGCGTTCCACCGATGAGGCCGTAACGATGGTGCGCTCGGGCGAGTACGACGCGGCGTTCCTGATGCGCCCGACGCCCGTCTCGCAGGTACGCGACGTAGCGGCATCCGGCGAGAACATGCCGCCGAAGTCAACGTTCTTCTACCCGAAGCTGCTGACCGGCCTGTTGTTCAACCCCCTTTCATAGCGCCATGTCGTCGATACCATGGAAGGAGAAGGTCTTGTGACGACACGATCGGAAGGTGTCGCAGTGATGAAGGCCAGCGTTAGGCGCAAGGATTCGGCGTTCAAACACACCGTTCAGGTGCGCGATCATCAGTTGACTGTGGACGAGCCGCTCGAGTCTGGCGGCGACGACGCCGGCCCCGACCCACAGGAGTTGCTTGCCGTGAGCCTCGCCTCGTGCACGGCAATCACGATGGAGATGTATGCGGCACGCAAGGGCTGGGACATTGGCAATGTGGAGGTCGATGTCCAGTACACGCCGGCCGAGCGTGGCTGTCCCACCAAGTTCGACATCGTGTTGCGCCTGCCGGACGATTTGCCACCGGATCAGGTCGAGCGCTTGCAGGTGATCGCTGCGAAGTGTCCTGTACACAGGACACTCGACGGCGAGGTCATGTTCCAGGAGCGCGTAGAGCGCACCAAGGTCGCGGCCTAGCCGAGATCGGCCGCGTCAGAAGTGCAGTCCCAGCGAGACAGGCCCTGAGCGTGGGCCTCGAGCAGGCGCTCTCCGAGGTGCTGCTCGACGTCGCCTCGCATTCTGAGCCGCAGGCCGACGAGCAGGTCGCGGCGGCAGTGCTCGTGCCGCTGTACGTGACGCGCGACGACGAGTTGCGGGTCGTCTTGACGAGGCGCCGAGCCGACCTGCGCCGCCATGCCGGGGAGATCTCCTTCCCCGGCGGGCGCCGCGACCCCGAGGACGCGACGCTCGGCGACACCGCACTGCGTGAGGCCGAAGAGGAGATCGGGCTCGCCCGTGCGGAGGTACGGGTGGTGGGGGCGCTCGAGCGCACATCCACGTTCGTGACCAACTACATGATCCATCCGTTTGTGGGGCTGCTCGGTGTGAGGCCTGAGTGGCGGGCCTCAGAGCTTGAGGTAGACGCCGTGCTCGAGCCCACGCTTCGCGAGGTCCGGGCGGGAAGAACCCGCACAAGTGTGGAACGCCGGGGGATCGCCTTCGAGACCGACGCCTATGTGTTCGACGACCAACTCGTGTGGGGCGCCACAGCTCGAATCCTCGAGAACCTGCTCGAGCGCCTGGAGCCGCTGCTCGACCGCCGCGCCAACGCTTGACGCGGCGGTCGCGCCCGCGAGCCCAGAGGGGGTGGGCCCGAAGCCTTCTTTCTTGGCTCGCCTATGCCCCTGTGGCCACCGGCACGCCCACGAGACTCCCCCACTCGGTCCACGAGCCGTCGTAGTTCTTGACGTCCTCCGTGCCGAGCAACTCGTGCAACACAAACCACGTGTGAGCCGAACGCTCGCCGATGCGGCAGTAGGCGATCACGTCCTTGCCATCGAGCACGCCCTTGGAGCCGTACAACTCGCGCAGCTGCTCGGCGCTCTTGAATGTGCCGTCCTCGTTGACCGCCTGAGCCCACGGGATTGAGGCGGCCCCGGGGATGTGCCCGGCTCGCTGTGCGCCCTCCTGCTCGTAGCCGCTCGGAGAGATGATCTCCCCGGCAAACTCGGCCGGCGAGCGCACATCCACGAGGTTGGTGGAGTCGTCGATCGCCGCGAGCACTTCCTCGCGACGAGCCCTGATGGTTTCATCGCCCGCCTTGGCAACGAAAGCGGCAGGTGTGTGCCCGGGCGCCTCGACGCTAGTGGGTCGTCCGTCGGAAATCCACTTTTCGCGTGGGCCGTTGAGCAGGAGCACCTTATCGTGGCCGTAGTACTTCAGATACCAGTACGTGTAGGCGGCAAACCAGTTGTTGCGGTCGCCGTAGAGCACGATCGTATGGTCGCTTGAGATCCCGTTCCTGGAAAAGAGAGCCCCGAAGTCCTCTGGACCGAGGAAGTCGCGCTTGACGGGGTCCTGGAGATCCTCCTTCCAGTCGAGGCCGACCGCTCCGGGGATGTGGGCCTCCGCGTATAGCCTCGGGTTCTCGTCGACCTCGACGATGCGCAGGTCGTCGTCGTTGAGATGCTCCTGGAGCCAATCTGGCTCGACGAGCACATCCTTCGCGTATCCGGACAACTCAGCTGTCCTCCTCTGTAGAAGCCTCGCGATCAAAAAGCCGATCAGCTTTGGGGTATATAGGCATTAGCATAGCGCGCCTCGGCGCCCGGATCGCGACCCTCGAGGAGCCTGTTCACCACCACACGCGCCTGCGCGATCCACGCGTCGAAGTCGAGGGGATCGGCCGTGATGAGGGCCGCCGGGATCGAGTTGCGAGTGGCTGTCTCCGACACGATCCGCCAGCCCTCGGCCAGCGTCTCGGGCGCAACGACCTCACCCCCGGCCTCATAGACGAAGCCACGCACTGTGCTGTCGATCGCACTACAGAGAAACTGCTCGAGGCGCGGCCCGTGCAGCGCCCGGAGGAGATGAGGGTCACCGCTCGCCCCGGCGAGCAGCCAGCACGCGATCGTGACGTGCTCGAGCACTCCGCGCAGCGTGGCGAGCCGATCTGGCGTGCCGACGAAACACTCGGCGCCGGTCGCCTCGACCTGCTCGCAACGCTCCGGAGCGCTGGCGACGACTCGCACGGCATGCCCTTCTGCGATCAGCGCGGTGGCCAGGTGCAGACCCCTGTCTGCACTCTCCACGATCAGGACCCTTGCCACACACCGAATCCTAATGCCCCACGCGCGCGTGGGGCACCCCTTTAAGAAACACAACCCTCCAACCCACCGCCAGCGCGAAGACTCTGAAGAGACAGTGGGCGCCGCGGCCGGTGGGGACCGCGGCGCCCTGTCGAGAAGACCGGCGATTCGATCGCACTGGGAGACATGTGCGGGGCGCCGCGGGAGAGGTTGGGTAACGACGCCCTGGTGGACCCCCATGTGCGATCGTGCTCAGTCACTCACGCTCTTAGCTTGCTCGTCACCTTTCGGGCGGAGAACCGTCCCCTCCACCGTCTTGTCAGCAAGAGAACACAACGTATGTAAACACAGATCATAGGATATGTCAAGGGCGGTTTCTTTGTTGGTCCAATACCATCCGGTCAGATGACTCCCGAGCAGGCCCCTACGAGCGCTGACGTAGTGACGATGGACAAGATCGTGGCGCTGTGCAAGCGCCGCGGCTTCATCTTCCCTTCCTCGGAGATCTATGGCGGCGTCGGCTCGACGTATGACTTCGGCCACTACGGGGTGCTGTTGAAGGGCAACGTCAAGAACGAGTGGTGGCGCGCCATGCTGCGGGAGCGCGAGGACATCGTCGCGCTCGCCTCCGCGATCCTGCAGCACCCCCGCGTGTGGGAGGCCTCGGGGCACCTCGCCGGCTTCACAGACCCGCTCGTGGACTGCAAGACCTGCGGGCAGCGCTTCAGGGCCGACCACCTGGGCGACCTGCCATGCGGGCGCAAGCCCTCCAAGCACCCCGGCGAGACCGACGACTGCGACTTGACCGAGGCACGCGACTTCAACCTGATGTTCGAGACGACGATCGGACCGGTGAAGGAGTCCGGCTCGGTCGCCTACCTGCGCCCGGAGACCGCGCAGGGGATCTTCATCAACTTCAAGAACGTGCTGCAGTTCTCGCGCAAGAAGCCTCCCTTCGGGATCGCGCAGGTGGGCAAGTCGTTCAGGAACGAGATCACGCCCGGCAACTTCATCTTCAGAACGCGCGAGTTCGAGCAGATGGAGATGGAGTTCTTCGTGCCACCGGCCGAAGCCCTGAAGTGGTTCGAGCACTGGCTGGCGGAGCGGATGAGTTGGTACACCTCACTCGGGCTGCGCCCCGACCACCTGCGCCTGCGCGCTCACGACCCCGACGAGCTATCGCACTACTCCTCGGGCACCAGCGACGTGGAGTATCTCTTCCCCATCGGCTGGTCTGAGCTCGAGGGCATCGCCAACCGCGGCAACTTCGACCTCACGCAGCACGCGGAGTTCTCGGGCGAGAAGCTCGAGTACTTCGACCCGGAGACGAAAGAGCGCTACGTCCCGCACGTGATCGAGCCGGCCGCGGGCGCCGACCGGGCGACGCTTGCGTTTCTCGTGGACGCCTACGACGAGGAGGAGGTCGCGGGCGAGAAGCGCACCGTGCTGCGCCTGCACCCGCGCATAGCGCCTGTGAAGGTGGCGGTGATGCCGCTCGTCAAGAAGGACGGCCAGCCCGAGCTGGCGCGCGAGATCTACGAGGGGTTGCGCCCGCGCATGCAGGCCGAGTACGACGAGGGCGGATCGATCGGCAAGCGCTACCGCCGCCAGGACGAGATCGGCACACCGTGGGGCGTGACGATCGACCACCAGTCGACCGACGACGGGACCGTTACGCTGCGAGACCGCGACTCGCTCGCCCAGGATCGCATCGAGATCGAGGCGCTCGCCGGCGAGCTCGAAAAACGGCTGGCGGCCCCCTGGCAAACACCCAAGTTGAACGCATAAGGAGAGAGATGGACTTCGACCTGACCGACGAGCAAGAGCTGATCCGCAGCACCGCGCGCGAGTTCACCGAGAAGGAGATCGTGGAGCGCGCCAAGCAGAACGCGCGCGACCACCACTTCGACCTGGACCTCGTCAAGAAGATCGCCGACCAGGGCTATCTCGGCGCGATCGTGCCGCGCGAGTACGGCGGCGCGGGGCTCGGCTACCTCGACTATGGCCTCGTCGTCGAGGAGATCGGCAGGGGCTGCTCGTCTGTGCGCACAGTGATCTCCGTGCAGACCTCGCTCGTGTGCAGCGCGATCCTCAAGTGGGGCAGCGAGGAGCAGAAGCAGCACTACCTACCGAAGCTGTGCTCGGGCGAGTGGCTGGGCTGCTTCGGCCTGACCGAGCCCGACACCGGCTCGGACGCCGCCAAACAGCGCACCCGCGCGAAGAAGACCGACACAGGCTGGGTGATCAACGGCGCGAAGATGTGGATCTCGATGGGCAACTACGCGAAGATGGCGCTGATCTTCGCCCAGACCGACCCCGAGCTGGGCCACAGGGGGCTGGCGTGCTTCATGGTGGACACCGATCAGCCCGGCTATCAGGCGAGCACGATCGAGCACAAGATGGGGTTGCACGCCTCCGACACAGCCTCGATCGCCCTGGAAGACGTCGAGGTCACAGACGACCAGATGCTCGGCGAGATCGGCGACGGTTTCAAGGTGGCAATGTCGGCGCTCGACTCCGGCCGCTACTCGGTGGCGGCCGGCTGTGTTGGCATCTGCCAGGGGTGCGTGGAGGAGTCGGTCAAATACGCCAAGGAGCGCGAGCAGTTCGGCAAGCCGATCGCAACCTTCCAGCTCGTGCAGGCGATGATCGCCGACATGGTCCTAAAGACCGACGCCTCGCGCATGCTCGTGTGGCGCGCGGGCTTCCTCAAGGACAAGGGCAGGCCGAACACCCTGGAGACCTCGGTCGCCAAGCTGCACGCCACCGAGGCCGCGGTCGAGTGCGCGAACACGGCGATCCAGGTGCACGGCGGCGCCGGCTACGTGGACGACCACCCGGTCGAGCGCTACTTCAGAGACGTCCGCGTCACGACCCTGTACGAGGGCACCTCCCAGATCCAGAAGCTGATCATCGGGCGAGCGATGACGGGCATCAACGCGCTCGTGCCTTCCTGAACGAGCCTCGGTGTCCCATAATCGAAACAACCACGCTCGTGGCCTACTGAGAGGAGGCCGTCATCCCATGATCAAGCCAACTCGCTTACGGCCTCCCGAAAGGAGGCCGTAATGAAACGAGAGACTGAGGATTTGGATGGATTGGAGGGGCATGCCGCTGGCGTGATCGGCGTTGTGGGCAGTGGCACGATGGGCGCCGGTATCGCCCAGCTTGCGTGTAAGGCCGGTGCCCGCACGCTCCTGCACGACCCGCTTCCCGAGGCGCTCGTACGCGGGACGCAGGGCGTGCTTAAGGGTTTGGAAAAGGAAGCAAGCAAGGGAAAGCTGACGGCCGAGCAGGCGCGAGCGGCCGGCGAGCGCCTTGAGCCGGTGGACACACTGGAGGCATTGAGCTCGTGCGAGTTGGTGATCGAGGCGGCCCCGGAGCGGCTTGACGTCAAGCACGAGCTGTACGCGCGTCTGTCGCAGATCGTCAAAGACGACTGCGTGCTGGCGAGCAACACCTCCTCGCTGCCGATCACGGCCGTGGCGGCTGGGGCAACCCACCCCGAGCGTGTGGTGGGCATGCACTTCTTCAACCCCGCCCCGCTGATGCGCCTGCTGGAGGTGATCGCCGGCGTCCTCTCTGACAAGCGGGCGCTCGCGCTCGCGGAGGCGACCGGCATCGCGATGGGCAAGGACACGATCCGTGCCGCCGACGTGCCGGGCTTCATCGTGAACCGCTGCAACCGCCCGTTCGGCCTGGAGGCGCTGCGCCTACTGCAGGAGCGGGTCGCGGACGTGCCCACGATCGACCGGATCGTACGCCTCGGCGGCGGCTTTCGCATGGGACCGTTCGAGCTGAGCGACCTCGTCGGCGTGGACACCGGCTTTGACGTGGCGAAGAGCTTCTACGAGCTCAGCTTCGGCGAGCCACGCTGGCGCCCCTCCCCGATCCAGGCGCAGCGCGTGGCCGCAGGGCTGCACGGGCGCAAGACCGGGCGCGGCTACTACGACTACGCGGGCGAAGGCCCATATCGGCCGGCCGATCCCGAGCCACCCCCACCCAGTGCGGACGCGATCGTGGATGGAGAGGGCCCGGTCGCGGACGCGCTGCGAGCACTCGCTGTGGGGGCCTCAGGACCTCGGATAACGGTCAATGGCCTCGGGGGGACTGTGGACGGCGAGCCGTTCTACACGCTCGTGCCGCTGGCGCTCGTGGAGGTCACAGGCGACGCCGGCGAGGCGGCTTTCCAAGCCCTGGGCCTGCACACCGAGCGCGTCCAACCCGCTCCCGGCGGCGTGCTCGCGAGGATCGTCTGCCAGGTCATCAACGAGTCGGCGTTCGCGTTCGGCGAAGGCGTTGGCAGCCTGCACGACATCGACAAGGGCATGATGCTCGGCTTGAGCCACCCACGCGGCCCGTTTGCCTGGATGGAGCAGATCGGCGCGGGCCACGTGCTCAGAACACTCGAAGCTCTGTGCGACGAGTACCACGAGGAGCGCTACCGTCCCGCCCCCGCCCTGCGGCGCCTGGCTAGGTGACGGCCGCAAGCACATCGTTTACCTCTGACCGCGAGCACATCGTTTACGTGGCTGGCTGTTGAGCCGCGAGCACATCGTTGACATCGGGGCTGGCGTGGGACGCTCGCGTGCTCTTGTTGAGCGAGCGTGGAGGTATGGATGTCGGATGGGGAGGCGGCGTTGCGTCGTGCGGCGGCGCGGCGGCGGTTGGCGGGCGAGTCGCCGGAGGCGATCGCTTCAGATCTGGGGCGTAGCAGGCAGTGGGTGGCGAAGTGGGCGGGCCGGTATGACCCCGAGGATCCGGGGTGGGCTGCCGGGCGCTCCAGGGCACCGAGGCACGTAGCGAACCGCACCCCGGAGGATGTCTGCGAGCGGGTGCTCGCGGTTCGCGCGCGGCTGGCGGAGAACCCGTGGGCACAGGTCGGCGGCGAAGCGATCGCGTGGGAGCTCTCCAAGCTCGGCGGGCCGGCGGCGGTGCCGCCGACGCGCACGATCGAGGAGATCCTTGCCCGCGCGGGCGTGACCGGCCGGCAGGGGCGTGGACGCCGTCGTATATCCAAGGGCCTGCCCTACCCAGCGCCCACCGCTCTCGATCAGGGCGAGGTTGTCCAGGTCGACCTGGTCGGCCCGCGCCACCTGGACGGCGGGGTGCGCTTCCACGCGCTGAACCAGATCGACGTGGCTTCCCACCACGCCGGGATCGAGATCGTCACCGACCGCGGCGATCAGCGGGTCCTCGCCGGGCTGCATGCCCTGTGGGGGCGCCACGGGGTGCCCCGTCGCATCCAGTTCGATAACGGCGGCCCGTTCGTCTCACCGACCGGCCTCGGCGAGGTCGTGCGGGTATGCCTGCACCAGCACATCACACCCGTCTTCATCCCGACCCGCGAACCGTGGCGCAACGGCACCGTCGAGCACTTCAACGACACGTTCGACAAGCTCTCTCGACTAGAACAACCACTCACGAACAACGGCCGCGCCAGATCCACACCGGCACGGCCGTTTTCACGCTCAAGACTTCTTCCGCGGCAACAAGCTAAACTGGCTCTCCGGGGGTGATCGTAGGTGAAGTCACGCGAATGCTTGTTCGTGTGGGAGTGTGAGTGTGACTGGTCCGCAGGTGAGGTGA
>CAAGKR010134520.1_pt1 | contig 10318 bp, 8 predicted proteins | sample 2556971 | NCBI WGS metagenome assembly CAAGKR01 (sample SAMEA5207829, study PRJEB30636) | soil metagenome | biome: forest; feature: boreal; material: soil | place: USA | collected 2011-09 | depth 1 m
ATGATCGAAGTACTGCTTCTCGTTGTACTTGACGCTGCGCATCTCGTTGATGACGAAGCTCGCCTCCGCGCTCAAGGTGAGGTTCATACCCAGATGCAGGTAGGTCGCGCGCTCCAGATACACCATGCCGGACAATCCCGGCGTGTTGATCCCCAGATCCGCCAGCGCGATGCCCACATGCGTGCCCCAGTTCGCCGCCGTCTGGATCCAGGCGGTATGCGCGATCGGCCGCCAGGCGCCACTGCTGCGCAGGCCGGTCTCGATGGCGCCGAGCTTGTAGTCGCTCGGCGGCAGCACGCGCAATAGCTGCGAGCTGCCACCGCGCGTGCTTTCATTACCAAAACCGCGGCCCGAAGGCGTGACGCTCCAGTCCTCGGGCGCGCCGATGTTCGAGGCGCGAAACACGATCATTTCGACCTCGTAGAGCGCTGTGCCCGGCTGCTGCGCGCGCGCCGCGCTCACCCAGCCGAGGCCGAGCCCCAGCCCCAGCACAGCGGCGAGCGCACTGACCCAACCGTTGCTGCTCCTGCGGCGCCCGAAATCCATGCCGGTATGGTAGCAGGGCGAGTTGCTCATGCCCCAGCCAGGTGGTTGAGCAGTGCTTCGGCGCGCACGAAGCGCGTTTCGGCTTGCGCCAGAGCGCGTGTAATGCGCAGCTTCAGCGGGCCCTCGAGCCGGTACTCCTGAGCCTGGCGCTGGATCAGGCCGATCACGCGCGCCGGATCGATGCGATTGTGCTCCTCGAATTGAATGCTGCCGCCGGCGGGTCCGAGCTCGAGCCGCCGGATGCCCAGCTCGCGCACGCGCAATCGCAGGCGCGCCAGCTGCAGCAGATTGCGCGCCGGCTCGGGCAGCTCACCAAAGCGATCCACCAGCTCGGCGCTCATGTCCTGCAATGTCGCTGCATCGGCCGCGGCGATGCGCTGATAAAGCGCCAGGCGCAGCTGCACATCGCTGACGTAATCCTCGGGCAGCAGCGCCGGCACATGCAGCTCGATCTCGCTGGCGGCGGCGAGCGCTCGCTCGAGCATCGGCTCACGGCCCGCGCGCATGGCCAGCACGGCATGCTCGAGCATGTCCAGGTAGAGCGTGAGCCCGACCTCGGTGAGCTCGCCGCTTTGCTGCTCGCCCAGAAACTCGCCGGCGCCGCGGATCTCCAGATCGTGCGTCGCGAGCACGAAGCCGGCGCCCAGATCCTCGAGCGACTCGATTGCCTCGAGGCGTTTGGCAGCGTCGGCGCTGAGGCCCTTGCGCGACGGCACGATCAGGTAGGCATAGGCGCGATGGTGCGAGCGCCCGACGCGACCGCGCAGCTGGTGCAACTGCGCGAGTCCCAGACGCTCGGCATGGTTGATCAATATGGTATTGGCACTCGGCACATCGATGCCGCTCTCGATGATGGTCGTGCAGACCAGCACGTTGAAGCGCCGATGGTAGAAATCGACCATCAATTGCTCGAGCTCGCGCTCGCGCATCTGGCCATGGCCGATGCGCAGATCAGCCTCCGGCACCAGCGCGGCCAGATCGGCGGCCACTTTCTCGATACTTTGAATCTCGTTGTGCACCAGATAGACCTGGCCGCCGCGCCGCAGCTCGCGCAATACCGCCTCGCGCAATGTCGGCGCGTGCCATTCGCTGATGAAGGTCTTGATCGCCAGGCGCGCAGCCGGCGGCGTGGCGATCAACGAGAGCTCGCGCAGACCGCCCAATGCCATGTTCAGCGTGCGCGGTATCGGCGTCGCGGTCAGTGTCAGCACGTGCACTTCGGCGCGCAGTGCCTTGAGCCGCTCCTTGTCGCGCACGCCGAAGCGATGCTCTTCATCGACCACGACGAGCCCGAGCTTTTGGAAACGCGCATGAGCGTGCAGCAACCGGTGCGTGGCGATCACGATATCGACCGTGCCGCGCTCGAGTCCCTCGAGCACGGCCGCAGTCTCGCCGCTCGAGCGAAAGCGCGACAGCGCCTCGACGCGCACCGGCCAATCGGCGAAGCGGTCGCGAAAGCTCTGCAGGTGCTGCTGTGCGAGCAAAGTAGTTGGCACCAGTACCGCGACCTGGGTGCCGGCCTGCACGGCGACGAAGGCGGCGCGCATCGCCACCTCGGTTTTGCCGAAGCCCACGTCCCCGCACACCAGCCGATCCATCGGTCTGAGCGACTGCATGTCCTCGAGTACCTGGCGGATCGCCGCGGCCTGATCGGCGGTCTCCTCGAACGGAAAACCGCTGGCGAAAGTCTGGTATTCGAGCTCGCGTGCCAGCAATGGTGTGGCCTGATGAGCGGCGCGGCGCGCATGCAGATCGAGCAATTCGGCGGCCACATCGCGCACCGCCTCGGCCGCGCGCCGGCGCGCACGCGCCCACTGATCGGTGCCGAGCTTGTGCAATGGCGCAGTCTCGGGCGCACCGCCCGTATAGCGGTTGACCAGGTGCAGCGCATGTACCGGCACGTAGACGCGATCGCCATCGCGGTATTCGAGCACCAGGAACTCATTGCTCTGCTCGCCGATGTCCATGCGCTGCAGCCCGACATAGCGGCCGACGCCGTAGGTCTCGTGCACGACCGGGGCGCCGGGCTCGAGGCTCTGCAGATCACGCAGTATCGCGGCTGGGTCGGCGACGGCGGTGCGGCGTCGGCGGCGCTCCTGGCGTGCGCGCGCACCGAACAGTTGGGATTCACTGAGCAGCAGTAGCGGCGGGGAGTGCAGGGCGAGAGCGCCGATATCTTCCCCGACGTGGATCGCCAGGCGCGCATCGCCGTTCGCGAACTGCTCCCAGCTCTGCACCGCGCGCGGTCGCCGACCGTGCGCCGCGAGCATCTCGGTGATTACCTCGCGTCGGCCCGGCGAGTCGGCCGCGAGCAGTACGCGTCCAGCGTAACTGTCGAGGAAGCTCGTCAGCGGTGCCAGCGGCTGAGCCGCGCGCACGTCGAGGCGAAACTCCGGCGGCGCCGTCGTGGCGAAATCGTGGCTCGCTATCGTGCCCGCGGACTCGCTCGCGCTGTCGGCGAAGCGCTCGATGAAAACGCTCGCATGGGACTGCAGCGGCGCGCGCAGCTCGAGCGGCTCGACGAACGCCTCGGCCGGCGCCAGCAGCGGACGCTCGATATCGTGGCGCCGATCCTCCCAGCGCGCGCCGATCGCCTCCCAGGCGCGCGCGAGCGCTGCCTCGATCGCAAGGTCGCTGGCGATGATCGCGCCGGCTGGCAGGTAATCGGTGATGTTCGCGGTCGCCTCGAAGAACAGCGGCAGATAGAACTCGATGCCCGGCGGCGCGATGCCTTCGCTGACACCGCGATAGATGCTCATGCGGCTGATGTCGCCTTCAAAGCGCGCACGAAAGCGGCGCCGAAAGCCGCGCACCGCCTCCGGATCGAGCGGCAGCTCGCGCGCGGGCAACAGGCGCAGTTGCTCGATGGGATCCAGCGAGCGCTGCGAATCCGGATCGAAGCGGCGGATGCTGTCGATGCGATCATCGAGCAGATCGACCCGCACCGGCGCGGGCGTGCCCATCGGGAACACGTCGAACAGCGAGCCGCGCACGGCAAACTCCCCGGGGGCACTGACCTGGCTCACGCTGACATAGCCGGACTGCACGAGCCGCGCTCGCAGCGGCTCGAGCGCGAGGCTCTCGCCGTGCTTGAGCTCGAAACTTCGCGCCTGCACATAACTGACCGGTGGCAGGCGCGTCAGCAGACTGTCGATGGCCAGTAACAAGATCCCGCGTTGCAGTCCCGGCAGGCGCGATAACGTACGCAGGCGCTCGGAGATGATGTCCGGATGCGCAGAGAAGATGTCGTAGGGCAGCACCTCCCAGTCCGGCAGCGTCAGAATCTCGAGCGCACCGGCGCCGAAGAAGCGCAGTTCAGCGGCCAGCTGTTCCACTTCGCGCGTATCGGCGCCAATGAACACCCAGGGGCGGGTGTCGGCGAGCAGTGCTTCGGCAAGCGCGAGCGCGCGCGCGCTGCCGTGCAATCCGCGCCAGCGCCAATGCGGCTCGGTTGCATCAGGCAGCGGTGGGTGCAGCAAAGCGCTCATGCGCAATTGTGCCCCAGGCACCTGTGCTGCACACTGCAGGCTAACGTGAGCCGACTATTCGAACCGTGGAAGATCGGCCAGCTTGCGCTGGCAAACCGGATCATCGTTGCACCGATGTGCCAGTATTCTGCCGAGGAAGGCTCGGCGAGCGACTGGCACATGATTCATCTGGGCCATCTCGCACTCTCGGGCGCTGGCCTCATGCTCACCGAGGCAACCGCAGTGAGCCCTGAGGGCCGGATCTCGGCTCAGGACCTCGGTCTGTACAGTGAGCAGAACGAAGCGGCGCTCAGCCGAGTGATCGCTGCGATTCGCAAATACTCGCCCATCGCCGTCGCGGTGCAATTGGCGCACGCGGGACGCAAGGCCTCGAGTCGCGCGCCGTGGGACGGTGGCCGCCAGGTGCCGCCGAGCGAGCCCGGCGGTTGGCAGGAGGTGGGCCCCTCGGCGTCGCCATACAAGGCCGGCGAGCATGCGCCGCTCGCCCTGGATCGCAGCGGCATGCAGCGTGTGCGCGATCAGTTCGCGCAGGCCGCGCGGCGCGCCGCCCGCCTGGGCGCCGACGGCATCGAGCTGCATGCGGCGCACGGCTATCTGCTGCATGAGTTTCTCTCCCCGCTGGCCAATCAGCGCGAGGATGAGTACGGCGGCAGCCTCGAGAATCGTATGCGCTTTCCGCTCGAGGTGTTCGAAGCGGTCCGCAGCGCCTTTCCGGCCGAGCGGCCCGTGTGGCTCCGCGTCTCGGCGACGGATTGGGTCGTGAACGGTTGGGACATCGAGGGAACGCTGGCGTTCGCGCGCGCCCTCGGGCAGCGCGGCTGCGCGGCGATCCACGTCTCGAGCGGCGGTCTCTCGAGCGCTCAATCCATAAAGCCGGCTCCAGGCTATCAGCTGCCGTTTGCCAAGCGCATCAAAGCCGAGCTCGGCATAGCAACCATCGCGGTGGGCCTGATCAGCGAGGCCGAGCAGGCCGAAAGCATCATTGCATCGGGCAGCGCCGATGCGGTCTCACTGGCTCGGGCCATGCTCTACGATCCGCGCTGGCCCTGGCACGCTGCCGCCAAACTCGGCGCGCACGTGAGCGCGCCGAAGCAATACTGGCGCTGCCAGCCTGCAGAGCACCCGGATCTGTTCCAGGGCGCTCGTTTCGGTCAGCGCTAAGCGGGAGAGCTCAAGGCTGAGCCGGAGTCTCGGTGGCAGGAGCCTCAGGGGCGGCAGGAGCCTCAGGGGCGGCCTCGGCCGTCGGGTTCACCACGGCATCGATCACGCGCTCGTACTCAAAGAAGACCGAGAAGGCGGGGTAGTCCCAGCGCGTGATCGGCGGCTTGCCGACCGCTGCATGCCGCTCCTGCGGCGCGCCGAATTTCGCCTCGACCGCTTTCATGCTCATGCCGCGGCCAGGGTGTTCCACATTCGTTTCGCGCACGCTGACCTCATCGCCATTGGCGATGATCTCGGCGTGCAACGCGCCGCCGAAGGCCGCGATCCCAATGGCCAGCGCCGCAGTCCGTGCCGACCTGCCTGCTCTGATCATGACGCACCTGCCCGCTCTGCAATTCCTGGAGCCCGACTATAGCATCGGTCCGAAAAACTGCTGCATCTGCGCAGCCCCCGCGTCAGTGTTTCTGTGATGCACGTCCAGTTTCGCTGTGGCGTGTGCTTTAATGCGCTCCCCATGTTTCAGCCGCTGCCAGTGTTTGTCGGCCTGCGCTATGTGCGCTCGCGGCAGCAGAAATTCTTCGTTTCGCTGATCACCTGGGTGTCGCTGGCCGGCGTGTCGCTCGGGGTGGCAGCGTTGCTCGTGATCCTTTCGGTCATGAATGGCTTTGAAGGGGAGTTGCGCGACCGGCTGCTTGCGCTTGGCGCACAGGCCCATGTGGTCGATGAGGGCGTTGCCTCCAGCGACGGCGAGCGCGCTCTGCGCGAGCGCTTGGCGAGTCTGCCCGGCGTCATTGGCGTCTCGCCCTATATCGAGCTCACCGCGCTGGCGGTGCATCAGCCGGAGATGCTGCCGGTGTTACTGCGTGGCATCGAGCCGCAGGCGGAGGCGCGTGTCGCCGATGTGCGCCCGCTGCTGGTGGAGGGCAACCTGGAGAGCCTGCAGCCTGGCCGCAATGCCGTGATCGTGGGCCGCGACATTGCCGATCAGCTCGGCCTGAGTGTCGGGGATTCGCTGACGCTGCTCGTGCCCATGGCCGACGCATCCGGCCTGCCCGAGCCGCGACTGCGCGAGTTCAATGTCGGCGGCGTGTTTGAGGCGGGCCTCGAGGATCTCGACAATTCCTTGATCCTGGCGCGGCTGGAGGACGTGCGCGCGTTCGCGCCGCGCTCACAGGGCACGAGCGGACTGCGGCTGCGTTTCAACGACGCGCTGAGCGTGGCGCACTACATGCCGGCGGTACGCGCCGCCGTGGGCCCGGGGTACCGCAGCAGTGACTGGACCGAGGACAATGCCAATTATTTTCGCGCGATTCGTATCGAGAAGACCATGATGGCGCTGATCCTGCTGTTGATCGTCGCCGTGGCGGCCTTCAATACCGTGGCGATGCTGGTCATGGTCGTCAATGACAAGCGCACCGACATTGCGATCCTGCGCACGTTCGGTGCCCCGCCGCGCAATATCCTGCAGATCTTCATGATACAGGGGCTCGCAATCGGCTGGTTCGGCGTGGTCGGCGGCCTGGCGCTGGGCATAGTGCTGGCCCGCCACGTGAGCAGCATCGTACCGGCGCTCGAGCACGTCTTCGGCTTTCATTTTCTCGACGCCCAGGTCTATTACATCACGACGATTCCCGCGGAGCTGCATCGTTCGGACGTGCTCTGGATCGCCGCGGCCGCCTTCACGCTCACGCTGCTCGCGACCATCTATCCGGCGCTGCGCGCGGCACGCACATCCCCTGCCGACGCGCTGCGTTACGAATAGCATGGCGCTGCCCTACGAGTGGATGCTGGGCACACGGTATCTGCGCGCTACGCGCGGTCGCGGCTTCCTGTCGTTCATCACGCTGGTCTCGGTGTTCGGGCTGGCGATCGGAGTCGCGGTGCTGATCGTCGTACTCTCGGTCATGAACGGCTTCGAGCGCGAATTGAAGACGCGCATCCTGAGCGTGACCTCGCACGCTACGCTCATGGGCCTGGACGGCAGTCTCGAGGACTGGCGCGATGATCAGACGCGCGCACTGAAGATGCCTGGCGTGCTGGCGGCCGCGCCCTATATCGAGGCCCAGGCGCTGCTCATGCATGGCGAGCGCACGGCCGGCACGACGGTGCGTGGCGTGCTGCCCGAGCAGGAGCGGCGCGCGGTAGGCCTCGCGCAGCGCATCGAGGGCGGTCGGATCGAGGATCTGAGCGATGGCAGCTATCGCATCATTCTGGGCGATGCACTGGCCGCGGCGCTCGCGGCCCATATCGGCGATGATCTGCTGCTGGTCGCACCGCAGGGCGATGTGACGCCGGCGGGCATCGAGCCGCGCATGCGCCGCCTGCACGTGGCCGGAGTGTTTCACTCTGGAATGTACGAGTTCGACCGCGCGCTGGCACTCATGAGTCTGCAGGACGTGGCCCGGCTGTATCAGATGGGAGACCACGTTACGGGGCTCAGACTTGCGCTGCAGGATCCGTTCGCGGCCCCGCGGCTCGTGCGCGATCTGGCCGTGAGTCTCGGCGGGGGCTACTACGTCAGCGATTGGACGCGCAATCACGCCAACTTCTTTCGCTCTATCGAGATCACCAAGTCGATGCTATTCATGATATTGCTGCTCGTGGTCGCGGTTGCTGCCTTCAACCTGGTCGCGACGCTCGTGATGGTCGTGAAGGACAAGCGCGCCGACATCGCGATTCTGCGCACGCTCGGTGCCGGTCCGCGCAATGTGCTGCTCATCTTCACGATCCAGGGCGCCTTCATCGGTCTGGCCGGCACGCTCGCCGGGGCGCTGCTGGGCCTGCTGCTCGCGGCCAACCTGGAAGCGCTGGTGCATGGGCTCGAGCATCTGCTGGGCACTCATTTTCTGGATGCGCGCGTTTATTTCATGAGCGACCTGCCGGCCCATGCGCAGGCGGGCGATGTGCTGCGGATCTGCGCCGTCGCCTTCGGTCTGTGCGCGCTCGCGACGTTGTATCCGGCCTGGCGTGCCGCGGGCACACAGCCGGCGCAGGCGCTGCGCCATGACTGAGAACGGCATCGTGCTGGCCGCGCAGGATGTGCGGCGCAGTTTTCGTGAGGGCTCGAGCACACTTGAAGTGCTCGCCGGTGTGGCACTCGAGGTCAGACGAGCCGAGCGCCTGGCGATTATCGGTGCCTCGGGCTCCGGCAAGACCACGTTGCTGCAGATCCTGGGCGGCCTGGACCGGCCCGACGGCGGCGTGGTCAAAATCGGCGGCCGCGACATTCATGCATTGCCGGAACGAGAGCGCTGCACGCTGCGCAATCGCAGCATTGGCTTCGTCTATCAGTTTCACCATCTGCTGCCCGAATTCTCGGCACTCGAGAATGTCGCGATGCCGCTGCTGGTGCGGCGCGAGACGGCCGCCAGCGCCGGCGCGCGCGCGCGCGATCTGCTCATACGCGTGGGCCTGGGCCAGCGACTGGACCATCAACCGCACCAACTGTCCGGTGGCGAGCGCCAGCGCACGGCGGTGGCGCGCGCGCTCGTGACTTTGCCGCAGCTCGTGCTGGCCGATGAGCCCACAGGCAATCTCGACGGCCGCAACGCCGAGCAGGTGTTCGCGCTGCTGCTCGAGCTCAACCGCGAACTGGGCACCAGCATGGTGGTCGTCACACACGATCCGCGACTGGCGGCGCGCATGGATCGGGTTCTCGAGCTCGACGCTGGGGTGCTCGGTCAGCCCGCGAGCTTGTAGGGGCGGCGTTCCTTGCGTGTGTGGTAGCGCCGCATTGTGACGGCGCGCCAGACCAGCTCGAGCGCCCAGCGCGCGCCCAAGCCACAGATGAGGCTGCACACCAGGCAGCCGAGCAGGAACGGCTTCCAGGCCGGCCCGAGACCATGCTCGAGCCAGTTCCAGGTCAGGTGAAATTCAAAATGCCGCGGCTGATGACGCAATAAAGCCACGCCCACGCGGTAGGCGGCATAGTAGATCGGCACCATCGTGAACGGATTGACGATGTAGGTGGCCACGATGGCCACGGGCAGATTCAACCGCCACCAGATCGCCGCGAGCACGACGAGCACCAGATGCACGGGCAGCGGGATGAAACTGATGGCGACCCCCATACCGAAGGCGGCGGTGATCGAATGGCGGTTCAGCGACCACAGATGCGCATCGGTCAGTCGATCGCCGAAGATGCTCAGATACCATTTGTGGCGCCGCTCATGGATGAGTCTCGCCAGCTTCTTGACTAGTCTGCGAGGCATGGCAGTGCGACTCTAGCAGTTGCATGCTGTTGTCCATAAGCGCGCCGTCTCGATTTTGCGCTTTGGGCCATGCGCTTTAGGTATCATGCGCCGGCCGCGACTAAAAGCAGGAGTCGACGCCAGAAATGTGGGAAATCGTGCAGGCGGGCGGGGTGCTGATGTGGCCCATCATCCTGTGCTCGATCGTTGCCGCGGCGATCACCCTGGAACGGCTCTGGACGCTGCAGGATCGGCGCGTGCTGCCACCCGATTTGATGCAGAAAATCTGGAAACTCGTCGAAGCGCACCAGATCAGCGAGCCCGTGATTCGGGCGCTGGAGCGAAATTCACCGCTCGGCAGGCTCCTGGCCGCGGGCCTGGAGAACCGGCACCGATCGCGCGAGGTGCTCATGGAGCGGCTCGAGGATACGGGCCGACATGTCGTGCATGAGCTCGAGCGCTATCTGAATACGCTCGGGACCATAGCCGGCGTCTCGCCATTGCTCGGCCTGCTGGGCACCGTGACCGGCATCATCAAGGCGTTCAACGCCATCAACGCGGGCGGCGGCGGGGACCCGCGCATGCTCTCGGGCGGCATCGCCGAGGCACTCGTGGCCACTGCGGCTGGCCTGTGTGTCGCGATCCCGTCGCTGATCGCGTACCGCTATCTGCGCGGCCGGGTAGAACGTATCGTGGTCGAAATGGAAAAGAATGCGCTGCGGCTGGTGGACGCCGTGGACGCGGCAGCGCACCAGCCGACCGAGAAGCGCGCGCTGCCCGCCTGAGCCTGAGGAAGACGCCATGAACCTCAAACCGCGCCGCATCGAGGAGCCCGAGATCAACGTCACATCGCTGATCGATGTCGTGCTGTTGCTCGTGGTGTTCTTCATGCTGTCTTCCAATTTCACCGCCGAGGGGCGCCTGCGCGTACGC
>CAAGKR010454325.1_pt1 | contig 10317 bp, 10 predicted proteins | sample 2556971 | NCBI WGS metagenome assembly CAAGKR01 (sample SAMEA5207829, study PRJEB30636) | soil metagenome | biome: forest; feature: boreal; material: soil | place: USA | collected 2011-09 | depth 1 m
CCGCACGCCAGGCGAGCAACGCGCCGCCGATGTTCTACGCCCCCCAGGGGAGCGGGCCGTCCTTGGGCTGCACCGTAACGTCGAGGATCCGCGCCTCGTCGTTGAGGACGAGCTCGACCGCGGCGGCGACCGAAGCCGGGGTCGCGAGCGCGCCCGAGTGGACGCCGAGCGCGGCCCACCGCATCATCTGCGTCATCGCGCCCGGGTCCATCTGGGTCCCGGTCCCCGCATCGTTGGTCGGACCGACGAAGATGCGGGTGAAGCCGACCTCCGGGTGCTCCGACCGCCAGGTCTCGATCATGCGGTTGAGCGCGGCCTTGGTGGACGTGTACACGCCGATGCCCGGCCACACCGCGCCCGTGCTGGAAACCGACGTCAGGTAGACGGCGGTACCGGTCGACTGCCGCAGGTGCGGGAGGGCTGCCCGCGTGACGAGGGCGGCGCCCATGACGTTGGTCTCGAACGTCCTTCGCCACCAGCCGGCGTCGGCGTCGGCGAGAGCCACGATCGAAATCGCACCCGCGGAGTAGACGAGGTCGTCGAGCCCGCCGAGGCGTTCGACGGTCTCGTCCACGACGCGCTGGCAGTGGGTCTCCTCGGTCACGTCACATTCCAGGCCGACCGCGGTGCCGCCTGCAGTCTTGGCGATCTCCTCGCACGCGCTCTGGCGACGCGAGGCGAACGCCACGTGGGCTCCCGCCTCACACAACGACTCGCCGATGACCTTGCCGATGCCGGCCGATCCACCGACGACCAGCACGCGACGGCCGACCAAGCGCTCTTCGTTCACGGTGCTCCTACGGGTCGCGCGTCCGTCGACATGGCCGGAGCGTACAAGGCCCTCCATCAATGACGCGCTGCCATGTCACCAAGTGTCGATGTTCGGTCGCTTCTTCCCCTGCCGCGCGCGAGGCTCGCCGGTCGTCAGCAGCGTGCTGATCCAGGTGCGTGAATCTGCCGGGTCGATGACGTCGTCGACCTCGAATTGCATGGCGACGTTCAGCGCCGCGCCGTGCTCGTACTGCCGCTGCACCATGGAGCGGAACTGCCGCTCGCGCTCGTCGGGATCGGCGATCGCCGCCAGCTCTCGGGCGCGGCCGAGCCGCACCGCACCCTCGAGGTTCATCCCTCCGAATTCGCCGGTGGGCCACGAGACGCAGAACAACGGCGCTTTGAGCGATCCGCCGGCCATGGCTTGCGCGCCGAGGCCGTAGGCCTTGCGGAGGACGATCGTCCCGAACGGCACCGTCAGGTTCGCGCCCGTGACGAACAACCGACTCACGTGGCGGACGGCCGCGCGAGCCTCGTGCTCCGGTCCGACCATGAACCCCGGGGTGTCGCACAGGAACACGACCGGCAGGTCGAACGCATCGCACAGCTGCAGAAACCGGGCGGCTTTGTCGGCGGCGTCGACGTCGATCGCACCGCCGAGGTGCGCAGGATCGTTGGCCACGACCCCCAAACCCCGTCCTTCCACTCGCGCCAACGCGGTCACCATCCCGGGGGCCCAACCGCGGCGCAGTTCGAGCACCGATCCGGTGTCGAACATGGCGTCGATCACGGCCCGCACGTCGTACACGCGTGATCGGTTCTCCGGAACGAGGTGTTGCAGCAGGTGCTGGTCGGCGGACGACCACTCCTCGACTTCGCCGCTGAAGTACGAGAGATACTGCTTCGCCGCCGCCACGGCAGCCGAGTCGTCGTCGACTGCGATGTCGATGACCCCGTTGGCGACCTGCGTCTCGAACGGGCCGACCTCAGTTGGCTCGTACACACCGAGACCGCCACCTTCGATCATCGCCGGACCGCCCATCGCGATGTTCGTGCCCGCGACGCCAATGATGACGTCGCAACATCCGAGGATTGCTGCGTTCCCTGCGAAGCAGTACCCCGACGCGATCCCGACGAGCGGCACCAACCCGCTCAGTCGCGCGAAGTAGAAGAACGCGAGGCAGTCGAGGCCCGAGACGCCGAGCCCGTCGGTGTCACCCGGGCGCCCACCCCCTCCCTCGGTGAAGAAGACGATGGGCAGGAGGCGGCTCTCGGCGAGCTCGAACAGCCGGTCCTTCTTCTCGTGGCCCAGGACCCCTTGGGTGCCGGCAAGGACGGTGTAGTCGTACGACATCGCCACGACTTGGCGATGGTCCACCGTGCCCACGCCGGCCACGAGCCCGTCGGCCGGCGTGCGCTCGATGAGCTCCTCGAGCGAGCGGCGCGCGCGTTGCGCGGCCACGACCAGCGGTCCGTACTCGAGAAAGGATCCCTCGTCGACCAGATCGGCGATGTTCTCCCGCGCCGTGCGCCTGCCCGCGTCGTGGCGCCGAGCGACGGCGTCCTGCCGGCGGCGATCGTGTCCGCGCTCGTGCCGGTCGAGCACCTCGGCGAGATCGGCACGCACCGACGTGAGATCGACTTCGCTGGCGACGGCGTCGTCGCCAATCGTCGCCGAACCGGCTGTCGGAACAATGGTCAGCAGCGGCTCGCCGGGTGCGACCGTCGCTCCCACCTCTGCCGTCACCTCGTCCACCACGCCCGCGAAGTCCGCGGTGACGACGTGCTCCATCTTCATCGACTCGAGCACGGCGACCGGTTGCCCGTGTTTCACCGTGTCACCGGGCCGCACGTCGATCGAGACAATCGTGCCCTGGATCGGCGCCGATACGACATGCACCGCGACTTTCTAGTGCGGCACGATGCCGAATCGTTCTTCGCCGATCGAGGAGCCTCGAGCGCCGCTCGTTCTTGACAGTTCGTCGCCGGCCCCAGAAGGCTCCGCGCTCATGAAGTTCTCGACCGGGCTCCCAGGCCTCAACCGCTACCCGCCGATCACTTGTGAGTGGGAAGCGTCGATGCGCGCAGAAGACTTCCAGCAAGTCGCCCGCACCGCCGACGAGTTGGGGTTCGATTCCATCGCCATCCCGGAGCACATCGTGATCCCATCCGACATGGTCGACGTGATGGGAGCGTTCTGGTCGCACGCCATGACCGCGATGGCCTTCGTCGCCGGCGCCACGTCGCGCCTGATCGTGGATTCAGCGGTGATCGTCGCGCCGTACCACGACCCCGTCGTGTTCGCGAAAGCGGTCTCGACGCTCGACCTCCTGTCGGGAGGCCGGGTCCGGATCTCGCTCGGCGTGGGACACGCCGAGCGCGAGTTCGAAGTGCTTCGCGTCCCGTTCCACGAGCGGGGTCGCATGACCGACGAGTACCTCGCGGCCATGATCGAGCTCTGGACCAGCGACGCGCCCACCTACCACGGCACGTACGTCAACTTCGACGGCATCGCCTTCGCACCACGGCCCGTCCAGCAGCCGCACCCGCCGATCTGGATCGGCGGCAACTCGCGCGCCGCCATGCGCCGGGCCGCACGCCACGACGGCTGGTACCCCTGGCTCATCACCGCCGAGCAGCTGCCCGAGTGCCTGGACTACATCCGCTCGCTGCCCGAATTCGAGACCCGCACGCGGCCGTTCGACGTGGCGATGCCCCTCACCATGCTCGCCGTGTCCGAGGATCACCGCCCGCTCGACGACGACCTGGGACGCGCCCCGGTGCTGCAGGGGAAGCAGGCGACGGTCGATGCCATCGGGCAGCTCCAGGAGATCGGCGTGACGTGGACGTCGGTGCCCCCACCGCCAACGCGTTCGATCAGCGAGTACCTCGAGAATCTGCAATGGGCGGCCGAGGAGATCATCCCGGCGTTCCGCTCCGAGGCAACGGGAGCACCGTGAAGATCGACGTGATGCTCTCGGACTCCGTCGTCGGTGCCGCCGACCGCGCCCGGGCGCTCGAGCAGACCGGCGTCGACGGCGTGTTCAGCTTCGAGAACGGCCGCCGTGCTGTTCGCGTCGACCGCAGCCCACCACGGCATGCCGACACCCCCTGAGGTGCTCGCCGTGCTGGACGACCCGCTCAGCCCCGACCTGCCCGGCCGTCTGCGCACCGTCAGCATCGAGCTGTCGAATCCCGGCCTCGGCTACATGTGGTCGAAGTTCGGCGTCGTACGGCTCGCGCGCCGCACCGCTCCGCTGTGGCAGCAGCGCGGCGCGCGCATCGTGTCGCTCTCCCCCGCATCATCGACACGCCGATGGGCCACCAGGAGCTCGCGCAGCAACCGATGATGGCGGGCGTGATCGATCTCGTGGGTCGGATGGGCTCCGCCGACGAGATCGCGGCGGTGGCGTGCTTCCTCGTCTCCGACGAGGCGTCGTTCGTCAGCGCTATCGACGTCCTCGTCGATAGCGGCGCCGGAGCCATGACAGCCTTCGGCACCTGAGCGATCGAGACGAGCGTCCCACACGCATCGTCGCGACGCGGGTACGGCCCTGACCTGACGTCGACGTCGGACAGAGATACTGTGCGCGGAGCGCGGGCGCGGCATCGCACAAGGGGGGCCGATGGCACGATCGCTGATGAGGCGTCGGTTCCTCAGGGTCATGGTCGCGACCGTCCTGATCGGCGGGTTAACGGTGTCGGTCGCCTCGGCGGCGACGACACGCAAGGGGTGACAGCGACGAGCGTGAAGGTCATCGCCTAGAGCTGAGGGGGGACGATGGGAACTCAGAAGCGTTGTCGGCGCGCGGTGAAGTCGTTGGTCGTGATCGCCGTCGCGGTGTCCGCGTCCGCGGTCGTCGGCGCGGGGCACGGTGACGCGGCGAGCACCGCCGTCGTCGTGAAGCCGCCTGCCGGCGCGGGCAAGCCCGTACCGGGGACGGGGATCGGCACCAAGGCGGCGATGGACGACCCGCGGTGCCGAACGGGTGCACAGTACGGCGTGTACGGCAAGTGGGACTCGTCGAGCGTCGGTGGCGGCCCGTTGTGCGTGCGGCCGTTCACGAAGGGCGACGACAACGGCGGAGCGACGTCCAAAGGCGTGACCGCGACCTCGATCAAGCTGGTGGCAGTCCTGCCCAGCCCGTCGCGGGGCGCGTCGCAGGCGGCCGCCGCGCAGCTGAAGAACCTGGCGGAGGGCTCGACGGGCACGTGGGCGGACGCGGTGCACGACTACCTCGTCGCGAGGCTGCCGTTCTACGAGACGTGGGGCCGCGACATCGACGTGACCCTCTACGAGTCGACGGGCATCGACGAGACGGCCCAACGTGCCGACGCGGTGGCGATCCTGGCCGAGAAGCCGTTCGCGGTGATCAACTTCGACAGCTTCGGCTTGGACACGTTGGTGGGCACCATGGCGCAGAACAAGGTACTCGTCGAGAGCTACGCGGCGTCGCCGGAGGAGTCGGCCGCCCAGGCCCCGTACCGGTGGGGCGGCAACGACACGGACGCGGCCGCCACGAGTTCGGCGGAGGTGATCGGCAAGAACCTGGTGGGCAAGAAGGCCCAGTACGCCGGCGGCGACGTGAAGGGCAAGCCGCGCAAGTTCGGTCTCGTCGAGATCAAGGACGTCATCGACGAGTCCCGCTTCAAGAAGGCCGTCGGCCAGTACGGGGGAACGTTCGCGACCACGAACACCTATGTCGGCTCGGGCGGGGCCCTTGGCGACGCGACGACCGCGCAGGAGCAGGCGCCGGTGATGGTCACCCGGATGAAGGACGCGGGCGTCACGACGGTGGTGCTGTTCAGCGACGTGGCCATGACCAAGGCCCTGATGGAACAGGCCACCGCGCAGGAGTGGTTCCCGGAGTGGTTCGTCACTGGCGCGGGCTACTTCGACCTCCCGATTCTCGCCCAGGGGTACCCCGACGATCAGGCCGAGCACACCTTCGGGGTCTCCCTCATCCCCCCGTACTTCGTCCTGCCGGACGAAGTCAACAACATCGTCGCCACGACGGGTACCTTCAACTGGTTCTTCGGCACCAACCGCGGAACCACGAGCGGCGCCGTGCCCGGCGGTATCGACTGGTTCCTCAACGGCATCCACAACGCCGGGCCGAACCTGACTCCGCAGACCTTCAAGCAGGGGCTCTTTGCCGCGCCGGCGACCGCGAACCCGACCCGCAGCCCACTCGTCACCCTGTCGGGATACGGACGCACCACCGGGCTGCCGTATGCGGCATACAGCCCGGGTCCAGCCGACTTCGCGCCGATGTGGATGGATCCCCACACGAGCGGCATGTCGCTCGGGAGCAACACCGAGGTCCCCCACGTCTCGTGGTACATCGACGAGGGCCGTCGCTACAGCAGCGGGCGCTGGCCGAAGAACCTGGTGTGGTTCGACAAGCCCAACTCGACCTACAAGCTCGACGGGCTCCCGGCGGGCGCAACCTTCCCGACGGCCGCCGCGCCGTGCCCGCAGGGACAGTGTCCGTCGACGGGCGCGACCGAGCCGACCGCGGGCACACCGAGCCCGTCGGGCTTCGTCGCGAAGGCCTCGCCCAACGCCCATGCGACATCGTGAGCGGTTGAAGGTCTCGTCGAGGGTTCCCGACGCGCTGGCGGCGAAGTACCGCGCCGAGGGCTGGTGGAACGATCGCCGTCTCGCTGACGGCCTCGAAGCCGCAGCCCAGCGGAAACCGGACGCGCTCGCCGTCGCCGATAACGAGCACGAGCTCACCTACGCCGAGCTCGTCGCGCGGGTGAACGGCGCGATTGCAGAATTGGCCGAGCGCGATGTCGGGACGAGCGCCGGCGTCGTGCTCGTGGCCGGAAACACGGTCGATGCCGTGGTCGGCTACCACGCATTGCTGCGAGTCGGGGCAACGGTGGTCCTCCTCGACCGTCGGTGCGGCCCCTCGGACGTCCGCCTCGCGCTCGAGATGCTTGGCGATGCCGTCCACGTCGTCGTTCCGTCCTCCGAACACGATCGCCTCGCCGTCGACATCGGTGACCGCCCCCTCGCGCTCCTCGAAGCGCTCGCCGACGCCCACCACCGGGAGGGCGCTCACTGGACGGACCCCGACCGCGACGAGCCGCGGGTGATCCTCTTCACGTCGGGCACGACGCGCCATCCGAAGGGTGTCGTGCACTCCCTCAACACGGTGACGGCGGGATCGAACAACATGGCCCGCATCACGGGGGCCGACGAGCACGACGTCCTCTTCCTCGTGAGCCCGGCCATGAGCAGCGCCGGCGTCACCCAGATGCACCTGTTTGCCGACCGGCACGCGGCGCTCGTGCTCGAGGACCGCTTCGAGCCTGTCTCCTCGCTCGAGCGTTTGAACGGAGCCGGCGCGACGCTCTTGGGGGGCGCGCCGGTCATCGCCGAGCGGCTGCTGCGCGCGGCGGAGGCGAGCCCGCGGCGTGCCATCGCGCTGCGCACGCTCGCACTCGGCGGTGCCATGCTCCCGCGCCCCCTGCTCGAGCAGGCGACCGACGAGTTCGGGATCGACATCGCGCGTGTGTATGGCTCCTCGGAGGCGTCCTGCGCCACGGGAAGTGTTCCCGAGGACGACCGCGAGCATCGGCTCCCCGACGACGGCGTCCTGATGCCGGGAACGGAGGTCCGGATCGGCTCGGCGAACAGCCCGCAGGAAGGCCTCCTGCGCGGGCCTTGCGTGTTCCTCGGCTACGTGGATCCCGACGACGACGCCACCGCGTTTGAAGACGGGTGGTACCGAACCGGAGACCTCGTCGAGGTGAACGACGGGCGGCTCGCGGTTGTCGGACGGCTGAAGGAGGTCGTCAACCGCAACGGCCTCAAGATTTCCCTGGCGGAGATCGATGCGGCACTGGCCGCGATGCCGAATCTCGACGAGTACGCATGCTTTGCGGCGCCCGATCCCGACACCGGCGAGCGGCTCGCAGTCGCGGTCCGCCCCGTGCCGGGCGCGAGCGTGACGCTCGACGACGTCGTGGCGTTTCTCGTTCGCGCCGGCACCGCGCGTCGGAAGCTGCCGGAGCAGTTGGTGACCTGGGACGAACCGCTCCCCCGCACGCCTTCAGGAAAGGTCGTGCGATCACGCCTCGCGATGGACGCGCCCAGCAAGCCGTCGGAGCTGGCCGGGCGCCTCACGCGGGCGACGGGGTTTGAAAATAGCCCTTGATGTGGGGAAACTTCCCGGTCAACTCTTCGTCTCATTGACAGCCCGTCAGAAGCAAGGTTCACGCATCAGGGGGTGTCGCGTTGGAGGAAGGTGCGTTCGAAGGGGTCCGTGTCGTCGAGCTCGCGCAGTGGGTGTTCGTGCCGGTCGCGGGTGCGCTGCTCGCCGACTGGGGTGCGGACGTGATTCGCATCGAGCGGCCGGAGGGTGATCCGTACCGCGGGCTCGCGACGCAAGGGATCGGCACCGACAGCGGCGGCGTGAACATGTCGGTCGCCCTGGCGAACCGCGGCAAGCGCTCGATAGCCCTCGACCTGCAGCGCGAAGAGGGACGAGTAGTCGTCCACCAACTCCTCGAGACGGCCGACGTCTTCCTCACGAACTTCCGACCCGGAGCACTGCGCCGCTTGGGGCTCGACGCCGAAACGCTGACGAAGCGGTATCCGGCGCTGGTGTACGCGCGCGGGCACGGGTACGGGGTGCGTGGCCCCGATGCCGACCGCCCCGGCTACGACGCCTCCGCCTTCTGGTCCCGCGGCGGGCTCGCGCATGTGCTCACCCCCGCAGACCGCGACCAACCCATCGGCCAGCGCGGGGCGATGGGCGACCGCAACGGCGCCATGGCGCTGGCGTTCGGGATCGCAGCCGCACTGCTCAAACGCACCCGGACGAATCGCGGCTCGGTGGTCGACGTGTCACTGCTCGGTATCGCGATGTGGACGCTGTCGTCGGACGTGCTCTCCGCTCTCACGGGACAGCAACCGCGCGCGATGTCGGGTGGCGGCGCATTCGTGAACCCACTCGTGGGTACGTACCGGACCAAGGACGGTCGGCACATCCAGTTGGTCTTCCTCGAGGCGGATCGCTACTGGGCCGACTTCTGCCGCGTCCTCGGACGCGACGACCTCGTCGACGACCCACGCTTCGTCGACCTTCAAGCACGCCGCGAGCACGCCGAGGAGTGCACCGCCGAGCTTCGCGCCGAGTTCGCCCGCCGCACCTTCGTCGAGTGGAAGACCGCGCTCGCCGACATCGACGCGCCCTGGGCGCCGGTGCAGGCGGTCGAGGAGCTGTTGGAGGATCCGCAGGTGCTCGCCAACGACTACCTCGGCGAGGTGGTCGTCGACGGTGGGCCCTCGTACCGCCTCCCGACCGTGCCGGTGCAGTTCGACGAACGCCCACCCGCGCTGCGCCGAGCGCCGGAGCACGGCGAACATTCGGAGATGCTCCTGCTCGAGCTCGGGTATTCCTGGGAGCAGATCGGCGCGTTGCGGGAAGCCGGGGTCATCCCGTGACGCAGATGATGCGGCCGGTGCCGGTCCCTGACGACCGCTCCGCACCGTTCTGGGAAAGTAGGGCCCGGTGGCAGTGACCTTCCTCGTGCTCAGCGCCCTGACCGCAGTCAGCACGTTCTTTGCGGTGACAACGCCGCGCCGCCCGACCTGGATCGGGTTCGTGAGCTGGGCGTTCGGCTTGCTCCCGAGCGAGTTGCCGTTCGTGTGTCTCGGGTGGAGCGCGATCCTGCTCGCGGTCTTCGGAGCTCTCGGAACCTTCGACACGACGCTCGGCATCGTCGCGCTCGTACTGATCGGCCTCGCGGTCATCGGACAGCTCGTGCTCGCACACCGTTCCGCAGCCGCGGGCCGAACGATCGAGGGTGCGCTGCAAGAGGGGCTCGGTGCGAACTACTCGGAAGGCATCGACCCAGATCTCGCGGCGCAGTTCCGGGATCGCGTCCCGCTCGTCCCCGTGTTGCTCAAGCCGTTCTTCAGCCGGCGCCGCGACGTGCTGCGGGTCAAGAACCTTGCGTATGGCGATGCCGGGGTCCGCAACCTGCTCGACGTCTATCACCACCGCTCGCGACCCGCGATGTTGTCGCGTCAGCTGATGAGATCTGTCAAGAACTCATCAAGACGCCGCGCACGACCTCGCCGTCGCGCATCGCGGCCAGCGCCTGGTTCACCTCTTCGAGCGAGAAGTGCTTCGTGACCATCCCGCCCACGTCAACCCGGCCGGTCTCGATCAGCTCGATGAAGCGCGGGTAGTCACGGGTGACGCGCGCGGAGCCGTAGTAGCTGCCCTTCACCGTGCGGTCCTCCATCACCATCCGCAACGTCGGCAGCGCGAGACCCGCGCCGCGACCGGCGACGCCGACCAACACGGTGGTGCCGCCGCGTCGAGTCATCTCGAGCGCCTGCAGCTGCAGCTGCTCGACGCCCACCGCCTCGAAGGCGAAGTCCACGCCGCGACCTCCTGTGAGGGCCTTCACCTGCTCCACCGGGTCACCCGCGCTCGGGTCGACTTCGTCGGTCGCACCGAACCGCAGGGCTGACTGGCGCTTCATCGCCACGGGGTCGATCGCGATGATGCGCGACGCGCC
>CAAGKR010337606.1_pt1 | contig 10316 bp, 9 predicted proteins | sample 2556971 | NCBI WGS metagenome assembly CAAGKR01 (sample SAMEA5207829, study PRJEB30636) | soil metagenome | biome: forest; feature: boreal; material: soil | place: USA | collected 2011-09 | depth 1 m
GGCCTTAATAATAACGGAGCGGCCTTCGCGTTTAGCGTCGTCCAGCAACGGTCCAAGCTGTTCCAGAGTCGTCCTTTGATCGCGAAAATAAATCGCCGGCGCCGCGCCGCCGGTGATGCTGACGATTTGCGGATTTACCTGGGGTCCGAGCGTGAATTGCGAAAACGGAAGTGAGACGGAAACGCCCGGCTGCAAAATAAAATTCGAGCTCAACAACAAGAAGAAAATCAGAAGGAAAACAATGTCGAGCAGCGGGACTATGACCATCCAGCCGAAGTTATATTCCTTCGTGCGGCTGAGCTTCATGTCGGCGCGGCCTGATCCTTAGTCGCGGCTCACGTCGCCCGCGCTCTTTCCCGCCGGTTGTTGGAAGCTGATGATGCCGGAAAGCGGCTCGCTGTCGGTCAACATGTGCACGATCTCGATTCCGGCGCGCTCCATATCGTGCAGCATGGTATTAACCCGCGACGACAAATAGCTGTAAGCAACAAAGGTGGGCGTGGCGACGACCAAGCCGGCCGCCGTCGTTAGTAAACTTTTATAAACTCCGGCGGAAAGCTCGGTCACGGTTGCATATCCACCGTGCGACGAAATTGTTCCGAAGGCGTCGATCATACCCGCGACTGTTCCAAGCAAACCGAGGAGCGGAGCCAGAAATGCGATCGTCGCAAGCACGCCGAGAAATCGTTCCAGCTTCGGCACCTCAAGTTGTCCGGCTTCTTGCACGATCTCGCGCAATTCCGATCGCGGCGCATCGTGCCGGATGATCGCCGTGTGAATGACCCGCGCGACCGGACCGGGTGTTCCGGCCGACTCATGCAGCGCCTCGGCGAAATTGCGGAGCCGAACAAGATTGGAAAGTCCTTTTAAGAATTCGCCGACGTGGATGGTGGCGCGATGTAAATAGAAAAGCCGTTCCGCGAAAACGCCAATGGCAATAATGCTGCAAGCCAGAATCGGCCACATCAGCAAACCACCCTTCTGGATGTAATCGATCACGCCAAAAGCTTTTAGCGCCTTTCTTCGACGGTCGCAAATAAAGCATTAATTTTTATTGACCCCCGGCACGGAAGGTGGTTAGAAGTGGGGGAAAGTGGGCTAGAATGGATCAACAATCCTCTTACCGCATATGGACACGACGCCTTCCTCGCAACTCTTCGCCGGCGAGTTCCGTCACTCCATCGACGAGAAAAATCGCATCACCATACCCTCGCGCTGGCGACACGATGGTGCCGGGGAGTTCATCATTCTTCCGGAAGCGACGCATCAATTTCTCGTGGTCATGTCGCCTGAAGAGTTTTCCCGCATGAGTTCCGCGGCGGAGTCGCACTCAGCTGTCTCCGCGCGCGACCGTCGTGTTTTTCTGCGTCACTTGCATTCGCGCGCGCAACACGGCGCGGCGGATCGACAGGGCCGTCTCGTTTTGCCGGAGGAGCTTTGCAAAAACGTTGGGTTGAAAGGCGAGGTCGCGCTCGTCGGCGGTCGCGGCCGCTTTGAAATTTGGAATCTGCAACGCTGGAAGCGCGCGCACGAAGAGGAAACTGCCACTTACCAGCATGTGGCAAACGTGATCGGTTTGTAGCAGGTCATCGAAGGAATATATGAATGCGTTATTATTTGATCGGCCGGTTTGGTTCGCCACCGGTCCGTTAATTCTCGAGGAGGCCCACGAAATGGAGGACTTCAGTTATCACCGTCCGGTGCTTGCGCAGGAAACAGTGGAGTTGCTCGCGCCGCGGCCCGGTTCTCTCGTGGTCGATGCGACCTGTGGCGGCGGCGGACACACCGAAGCGATCTTGAAGACTGGCGCCGACGTACTGGCGCTCGATCAAGATCCGGATGCGATTGAATATGCGCGGGAGCAGCTCGCGCACGTCGGAACACGCGTGACGCTGCGCCAGGCAAACTTTCGTAACACCGACAAGATTCTCGACGAACTCGGGATTCCCGCGATCGGCGGCGCGCTCATCGATCTCGGCGTGTCGTCGCGCCAACTCGAAAATGCCAAGCGCGGTTTCAGCATGATGCGCAACGGTCCGCTCGATATGCGGATGGATCCATGGAACCAGTCGACCACGGCTGCGGACATCGTTAACAATTACAGCGAGGAACAACTCACACAGTTGTTCCGCGACCTGGGCGAGGAGCCGGCTGCGCGCCGGATCGCGAGCGTAATCGTGAAGACGCGCAAGACGACGCCGTTTCGTGAAACGCTGTCGCTCGCGCGTGCGATTGAAAAAGTCGTTGGTCGCCACGGACGTCGTCATCCGGCGACGCAGGCTTTTCAGGCGTTGCGCATGGAAGTGAACGACGAACTCGGTGCGCTTGAGCAGGGTTTGCGCGTTTTGACGTCACGGCTCGAAACCGGCGCGCGGATCGCAGTGATCAGCTTTCATTCGCTCGAAGATCGCATCGTGAAAAATTTCTTCCGCGATCGCAGCCGCGAATGGCTCGATCGGCCGGAGTGGCCGGAGCCGCAGCGCAATCCGGAATATTCTTTAAATCTCATCACGTCGAAACCGATCGAACCCGGCGAAGACGAGCAACGCGCGAATCCGCGTTCTCGCAGCGCAAAACTCCGTGTCGCCGAGAAACTGGGATGAATCGATCGCGCCGGAAAAATTGGAACACAGTAAACGCTGCGTCGCTGGCGCGCTGGATCGTGCTGACCGCGTTCCTCGCGCTTACCGGGCTTAGCTACGTCTACCTGACGCTCCAGTTATATCATCTCGGCGATCGTAAGAAGGCGCTCGAGAATGAACTCGCCAGTCTCCGCACCCAGAACAACGTCGCCAACGTTCAGATCGCGGCACTGACGTCGCGCTCGGCATTACAGCGCCGGTTGAAAGAGGGTTATCTGAAAATGATGCCGATCGCGGAACACAATATTGTGCGATTGACCATTCCGGCGCGCTCCACGGAAGACGCCATTCAGCCTGTGGCTAATCAACGTGCCGGCAGATGAAGTGGAACAGCCGAACTCGTTGCACGCTTGTTTGCCTCGGCTTCATCTTGCTCTTCAGCGGATTTTCTTTCCGCCTCATTTATTTGCAGATGCTCAAGCACGACGAGTACGCGGGGCTCGCGGCTGAGAAGCACGTTTACAAACAGCCTATTTACGCCGAGCGCGGCGCCATATTCGACGCGAACAACGAAGTCCTCGCGCATAACGTTCCCTGCCAGACGGTCGTCGCCGATGCGACGCACCTGAACAATCTCGATGCGATTGTCGATCTCGTCGGCGTTGAATTAAGAATCCCGAAGAGCGAGTTAGCGGAAAAACTACGCGGCGATCGGCGTTACATCGTCCTCAAACGCGCGGTGCCGGAAGCACTCGCCGATTCGTTGCGCGAAAAATTGCAGGCGCAAAATCTGCATGGCGTCTACTTCGAACACGATTCGGCGCGCATCTATCCGAATGGCTCGATGCTCTGTCACGTTATCGGATTCACCGACTTCGAGCATCACGGTATTCAAGGCGTGGAAGCTTCGATGGACCAATATCTTCGCGGCGAGGATGGTTATCGTTACATCGAGCACAATCGCGCCGGGCAGGAGATCGTTCTCTATCGCGGACAGGAACGCGCCTCGCGTAACGGTTACCAGGTTCATCTCACGGTCGATCTTAATCTGCAGAACATCGTCGAGAACGAAATCGATGCGGCGATGCGCGAATATTCGCCGAAGAAGGCGACGATCATTCTGATGCGACCGCAAACCGGCGAGATTCTCGCCATGGCGAATCGGCCGCATTTTGATTTGAACCTGCGCGCCGACGCGAAGCCCGAGCAAATGAAGAACCGCGCCATCATCGACATGATGGAGCCGGGCTCGACTTTCAAAATCGTTCCCGCGGCGGCGGCGCTTAACGAACACAAAGTGCAGCTCGACACCACTATCTTTTGCGAGAACGGTCTCTGGAATTTTGGCGGGACCGCGTTGCACGATCACAAGCCGTTCACCGATTTGAGCGTGAAAGACATTCTCGTGAAATCGAGCAACGTCGGTGCGGCCAAACTCGCGCTCAGCGTTGGCGAACAAAAATTCTACGAATACATACGCCGTTTCGGTTTCGGTGAACGCACTGGCGTCGAGCTGCCTGGCGAAATACCCGGCTTGATTCGCCCGCCACAAGCGTGGAGCAAAATATCGATTACCCGTATCCCGATGGGCCACGAAGTGGGCGTCACGCCGTTGCAGATGACGCTGGCCATGGCGGTAATTGCGAACGGCGGCAAACTCATGACTCCGAGGATCGTGAAATCAATCACTGACGCGGACGGAAAAACGGTGAGCACACTTTCTCCAGTCGTGTTGCGACAGGTAATTTCGCCGCAGACGGCACGTCAAATTGGCGATGCGTTGCGTGGCGTGGTAAGCGATCGCGGCACCGCCGCCGCCGCTGCCGTTCCCGGATTTACGATTGCCGGCAAAACCGGTACTGCGCAGAAAGTCGATCCCAAAGGCGGCTACGATAAAGACAAGTATGTAGTTTCCTTCAGCGGCTATTTACCGGCCGATCGTCCTGAATTTGTCGGCCTCGTCGTGCTCGATGACGCACAGACGAGCAAGCCGGAGTTGAACTATGGCGGTCTTGTGGCCGGTCCCATCTTTTCGCGAATTGCCGAAAAGGCGGCGCGTTATCTCGATCTCGAGCCGCACGAGGAAATTCGCAAAGCCCTGCCGGTGGAGCGTGTGGCCTTAACCAATGCCTCACGCCGTTGAGCGCTTTGCCTTCGAATGCTGAAACCTCATGCAGCTCAAAACTCTTGCTTCCTCGATTCCAGTTCGCCAGGTCATCGGGACACTTGATCGCGCTGTGGAAAGCATCGCGTATGACTCGCGGCGAGTGCAGAGGAACGGCTTGTTCGTGGCGCTGCGAGGAGAGAAAACAGACGGCCACCAATTCCTCGAGCAAGCGATCGAGAGAGGCGCATCGGTGATCGTCACCGAGCGTGAAGAAAAACAGCCGCGGGTCACCTGTTTCGTCGTCGACGACACCCGCAGCGCGCTCGCTGATCTTGCCGCGGCGTTTTACGGCTGGCCGGCGACAAAGTTGAAACTCGCTGCCGTCACCGGAACGAACGGGAAGACGACGACGACGTTCTTGATCAAACACATTTGCGAAAAAGCCGGTTTGCGTTGCGGCTTGATCGGAACGGTGCGCTACGAAATCGGCGAACGCATTCTGCCGGCAACGCGGACGACGCCCGAGTCGCTCGATCTTCAGGAATTGCTCGCACAGATCGCTAACGCCGGTTGCCGCGCCGCCGCCATGGAAGTTTCCTCGCATGCGCTCGCGCAGGAACGGACGCGCGGCCTCGAGTGGGATGTCGCCGTTTTTACCAATCTCACGCAGGACCATCTCGATTTTCACGGCACCATGGAGAACTACTTCGAATCGAAAGCGAAGTTGTTCGCGCAATTAGCGCAGCAGAAGAAAAAACAAAACCCAGTCGCGATCGTAAACATCGACGACCGCTACGGCGAGCAACTGCTCGGCAAGATCGACAAGAACATTTCCGTGGTCACTTTTGGAATGAGCGCGCGCGCGGATTTTCGCGCCTCGAATTATCGGACGGAATTCGGCGGAACTTCCTACCAGCTCGATGCCCGCGGCAAAAGTTATCTAGTCCGTGTGCCTTTAATTGGCCGTTTCAATGTTGCGAACTCTCTGGCCGCGCTCGCGACGGCAAATGCGCTCGGTCTCAGTTTGCGCGAAGCGGTTCTCAGTCTCGGCAAATCGCCGCAAGTGCCGGGACGACTCGAGGCTGTTCCGGCGAAACGCCAATTTCAAGTTTTCGTCGATTACGCGCACACGCCCGACGCGCTCCTCAATGTTCTGAAAACGCTCCGCGAACTCCAGCCGCGCCGGTTAATCGTCGTCTTCGGATGCGGTGGGGATCGCGACCGGCAAAAGCGTCCGCTCATGGGCGAGGTTGTGGATCGACATGCCGATCTTGCCATCATCACTTCCGATAATCCGCGCAAAGAAGATCCGGACGCGATCATCGCGGAAGTTGAAAAAGGTTTTCGTGCGGACCATTACGAAAAAATTGCCGATCGCACCGAAGCGATTCGGCGCGCGATTGAGCTGGCCCAGCCGCGCGACATCGTGTTGATCGCGGGCAAAGGACACGAGAACTATCAGGAGTTTGCGGATCACACCGTCCCGTTCGATGACATTCAAGTGGCGCGGCGTGCTCTTGAGGACCGGCCGGTGGATTTCTAAATGAATAAGTTATCGATCTTTCACATTGCTGAACTTGCCGGCGCAAAAATTTCTTCCGGTGATGGAAGCGTTGTCGTCGAAAAGGTCAGCACTGATTCGCGCACGGTGAAACCAGGCGAACTGTTTGTTGCTTTGCGTGGCGACAATTTTGACGGCCACAAATTTGTCGAGGACGTGGCTAAAACAGGCGCGGCAGGAGCGATTGTCGATCTTGCGTGGAAAGGAAAAATTCCCGACAGCTTCGCGATCGTTCGCGCCGACGATACGTTGCGTGCCTACCAAAATCTCGCCGCGAATTACCGGAAATCGCTTCCGCTCAAAGTGATTGCGATCACCGGCAGCAACGGCAAGACCAGCACCAAGGATTTTGCCGCGTCTGTTTTGGCCAGGCGATTTCGCGTTACGAAAACGGAAGGCAACTTCAATAATCACGTCGGACTTCCGCGCACCATTCTGGAAGCGACTTCAGACGACGAAGTCGCGGTGTGGGAAATCGGCATGAATCATCCCGGGGAGACCGCGGCGCTCGCGAAGATTGCCGCGCCGGATGACGCCATCATTACTAATATAGGCATAGCCCACATCGAGTTCATGGGTTCGCGCGACGCGATTGCGAAAGAAAAAGGCATGCTCGCGCAGGCGATCGGACCTGAGGGAACGGTGATTCTGAACGCGGACGATTCGTTTAGCCAGAAAATCGCCGAAAGAACGCGTGCGAAGCTTGTTTTTGCCGGCGCAAATGCGGGGACGATTTGCGCGATCGACATTAGACAAAGCGCCGACGGATCCGAGTTCACGATTCTGGAAGGCGCGCACCGCTGTCGCGCGCAGCTACCTGTGCCCGGCATCCACATGGTCCAGAACGCCATGCTCGCGGTTGCAGCCGGCCGCGTTTTTGGATTGTCGATCGAAGAATGCGCGGCCGGTCTCGTCTCAGCTCCGTTGACCAAGGCGCGCCTGCAAATCAAACAATTCCACGGCGTCCAAATCATTGACGACAGTTACAACGCGAATCCCGATTCGATGAAGGCGGCATTGCGCACGCTCGTGGAGCTGGATGCCGATGGCCGGCGCATCGCCGTCCTCGGCGAAATGGGCGAGCTCGGCGAAGAGTCCGAACGCGGCCATCGCGAGGTGGGAGAAACCGCGGCGGAGCTAGGCGTCGATCAACTGATTGCGATCGGTGAGAAGGGCGCGATCATCGCGCGGGCGGCAGAGAAAAGCGGACTCAAGAAAAGCGCGGCCGTAGGATCGACCAGCGAAGCGGCCGAGATGCTGGCCGATATCGCCGCGCCTGGTGATCTAGTCCTTATCAAAGGCAGCCGGTCCGCGCGGATGGAACGCGTTCTGGAGGAATTCGGCAATCGGCAGTCGGCAATCGGAATTTCGTCATGATGTACTATCTGCATCGGCTGAGCGACCAGTTCATCGGCTTCAACGTTTTCTTTTACGTAACTTTCCGTGCCGTTGCTGCTGCTGTCACCGCTTTCGCGCTTTCGCTCATCTTCGGCGGCTGGGTGATTCGCAAATTGACCGCGTTGAAAATCGGCCAACCCATTCGCGCGGCCGCCGAAGTTCATCGCCTGGCGGAATTGCATGGCGCCAAGCAAGGCACGCCGACCATGGGGGGCGTTCTCATCATCGGCTCGGTTTTTATTTCGAGTTTGGTTTGGGCGAGACCGGATAACCGTTTTGTGTGGCTGGCATTGGTCAGCATGATTTATCTCGGCGCGCTCGGATTCGTTGACGACTACCTGAAAGTGACGAAGCGCAAATCCGACGGCGTGCCGGGCCGCGTCAAACTTGTTTTTCAGATCATTCTCGCCGCGATCGTCACGACGGTTTTTCTCACCAGTCCTCTGATTGAGGTTCAAGCGCGCTCTCTTTATCTCCCATTCCTCAAAGTGCCGGTCATTGCGAACATGAGCTGGTTCACATTCATTTTTTTTGCTCTCGTCATCACCGGCACCTCCAATGCCGTTAATCTGACCGACGGCCTCGACGGCCTCGCGACCGGTTGCACTGTCACGGTCGCTTTCGCGTATGCTTTGATTTCTTACGCCGCAGGGAATTTCCGCATCGCGGAATACTTGCAAATCCCGTTTTATCCGTTCACCGGCGAGCTCACGGTTGTATGCGCGGCGCTCATCGGTGCCGGCTTGGGATTTCTTTGGTTCAACTGCCACCCTGCGAAAGTTTTCATGGGCGACACCGGCTCGCTCGCCATCGGCGGCATGATCGGGGTGGTCGCGATCTGTTGTAAACAGGAGTTGCTCCTCGCGGTGGTGGGCGGCGTTTTCGTCATCGAAGCGGTCTCGGTCATCCTTCAGGTGCTTAGCTTCAAACTCACTGGTCGGCGGATTTTCGCCATGTCGCCCCTTCATCACCATTTCGAATTGGTCGGGTGGAAGGAAAACACCGTTATCGTCCGGTTTTGGATTCTCTCCGCCATCTTCGCCTTGATTGGCCTGGCGACGTTGAAATTGAGATAAACGCGTGCGCTACAAAAATCAAAATGTCGCGGTTTTGGGAGCGGGCTTGAGTGGAACGGCCGCCGCGCTTCTTCTCAAATCGGAAGGCGCGACCGTAACCGTGCTCGACAGTGCCGAGGAAAAACGCCTACTCAAATCTACCATCGACAATCTTCGCGCGCAGGGGGTTAACGTCGTTGCCGGACCGCAAGCCGACAAGGATTCGGGCAAATACGAATTCGTTGTTCTAAGCCCCGGGATCGATCCCGACTCGCCGCTCGCGCAAAATTTTTCGTCGCGCAAGATCGACATGCTCGGCGAGCTCGAGCTGGGCTGGCGCTCGTGCGCGCTTCCGGTGATTGCGATCACCGGCACGAATGGCAAGACGACCACGACCGAGATGCTCGCGCAGATGCTGAACGCGTGCGGCCAGCGCACGATCGCTTGCGGCAACATCGGCAAACCGCTCTCCGAAGTCGCACGAGAGAAAAAGGACCTCGATGTTCTCACGGTCGAAGTCAGTTCGTTCCAGCTCGAAACGATCAAGACATTTCGGCCATCAATCAGTCTTTGGCTAAACTTCGCGCCCGATCATCTCGATCGTTATCGCTCCGTTGCCGAGTATCACACCGCCAAGCTGCGCATCTTTGAAAGTCAAACTGCCGACGACGTCGCCGTCGTGAACGCGAATGAAAGTCTGCCGGAGATTGCGCCGCGCAAAATCACGTTCAGTGCTTACACCAATCGCTCGGATTTTCGTTTGGCGGAGGGCTCCATCGTTTACCAGAACACTTCGGTGCTGAGAATGGCCGATACGAAATTGCGCGGCTCGCACAACATCGAAAACTTGATGGCGACATTGGCGGCTGGCCAGGCGCGCGGCTTGTCGTTTGAGGAAATGGTGCCGCCGCTCTGCGCCTACGAACCGCAGCCGCATCGGTGCGAATTTGTCCGCGAAGTTCGCGGCGTCGGTTACATCAACGACTCCAAGGCGACGAATCTCGACGCTGTCGAAAAGGCGCTGCTCGCGCAAAGCAAGCCGGTCGTCCTCATCGCCGGCGGCAAAGACAAAGGGTTCACCTTCGATCCGCTTCGGCCGCTCGTTAAGGAAAAGGTAAGATCGACAATCTTGATCGGTGAAATGGCGGAGAGCATCGCGCGCGATTGGGGTGCAGTGGTCAAATGCGAGATCGCGAATTCGCTGGCCGACGCCGTCGAACGCGCGCACGCCATCGCCAAACCGGGCGAGGTCGTTCTTTTTTCCCCGGGCACATCTTCCTTCGACATGTTCAAAAGCTACGCTGACCGCGGCGATCAATTTCGCAGTCTTGTGCAGGCCTTGCCCAAATGAAAATAAAAATGCCCCAACTGCCGAAGTTTCCCAAACGTAAAAAACTACGCGCTGCCACCGCGCGCCGTTCTTTCGGAGCGTCCACCGATGTGGACTACGAAGAGATGTCGGAGCCAAACATGAAGTTGTCGCGCGCGCTGCTCATCGTGCTCGTTCTTCACATCGTGGCCGTGGCCGGAATCATCGCCTTCAACGCGATCAAAACGCGGCAAGCCTCGGTTATACCGGCGCCATTGCCGCCAACGAACGCGGGAAGCTCAAC
>CAAGKR010492402.1_pt1 | contig 10316 bp, 10 predicted proteins | sample 2556971 | NCBI WGS metagenome assembly CAAGKR01 (sample SAMEA5207829, study PRJEB30636) | soil metagenome | biome: forest; feature: boreal; material: soil | place: USA | collected 2011-09 | depth 1 m
AAGAGCTGGCCGACCTCGCGCCGGATGTCGGGGTTGCGCCGCCCGGCGCTAAACAGCTCGTAGAGCAGGAGGAAGAAGGCCGGCTCGTTCTCGATCATGTCGGTGAGGCTGGCGAGGAGGACGTTGAGGACGTCGTCGGCCGTCTTCGCCTTGGAGAGCATCTCGTCGAGGCGGGCGACGCGGATCTCCGCGTCGCTGCGCACGACCTCGACCAGCAGCCGCTCCTTGGTCCCGAAGTAGTAGTGGAGAAGGCCGCGGCTGACGCCCGCCTCCGCGGCGACCTGCTCGAAGGTCGAGCCCGTGGCGCCCCGCTTGGCGACGCTGTCGCGCATCGCATTGACGATGCGCTGGGCCTTTTCGCCGCTCAGCTCGCGCTCTTTGGTTGCTACCTCCACGCCCCGGAGTCTAGGGAGAGAACCGGGCGATGCGACTCTCGGGGGGCGAGGCTAGGAGCCGTTGATGCTTGTGGTGCTCGTGTACTCGAACTCCTCCTCGGCACCGAAGAGGGTGTCCATCACGGTCTTGCGGGCATCCTCGCTGAGCACCAGCGCGACCGCGGCGGCAACCAAGCCGAAGAGGATGAGACGGCCGAGCTTGCTCTTCTTGCGCTTCTTCGGCGCTCGCAGCTGCTCCGAGGCCTCGCGCAGGCTCTCAGCCGCCTCCCGCAGATCCTTCTGGACCTTCTTGTCGCTGGTCACCGCCTTGACGGGGCCCTTGCCGTTGCCGGTCGCCCGCCCGTAGGCGCCGCGAGCGGCCTCGAAGGCGTTGCGCAGGCTGTCGCGCAGCTCCTGATCCTCGATCAGACGCTGCACATAGGGGTTCTCACGCGCGGTCGAATAGATGTCGGTGGCCTGGGTCGCCCTTGTCTTGCTCATGCCCTCTCCTCGCTGGATTCTCCGTAGACACGTTCAGGATAGCCCCGAATTTATTTCCCGGGGCATCAGCCGGGACCGATGCCGTCGAGCAGCACTCCATTGCGGCGAAAGCCGAGCGGGGCGGTTCGCACAGAGCGAAGGCGCAGGCGCGTCAGGCCTGGGCCGGGAAGCACGTACCGCCTCACATAGAGCCGACCGGCTCGTTCGTAGCCGGCCTGACGGAACCCGGGGCCGAGCAGCCGGGGCGGCACCGGCGGGGCCGGGCCGTCGGAGACGAAGTCGACTTCGTGGACGAGCCAGTCGAAGCCGTTGGCCGCAGAGGCCTGGAAGGAGCCGGTCGAGAGGTAGTAGCGAAGCGAGGCCTCTCCCAGCGTCCAGGTGACGATCGCCCGCGGCGCGGTCGGTTCGCCGAGCTTCGCCGCGACCCCACCCCAATCGGGTCGCTGGAGGGCGGGCGAAAAACCGGCCCAGATGCAGAAGCCGAGCGAGTAGGCGACCAGCGCCCCGCCGAGGACGAGGCCGCTGCGGCGGGCGCCGCGCAGCGTCACCGCGACCGCCACCGCGACCAGCAGCGGGACCAGCGCCGCCATCAGGTTGCGGGCGAGCACGTAATCCTTGCCGGGGGAGGCCAGCGCCAGCAGGACCGGGATCCCGACGGCGGCGCCGGCGATCGCCAGCGGGACGCCCGCGGCACGCCGCTCGCGGCCGTCGCCGCGGCGCAGGAGCAGCGCCGTCGCCGCGACGACGAGCAGGAACGGGGCCAGGGCCGGCAGCGGCTGCTCCGGCCGGGCGACGATTTCGCCGGTCTCCCCCACCATGGAGGTGACCGCAGCCTCCCAGAGGCGATGGAAGAGGGTGCGGCTGCCGATCCACTCGGCGTGGCCGATCGACATCTGGTGGATCGCCAGCGGCGCCAGCAGCAGGCCGGCAAGGGCGACGATCCACAGCCCGGCGAGGCTCGCCCGGCCACGCCGCAGCAGCAGCCAGAGCGCCTCGGCGGCGACCGGGAAGACCGCGAAGTAGTGGGTCGCGAGGGCGAGCGCCGAGGCGATGCCCCAGCCGGTGAAGTCGCGGCGGCGTCCGCGATCGAGGGCGCGCACGAAGTAGAGCAGCGAAACCGCGGTCAGCAGGGCGAACAGCGCGTAGGCGCGGGCCTCCTGGGAGTACCAGAGGAGCATCGGGTTGACGGCGACCAGCGCCGCGGCGGCGATCCCGGCGCGGCGGCCGCGCAGCTCGACCGCGATCAGGTAGGCGACCGGGACCGTCGCCACCCCGGCCAGCGCCGAGACCGAGCGCAGGCCGAACTCACCCGTCCCGGTCAGCTGCGTCCACAGCCAGGCCAGCACGTAGTACAGCGGCGGGGCCGACTCGCTGAAGCCGACCGCGGACATCGCGTGCCAGAAGCCGTCGCGCAGGATGCGACTGGCGGTGACGATCTCGTCGTGGTGGTAGCTCTGCAGGCCGAGGGTCGAGAAGCGCAGCGCCGCGGCGAGCGCGGTCAGGCCGGCGACGATCCAGAAGGCACGCGAGCGCGCCCGCACCGCCTGGCGGACGGCCCGCGCCAAGGTCGACAGGCTGCCCCTGCCAAGCGCCGCGGCCTCCATCGCGGCTAGGCGAGGGCCGCTTTGATCGCCTTGGACACGTCGTCCACGTAGACGAACTCCAGCTCGCTGCGCTCGTGCTCGGGGATCTCCTTGACGTCGCCCTCGTTGCGCTCGGGCACGATCACCCGCTTGATCCCGGCGCGCTGGGCGGCCAGGGACTTCTCCTTCAGCCCGCCGATCGGCAGCACCTGGCCGGTCAGCGTCACCTCGCCGGTCATCGCCACATCGTTGCGAACCGGCCGGCCGCTGATCAGGGAGGCGAGGGCGACGGTCATCGCGACGCCGGCCGAGGGCCCGTCCTTGGGCACCGCGCCGGCCGGCACGTGGATGTGGATGTCGTGCTTGGCGAACCAGTCCTCGTCGAGGTCGGGCGCGATCTCCTTCCAGTGGCCGCGCACGTAGGAGAGCGCCGCCTGGGCGGACTCCTTCATCACGTCGCCGAGCTGGCCGGTGATCGTGAGGCCGCCGGAGCCGGGCATCGCGGTCGCCTCGATGAAGAGGACGTCGCCGCCGGTCGGGGTCCAGGCGAGCCCGGTGGCAACGCCCGGGTCCTTGGTGCGGCGGCGCTGCTCGGCGAAGAAGCGGCGACGGCCGAGCAGCTCGCGCGCCCGCTTCGCCGAGATCTTCACCTTGCCGTCGACCTTGCCCTCGGCGACTTCGCGGGCGACTTTGCGGCAGACCGTGCCGATCTGGCGCTCGACGTTGCGGACGCCGGCCTCGCGGGTGTACTCCTCGACGATCGCGGTCAGGGCGGAGTCGGAGAACTCGATCTGGGAGGTCTTCAGCCCGTTGGCCTCGATCTGGCGCGGCACCAGGTAGCGGCGGGCGATGTGGCGCTTCTCCTCCAGCGTGTAGCCGGCCAGCTCGATCGTCTCCATCCGGTCCTGGAGCGGGCCGGGGATCGTGTCGAGGATGTTCGCCGTGGCGATGAACATCACCTCGGAGAGGTCGAACTCGAGGTCGAGGTAGTGGTCGCGGAAGGAGTTGTTCTGGGAGGGGTCGAGCACCTCCAGCATCGCCGAGGAGGGATCGCCGCGGAAGTCGGACCCCATCTTGTCGATCTCGTCGATCATGAAGACGGGGTTGCGCGAGCCGGCGTCGCGCAGGGCGCGGACGATCGTCCCCGGCATCGCCCCTATGTACGTGCGGCGGTGGCCGCGGATCTCGGCCTCGTCGCGGACGCCGCCGACGGAGATCCGCTCGAACTCACGGCCCAGGGCTTTGGCGATCGAGCGCCCGAGGCTGGTCTTGCCCACCCCGGGTGGCCCGGCGAAACAGAGAATCGGCCCGGGCGAGTCGGGGTTCAGCTTGCGCACCGCCAGGTACTCGAGGATGCGGTCCTTGACTTTCTCGAGGTCGTAGTGGTCGGCGTCGAGCACCTTGCGGGCGTGGGCGATGTCGAGGTTGTCCTCGGTCCCGGTCGACCAGGGCAGCTCGACCAGCCACTCCAGGTAGGTGCGGATGACGCCGTGCTCGGCGGCGGCCGGGGGCAGTTTCTCCAGCCGTGACAGCTCGCGCTCGGCGGCTTTCCGGGCGTGCTCGGGCAGGTTCGCCTGCTCGATCCGCTCGCGCAGCTCGTTCACCTCGGCCTGCTGCTCGTCGCCCTCCCCGAGCTCGTCCTGGATCGCTTTCATCTGCTGGCGCAGGAAGAACTCGCGCTGGCCTTTGTCGACTTCCGACTGGACCTGGGACTGGATCTGCGTGCCGAGCTGGACGACCTCCAGCTCGCGGGCGAGGATCTGGGAGAGGTGGCGCAGCCGCTTGGCGACGTCGACCTCCTCCAGCAGCTTCTGCTTCTCCTCGAGCGAGATGCGCAGGGCGCCGGCGATCAGGTGCCCCAGCGCGGCGGGGTCCTCGATGTTGGCGACCGCCATCTGCAGCTCCTCGGGCAGGTAGGGGATCTGCTCGATGATCTCCGAGAAGGTGCGCTGGACGTTTCGGGTCAGCGCCTCCAGCTCGGCGCTGGGCTCGACCACGTCGGGCAGCTCGGAGATCCTCGCCACCAGATACGGCTCCTCGGCGATGTAGGGGCCGAGCCGGACCCGCTGCGTCCCCTGGACGAGGATGCGGATCGTGCCGTCGGGCACCTTGAGCATCCGGACGACGACGCCGACCACGCCGACCTCGTAGAGGTCGGCCGGGCCGGGCTCCTCGTTCTCGGGGTCGTGCGAGGCCACCATCGCCAGCATCCGGTTCGCGCCCAGCACGTCGTTGACCAGCTTGATCGAGCGCTCCTGCCCCACCGCCAGAGGCGTGAACGTCTCCGGGAAGGTGACCATCTCGAGCAGCGGCAAGACCGGCAGCGCGTCGGGCAGCGGCTCGTTTGCCCGGATCGCGTCCTCCATGTCCAGTGGGGACTCCACGACCTCCAGCACCGGCGTCCCCTCCATCAGTCGCGTCCGATCGGGACCCGGCGGGTGGTGTCGGCGGGATCGCGCAGCGGCAGGTCGATCCGCAGGATGCCGTCCTCATAGGTGGCCTTGGCCTGGTCCGCGTCGACCTCGACCTGAAGCTCGACCACGCGGCGGAACGGGCCCGAAGGGATCTCCACCTGCTGGTAGACGCGCCCCTCCGTCTCCTGCACCGGCCGGCCGCCGACGATCGCCAGCCGGCGGCCGCTGACCTCGATGCTGACGTCCGCCAGGTCGATCCCGGCGAGGTCGACCTTGACCACCGCCCGCTGCGGGTCGCCGCAGTAGTACACGTCGACGTTCGGCGAGAACCCGGTTGTGCGGCGGCTCACATACCCACCGCGGCCCCAGCTGTCTCCCAGCATCTGGTTCATCTCCCGCCTCATGCGGACGAAATTCACAAAGAGATCACGCTCCGGCATCCGTCAAACATAGCCAGAGGGGTAGGCGCGCGGGGTGGTCCTATGCCGCCCGTGTCCCGGATGCCCAGCGGGGGGCGCGCATCAGCAGGACGGGCTGGCGCGGCGGTACGAGCCCCTCCGGGCGGTTGGGCCGGAAGGTTGCGCAGGGCTCGTTGAGGTCGAGAGCGCAGAGGAGGTTCTTGTGGAAGTAGCAGTCCTCGCAGGTGGGGGCTTTGGGCTTGCGTGGCATGGCGGCGCATGTTGGCACCGCCGTGAGGCTCTCGCGAGGCTCAATTCCGCAAATCGCAACCTCTTTGACACAGTCTCGTCACATCTTCCCCGCGTCTTGCGAAGGCCGCGATCGCCGCCGCTACCATTGGAGCAACCGATGGAGGCTCATAACCGCCGCACCGACAAGCTCGCGGCCTCTCCCCGGCTGTTCGAGAGCGACTTCCTCAACTTCTTCTCGCGGGTGCACCCGGCGATCCCCGCCGTCGTCTTCGTGCCGGTGGTGGTTGCGATGGAGTGGCTGGGCGCCGACCGCGGCTACGCCGCCTGGCAGCTTGCGCTGCTGACCCTGGCCGGGGCCGGCATCTGGACCCTGACCGAGTACTGGCTGCACCGGCTCGTCTTCCACTGGGAACCCGACAACGCCCTCGGGCACAAAATGCACTTCATCATCCACGGCATCCACCACGACCACCCCAACGACAAGCTGCGGCTGGTGATGCCCCCGGCCGTGGCGATCCCGCTTGCGACGCTCTTCTTCTTCGCCTTCGTCCTGGTGTTCGGGGCGCCGGCCGCCTACCCGCTGTTCGGCGGCTTCATCGCCGGCTACCTCTTCTACGACTACACGCACTACTACGTCCATCACTTCGTGCCGAAGTCCGACCTCGGCAAGCGGCTGCGCGAGCAGCACATGCGCCACCACTTCCAGGACCACCGCTACGGCTTCGGCGTCTCCTCACCCCTCTGGGACGTCGTCTTCCGGACGCTGCCGCGCAAGCTGCGCCACTGAGCCCCGCGTCGGGATCGCGGATCCGGGCGACGAACTGGCGCAGCGCCCCGTAACTTGTATCCATGGGCGAGATGACCAGAGTCGAGAAGACCGCCAACCTGGGCGCCGTCGTCGTTCCCTTCGCCGCCACGGTGGCGGCGGTCGCGCTGCTCTGGAACAGCCTGGTCAGCCCCGCCGACCTGGCGATCGCGGCGACGATGTACCTGCTGACGGCGATCAGCATCACCGTGGGGTTCCACCGGCTCCTCACCCACCGCTCTTTCCAGACGTCGAAGCCGGTCGAGTGCGCCTTCGCCGTGCTCGGCTCGATGGCCGTCCAGGGACCGGTCATCTCCTGGGTCGCCGACCATCGCAAGCACCACGCCCACACCGACGAAGAGGGCGATCCGCACAGCCCCCACGTCGGCCACGGGGATGGGGTGCGCGGGGTGCTGGCCGGGCTGTGGCATGCGCACTCCGGCTGGCTGATGTCCACACAGGGGCGCGCCGACTGGAAGCGCTATGCGCCCGACCTCTACGAGGACCGCGGGATGCGGCTGATCGGCCGCCGCTTCGTGCCCCTCGTCGTCGCCAGCCTGGCGATCCCGGCGCTGGCCGGATACCTGGTCAGCGGCACGCCGGCCGGCGCCGCGACCGGGCTCCTGTGGGGTGGGCTGGTGCGGATCTTCTTCGTCCACCACATCACCTGGAGCGTCAACTCCGTCTGCCACTTCCTCGGCAGCCGCCGCTTCGAGACCGACGACCGCTCGACCAACGTCTTCTGGCTCTCCCTCCTCTCGCTCGGCGAGTCCTGGCACCACAACCACCACGCCTTCCCCCGCTCCGCCGTCCACGGCCTGCGCCGCTGGGAGCTCGACCCGTCGGCTCTGGTGATCGCCACCATGGAGAAGCTCGGCCTGGCTTGGAACGTGGTGAGAATCTCACCAGAGCGCCAGGCCCAGAAGGCAGTCTGAACAGGCCCGATCGGCCTGTATACACAGTTCTTTTAGACTAAATGCACAGTCACAGTGACTGAGACTGTGACTCTGTGTCACACTGCGACGTGGAAGACGTCTTACTGATGGAAAGGAAGAGATGGCAAGCATTTCCAACGTACTTGACGAGGCTCGCGCGCTGCTCGAGAAGCGCATCGCCGAACTCGACGAGGAGCGGCACCGCCTTGAGAACGCCCTCACGAGCCTGATCGGCGGCAAGAGCACCACCACCACCACCACCACCCGCCGCCGCCCGGGTCGCCCGCGAGGCTCCACCTCCAAAAAAGCCGGCGCCCCCCGCCGCCGCCGCGGCCGTCGCGGTGGCACCCGCGCCGATCAGGCAGTGAAGCTGATCGAGGCGAACCCCGGCATCAACGCGTCGGAGGTCGCCAAGACGATGAAAATCAAACCCAACTACCTCTACCGGGTCCTCGGCGACCTCGAGAAAGAGGGAAGGGTCAAGAAGAAGGGCCGCCAGTACCACCCCGCCTAAGAGCTCCGCGGGAAGCACTTATGAGAGGCCGGTCCCCACTCGGGGCCGGCCTCTTTTTTATGCGGGTCTAGACCAGGCCGAGCCCGCTGACCGCGTCGTGCTCCTCGCGCAACTCGGCGACGCTGGCGTCGATCCGCCGGCGGGAGAACTCCGGCACCTCGAGGCCCTCGACGATCTTCCACTCACCGCCCGAGCAGGCGCAGGGGTAGCCGGTGACGATCCCCTCGTCCACACCGTAGGAGCCGTCGGCGGGCACCGACATCGAGACCCAGTCCCCCTCGGGAGTGCCGAGCACCCAGTCGTGGATGTGGTCGATTGCCGCGTTGGCGGCGGAGGCGGCGCTCGAGGCGCCGCGGGCGCCGATCACCTCGGCGCCGCGCTTGGCGACCCGGGGGATGAACTCATCGGCGATCCAGGCCTCGTCGTCGACCGCGTCCCAGGCGCTGCGCCCGTTCACCTTCGCGTTGACCAGGTCGGGGTACTGGGTGGTCGAGTGGTTGCCCCAGACGGTCATCTTGGTAATCGCTGTTATCGGCTGGCCGAGCTTGTTGGCGAGCTGGGAGATCGCCCGGTTGTGGTCGAGACGGGTCATCGCGGTGAAGCGCTCGCGCGGCACGTCGGGCGCGTTCGACATCGCGATCAGGCAGTTGGTGTTGGCCGGGTTACCGACCACCAGCACCCTGACGTCGTCCGCCGCGCCGGCATTGATCGCCTCGCCCTGCGGCTTGAAGATGCCGCCGTTGGCCTCCAGCAGGTCGGAGCGCTCCATGCCCGGGCCGCGCGGGCGGGCGCCGACCAGCAGCGCTACGTTGCAGCCATCGAACGCCTGCTTGGGGTCGTCGGAGATCTCGACCCGGTGCAGCAGCGGGAAGGCGCAGTCGTCCAGCTCCATCGCGGTGCCCTCGGCCGCCTTGACGGCATCGGGGATCTCCAGCAGGCTCAGCTCGACCGGGGTGTCGGGGCCGAGCATCTGGCCGCTGGCGATCCGGAACAGAAGCGCGTAGCCGATCTGGCCGGCGGCGCCGGTGACGGTGACCTTGACGGGGTTGCTCACGGGATCAGTCCTTCCTGGAATCGTGGGTTGAGGACGCTACGCCATCGCCTGCCGGAGGTTCTCGTCGATCGAGGCCAGGAACTCCTCTGTGGTTTGGAACTCCTGGTCGGGGCCGATGAGCAGCGCCAGGTCCTTGGTCATCTTGCCGCTCTCGACCGTCTCGACGCAGACTCGCTCGAGGGTCTCGGCGAAGCGCGAGACCTCGGGCGTGTCGTCCAGCCGGCCGCGAGCGGCGAGCGCCCGGGTCCAGGCGAAGATCGAGGCGATCGGGTTGGTCGAGGTCGGCTTCCCCTGCTGGTGCTGGCGGTAGTGCCGGGTGACGGTGCCGTGCGCCGCCTCCGCCTCGACGGTCTTGCCGTCGGGGCTCATCAGGACGCTGGTCATCAGGCCGAGCGAGCCGAAGCCCTGGGCAACTGTGTCGGACTGCACGTCGCCGTCGTAGTTCTTGCAGGCCCACAGGTAGCCGCCTTCCCACTTCATCGCCGCGGCGACCATGTCATCGATCAGCCGGTGTTCGTAGCTGAGGCCCGCGGCCTCGAACTCGGACTTGAACTCGTTCTCGTAGACCTCGGCGAAGATGTCCTTGAAGCGGCCGTCGTAGCGCTTCAGGATTGTGTTCTTGGTCGAGAGGTAGACGGGGTAGCCGCGCTCGAGCCCGTACCGCATCGAGGCGCGAGCGAAGTCACGAATCGAGTCGTCGACGTTGTACATCGCCATCGCCACGCCGCTGCCGGGGAAGTCATAGACGTCAAGCTCGATCGGCTCGGAGCCGTCCTTGGGCGTGTAGGTGAGGCTCACCTTTCCCTCGCCCGGAACCACCATGTCGGTGGCGCGGTACTGATCGCCGAAGGCATGACGGCCGATCACGATCGGCTTGGTCCAACCCGGCACGAGCCGCGGGATGTTCGAGATCACGATCGGCTCGCGGAAGATGACACCGTCGAGGATGTTGCGGATCGTCCCGTTCGGCGAGGGGTACATCCTCTTCAGGCCGAACTCCTTTACCCGGGCCTCGTCGGGGGTGATCGTCGCGCACTTGACGCCGACGCCGTGCTCCTTGATCGCGTGCGCGGCGTCAACGGTGATCTGGTCTTCGGTCGCGTCGCGGCTCTCGATCCCGAGGTCGAAGTAGACCAGGTCGACATCGAGGTAGGGCAGGATCAGCTGCTCTTTGATGAAGGCCCAGATGATCCGGGTCATCTCGTCGCCGTCGAGCTCGACGATCGGGTTCTTGACCTGGATCTTGGATGTGTCCCCTGCCACGGCGGCGGCGATCCTATCGACGGCGGGCCAGGTGCGCGGTCCGGTGGGAGAGCGCACGGAGGCAACGGCTGGTGGCACAATCAAGAGCCATGGCTACCGTCGCGCGCGAGTTGGGTGGCACCCACGAGGTCTTCAACCAGCCGCCGCCGCTGGAGGACTACAACCCCTTCGACTCCGATCGGCCCCTGATCGAGGCGCTGCGCCGCGAGGGCGCCGAGTGGGC
>CAAGKR010048075.1_pt1 | contig 10315 bp, 11 predicted proteins | sample 2556971 | NCBI WGS metagenome assembly CAAGKR01 (sample SAMEA5207829, study PRJEB30636) | soil metagenome | biome: forest; feature: boreal; material: soil | place: USA | collected 2011-09 | depth 1 m
AACCGAGCGGGCCGCAGAAGATGTAGAGATTGGAGATTGGAGATTGGAGATTGGCCAGCTCAGGCTCCGGTCCTCCAATCTCCAATCTCTAATCTCCAATCTCTGATCATGGAAACCATCCGCATCGCCGCAACCGCCCTGAACACGCATAAGCTGCGCAGCTTCCTCACGCTGCTCGGCGTGATCATCGGCGTGATGACGGTCGTCTCCGTCGTCTCCATCATCACGGGCCTCAACAACTTCGTCTCGGAGAAACTGTTCCAGCTCAATCCCGACGTCTACATCGTCACGCAGTTCGGCATCATCACCAACCGCGAAGAATTTCTCGAAGCGCTGAAACGCAAACCGGTCACCTGGGGCGACTTCGAAGCGGTCCGCCAGCGCTGCCAGACCTGCGCGGCGCTCGGAGCCCACCTGCAGACACGTGGCGGCGTGAAGCGTGAGTCGAAGCGGCTTGCCGGCGTGCAGCTTCATGGCGGCACCGCGAACATCGCCGAGATCAACAACCTCGATCTCGAAGCGGGACGCTTCTACACGAACACCGAGGATCAGCACGCGGCGTTTGTGACGGTGATCGGGTCGGATGTGCGCGACGAGCTGTTCGGCAAACTCGATCCGATCGGCCGCACGATCCTCATCGCCAATCAGCCGATGCGCGTCATCGGCCTGCTGCGCAAACAAGGATCGGTCCTCGGACAGAGTCAGGACACCGTTCTCTACATGCCGCTCTCGACGTTCCGAAAGCAATTCGGAACCCGGCGCAGCATCGATCTCTTCGTCCGCTCCGCGAACGGCGTCCCCGGAATGCAGAAGTCGATGGACGAGGTCCGCGTGATCCTGCGCGCGCGCCGGCGAACCGCGTTCCGCGCCGTCGATCCGTTCGCGATGATCACGGCGGAAGCGCTGCAGAACGTGTGGAAGGGCATCACCTCCGGAGCTTTCGCGCTGATGATCCTCATCTCCGGGATCTCGCTCGTCGTCGGCGGCATCGTGATCATGAACATCATGCTGGTCTCGGTCGTCGAGCGCACGCGCGAGATCGGCATCCGCCGCGCCCTCGGCGCCACGCGCAGGAAGATTCAGATGCAGTTTCTGACCGAGTCGATTCTTCTCGCACTCGGCGGTGGTCTCGTCGGCGTGATCCTCGGCGTGGGGATCAGTCAGGCGATCAACGCGTTCTTTCTGCCGACGCTCGTGCGTCCGCAGCTCGTGATCATGGGATTGCTCGTGGCCGTGCTCACGGGCATGGCTGCCGGATTCTTCCCCGCGCGCCGCGCGGCCGGTCTCGCGCCGGTGGAGGCCCTTCGTTATGAGTAGCCTGATCGCGATCCGCGAGAACATCCGCTTCGCGCGCGGTGCTCTCACCGCGCACAAACTTCGATCGGGCCTCACGGTTCTCGGCATCGTGATCGGCGTGACGACCGTCATCGCGATGGTGTCGATCATCGAAGGGTTCAACAACAACGTGATCGGGGCGTTCCAGTCGTTCGGCTCGACGCTCGTGCAGTTCCAGAAATTCGATCCGCAGTTCGGGCCGGGCAACGGCAACCAGCAGCAGCAGAACCGCAAGAACCTCACCTACGAGGACGCGTTGGCGCTGAAGGCATTGTGTCCGTCGATGGCCGCGGTGTCGGCGGAGCGCTACTGGTTCGCCGGCGGCGGACCGAATGGCGGGCCGGGTGCGCCTGACGTCGTCTTCAAATCGAAGGAGGCGACGCCCGACACGATGGCGGGCGTGAATCCCGATTATCCGGCGGCGAATCATCACTTCATCGGGGAGGGGCGTTTCATCAACGACGGCGATCTGCGCCGCAGCGGCAACGTCGTCGTGATCGGTTACTCGATCATGGAGACGCTCTTTCCGCGCGTCGACCCGATCGGCAAGGAAGTCTCGGTCGCCGGCCGCAAGTACACGGTCATCGGCGTGATGGAGCGGCAGGGACCGCAGAATTTCTTCGAATCGGTCGACTCGCATCTCTACATGTCGATCACGACGTTCGATCGCGATTTCCCGTGGGTCAAGAAGAACACCGGCGTGAATATCGCCACGATTCCGCGGCGGCCCGAGCTCGTCGATCAGATCATCGAGGAAGGCACCGCGGTCCTTCGTGCGCGCCGCAAAGTTCCGTTCAACAAACCGAACGACTTCGGCATGATGACTCCCGACAAGCTCATCGGAAACTTCCGCGCGATCACCGGCGGCATCACCCTGGCGATGATCTTCATCTCGTCGATCGCGCTGCTTGTCGGCGGCGTCGGCGTGATGAACATCATGCTCGTGTCCGTCACCGAGCGGACGCGTGAGATCGGCGTGCGCAAAGCGATCGGCGCGGTCCGCCGCGACATCGTCACGCAGTTCCTGACCGAGGCGATGACGCTCTCGGGGCTGGGCGGCGCGATCGGCGTTGTGGTGGGCCTGCTCATCGCTCTCGTCGCCCGCAAAGTCACCCCGCTCCCCACCGCGACCCCGCTATGGTCGATCGTCGTCGGCCTCGTCGTCTCGATCTCAATCGGGCTCTTCTTTGGGATCTATCCGGCCTGGAAGGCCGCCAAGCTCGATCCGATCGACGCGTTACGGTACGAGTAGACCCTAGGTGCTGGGTGCACCTAGCACCTAGCACCCGACTGTGCACGCCTGTTGCTCTTGACGCTCGCTGGAGGTTTTACAACCGTGAAGCGTCATCTTCATTACTACTCGTTCGTTGTCCTGGTGGTTTTCCTTGCCGGTTGCGGTTCCAGCGGCATCGGCGGCGGGAGCTCGGTCTCCCTCGATCAGGAATGGCAGCTCGGCGATCAGATGGCTGCGCAGGTCGCGCAGCAGATGCGGGTCACCACCGACCCGTACGTCAGTAGCGTCGGTGAGCGTCTGCACGCGCAGACACCGCTGGCCAACCGGCCGTTCCACTTCTACATCGTCGACGATCCGTCGGTGAACGCGTTCGCGCTTCCGGGCGGACACGTCTACGTGAACCGCGGCCTCATCGCGCGGGCGGACAAGGTGGACATGCTCTCCGGAGTCATGGCGCACGAGATCAGCCACGTCGTCGCGCGGCACGTCATCAAGCAGGCCGAGCAGCAGCAGGCGATCGGCGCGATCGGCAGCATCCTTCTCGGTCAGAATCCGAACGCGCTGGCGGTGCTCGTCGCGAACATCGCGGCGGGCGGTGCCACGGCGCGATTCAGCCGTGCTGATGAGAAGCAGGCCGACGATATGGGCCTCGATCTCATGAACCGCGCGGGATATGACCCGCATGGGATGCTCGACATGTTCCAGAAGCTTCTCGCGCTGGATCAGGGCGGCAGCGGCGCAATCGGCCGTTTCTTCCAGGACCATCCGGGCACGACCGACCGCATCAACGACATCTCGAATCGCATCGCGAAGATGGGCCGGACCGGCGGAATCGTCGATGACCCCGCGTATCACGCCGCGAAGCAACGCCTCGGCGCCTAGGACGAAACGAGTAGTCCGATCACGCCGGCGGTGGCAATCACCGCCGGCTCGGGCGTTTTCGTCCACGCGATGACGATCAGGGCGGCCGCCGCGATCACAAGCGTCGTCACGTCGACGACCGCACTGCGCGCGATCAGCCACGTCGTCGCGATCAGCACGCCGACGACCGCGCTGCCGACGCCGCGGATGAATCCGCGAACGATCGTGCTCGATCGATAGCGCCGCAAGAGCGGCGTCGCGGCGAGGACAAAGAGAACCGGCGGCGCGAAGATCCCCGCCGTCGCGGCGACCGCACCGGTGAATCCGGCGAGCAGATAGCCGACGAACGTCGCGGTGATCACGACCGGTCCCGGCGAGATCATCCCGACCGCAACGGAGTCGAGGAACTGGCGCATCGTCAGCCAATGGTATTGATCGACGACCTGCGCTTTGAGAAACGGCACGATCACCAGTCCGCTGCCGAAGACGAGAAACCCCGTCTTGAAGAAGAAGATGAAGAGCTCGGGTGAGATCGACAGCACAGTCGCCTTGCGGCGTTCCATGAATACGAAGATGCCGAGGAGGCCGGCGCCGATGAAGAGCCAGACGAGCTCGCGTTCCATCGCGATCACGATCGCGCAGGCGGCGGCCGCGAACAGCCACGCGCGCGCGTCGCGCTGCAGCGTGCGCCGGCCGAGATTCCAACACGCTTTCGCGATGATCGCGACGATGGCCGGCGCGATGCCGTAGAACAGCGCATGCAATTGGCGCGAGCTCTCGAACTGTCGATAGAGGGCGGCGATCGCGACGACGAGCACGAACGGCGGCAGCGCGAACACGATCGCCACGCCGAGCGCGCCGGCCACACCGAACCGCACGAAGCCGCAATACACCGCGAGCTGATACGCGAGCGGCCCCGGACACGCTGCCGCCAGCGCCAGCCCATCGTCGTACTCCTCCGCTGTCAGCCAGCCGCGCGCGTCGACGAGGTCGCGGCGCATCGCGTTCGCGAGCGCGACCGGCCCGCCGAATCCGAGCGCGCCGAGCCGGAGGAAGTAGCCGAGGAGACCGCGCAGTGTGCAGCCGTTCATGGTGTACCGCCGCCGCCCTCGACGGCGTCGTAGATGACCGAAGCAGCAGCCGTATCCTGAAACCCCGCGCCTGTCGAATCGAAGACGACGATGTCACTCGCGCTGCGACGAACGTTCAAACCGCGCGCAATCACTTCACCGAGTTGCGCGACGACGTCTTCGCGCGTCACCACTCCCGCAGCGATCGCATGATGCAGGTCGCCGATCTCGGCACACTGGTCGGTCACGTCCGTAATGATGCGGCTCATCGCCATCAATCCGGGCGTGATCTCCGACCTCGACGGATTGTCGGCGCCCACCGCGGCGACGAACGCGCCCGGCTTGACGTGACTTGTCGTGAGAAACGGTGCTCGCGATGGCGTGCAGGTGATCCAGATGTCTGCGTCAATGCCGTCGAGCGAGTCGACCGGCGTGGCATCGAGCTCGCGGGCGAACGCGCGCCCTCGATCGCGATCGGCGTCAAAGGCATACGCGTGCTCGATCGAGAGCACGCGCCGGACGGCCCGGAGCTGCACGCGGCCCTGTTTCCCGCAGCCAACGATGACGACCGATGCCCCATCGCGCGGCGCCAGATATTTCGCGGCGACGGCAGTCGCGGCGGCGGTGCGCAACGCCGTGAGCTCGATCGAGTCGATCACCGCCAGCGGCCGGCCGTCCGTCGCGTCGAACAACAGCATCACGCCTTGAATCGCCGGCAAGCCGTGCTTCTGGGGATTGTTTGGAAAGTTCGCGTTCGCCTTCGCGCCGAATCGCGAGCCGGCGATCGCTGTCTTGATGTGGAACGCGCCATCGGCCGCCTGCGCGCTGAGCACGCCCGCCTCGATGCGCCCCTCGCCATGAGCGCGAAAGGCGTCCTCGACGGCCCTGATGCAATCGTCGAGCGAGAGCAGACGCAGGACGTCGCCGCCCGAAAGCACGAGTGTCACAACCGTGATTATAGGTGATACAGTTGTGATATGACAGACGAGCCGTGGCTGCTGCTGATCCACCAGCTCCCGCCCAAGCCCGATTACCTGCGTGCCAAGATCGGCCGGCGGCTCGCGCGGATCGGCGCGGTGACGATCAAGAACACCGTTTACGTTCTCCCGTCGAATGAGGCCGCGCTCGAGGATCTGCAATGGACGGCGCAGGAGATCCGGGCCGGCGGCGGCGAGGCCAACGTCGTCGAGGCCCGCTTCGTCGACGGCCTGACCGACGGCGACCTGCAGCAGCGCTTCAACGATGCGCGCGACGCCGGCTACGCGCCGCTCATCGCGGAGGCGCGATCGCTCCTGAAACGCAAGAAGCGGGACAGTGTGGCTGCGAGCGCCCTCGCTCGCCGCGCCGCGGAAATCGAGACCATCGACTTTTTCGGCGCACCGAACGGCCAGATCCTCAGCGGTCTCATCGATCAGTTGTCGGGCGCTCCTCCCGATCATCCGACGCCGCGCCGCGAACTGCGCGGAAAGACCTGGGTGACGCGCGCGGGCGTACACATTGATCGAATCGCCAGCGCGTGGCTGATCCGCCGCTTCATCGATCCCGATGCGAGGTTCCGTTTCCTCGCCTCGCGGACGCACAAGCCTTCACGCAACGAAGTCCGCTTCGACATGTTCGACGCGGAGTTCACGCACGACGGCGACCGCTGCACGTTCGAGGTGCTCACGGGCGTCGTTCATCACAGCGACGCGGCGTTGCGCGCGATCGCGGAGATCGTGCACGACATCGACCTCAAGGAAGAGCGCTATCGGCGAGCGGAGACCGCCGGTGTGGCCGCGCTCATCGACGGCATCGCCCTCGCCCATCGCGACGACATGCAGCGCATCGACCGCGCCTCCGGTGCGCTCGACGATCTCTATGCCTGGTTCCAGCGACAAGCGTGACCGCCTCCGCGACATCCTCGGACTCGAGCGCAACATCGTCGCGGTCTCGGCGGCGATGCTTCTGCTCTCGCTCGGCGAGAGCCTGTGGCGCAAGTTCCTGCCGCGATTTCTGCAGGCGCTCGGCGCGCCGATTCGCGCGGTCGGCCTCTTCGGCAGCGTCGAAGATTTTCTCGACGGCGTCTACCAGTATCCCGGCGGCTGGCTCGGCGATCACCTCGGCCGCCGCAAGGCGCTGCTGCTCTTCGTCGCGCTCGCGCTGATCGGCTACGCGATGTATGCCCGGGCAACGAGCTGGCCGTGGGCGATCGGGGCGCTCGTCTTTGCGCTGGGATGGTCGAGCATGGCCAGCCCGACGCTCTTCGCGGTCGTCGGCGATGCGCTGCCGAAAGAGCGTCGCGCGATGGGATTCACGGTGCAGGCGATTCTCCGCCGCATCCCCATCGTGATCGCGCCGATCATCGGCGGCATCGTGATCGCGCGCTCTGGTCTCGTCGCCGGCATGCGCGTGCTGTTCATCGTGACGATCGGCCTGGCGGTCGTGACTCTCGCGGTCGTCGGCCGCGTCGATCTGCCTAAGCTACCCGGACCGGCGACGAACATTCGCGGCGTGTGGCGCTCATTTCCTTCACCTCTGCGCTGGCTCCTCGTCTCCGACGTCTTCATTCGCACCTGCGAAGGACTCGTCGACGAATTCGCGGTGATCTACGCGTTCGTCTACATCGGCGTGACTGCGCCCCAGTACGGCGTTCTGATCGCGATTCAGGCCGCGACGTCGATGCTCGTCTACCTCCCGGCGGCAAGAATCGCGGATCGCATCGGCCGGAAGCCGTTCGTCATCGCGACGTTTCTCTTCTTCGCGGCATTTCCGCTGGCGATCGTTGCGTCGCACAGCTTCGGTGCGGCCGCGGGCGCGTTTGTGATCGGGGGATTGCGCGAGATCGGTGAGCCTTCGCGCAAAGCGCTCATCGTCGATTTCGCGCAGCCGTCGCTGCGCGCACGGACGGTCGGGCTTTACTACCTCATTCGCAGCGTCACCATCGCGCCCGCCGCGTTCATCGGCGGCATGCTCTGGGAACATCGTCCGGCGCTGCCGTTCGTCGTCGCGTTCGGCATCGGCCTCGCAGGCACCGTGATATTCGCCCTCACGGTGTCAGAGGAGCACGCGGGATGAGGCGACTAGTGCTTCTTGCCCGGCTCTGAGCCGTGTGCACCCGGTTCGGTCTTCGCCTTCGTCGCGGCTTTCGAGCCGCCGCCCACGTCCGCGGTGCCGGCGCTCGACGTCGCCGCACTGCCGGCGGTGCCGGACGTGTCGCTGGCGGTCGGAACCACCCCGCCGCCGCCGCCACCGACGGATGTCGTATCGGTCGCGCCAGCGGCAGTCGGGGCGACGACCGTTTCCGTCGTCGCAGTCTGGCGATTCGAGCCTTCCTCGCGTTTGCACGAAACCGCCATGCAAACCAGCGCGGCGAGCAGAAGGGGCAGGATTTTAGCGCGTGCGTTCATACAGCAGTTCCTCCGCCTCGGTGTCACGCGCAGCATATCGCGACGCCTCTTCGTAGCGGCGGAAAACCTGCCCGAGCACAATCGGAGTACCGACTTCGAGCGAGCCCTGCTCCCACAGCGAGATCGTGTCGGAATCGACACCGATCTGGTGTCCGAGCTGCTCGCGGCTCCAGCCGAGGCGCAGACGACTGCGCCGGATATCGGAGCCGCTTAGTGTCTTTCTGTCCACGAAACGCGATTGGGAGCATGGATTGAGCCAACGGCGAGCGTGACGCGACGATGAGGCTGTCATGGCCGGTCCACGGCGACGTAGAATCACAACATGCCCAACCCGCGCATCACGACCGTCGACGTCACTCGTGTGACCGGACGCGACAGTGCGCACGGCGACGACAGCGTCGTCATCGAGGAGCCGCTCGAGATTCGCGCGGCGTGGACCGCGAACGGCGAGCCGCGCGAGAAGAGCATCTCGGTCACGATGCGTACGCCGGGCGACGACGCCGACCTCGCCGCGGGATTTCTTTTCACGGAAGGATTGCTCCGCTCCGCCGATGACGTGGAGTCGCTGCGCCACTGGTCCTCGCCGAACGTGATTCGCGTCGCGCTGAGCGAAGGCGCGCGGATCGACGCGAGCAAGCTCGACCGCCACTTTTACACGACGTCGAGCTGCGGCGTCTGCGGCAAGACTTCGATCGAGGCGCTGCGCGTGGCCACGACATCCGAGCCCTATCAGAGTCATCCCGTCACGGCCGAGCTGATTCATCAGCTTCCGAATCGGCTGCAGGAGCATCAGGAAGCGTTTCGTGCGACCGGCGGCCTGCACGCGGCCGCGCTTTTCGACTTCACCGGCTCGGTCGTGCGATCGCGCGAGGACATCGGACGCCACAACGCGGTCGACAAAGTCATCGGCTCGCTATTCCTCGAAAGGCGGACGCCGCTCTCCGACACGATCCTCATGGTCAGCAGCCGCGGAAGCTTCGAGATCGTGCAGAAGGCGATCGTCGCCGGCATTCCGGTCGTCGCATCAGTCGGCGCGCCATCCACTCTCGCCATCGAGCTCGCATCCGAGTTTCACCTCACGCTCCTCGGATTCGTGCGCAACGAGCGCTTCAACGTCTACGCGGGCGAAGTGCAATGACGTTCGATTGCTTTGCCGACACGTACGAGACCGAGCGGCTGAAGACGTTGTCGGTGTGGTCCGCGTTCATCGATGCGGACATGGAGTTCCGCCCCGCGCCGCGCATCCGCACGCCGCACGAGCACATGGTTCATCAGTGCGTCAGCGAAGACAACTGGATGAAGAGCATGCTGTCGATCGAGAGCGGGATGCCGCAACTGCCGGCGCAGGAGACGCGGCTCGAGTTTCTCCGTCACTACGCCGCGGCATCGGCGAAGCGTCTGGGGTTGCTGCGCGAGAAGCCGCAGGCGTGGTTCGAAGAGAACACGGCGTTCTTCGAAGTGCCGCGCACGCGAAGCTGGATCATGCTGCGGCGTCTCACCCACTCCGCGCATCATCGCGCACAACTGACCGTCTATCTGCGGCTGCTCGGACGTCCCGTGTACTCGACGTACGGACCGTCAGCGGACACGGGCGGGCTTCCCGTCAACAAAGCGCCGACGATTTATCGATACGCGAACATCGAAGACCTGCTGCAGGCCGAGTCGGAAGGTGGCCGCTATCCGGAGCTGCCGGGGCCGGGCGAGAAGAGCGCGACCGAACGTCCGAGCTCGGTGGCGATGCGCCGCTCGCTCGAGCGCGTGACGGTTCGCTCGCGCGAGAACGGCGTGACACAGGCGGCCTGGCGCGCGAGTGTGGACTCGTCGCAGGGAACGGGCTCGATCACGCTCCTCGACGCCGGCTACTACCGCGGCGACGGCATCTTCCTCGGTCTCGGCCAGGCGGAGCTCGCGAACGAATACGCGCGCCTCAACCCGCCGTCAAACGAGCCGCCGTTCGATTTCCCGCAGTTGGGCTAATCGAGCGGCTTCGCGCTCTCCAGCACTTTCCACTCGTCCGCCGTCAGCGTCTTCTCCGCGGCCGGATAGTAGACGCGCTGCATCTCCCCTTCGTGCACACTCAGCCGGCGATCGAGATTCTCGACGTAGCCGGTGAGATTCATGAGCCGGATGCCTTCCCGGATCTGCTGCAGGAGGTAGCGCGTGAGCTCGCGGATCTGCACGTACTCGAGGCGCAGCTCGCGCTTCACATCGCGTCCGGGAATCTGCGCGCGCAACAACGCAGGCATGAGCGCCTGTTCCTCGGCTTCGGTCCAGCGGCGAAACGCTTTCTCGAAATCATCGAGCGCGACTTCGGCCGCCGTCTTGTTCTCGTGGCGAAGCGCGAGGCGAAACTCGTCGAAGCGGGAACGGAGCGCGTTTTGAGCGGAGAGCAGAAGCGTCACAGCCCGGCCAGGCCCGCTTCGATCCTC
>CAAGKR010418284.1_pt1 | contig 10315 bp, 12 predicted proteins | sample 2556971 | NCBI WGS metagenome assembly CAAGKR01 (sample SAMEA5207829, study PRJEB30636) | soil metagenome | biome: forest; feature: boreal; material: soil | place: USA | collected 2011-09 | depth 1 m
GCGACCTTGAGCCAGCCGGGGGTCTTGCCGGCCGGGAGGAGCATCGCGCGGCGGATCGCGTCGCGTGGGGTGGTGGCTTGCGCCCAGCCGGGCTTGCCGACGCGTCGTGCTAGCCAGAATTTCTGCCAGCCGCTGCGTTTCCCGAGGCCCCGGCTGTCCTGGTGCATCACGTCGACGGCGCCCCGTGGCGTCTGCACTGTGACGACTTCGGAGCGGTTACGATCAGCGCTTCCGGCGGGCACTAGCTGGTTCGGTGTCGGCGAGTGTCACGAGTTCCAACTATTCCACGTGCGCCTGCGGATCTCCCGCAGTGACTCTGACGCAGCCGCTGTCGGTGCGCGCACATCTGCTTCTGGCGAGCAAGCGGCCGCGCTAGCCGTCGACCCTGGCGTTGCGCCGATCTCGGTGACGTCCGTCAGGGCCGTTATGACCGCTGCCTCCATGTCGCGTTGACTGGCAACGTGCGGATATTCGAATCGCCGGAATACATCTGTGCTCCTTCGGGTTGGAGGGCCTCTGAGGAGGTCCGCGTTAGCGGACCTTCATTGCCATCCAGCCGGAGCGGACCGGCAGTCAAGGGCGGCCCGACAGGGCCGAGCGAAGCGAGCCGCGAAGCGGCGCCCTTGACGGCCGGGGAGCGGAGGCTACGAAGGCTGAGCTAGCTCAGCGACGAGCTGCGCGACCCGATGAGGATTATGGGTTTGTCGGTGCTGACAACGGCGTTCTCGAGGCCAAGTTCCTCAGCCGCGCGGGCGTGAGGTGTGCCCCGCTGTTGGCGAGAAGCAGGTGTTTCGGGGGGCGCGGGCCGAGACCCGCTTTCATGCTCACGCGTGCTTGGAGCCGCGAGCGGATTCGTGACTGTCCGTGTCCGGGAGCGGTCGCATGCGATGGTTGCGTCGATGCCGCCAGCGTGACCGCTTCGCTCGCGGACGGGCAATCCGTCGCGGGCGTCGACGTTACCGCCATCCGACCGGGGCTTGCAAGGACGGGTGTCTTGGCTAGCGTTCCGCCGGCCCTGGTTGCCGCGGTCTGTCCAAATCGCCCCGCGTGCCGCGACGTTGTGGTAGGGCCGCGTATCGTGCGGCGAGGAGAACGATCGTTGGATGCGTGATGGCTCAATACATGTTGCTCTGCTACCACGAGGAGACCGACGCGGCCGAGGGGACCGCGCGGGACGCGGAGTTGCCGCTGATGCTGGAGCTGTACCGTGGCCTGCGTGAGTCGGGAGTGATGGTCGGTATGGGACGTCTGCGTTCGGTTCAGAGCGCGACATCGGTCCGGGTGCGCGGTGGAGAGACGGAGATCGTCGACGGCCCGTTCGCGGTGACGAAGGAGCGGCTCGCCGGCTATTACCTGATGGAGTGCGCGGACCTTGACGAGGCGCTGAAGCTGGCGGCCCGGATGCCGGGCGCGGGCTACGGCACGATCGAGGTGCGGCCGGTGCTCTCGGCTGAGGAGTGGGTCGACAGCGCGCGCGCGGCCGGCGCCGATGTTCCCGAGGAGGCGGTGCGATACCTCACGTGAGCGGGAGAGTTCCGCCTGCTGATCCGGTCGCGGCTGCGGTCGCGCGCGCGTTTCGTGACGAGCGCGCGATTGTGTTGGCAACCCTGATCCGGCAGGCCGGCGACTTTCAGCTGGCTGAGGACGCGGTGCAGGATGCGTTCGAGGCGGCGGTCACGGCGTGGCAGCGCAACGGGGTGCCGGCCAATCCGGGGGCGTGGATCACAACCGCGGCCCGGCGCCGCGCGATCGACCGCCTTCGCCGGGACCGGTCCGTGATCGGTCGCGCCGAACGCCTGGCCGAGCTGATCCGCCTGGACGCCCAGCACGAGGAGACCTCAATGGATGAAGAGTCAACGATCGTTGATGACCGCTTGCGGCTGATCTTCACCTGCTGCCACCCGGCGTTGGAGGTGCCCGCGCGCGTGGCACTCACGCTGCGGGCGTTGGGTGGTCTGACCACCGGTGAGATTGCCCGGGCGTTTCTGGTTGCCGAGCCGACGATGGGAAAGCGGATCGTGCGCGCGAAGAGCAAGATCGCCGAGGCGCGGATCCCGTACCGGGTGCCGGCGGATGAGGAGCTCCCCGACCGTTTGCGTGGCGTGCTGCGGGTGGTGTATCTGATCTTCAACGAGGGGTATGCGGCGACTGAAGGGGATCGTCTGGTCCGCGGCGAGCTGTGTGAGGAGGCGATCCGTCTCAGCGAGCTGCTTGTCCGTCTGATGCCGGACGAGGCGGAGGTATGGGGGCTGTCGGCGTTGATGCTGCTCCATCACGCACGCAGTGTCGCCCGCATGGATCCGACCGGCCGGTTCGTGGCGCTGGAGGATCAGGACCGGTCGCTCTGGGATCAGGCCCGGATTGATGAGGGGCTCGCGAGGCTGGAGCGCGCGGTGCGCCTGCGACGTCCTGGCGAGTATCAGCTACAGGCCGCGATCACGCATCTGGAGATGCAGGCTCCTGACGGCGAGACCACGGACTGGGCGCAGATCGCCGACCTGTACGGCGCCCTCGCGAGCCTCGCTCCGTCGCCGGTGGTCGAGCTCAACCGCGCGGTCGCGGTCGCATACGCCGAAGGACCCGCCGCGGGTCTTGAGCTGCTGGAGACGCTGTTCGGCGATCCGGCGCTTGAGCGCTATCAGCCACTGCACGCGGCGCACGCCGAGTTGCTGCGCCGTGCCGGCAATGTCACGGCCGCCGCGAGCGCGTATGAGCGCGCGATCGAGTTGACCTCAAACGCCGTGGAGCGAGCCGAGCTCGAGCGGCGTCTGGGCACGCTGCGCTGAACGATTTCTCCGAGGGCTGTCCAAATCGTCCTCTGGGCTGCGACGTCTTGTTGAGGCCCCCAATTTTGGGTGCCGACTCGACAAGGAAGGACAAGGAGAGACACCATGACGATCTCGATTGAGCAGTCCGAGGGGGATACGATGGTTGTCGGTGCGAGCCGCGGTCTCGGCCGCGGGATCGCAACAGCGTTCGCGCAGGCTGGAGTCCGGGTGGTCGCGGTCGCGCGCACCGCTTCGGCGCTCGTTGACCTGAGCGACAGCGCGGGCAACATCCGGGCGGAGGTCGCGGATGCTCGCGACGCGACCGTGGCTGGGAGTCTCCTTGCCCGGTATGAGCCGGCGACGGTGATTCTCGTGGCCGGCGCGAATCCTCATATGCGGCCGTTGCAGGAGCAAACCTGGGAGACGTTCTCGGTGAACTGGGAGACCGATGTCCGGGTCGCGTTTCACTGGCTGCGCGAGGCGCTGCTCAAGCCGCTGCGGCCCGGCAGCCGGGTCGTTGTGGTCAGTAGTGCAGCGGCGCTCAATCAGAACGGATCGCCGCTGAGCGGCGGGTACGCGGGCGCGAAGGCCACCCAGCGCTTCATCACCGGCTACGCCCAGGGCGAGTCGGACCGGGCCGGCCTGGGCATCACGTTCACCACGGTGCTGCCTGTGTTCGCACCCCTGACCGACATCGGCAGCGCGGCGGTCCGCGCGTACGCCACCCTCGCTGGCCAGTCGGTTGACGCCTTCCTCGAGGCACGGCCGTTCCCACTGCTCACTCCGGCCATTGCCGGCACCGCGATCGTCGAGTTGGTACGCGAAGCCGGCCCTGATGTCGCCCCCGCCTACGTGCTCAACGGCGCCGGACTTCAGAAGCTCCCGTAACCCATAGCAAGCGCCCGAGGCGACCAACCGATTCGGGCAACACCGGAGGAGCGAGCACACGATCATGACCCCAAATCCCGACACAGCAGTCCGCGAGTTCGATCATCGTGAGAACGGCGGCATCGCCGTGCGCTTGCTGTGGAACTCGCACACCAATTGCGTGTCAGTCGCCGTCGAAGACAAACGCGCAGGTGAGTCATTCCAACTCACTATCGACAGCGCCGACGCGCTGGACGCATTCCAACACCCGTACGCATACACCGACCACCCACAACTCAACAGTGAGCGCGGATGCGCACACCAACCTGAGCGGAGAACCAAATGAACCACATCTCATATCAACTAGCGCTGGCGCACAACGATGACCTGCTACGCGACGCCGCGGGTCACCGGCTCGTCAAGCAAGCAACCGATGCGAACGAACGAGCGCCGGGCAAGCTGAGCAGGCGCTGGCGCGGACGGCATGGCCCGGGCCGGCCACGCGTTGCACCGAGGACCGGCTGTGACGCTCGCCACACTCTCGCCTAGTTCTGCGCCGAGGAGATCCCAAGAGATAGGAAGCGACGCGATGGCTATCGCCTGGTCGACAGCTGGCGGCGACGCTCGCCAACGACGATCGTATGCATGACGTTGGCTTCACGCCTCCCGCGTCGAAGAGCGTGCTGCGGTCCACGCGCGAGGTTTTGGACGCGTCCCTCACGTACGGGTTGAGGAGTCCACCGGTCCGCTGGGTGATGCTCGCCGCACCGTTCGGCTCAGGAGTCGGGATCTACACCTTCTATGCGCTGCAGCCATACCTGGTCGGCCTGTACGGGAACCACCGGGCCTACGCCGTCGCCGGGCTCGCAGCAGCGATCGTCGCCGCCGCGCAGATCATCGGCGGCTACCTCGCCGCTCGATTTAGGCGACTGTTCCGCAAACGGACAACAACGCTAATCCTCGGTGCGCTGCTGAACGCCGGGATCCTCGGCGCGCTCGGCCTCACCCACGCCTTCTGGCTTGCCCTCGTGCTGCTCGCTGCGTGGGCGATGGTTTTCGCCGCCGAGATGCCGATCCGGCAGGGCTACCTCAACGCCATGATCCCGTCGCACCAGCGCGCGACCGTGCTCTCGTTCGTATCGTCGATGGGGTCGACGGGCGGAGTCGTCATCCAGCCCGGGCTCGGGATGGCCGCGGATGCGTACGGTTACGGAACCTCGCTGGTCGTCGGCGGTGCGATCCAGCTGCTCAGCGCGCCGTTCCTTTACCTCAGCCGCCGGGAGCGGACGACAGCCGACCTGGCTACCGGCCAAGCCGCGCCGACGGCACCTCCGCTGGACCTGGGGACCGGGCCAGGTGGGGCTGAGGCAACCCAGACACGCGCCAGGCGGGCGTCGTTCCCGTCTTCGATCTCATCGCGGAACCAAGCAGCCACCAGCTCCAGTCCTCAACCGAGTCAAGCGACCGCATGATTAGGGCGATGCCACGGCCGCCGCGCGGGTATGACCGCGCGATCACGTTGACCTCAAACGCCGTCGAGCGCGCCGGGTTCGAGCGGCGTCTGGGCGCGCTGCGCTAAACAGTTTCTCCGGGGGCTGTCCAAATCGCCCTCCGTGCTGCGACGTCTTGTTGAGGCCCCCTATTCGGGCGGCGAAATTCGACAAGGAGACTGCAACTCATGTCCAGTAACGCACCGATTCATCGTTGGCGCGCGTTCGTGTTGCTGGCGGTCGCGTATTTCATGACGACGGTCGATCTGACGGTTGTCAACGTGTCGTTGCCGACGATTGGCCGCGATCTGCACTTCAGCGCCACGAGCTTGCAATGGGTCGTGACCGCTTACGCACTCACATATGGCGGGTTCCTGCTGCTTGGCGGTCGCATCGCCGATCTGTTCGGCCGCCGCCGCGTGCTGATGAGCGCGCTCGGCGTGTTCGCCGCTGCGTCGCTCGGCTGCGCGCTCGCGCCGAGCGATGCGGTCCTGATCGGTTGCAGGGCGATTCAGGGAGTCGGCGCCGCGGTGATGCTCCCGACCGCGATGTCGATCGTGAGCAGCATCTTCGAGGAGGGGCCTGAGCGCAACAAGGCACTCGGGATCTGGGGCGCGCTCGGCGCGACCGGCGGGACCATCGGGCTGCTGACCGGTGGACTGATTACGCGTTATGTCGGCTGGCAGTACATCTTCTATCTCAACGTACCGATCGGCACGCTCGCGCTCGCGCTCGCCCCCAGGCTGCTGCCCAGCGATGTGTCCCGCGCGACGAGCCGACGCTTTGACCTGCCGGGAGCGCTCACCGGCACCGGCGGGCTCGTGGTGCTCGTAGACGCGGTTTCGCAGGCGCCACGCTACGGCTGGGGCGCGGCGCACACGATCGCGATGGTGGCGACCGCAGTCGCGTTGCTCGCCGCGTTCGTGGTCATCGAGAACCGCAGCGCGTCGCCGCTGCTGCCGCTGTCGATCTTCCGGCTGCCGACGCTCACCGGCGCGATCACAGCTGGCCTGCTGATCGGCGGCAGCTTCTTCGCGTTTCTGTTCGTAGGCACGCTCTACATGCAGCAGGTGCTGCACTACAGCGCGCTACAGACCGGGGTGGCGTGGATGTCAGGCTCCGTGCCGTCGATCCTGTTCGCCGGCGTGTCACAACGGCTGGTCACCCGTCGCGGCCCGAAAGTCGCGCTCGTGATCGGGGTGAGCCTGATCGCCACGGGTGTCATCTGGGGAACCCAGATCCCGGTTCACGGGCACTTCCTGGCCAACCTGGCTAGCCCGTTCGCGCTCGCCGGTGCCGGGACGGCGTTCTCGTTCATCCCGATCTCGATCGCCGTGCTCGGGGGTGTCCGCCAGCACCAGGCCGGTCTCGCGTCCGGGCTGATGAACACCTCCATACAGCTCGGCGCAGCGCTCGGGATAGCGATCGCCTCAAGCGTCGCCGCGAGCCACACGCAGGCGCTGCTGCGCACCGGCACCGCCGCCCCCGCAGCGCTCGCCGGTGGCTACCACCAGGCGATGTGGCTGCTGGGAGCGATCGCGCTGCTCGCCCTTCCGGCGATCTTCGCGCTCATCCGCCGCAACCACGCGGTCGAGCTGCCGCACAGCACCCCCGTCGGTGCGGCACAGCCGGCTCTCGCCGCAACCAGCTGACCCACTCCAACACAACCAAAACCCACCAAAACGAAGGAGACGCAACCATGTCCACCACAACAATCTCAGGCAAGTCAGTGCTGGTGACCGGCGCCAACCGCGGTCTCGGGCTGGCGCTCGTTGACGAAGCCGTCCGCAGGGGCGCCAGCCGGGTGTATGCAGCATCACGGCAGCCGTTCGCTCACCCCGATGATCGTGTCACGCCCGTGATCATGGATGTGACCGACTGGGCGCAGATCAAGCGGGCGGTCGAGAGCGTCGAATCGCTCGACATCCTGATCAACAACGCCGGCCTGTCGCTGCCCGATGACCTAAGCAGTCGGGCTGCGTTCGAACAGCACTTCGACGTCAACGTCTACGGCCCGTTGATGGTGACCCAGGCGCTGCTGCCGTCACTGACCCAAAGCCGGGGGCAGATCGTGAACGTCGTCTCGATCGGGGCGTTCGCCGCGGTGCCGATCCTTCCGGCGTATTCGGCCTCGAAGGCGGCGGCGTTCTCGGTGACGCAGTCGCTACGCGCGCTCTTGGCCGGACGGGGCGTGAAGGTTCTTGCCGTGCTGCCCGGTCCGATCGACACCGAAATGATCCGGGACCTCCCGATCCCGAAGACGCCGCCGGAGTCGGTCGCCCAAGTCATCTTCGACGGGCTGGAGAACGGGGACGAGGAGATCTTCCCCGACCCATTCTCACAGATGCTGGCCGAGAGCTGGCACACCGGCGCCGCCAAAGAGCTCGAGCGCCAGAACGCCGCGCTCATCGCGCCGCTGCCGCTCGCTGCCTGAACCCCCGACACAGAGGTCTGATCGGCACGCCGAATCCCGAAGCTGGCCCGCGGCCGTTCCCACCGTCGCGGACCAGCGCCACCGTCGCGCTGGCGAGGTTCAGGTCGCGGTCGCAGCAGACGCCCACCCATCTACCCAAACGAGAAGAGGTCCCATGTCCGAGACACCCACCGATTACAACGCCGAGATCATCGGCGAGTTCCGCAACAACGAAGGACGTGTCGGCGGCATGTGGGAGGAAATCCCGCTGCTCTTGCTCCATCACACCGGCGCGAAGTCCGGCGTGAGGCGAGTCAACCCGGTCGCCTACCTGCCCAACGATCCGGGCTACCTGATCTGGGCCGCAAAAGGCGGAGCGCCGAACAATCCCGACTGGTACCACAACCTCAAAGCGCAGCCCAACACGCGAATCGAGGTCGGCACCGAGACGATCGATGTTGTGGCCGAGCAGGCAACCGGCGAGGAGCGCGAGCGCCTCTTCACAAGAGCAACCGGACACTACCCGCAGCTCGCCGAAGCCGCGAGCAAGACCCACCGCATCATCCCGATGATCGTCCTTACACCCCGCGGGAGCGCGTGACGCCCGGTCGTGCGTTACCAGTTGCAGAGCTCGTCGATGTCCGCGCGCCCTGCGCTGATCTGATCACAGGCCAGAGCACGACCAGCAGCCAGCAACAAGTCCATGCCACCAGCTGAATTGCAGAGAAGGAGACCAAGATGCAAGACGAGTCCGCCAACCCGACAGTCGTCGACGCCACAGCCGGTCGACCACTTATCGTCGACCAGGCCACCTGGCAGGCCGAACTGGACGCCCTCAGGGTCCAAGAGAAGGCGTATGGCCGAGAAGGGGACGCGATCGCCGCCGCCCGCCGCCGGCTGCCGATGGTCGAGGTCGACCCGACCATCACCTTGATCGGTCCGCACGGGCAGATCACACTGCTGCAGGCGTTCGAGGGCCGCCAGCAGCTCATCGCCTACTACTTCATGTGGCACACCGGCAAACCCGCCGCCGAACAATGCGAGGGTTGCACGCGCTACACCTCGCAGATCGGTGAACTGTCCTACCTGCACGACCGCGACATCACCTACGCGACCTTCTGCCAAGGCCCGTACGAGGAGAGCGCCCAATACCGCGACTTCATGGGCTGGACCATGCCGTGGTACTCAGCCCAACAGTCGCTCGACACGCTCCTGACCGGACGCCGAATCGGCATGTTTCACCTGGTCTGCTACCTGCGCGACAGCGACCGGGTATTCGAGACCTACTGGACCAATGGCCGCGGCGCCGAGGTCATGGACTACAGCTACGCACTGATGGACCTAACAGCCTACGGACGGCAAGAGGAATGGGAGGACTCGCCCGCCAACTGGCCGCGACGCGACCGCTACAACTACCGCACCAACGGACGTCCAATCGCCCAATGGCCACGACTCCAAGCCGGACGCACCGACGATCTCGGCACCACCTGCCGCTAACCCGGGCGCTCGCTTGCGTCTTCGGGGCTGTCGTTCTGGCGCGCTGGCATCGCGACGATTTCAATCGCCGGTGACGTCGATGGCATTGCCGGTCGCAGCGCAATGCGGTCACGGCCTCGGCGTGGCTGCTTCACGCGTTCTCCAGCAGCGCGGCCACAGCGACCTGACGCTGCCGTCGAAGGCTTGCCGGCTAGGGGTCGCAGGTCGTGTGCGAGCGGTGAGAGGTCGTGCTCCAGAGGTCATCGGGTTGCTGGTCGTTGCTCTCGTTGCGGCCGGATGCGGCAGTTCGCGCCCGCCGAAGAGGGAGGCGACGGCGCGCTTCATTCCACCGCATCGGGTTCAGATTCAACTGGTGCTCACGGCGCGTGGCGATCCATCGCTTGGCGACAACGCCGACGGGCTCGGTGCTTTGCCGAAGATGGGTTGGCTGGCGTGCTGCCCCGGGGCCGATAGCTGGCCACAGATCAAACGGGGGGTCACGCAGCCCGGACCGATTTCCCAGGAGCTGGTCCCAGGCCGAACACGCTCCGGCTGGTCATTCGAAGCGGTGGCACGCACGAATGGCCGCACCTACCGAGCACGTTCATCAATCTGGCTTGGGCGGGTCAGGCCCGTTACCGCTGCGAGGATTTCTGGAACGGCTGTCGTTGGTGCTCAGGTGCGCCCGATTGCCGGAAGCTGGTCGGGTGGCTGGTCCGGTGCCACGGTCCGCCAACCCCGAGGCGGGTCGCTGTTCGCCAGCCGCCCAGACCAAGACCAACTCAGTATCGAGGCATGCCGCACGAGGTCCGGCAAAACTCCGTCAGACCAGATCACAGTTCTCCCCCGCAGGCTTATGGACCGTCCTCGTTCGACTAGTAGCCATAGCCATTATTGACCGAGTTCGCCGCAATGACGGCCAGCGTAAACCACAGGATTGCGCCTGCCAGGCCCACGATGCCGAGCACAATTCCAGCGATTGCCATTCCGCGTCCGGACTGATACCCGCCAGAGCGGTCGATCTGGTTCTTGCCGATGATGCCGAATATAAGCGCAAGGAGCGAACCTAACCCCCCTAGCCAGAGTATCCCGAGCACCAGTGATGCGATCGCCATTCCGTTCGACTTCGTTGTCGGCGGCGGTGGATAAGGGGGCGGATAGCTGAGCGGGGGTGGATAGCCAGGCGGGGGCGCGTAGCTCGGTGCGGAGGCAGGGGCAGCGGTAAAAGGCGGCGGCATGTCCGCCAAGGCAGCTGCTGTTGCCATCTCTCCCACAAGTCGGTGGCCGCAGGCCGCGCAAAA
>CAAGKR010120562.1_pt1 | contig 10313 bp, 10 predicted proteins | sample 2556971 | NCBI WGS metagenome assembly CAAGKR01 (sample SAMEA5207829, study PRJEB30636) | soil metagenome | biome: forest; feature: boreal; material: soil | place: USA | collected 2011-09 | depth 1 m
CCTTGGGTCGATGACCGCTGGAGCATGTGTCGCGGCCGTCAGCGCATCAAGCTGATGATCCCGTCAGCGCCGAAGCGCGCTCCGCTCGCCACGTGGTTCCGGTGAATACCCAGAGCGCATTGAGCGTGTTCGGACGACCGGCGCTGCCGATCATGAGGACCTTGCCGATGCGAGTGTCGGTGAGCAGCCACGAACCGTGGTAGTCCGTGTCGACGACAGGTGACGTCGCATTGACCTCACGCCAGGTCGAACCACTCAGCGTCCAGGTCGACCCGACACGGACCTCACCACCACCGATATAGAGGATGACGTCATCCGTCCGCGGGTCGGGTGCCATCCCTGCGGTGATCGGATCAAAAGGCGCCACCTCGTTGGCGGTCAGCTGCGACCAGGTGACGCCGTTCCACGCCCAGGTTTCGGCACGGCTGTTGGCGTTCCCGGTGAACACCGCCACCACACGCCGGTCAGCGGGATCGGACACGACGACCGGTGTCGATCCCTCCACAGGAAGCGCGGTGACGGAGTGGTCCAGGCGCCATGACGATGCCGCCCAGGTCCACGTATCGTCCGCGGTGGCCGCCTCGCTGGTCGGCGCGGTCACGAGTACCAGTTCCCCGCGCGCAGGCAGCGCGGCCATTCCGACAAGGCTCTGCGCGGCGATCGGCAAGTCGTCGCGCTTCGTCCAGGTCGTGCCATCCCACGTCCAGGTCTCGATCGGACGATTGTTCGGTTGAGCAGCGCCAACCAGGACGATGCCGCCACTGACGGGGTCCTCGATCATCCACCCCGCGGCAACGTCTGGGCTCGCGACCGGATGGAGCAGATGCCAGCCGCCGGCGTCGAACACCCAGGTTTCGCGCGATGAGTCGGCGGCTCCGGTCCCGAACCCGCCGCCCCCGTACATGACGACGTCGTTGTGCACGGCATCGAACGCCATCGCATCCTGTTCTCGCGGGGACGGTACGGGGGGAGCCAGCGTTACCGCCGGTGTCGGGCCTCGGGGCTCAGGGGTTGGCAGGATGATCGCCGCGGAGACGGACATCGGCGACCTGCTCGGCGTCGCGCCGCGCAACACTGCCTGGAGGCCATAGAACGTCGCCGGCGCGACGACGATGAGGATCAGCAATCCCCAGAGACGGCGTCGGGAACTCCTCATGGACCACATCATCCAGGGATGGCGGGAGTGAATGGGGCGCGGACGGCAGGTTCACGCCCTGCGTCGACAAGCGCGCGGCGGAGCACGAATTCGATCTGGGCATTCGTTTTCCGTCACTCATCCGCGGCCCACCTCCCAGCCGCGCTGGGCGTTCAAGTTGGGTCCTGCGGCGACCCTCCATGTGACAAGCGGCACTTTTCGTCCTCCGCGGCTTCGCCCACGATCGTAAGTACCGGTAGCCCCTTGTCGACTTCATGGGCAGCCGGGAAGGAGGCGCAACGTGAGCAGGACCGCCAGCAGTACGAACCACCGATGGTTCGGATTGACCCCCAGCCAATTCTTCTGGGCAGTTGCCATACGCGTCATGGTCGCCGCCATTGTCGGTGCAGTCGTGTATCTCGCCACGGGGAGCCTGCTCTGGCTGATCGTGGCGCTCCTCGCCACGAGTGTGGTGATCAGCAGCGTCTCGAACGCGAAGCACCGAGCCAAGGAGGCCCATCCATGAGCAGTGGAAGTTCGCGGCACGGGGCGGCAGTCGCCGGGCAGACGCGCAGCGCGGCCTGAGCGTGGCCAGTCGACGGCTCCGGTTGCCGAGCCTGCAAACCCTTCAGTTACTCGTTGCCGTGGCAGGATTGACCGGTGGCGGGGCGCTGCGCATCGCCGGGGCGATCGCGCCGGCGAACGTTCTCTGGGCTTGTACGGCTGCGGTGGCGCTCGTGCCGACGACGATCTCCGTCGCGCGCGATCTGCTGCGTCGTCGCGCCGGCGTTGACATTGTCGCTGTGCTGGCTCTCGGCGGCACCCTGGGTGTCGGAGAATATCTCGCCGGTGCCGTCATCGCCTTCATGCTCGCCACAGGCCGCGAGCTCGAGGCGAGGGCATCAGCAAGGGCTCGACGAGAGCTGTCCGCACTGCTCTCGCGAGCGCCGACCGTCGTGCACCGCGTCGAAGGTGACGAGCTCATCGCTCAGGCGATCGACACCGTTCGACCTGGCGATGTGCTCATCGTTGCTCCCGGTGAGGTGGTTCCGGTCGACGGCCTGCTGGCAAGTGATACGGCGGTATTCGATGAATCCGCGCTCACCGGCGAAACCGCGCTCGTGGAACGGGTGATGGGCGATTCCGTGCGGAGCGGTGGCGTCAATGGCGGTGGCGCCTTTCGTCTCCGCAGTACCGCCACCGCCGATGAGAGCACGTACGCCGGCATCGTGCGGCTGGTTCGCCAGGCTCAGGAGTCGCGCGCACCCCTTGTACGCGTTGCCGACCGGTTTGCCCTGTGGTTCGTACCCCTGACCATCGCGATGGCTGGACTGTCGGGAATCCTCGCCCGCGACCCCATCAGGGCTGTTGCTGTCCTGGTGGTGGCCACGCCTTGCCCCCTCATCCTCGCCGCGCCGATTGCGCTCGTTGGGGGCATGTCGCGAGCTGCGCGGCGGGGCATCGTCGTCAAGGGCGGCGCGGCGCTCGAAACGCTCGGGCGTGCGGATGTCCTCCTCTTCGACAAGACGGGCACGCTGACCGAAGGTCGAGCGCGAGTTGCCGACATCGAAACCGACGGGAGCCTCAGCGCGGACGAGGTGCTGCGACTCGGCGCTTCGCTGGATCAGGTTTCGACACACGCTCTTGCTCGGCCGATCGTCCAGGCAGCTCGCGCCCGCGGCCTCCGCCTCACCCTTCCCGACGAGGTTCACGAGGACCCGGGCAGCGGCGTGCGCGGAGGCGTGGCCGGACGCCGCGTGATGGTCGGCCGCGCCTCCTATGTGGCCGACGGTGGCGCCGTGCCGCCCTGGGCTGCGCGCGTGCGCAGACGCACTGCCATCGAGGGCCTCGCCAACGTGTTCGTTGGCGTCGACGGGGTTCTGGTCGGTGCCATGGTGCTCGAGGACCCGCTCCGCCCCGACAGCGGGCGTGCGGTCGCACGGCTTCGGAAGGCCGGGATGCGCCGCGTGGTGATGGTCACGGGGGACCATCCGGACGTGGCGCAAGCAGTCGCCTCGGCGATCGGCGTCGACGCCGTCTATGCCGAGCGCACACCGGCGGAGAAGGTCGAGGTCGTCCGCGAGGAGCGTGAGCGAGGCATCGTTGTCATGGTTGGCGACGGCATCAATGACGCACCGGCGTTGGCCTTTGCTGATGTCGGCGTCGCCATGGGAGTTCGCGGGGCAACAGCGTCATCCGAGGCGGCGGATGTGGTGCTCATGGTCGATCGCATCGATCGACTCGCCGAAGCTGTCCAGATTGCCCGCCGCTCCCACCACATCGCAGTGCAGAGCATCGCCGCCGGCATGGGGCTCTCGCTCGTCGCGATGGCCATCGCGGCATTCGGCGGGCTCGTGCCCGTGGTCGGCGCCGTCGTCCAGGAGGCGATCGATGTTGCGGTGATTCTCAATGCCCTGCGCGCCCACGGTGGCCGTGAGGAGCCCCGACCGTCGGAAGTCGCGCTGAGTGCCGGACGTCAGGTGCTCCTCGAGCACGCGGCGATGGAACGGGAGACCGCGCAGCTCCGACACCTCGCCGATGAGCTCGGGCGTCTGCCGAGCGCTGCTGCCCGCATGCGCCTCGAAGCGGTGAAGCGCTTCCTCCACGACGAACTCCTGCCGCACGAACAGGAGGAAGAGCAGCACCTGTACCCGGTGGTCGCCCGGTACATCGGGGGCCCGGAGAGCGTGGCGGTCGCACGCCGCGAGCACGCCGAGGTCGCACATCTGTCTCGCGTGCTCAGCGGCATGATCGACACCCTGGATACGGATGGTCCCGACGACGAGGAGCTGATCGGGCTGCGCCGCGTTCTGTACAGCCTGTCGGCGGTCCTGAGCCTGCACCGGTCTGGGGAGGAGGAGCGCCTCATCGCCGTGCTGGGAGAGCATGACGAAGCGCCGATTCGAAGAGCCGGATGACACGCCGGCTCTTGACGCCGGTCGCCGCCGGCGGCGCCGCCGTGGTGGCGCAGGAGCAGGGCCTCAGCTCGGACGAGGTTGAGCAGCGACGGGTTCGGGGGGAGGTCAACACCATTCCAACTGGGACGAGTCGTTCGGTGGTTTCGATCCTCGCGAGCAACCTCTTCACCAGGTTCAACGTGTTGCTCGGGGTTCTGCTGGTGGCGATTCTTGTCATCGGGCCCATTCAGGACGCCCTCTTCGGGCTGGTGTTGCTCGTGAACACACCGATCGGCATCGCTCAGGAGCTCCGCGCCAAATGGACACTCGACCGGCTCGCGGTCCTCACGGCCCTGACGGCTCGCGCCATTCGTGATGGTGCTGAGCAGGAGATCCCCGCGACGGCTCTTGTCGTGGGGGATGTCATCGACCTTCACACCGGCGATCAGGTACCGGTCGACGGCCGTGTCATCCGCGGCACGGGACTCGAGATCGACGAATCGCTCGTCACGGGCGAATCCGCTCCGGCTGGGAAGCGCGATGGTGATGCGGTGCTCTCCGGCAGTTTCGTGGTCGGCGGCAGCGGCTTGATTCGGAGTACCAAGGTGGGGCTGGCGGCGTACGGGAATACTCTCGCCGCTGAGGCACGCCGTTTCGCGCCCGTGCGATCCGAGGTGCGTCGCGGCATCGACCGGCTGCTCCTCATCATCGCGATACTGATCGTCCCGTTCGGCGCGGCACTGATCGTGAGCCAGATCGAGGCCAATGACAGTCCTGTCGAGGCGGTCCGTTCTTCCGTCGCCGGGCTCGTGACCATGATCCCCGAGGGGCTCGTGCTGCTCACCAGCGTCGTCTTCGCCATCGCGGCCGTCCGGTTCGCGCAACGCGGTCTGATCGCTCAGGAGTTGGGGAGCGTTGAGATGCTCGCCCGAGCTGATGTCGTGTGTCTCGACAAGACGGGAACACTCACCGATGGCCAGCTCAGCGTTGAAACCGTGGTGCCTCTCAGAGGCGACGAGCACAGCAGCGTCGTCGCCGCGCTCGGTGCGCTCGCGGCGGTGGATCCTCATCCCAACTCGACCATGGCTGCGCTGGGGCTGGCATTTCCGAGTCCAGAGAATTGGACGCCGACCGACGTCGTGCCGTTCTCTTCGGGTCGAAAATGGAGCGGCGCAACCTTCCAAGGTCGAGGCTCGTGGATCCTCGGAGCGCCGGAGGTGCTCGCGCTGTCGCCCGACGCATCGGGTGTGCGTGCGAGAGCTGAGCAACTTGCGGCGGCAGGGAACCGCGTCATGCTGATCGGGCGGCTCAGTTCGCTGCCCGCGATCGACGGGTCCATGGATGTCGTGGAACCGTTCGCGGTCGTCGTCCTCCGAGAACGGCTCCGTCCGGATGCGTCCCGGATCCTCGACTACTATCGGGATCAGGGCATCGCGGTCAAGATTCTCTCCGGCGATCACCCCGCCACCGTCGCCGCATTGGCGGCGTCGGCTGGGATGCAGGGAGCCGACCACCCGCTTGCCGGAACCGACCTTCCACGTGATGCTGCGGAGTTGGGACGCGTCGCGGAGGTGACGACTGTTTTCGGCCGTCTGAGTCCGCAGCAGAAGCGCGATCTTGTGCGAGCGCTCCAGACGCGCGGGCACGTTGTCGCCATGGCCGGCGACGGAGTGAATGACGTTCTCGCCCTCAAGGCGGCGGACGTCAGCGTCGCGATGGGGACCGGGAGCGCTGCCGCGCGGGCCGTCGCACGTCTCACTCTGGTTCACGATTCATTCGCCAGCGTTCCGTTCGCCATAGGCGAAGGCCGCCGCGTGATCGCGAATCTGGAGCGCGTTGCCGCGTTCTTTCTCACCAAGTCGGTGTATGCCATGGTGCTGGCGGCCGCCGTGGCACTGCGCGCGATGCCCTTCCCTCTGCTCCCCCGACAGCTCTCGCTCATCGGTCTGCTGGCAATTGGTATCCCGGCGTTCGCGCTGTCGTTCGCCCCGAGCGCGGAGCGAGCTCGACCAGGTTTCGTGTCGCGAACGTTGACGTTCGCAATTCCGGCCGGTGTCGTCGCCGGCGTTGCATCCTACGCCGCATTTGAGATCGCGATGACCGCGGGGAGCAGCATCGATAGTTCGAGAACCGTCGCCACAGTTGTGTTGCTCGGCATCGGCCTCTGGATTGTCGGACGCGTGGCCCAACCGATCGGCTGGTGGCGCCTCGGACTCGTGGCTGGGATGGCTGCAGGAGCGGTGCTTGCCTTTACGCTCGAGATCGGTCGCCTCGTCTATGGACTGGCGCCGCTCGACCCTCGTGAGTGGCTCGAAGCCGCCGCGATCACGGCGCTGGCCGTCGTTCTCTTAGCCCTTGCCCTGCGCGTCAGCGCCCGCCTCAGAGTCAGGCCGCATCGGAGTGCGAACCGCTCGAAGGCCGGGACTGTGAGGGGCACCCTTCCCGAGCAGGGAGTTGAAATTCGGCCTTGAGGCCAGGTGAACTGCTGAGGGCGGTGCGTGCCATCGACGCTGAAGTGCTCCCCCGAGATGTAGCGGCGCAGGCGCACCTGCTTCACCACCGCGGCGAAGAACCGGTCGGCGATCTCCTGGCTCAGGAGCCGCTCGCGATTCTTGGAGAACGTGCTGTGGTCGAAACCCTCGGCGTCCATGTTGAGGTCGAGGAAGTACTCGAAGAGCAGGTCGTAGCGCAGCCGTTCACAGAACTGCCGCTCGCTGCGAATCGAGTACAGGGCCATCAACACCGTCGCCTTGAGCAGCTGCTCGGGCGGCACGCTCTGTCGACCGGCGGTCGCGTACATAGCGTCGAACTCGGGTTCCAGCTCCTCCAGGATCCCCGAGTCCTCCTGTGGGGGGCCGCTCAGGGGCCGAGAATCAACACACTGTTAGGGTGGGATAGGCAATGAACAGAGATCGTCTGGCGAAAGTCGTCCAACTGCGCGAAGAAGGACGTGCGAAGCAGGATCAGACCATCCTCGAAGAAGCGCGAACCCTCCTCCTGGAGTTGGTCGCCGCCTATCCAGATGACGCCGAGATCACCTATCAGAGCGGGGTGGTCCACGACAATCTGGGCCTCGGACCGCAGGCCGTTCCCTTCTACACACGCGCCATCGCCCAAGGACTCGCTGGACCCGACCTGGAAAGATGTCTCCTCGGCCTGGGAAGCACCTATCGCGCCCTGGGCAAGTATCAACAAGCGGAGACGACATTGCGTCGTGGGGTGACAGAGTTCCCTGACAACCGTGCTCTCCAAGTTTTTCTCGCGATCGCCCTGTACAACACCCAGCAGTACAAGGAGGCGATGGAACTGGCCCTGACCAACCTCCTGGAGACGACCTCTGACGAGAAACTCCAGTACTTCAAGCGCGGGCTCTCGTACTACGCACTCCACCTCGACGAAACCTGACCAACTACCGCGACCAGCCAAGGGCTCGAAAATCAACACCCTGCTAGCTCGCCGGGAGCTCACCGACGGTCGCAGAGACAGCTCGGTGGGCTCCGGCGGACGTGATCACAGTGAGCGAGATCACTTGACCAGGTTGGCTCTCAGCGAGTGCCAGCGAAAGGTCTGTGGTTGTTCGAATCCGAACGCTCCCGATCTGGACGATGACCTCTCCGGTTGTCAGACCAGCAGTCGCAGCTGAGCCGCCGGCCATCACGGCGGTGATCAACGCACCGACCGGAGTGTTGGTGCTGTCGACGACCGTGCTCGCACGGAGTCCGAGATCCGCGCGATGCGAATTCACGACACGGCCATTGGTGATGATCTGGCTCGTGATGTCTTTGACCGTGTTGGCCGGAATGGCGAAGCCGATGCCGTTTGCCGCAGCGCCCAGGGTCGGGTCGCTCGCAGTGAGCGTTGGGATGCCGACGACCTGCCCCGCGAGGTTGACGAGCGCACCTCCGCTGTTGCCCGGGTTGATTGCCGCACTGGTTTGGATGGTGTCGGGGAGTGTGATGCCCCCAGGTTCGGAGACGGTCCGATCGACCGCGCTGACGATTCCCTCGGTCACGCTGCTCTGCAGTCCGAGCGGGTTACCGATCGCGAGAACGATCATCCCGACCTTCAGAGTGGCGGAGTCCGCAAACTCGACAGGGTCGAGGTGACCGGCGACATGAATGACCGCGAGGTCGCCCGCGGCGAACGTGCCGACGAGGGAAGCGGACTGCGTCTTGCCCTCCGCGGTGGTGACCGCGATGGTCGACGCCCCGGAGATGACGTGGTTGTTGGTCACGACATCGCCGTTGTCATTGACGACGACTCCAGAGCCCAGACCGAGGTTGGTTTGGATCTGCACGATCGAAGGGCGCACCCGTTCCACCACCGCGACAAATGCGTTCTGCAGGTCAGTGGCGGCCGAGCTGGGAGCAGTCCCGGAGGATGACTTCGGTGTCGGCGAACCCGGCAGAGAAGTTGCCGGCTGGCCGGTGCACCCGGCAAACACGAGCGCGATGAGCATTGCGCCCAAGCCCGAGCCGAATTTCAACGCCCCAGGCCGGCGCATGAGGCGCCCCGCCTCTGCGGCCTTGCCAACCCTTGTCATTCCAACTTCTCACGATCCGCTGTGGTCGAGCTGGCAGCCCAGCCGTCCTCACATCACCTTCGCCGCTGGTAACGATGGCCACAAGAGGAAGAGGTCCCACGCCGCGATGGACCTAGGGCACATGACCTCCTGGCTGGCCCGGTGGATGTACGTCCACGCAGCGACGAGCACCCAATCTCGACGCTGACGCCGGTCCAGCATCGCCTCCATACCCAGGACGAGCAGGTCGGCGGTGTCTCCCACCGGTGGGGGCGGCTCCATAGAATCGATGTCGCATCCACCAACTCTCGAGCAGGAGCGCGAACCATGGCACCGACGAAACCCGCAGCCAAGGCCAAGCCAACATCGGCGAAGCGCGCCAGCACAAACACCAAAGCCTCCCAAGGCTTCAGTGCCGAAGAAAAGGCGGCGATGCGCGAGCGCGTCCGTGAGATGAAGGCGGAGGCGGCCAAGTCGGATGGGGAAGCTGAGGCGCTCGCCGCGATTGCAAAGATGCAGGAACCGGATCGCGCCATCGCCAAGAGACTCCACGCTCTGATCAAAGCCGCAGCACCGGTTCTCGCTCCAAAGACCTGGTACGGAATGCCCGCGTACGCCAAGGGCGGTGATGTCATCTGCTTCTTCCAAAATGCAGGGAAGTTCAAAGCCAGATACCAGATGCTCGGCTTCAGCGACAAGGCGAAACTCGACGACGGCGCCATGTGGCCGAATTCCTACGCACTCATGCAGTTGACTGCCACCGAAGAGGCAAAGATCACCGCGCTTCTGAAGAAGGCGGTGCGCTGAAAATTCCTCAGGGCAGGAAGGCCGCCCAACGACGTTGACAAGCCGCCACGACGCCACCGCGGCTCTGGAGCGCATCGCGTACATCCTCGAACGGGAGCTCGAACCCACGTACCGCGTGCGTGCCTTTCGCACTGCGGCCGCCGTCGTTCGTGCGCTTCCCGATGCGGAGCTCGAGGAGCGGAGCAGGCGCGGCACACTGCACGGTCTCGCGGGGATCGGGCCGGTTACGGCACGGGTCATCGAGGAGGCCCTTGCGGGAGCGACACCCGCGTACCTGCAACGCCTCGAAACGGAGGCCCCGCCCATTGCGGACGACGCGCTGGCGCTGCGCCGGGCACTGCGCGGTGACTGCCACGTGCACTCGGACTGGTCGGACGGCGGCAGCCCCATCGAGGACATGGCTCGGACCGCGATCGCCCTTGGTCACGAGTACATCGCCCTGACCGATCACTCGCCCCGGCTCACGGTGGCGCGCGGGCTGAGCGCCGAGCGGCTCCGCGAGCAACTCGACGTCGTCCGCGGCATCAACGAACGGCTCGCGCCGTTTCGCATCCTTACCGGCATCGAGGTCGACATCCTCGAAGACGGCTCGCTCGACCAGGAGCCGGACCTGCTCGCGCAGCTCGACGTCGTGGTGGGAAGCGTGCATTCGAAGCTACGCATGCTGCAGGCAGAGATGACTCCGCGGATGGTCACCGCCATCCGCAACCCGCACATGGACGTCCTCGGTCACTGCACCGGGCGGATCGTCGTCGGCCGGGGGAGACCCGAGTCGGAGTTCGACGCGGATGCCGTCTTCGCGGCGTGCCGCGAGCATGACGTCGCGGTCGAGATCAACTCACGTCCGGAACGGCTCGATCCCCCAACCCGCCTGCTGAAGCTCGCGATCGAGGCCGGATGCCGGCTCGCCGTCGACACCGACGCGCACGCGCCGGGCCAGCTCGAGTGGCAG
>CAAGKR010517945.1_pt1 | contig 10311 bp, 9 predicted proteins | sample 2556971 | NCBI WGS metagenome assembly CAAGKR01 (sample SAMEA5207829, study PRJEB30636) | soil metagenome | biome: forest; feature: boreal; material: soil | place: USA | collected 2011-09 | depth 1 m
CGTAGCCGTCGTCAAAGATCTTGTAGCGCGCCGGGCGCAGGCCGTTGCGGTCGAGCGCGGCCCCGACGATCTTGCCATCCGTGAACACTATGGCCGCGGGCCCGTCCCACGCCTCGAGCATGCACGCGTGGTAGCGGAAGAAGGCGCGCGCCTCCGGGGAGAGGCTCTTGTCCTTTTCCCAGGCCATCGGCATCATCATGAGGCAGGCGTGGAGGGGGTCGCGCCCCCCGAGCGTCAGGAGCTGCAGCGCGTTGTCGAACGACGCGGAGTCGCTCATGTTGGGCTGCACCAGCGGCCTCAGGTCCGTGAAGCGGTCGCCCCAGACGCCGTGGGCCGTGCTGCGCTCGCGCGCCCTCATCAGGTTCCGGTTGCCCCGGATCGTGTTGATTTCACCGTTGTGCGCCAGCATCCGGAACGGATGGGCGAGGTGCCAGGTCGGGAATGTGTTGGTCGAGTACCGCTGGTGGAAGATCGCAAAGGAGCTCGTGAACTTCGGCGACTTGAGGTCATGGAAGAACTTCCGCACCTGGGGCGCGTTGAGGAGGCCCTTGTACACAACCGTCCTCGACGAGAACGAGCAGATGTAAAAGCCGTCCACGCCAGCCTCGAACGACTTCCTCTCGGCGGCCTTCTGGACGAGGAAGAGCCTGCGCTCGAACTCGTCGTCCGCCGCGTCGTCCTTGCGCGCCACGAGCGCCTGGACGATCACGGGCTTCGTCTCAAGGGCCTTCCGGCCCAGGCACGTGTCATCAGTCGGCACCTCGCGCCAGCACAGGAACGCAAGGCCCTCCGCCTTCGCCGCCTGCTCGACGATCTTCTTGCAATGGGACGCCGCATAGTCGTCGCGGGGCAGGAAGATCATGCCGACCCCGAGGTCGCCGTCGCGAAACAGGGGCTTCTTCTTTTTCTCGAGGAATTCGCGAAGGAGCTCGTGGGGAATCTGCGTGAGCAGCCCGGCCCCGTCTCCTGTCACCGCGTCGGCGTCGATGGCGCCGCGGTGGGCGAGCGACTTGAGCGCGGCGATCGCGCGCTCGACGACATCGTGCGAGCGCTCACCGGACGCCTTCGCGATGAACCCGACGCCGCAGGCGTCGTGCTCAAACTCCGGATTATAGAGCGGTGATGGGATGACTCGTGGCATGGGATGTGCAGGGTGTCGCGTGCGAAAAAAAAGGGCCGTTCTCGTTTTTCCGAGAGCGGCCCGCATCGATTAGGAGGTTCGGAATGCTCGCGGTATCAGAAAAAGCGGATCGTTTTGGTTGCCATCTTGGCGTGCTCCTCGTCCGAACAGCCTGCGTTCGTCGGGTCGCTCACCGCTGCACCGGTCGGTTTGACCATGTCGTTGCTCAGGAGGTAGTTTTCAAGCTCCTCGCCGGAAACGTCGGCCAGCATCACCCCGTCGACGTCGACGCACGGCGAGAGCGGCTGCCCAGACTTGCGCACCATCTCCGCATAGCTCGTGCGGTCCCCGAGGATGTCGATGTCCTCGAATTCGAGGGCATATTTGCGGAGGATGGCGCGGACGCCATTTGACCACCCGCAGCTGGGCTTGAGATAGGCTTTGATTGTCATTTGCGGAAAATAGGCCCGGACCGAGCCGGCGGCAAGGTATAGAGCGCGATTTGGCGCGATCAAGCTTCGTCTTTGGGGTTTTCAGGCGGATTTTACGCGTGTTTCGCGCCGATCGGGGCCTTGCGGTCGGCGGCGGCGGCGGATGCAATCCGCCATCATGTCAAAAGTCGTGCTCCTCCTCATCGGCTCAAACGTTTTCATGACGATCGCCTGGTACGGTCACCTGAAGCTTCGGTGGCTCGAGGGCCGGCCGCTCTTCCTGGCCATACTCATTTCCTGGGGCGTCGCATTCTTCGAATACTGCCTCCAGGTGCCCGCCAACCGCCTTGGCTACTTTACCGGCCACCTCAGCGGATACCAGCTCAAGGTCATCCAGGAGGTCATCACGCTTGTCGTCTTCATCGTGTTCGCCTGGGTCGTCCTCAAGGAGCGGCTTACCTGGAACTACGCCGTGAGCTTTGTCTGCATGATGCTGGCCGTCTATTTCGCGATGGCGTTCCGGCCCTCCGCCTAGCGCCCGACGACGAGAACCTCGAAGGACCCGGGCTGACCCTGGCGCCGCGGCCTGGGATTCTCCGAGGTCGGCTCCGGCGCCGGCATGAATTTCCCGGTCGCGACGAAGACGCGTCCCGTCTTGGCGTCCAGGGCGATCGTCCGGGCGCCGAAGGCCGTGAGAACCGTCTGCGCGGCGCTGTAGGCGTCCGGCGAATCCTCGTGGACGACGCTCAGCGTGCCGACCATGTTGGAGGTGAAAATGAGGCCGCTTGCCGTGTCGAATGCATCCCCGTCGGGATCGCTGCCGATCTCGGGGGTGGCGACGACCGCCCCCGTGTCGCTGTCCACGACGGCCAGCCTGTTGTTGCCTCCCGCGGAAAAGAGCCGGTGATGCACGGCGTCGATCGCGAGGCCCGTCCCCCCCTCCGCGGGCGCGATGGGCCATGAGGCGACGGGCTTCAGCGAGTGCGTGTCGATCACCTGGATCATGCTCTTGTCCTCGGTGTTGACGAAGAGCCGCCCCCTTCCGTCGAACGCGAGCCCCTCGAGCTTGCCCTCGATCGGGATTGTCGCCGCGATCTCTCCCTTCGCCGGATCGATCACGGTGATCCCACCCGAGGCGCCGTTCGCTACATAGACCATCTGGGTCTGCGGGTCGTATTCGATCGCGTCGGGCTTAACTCCCAGGCCCGGGATCGTCTTGATGATCTTCAGCGTGTCGACGTCGAACATGACGACGGTCCGGTCCGAGCCGGCCGTGATGAACCCGCGCTTGAGCCCGGGAACGACCGCAATGCCATGTATGCCGTTCATCGGGGCGATCGCGCCCAGTATTGCACCGCTGTCCGCGTCGAGCACGTCGACGCGATTGCCGTGCGAGACATAGAGGCGCCGCATCGCGGGGTCCACCCGCAGGTAGTCATACCGCACGTCTCCGCCGATCGGAAAGTGCGCGATGACCTTGTAGTCGGCCGCGCAGGCGGTGGCGGCCGCGGCGATGAAAAGGAGGGAATGGATCCGGAAATAGGGGTGCACGCGCATGGTGGAGGGGTTGGGGGACGTTTGGGTTGTCTGTGTTTCGAAGGCGGGTTGCGGCCATGGCCGGGAAGGCGCGCACGGTACCGCATCTTTGCCCCGAATCCCAGAAGGGAATCGAGAAAATGATCCGAAGGCGCGCCGAACGGCCGGATTCAACGGGAACTCGACGATGGCATGGGGTTCGTGGTAGTCATCCGGGGCGATGCCAAGAAAACCCCGCCCCCAATACTTCAACGTCCCGCGCATCCGATTCGAGGGTCCACGGTCCACGAATCCGCTGGCGTTCAGGCACTATGACCCCTCGGAGGTGGTCGACGGCCGCTCGCTCAAGGAGCACATGCGGTTCTCAATCGCCTACTGGCACTCGTTCCGGGGCGTCGGGAGCGACCCGTTCGGCCCCGGGACGATCCGGCGCCCCTGGGAGGCGGGCAGGGACGCCATCTCCGTCGCGAAGCGCCGGATGGACGCGGCGTTCGAGTTTTTCACGAAGATCGAGGCGCCGTTCTGGTGCTTTCATGACCGGGACATCGCCCCCGAGGGCGCGACGCTCGCCGAGTCGAACCGCAACCTCGACACGCTTGTCGCCCACGCGAAGGCGCTCCAGAAGGAGACAGGCGTGCGCCTGCTCTGGGGAACGGCGAACCTGTTCTCCAACCCGCGCTACATGTGCGGCGCCGCCACGAATCCCGACGCGCATGTGTTCGCCTATGCGGCGGCGCAGGTGAAGAAGGCGCTCGAGGTCACCCACGAGCTGGGAGGCGCCGGCTACACGTTCTGGGGCGGGCGAGAGGGCTACGAGACCCTGCTCAACACCAACCTGAAACGGGAGCAGGAGCACCTTGCGAGGTTCCTGCACATGGCGGTCGCCCACGCGAGGAGGATTGGGTTCAAGGGGCAGTTCTACATCGAGCCCAAGCCCAAGGAACCGACGAAGCACCAGTACGACTTCGACGTGGCCAGCGGGATCGCCTTCCTGCGCACCTTCGGCCTCGAGAAGCACCTCAAGTTCAACATCGAGACGAACCATGCGACCCTCGCCGGCCACTCGTTCCAGCACGAGCTCGAGGTCGCCGCGGCCCAGGGGATGCTCGGCTCGGTCGACGCGAACTCCGGGGACCCGCTCCTCGGCTGGGACACGGACCAGTTCAACACGGACGTCAAGGAGATCACCCTCGCCATGGTCACAATCCTCCGTTCGGGCGGCCTGGGGAAGGGCGGGTTCAATTTCGACGCGAAGCTGCGCCGCCCGTCGATCGACCCCGAGGACCTTTTCTACGCCCACATCGGCGGGATGGACACCTACGCGCTCGCCTTCAAGGTCGCGCGCCGGATCATCGCCGACGGCGAGTTCGACGGCTTCGTGGCCGACCGTTACTCGAGCTACGATTCGGGCTACGGCCGGGACATAGAGAAGGGCCGGGTCGGGTTCGCGGAGCTGGAGAGGATCGTCCTCACGAAGCTTGGGGAGCCCGCGCCAAGGAGCGGCCGCCAGGAATACCTCGAGAACCTGCTCAACAGGTACCTGACGGCCCCATGAGCCTCTACATCGGGGTCGATAGCGGGACGCAGAGCGTAAAGGCCGTCGCGCTGGATCTCGACACGGGCCGCGTTGAGGCGGAGGCGCGCTTTCCCCACCGGCTGATCGCGGGCCTGCCCCCCGGGCACATGGAGCAGCACCCGCAGGAATGGGTGGCCGCAATGGACGCGGCCATCGGCGAGGTCGCCGGGCGCATCGACCGCTCGCGCGTGCGCGGGATCGGAGTGTCCGGGCAGCAGCACGGCTTCGTCGCCCTGGACGGAAGGGGAGGGGTCATCCGTCCGGCGAAGCTCTGGTGCGACACGAGCACGGCGGCGGAATGCGCTATCCTGACGCGTAGGCTGGGCGGCCCCGCCGCCGTCATCCGAAAGACGGGCCTGCCTTTCCTCCCGGGCTACACGGCTCCCAAGGTGCTGTGGCTCAAGAGGCGCGAGCCCGGCAATTTCAGGCGGCTCAGGCACATCCTGCTGCCGCACGACTACCTCAACCTGCACCTGACGGGGAGCTATTTCATGGAGTTCGGCGATGCCTCCGGCAGCGGCTTCCTGGACGTGAGGAAGCGATCCTGGTCCGCGGCGGCGATGGGCGCCGTGGATGGCCGCGTTGCCGATCTCCTCCCCGCGGTTTCCGCCTCGCACCAGCCCTGCGGCATCCTCAGGAGCAAGCTCGCCGAGCGCTACGGGTTCCCTGCCGGAACTATAGTGAGCGCGGGCGGCGGTGACAACATGATGGGAGCCATCGGGACCGGCAACGTGGTCCCCGGCGCCGTTACCGCGAGCTTCGGCACGAGCGGGACGATCTATGCCTTCTCGCGCAAGCCGGTCATCGACCCGGCGGGCGAGATAGCGGCGTTCTGCTCTTCTACCGGGGGATGGCTGCCGCTGCTCTGCACGATGAATGTCACGGGCGTCACCGAGCAGGTCAGGGCGCTGTTTGGATGGGGGCTCGAGGACCTCGAGCGGGCGGCAGCGGCGGTCCCGGCCGGATCGGAGGGCCTCACGCTGCTTCCCTACCTTGACGGGGAGCGGACGCCCAACCTGCCGAAGGGCGCGGGCGTCTATTTCGGGCTCGACCGAAGGACGCTTGCCCGGGGCCACCTCGCCCGCGCCGCGATCGAGGGCGCGACGCTCGGGATGAACTACGGCCTCAGGCGGCTTTGCTCGCTCGGCATCAGGCCGAGGGAGATCCGGCTGACCGGGGGCGGCGCCCGCTCGCCGCTTTGGCGGCAGATTGCCGCAGATGTCTTCGGCGTCCCCGTCGTCGCGATGGCGCAGGACGAGAGCGCCGCGCTGGGGGGCGCCCTGCAGGCGGCCTGGTGCGACTCGCCGGGCCGCGGCTCGGGCGCCGCGCTCGCGCAGCTGTGCGGACGCTGCGTCTCCATCGATGAGTCGACGCGCTGCGTTCCCGACAAGGGGAGCCATGCGCTCTACCAGAGGCGCCAGCTGTTCCACGACCGGCTGGGCGCCGACCTCAGGGGCGCCTTCGACGCGCGCTGACGGATGGGCGGCCCCGACCATGTGCGTTCGCTACACCCTCCACAAGACCGATGCCGCGATCGGCGCCATCTCGAGGGCGCTCGGCGTCCCCCTTGAGGCCCCCGACTGGGCGGGTCCCCGCTACAATGTGACGCTCACGGACACGATGCCCGTCGTCGCGTCCGCAGACGGCCGTCCGTCCTTGCGGCCCATGAGGTGGGGACTGGTGCCATTCAGCGAGCGGGGGAAGGTCCGGCCGCGGCTTCTTGCGAATGCGCGATCGGAAACCGCGGCAACGCTTCCCGCCTTCCGCAAGGGCATCGCTGAAAGGCGCTGCCTTGTGCCGGCGAACGGGTTCTACGAGTGGAGGAGCAGCGGCGGGGTCAAGTGGCCGCACCTCTTCACCCTCCGCGACGGGGAGCCCTTTGCTTTCGCGGGCATCTGGGATCCGGCGGCGGAGGAGCTGCCGGAGACATACTGCATCCTCACGACATCCCCCAACGAACTCGTCGCCCAGGTCCACGACCGGATGCCCGTGATCCTGGCCGCCGATTCCATGCTCCGCTGGCTCGGCGAGCGGCCCCTTGCGGCGGAGGAACTCAAGCTGCTCGTCCGTCCTTTCGCGGCCGAATCCATGGCGTCCCGACCGGTGAGCCGATTCGTCAGCAACAGCCGCAACGAGGGGCCGGGATGCCTCGCCCCTCCGGACGAGGCTTCGGCTGAGCCCGAGTTCAAATTTGAATAGCGCGGGGCGCCTGCGGCCCCGGGTCCCGAGCCGTCCGCCTCACCGCCGGGGGGAACCCCTCCTCAGCAATTCATTGCGGGCCGAGTCGAGCGTCGCCCGCTCCTTCGCCGTCAGGCTGGACACGCCCGACCTGGCGATCTTGTCGAGGAGCGCGTCGACCTCGGCCATGGGCTCGCCCTTCACGACCCTTGCACCCTCCAGCCGGCGGTCCTTCAGGTCGGGAAGCAGGCGAAGCCTCGGTCCGCGGTTGAACAGCCTGAAACGCGGCAGGGTAAATGCGCCCCGCTCATAGCGCACGAATGCGAACGCGAAGCCGGACGTGGCCCAGAGCGAAACGCCCCTGATCCAATCGCGGTCGGCCAGCGCGGTCAGCGAGTAGATGGCGACGAGGACCACCGCGATCCATTTCGCAGGGAAGCCCCAGAACAGCGAGACATCGGGGTAGAGCGTGGCGAACGCGACGAAGACCGCGAGCGCGCCGGTCTGCCCCGTGAGCTGCGACGGGAACCACAGGCCGACCAGGGTGAAGAGAAGCGGCGGCAGGAGATAGATGCATCCGTACAGGAGCATGAATTTACGCTGCCCGAAGAACTTCTCAACCTCGCGGCCGAACGCGGCGATTATGGCCATGTCGATGACGAACCAAAGGCTGGGCGGGTTCACCGCCCCGTAGGTGACGATGCGCCACACCTCTCCCCTGAGGACGCCCGAGCTGGAAAACCGCATCCAGCCCCAGAAATTCGAGACGTTGAACGCCATCAGGATCGCGGTGGCCACCATCGATACGATGAGGACGAGCACGATGAAATGCGTGGCGTAGACGGGGTGGCCGCGCCACCACGCCACCGGCTTGTGGTCCTCTGAGGTGCCGTATTCGTACATGGTCGGGGAGCGGCAAGATGGCCGCGGCGGCGCCCGTTCGCAAGCAGGCAGACGGCCCATGGCGGCGGCGGCGGATTGCCGGCCGCCGGCGCTCCTGCGCCCGAGCCCACCCAACGCGGTCGCACAGGGGGGCATTCCGGAGCAATCCGCAGCCCCCAGGCTGGCATATTTAATGCAGTGAAACCCCCGTGATTCGCACCCTGCTGCGCGCGTTGCGTCCTGCGCCGGTCCTGCTCCTGGCGTCGAGCGCGCTTGGCGGATTTCCGGCAGCCTCGCACGACGATCCCGCGTGCACGGCCGAGGATAGGATTTACATGGCCCGGGCCTATGAGCTTGCCCGTTATGCCACGACCCACGGGGGAGGGCCCTTCGGGGCGCTCCTTGTCAAGGATGGCAAGATCCTGGCCGAGTATTCGAACTGCGTCCACTCCACCGGCGACGTGACCAAGCATGCCGAGGCCGGATTGATCTCCGCCTTCAGCCCGAAGATCGACCGGAAGACGTTTTCCAAGTCAACGCTCTACACAAGCACAGAGCCGTGCGTCATGTGCTGCGGCGCCATTTGCTTCGCCGGAATCGGCCGCGTTGTCTATGGTGTGTCCGAGGCGCCGTTTGAGCAGGTCATGGGACTCACGCCCGGAGCGAATCCGCTCACCAGCCACGAGATCCTCAACCGCATGTCGCCGAAGATTAAGGTCTATGGGCCCCTCATGGAAGCCGAGGGCCTCTCCATACACGAGGAGTACTGGCCCGTTCACCCTGAGGACGTCGGCAAGTCCTGAGGCGTTTTCGGGCGCGGAGGATTGAACGAGCCTCGCGGGCCGGGATGGCAAGGGAGTGCCGCAAGCCGCGGTTTTCCCCGCCAGAGCAGTTCCTTTGGGGCCTCCTTCGAATTGACGGCGAGCCGGGAATTGCCATCGTGTGCCGCGTTCCCCAAACGGCGTCGCATAGACCCTAACCCCCCAGGAGATCATCATGACTGTCTTGAATACCCTCTGGCTCCCGATTCTGCTTTCGTCCGTCTTCGTGTTCGTCGCGAGTTCCATCATCCACATGGCGCTCTCCTGGTGGCACAGGAGCGATTATGGCAGGATGCCGCAGGAGGAAAAGGTGATGGAAGCGTTGCGTCCCTTCGCCCCGCCGCCCGGCGACTACATGGTCCCCAACTGTTTGAGCCACGCGGAAATGAGGTCGCCGGAATTTAAGGAAAAAATGAGAAAGGGCCCGGTCATGGTGGCCACCGTGATGCCAAATTGCGTGATGGGCGTGGGGAAAAGCCTCGCCCTTTGGTTCCTCTATCTGGTCGCGGTCAGTTTCCTTGCGGCCTACGTCGCCTACCATGCGCTTCCGGTCGGGGCGGGATCCGGAAGGGTATACCGGATTGTCGGAGTGACGGCCTTCCTGGGCTATGCCGGCGCGCTTTGGCAGATGTCGATCTGGTACCGCCGCTCCTGGTGCACGACGAGCAAGGCCACGGTGGACGGTTTGATCTATGCCGGATTGACGGCGGCCACGTTTGGATGGCTTTGGCCGCGATAGCATCGCAGCTCCTTTTGATCGGGCGTCACGGTGCCGCGCGGGCGCCGGGTAATTTTTTCGTGTGCGGTTTCACCTTGGTCGGCAACCATGGGATAGCCGATGCATGGCGAAGCCTCACTTCTCCGGCAGTATGCTGAATCGCGGAATGAGACCGCGTTTGCCCAGATCGTCGCACTTCATTTCAACGGGGTCTATTCGGCTGCATTAAGGCGCGTCGGTGGCGATGCGCACTTGGCCAAGGACGTGGCCCAGGAGGTTTTTGTCGCCCTGGCCCGCAATGCGCTCCGGGTTTCATCGCATCCCGTTCTTTCGGCGTGGCTTTACACGACGACGAGGAATATCGCGGCGCTCATGGTGCGTCGGGAGCGGCGGCGAAAAACCAGGGAGGAAGGATCCGCGGAAATGCATGACAATCCATCGCAGGAGAAGGCGGAAGGCGATTGGGACCGGATCGGCCCCGCACTGGATCGCCTCATCGACAACCTCGGTGAACGCGACCGGCGGGCCGTCCTCCTGCGATTCATTGAACGACAGAGTTTCGCCGAAATCGGCATTGCGCTCAGCCTCTCGGAGAACGCCGCCCGGATGAGAGTCGACCGGGCGCTCGACAAACTCCGCGCCATGCTTCGCAGGAGGGGGATCCTATCCACCTCATCCGCGCTCGCCGCGGTTCTAGCGGAACAGGCCGTCATCGCCGCGCCGGCGGGCCTCGCCTCCGAAGCCACCGCTGCGGCGCTTGCCGGCGCGTTTGGGAGCCGGGCGGCCGGATACCTGGCGTCCCATCTCGTCACCATCATGAACGCAAATAAAGCGATAGCCGGGGCCGCTGCCATCCTCGCTGCCGCGGCGGGAGTCGGAATTGCCGAGTGGCACACCAATGCGAGGATGACGATTCTGGAAAGGGAGAATCAGCGCCTGGAGCGGCTGCTGGCCGGTGCCACAGGCAGGGAGATCGTATTGAAGGCCCGGACCATGGGGCATCCGTCCGCGGGCAAGTTGGCCGGCCTTGGGGAACACGTGCGCGAGGA
>CAAGKR010194479.1_pt1 | contig 10310 bp, 7 predicted proteins | sample 2556971 | NCBI WGS metagenome assembly CAAGKR01 (sample SAMEA5207829, study PRJEB30636) | soil metagenome | biome: forest; feature: boreal; material: soil | place: USA | collected 2011-09 | depth 1 m
GCTCCTTCGCACGGCGTGGAAGATTTCGCGACGGGAGTCCGGTACAAGCTTGATCCTACTTGCGATGTGGATGTGGCGGGGCGCATTCACAACGGACTACCGGAGTACGACGGGTTGCAGGTCTTCAAAGCCAATCAGCCGATCCTTGAATTGTTGAAGACGCGCGGGGCGTTACTGCACGAAGAGAAGCTGGAGCATTCCTATCCGCATTGCTGGCGCTGTCATAATCCGGTGATCTTTCGAGCGACGGAGCAGTGGTTTATCTCGATGGAGACGCCGATTGGGGATGGAACATTTCGCTCACGCGCGCAGGCGGAGATCAAGAAAATCAAGTGGGATCCGGCGTGGGGGGAAGAGCGCATCTCGAACATGGTGCAGACGCGTCCGGATTGGTGCATCTCGCGGCAGCGGGTTTGGGGCGTTCCGATTGCGGTGTTTGTGTGCACGGCGTGCAACAAGCCGCTGAAAGATCCGGAAGTGAATCGCAGAGTGGTTGAGCTGTTTGCGAGGTCGGGGGCGGACGCTTGGTACACGGCAGAGTCGGAGAATTTGGCGGCGGGGGCGAAGTGCGAGTGCGGGACCCCCACGGGTGGCGAGTCTTCCGGTGGCGAGTCTTTTAAAAAGGAAGCTGACATTCTTGACGTTTGGTTTGAGTCGGGATGCAGCTATCTGGTGGAGACGGCGAATGAGGCGAATTATCCCTGGCCGTCGGATTTGTATTTGGAAGGCGGCGATCAATATCGCGGTTGGTTTATGTCTTCCCTGCTGTGCTCAATTGGGGCGAAGGGCAGTTCGCCTTATAAATCCTGCGCCACGCCGGGGTGGACGCTGGATGAGCAGGGGCGGGCGATGTCGAAGTCGCGGGGGAATGATGTTGATCCGGTGGACATTGCGAACCGGTTGGGCGGAGAAATTGTGCGGCTGTGGGTAGCGTCGGTGGATTTCCGCGAAGACGTGGTCGGATCGGAAAACCTGATGCAGCGAGTGGCGGACAATTATCGCAAGATTCGGAATACCTTCCGCTACATTCTGGGGAATTTGTACGACTTTGATCCGGCGCGGGACGCGGTGCCGCATGACGAGATGCCGTCGCTGGACCGGTTCATGCTGCGGCAGACGGCGACGCTCAGCGGACAGGTGACCGATTGGTACGATGCGTTTGCTTTTCATCGGATTTACCACCGCATCACAGAATTTTGCGTGGTGGATCTCAGCTCATTTTATTTCGACATTTTGAAAGACCGGTTGTACACGTTCGACGCGAAGTCGCTGGCGCGGCGGTCGGCGCAGACTGCGCTGTGGACGATTGGCGAAACCCTGGCGCGACTGCTGGCGCCGATTATGAGCTTTACCTGTGATGAAATCTGGGGGCAACTGCCGACGGCGGCTGATCGCTCGGACAGCGTTCATTTAGATACGTTCTGGAGTCGGGAGCAGATCGCGGGAAAACTCTTTGACGCTGCCGACTGGCAGGCGTTGGACAACGAGTGGGGCAAGCTGCGCGAAGTCCGCAGCATCGTGCTCAAGTCATTGGAAGACGCGCGTAACCATAAACTCATTGGCGGGAATCTGGAAGCGCAGGTAAAGCTTGGCACGCCGGATTCGCTTTATCCGCTGCTGGAGAAACACAAGGCCGATCTTCGGTATTTGTTCATCGTTTCGCAGGTGGGGTTGGAGCGCGCGTCGGGTGGCGAGCTGAAGGTCGAAGTCGCCAAGGCGGATGGTCTGAAATGCGAGCGCTGCTGGAATTATTCGACTCAGGTTGGCGAAGACGCAAAGTATCCCACGGTGTGCGAACGGTGCGCGCCGGTCTTGCGGGAGATCGAGGCGTCGCAGCCCGTACGTTCTTAGGCCCCTGGGAAACCAAATCATGCGCAAATTGTATTTTCTGATTGCCGTGGGTGTGCTGGCGCTGGACCGCTTTAGCAAGCGGTTGGTGGCGAAAGACATTCCGCTGCATGACAGCATCCCGGTGATCAGACGCGTGTTCTATATCACCCATGTGGAGAATCGTGGCGCAGCGTTTGGATTGTTTAATGACTCGCCTTCTCATTGGAAAATTGCGCTGTTGGTGCTGTTCTCGGTGGTTGCGCTGGTGATTGTTTCGGCGTTGCTGTGGCGCAGCAGTCATGCCATAACGGCGTCGGCGATTGGGCTGTCTCTAATTCTTGGCGGCGCGCTGGGGAATTTGTGGGACCGGGTGTTCAACGGGCGGGTGGTGGATTTTCTGCTGGTTTATCTCGGGTCGTATGAGTGGCCGGCGTTCAACGCTGCGGACAGCGCAATCGTGGTAGGCGCCGGGCTGCTGGTGTTTGAGATTTTGTTTGCGAAGGCGCCGGGCAAATAGCTACTCAATCTTGTCATTCCGAATTCGCTTGCGGATGAGAGACCTGCCGTTTGGAAGCGGTTACTACGCTGCCGGCGAACCGCAGGTTCCGCTTCGGCTGCGCCGATTCGGAATGACCTCACTTTTTATATAGGACGGGTTATGGGGCGCCGTACAACTGGCGATAGACATTCGCGTTGCGCATGATGGCTTGGACGTACTCGCGGGTTTCGGTGAAGGGGATGGACTCGACGAATTCCTGGATGTCGCGGTATTTTCCGGCGGCCTGCCAGTCGCGGACGCGGTCGTCACCGGCGTTGTAGGCGGCGAGGGCGTATTCGAAGCCTCCGAACTGGTCGACCATGGAGCGAAAGTAGCGGGTGCCGAGCTGTAGATTAATCGCCGGAGTGAAGAGTTGCTGGTCGTTGAAGTGTTTTAGTTTTTCCTGTTTGGCCACGCCTTTGCCGACTCGCGGAAGCAACTGCATCAAGCCCAGCGCATTTTTGTTGGACACGGCGTTGGGATTGAATTCCGATTCCTGGCGAATCAGCGACGCGACCAGGTAAGGGTCGAGCGCGTTGGCGGACGAGAATTGCTTCAAGTCGGGCCAGTAGGCCTTGGGAAAAAGAGCTTCCCAGTAGGAACGCGGCAGGGCGGAAAGATCCACGGCAAAATAACTGGGGACGGCGCGCTTCAGAGTCTCGACGGCGATGTCGTAGCGTCCGACTTCAATGTACATGCGGGCGATTTCCGCGGGCAGCCAGCTTCCCTTCTCTTCGCCCGCGGCCGCTTTCAGTTCACGCACGGCGAAATCCAGCAGGCCTCCGTTTTCTAGCAGCCTCGCTTTCTGCACGCGCAGGTTGTCTTCGGGAGCTGCGTCATCAGTGATGGGCGCGGCGCTCAGCGGTGGAATGCGGTCGAGGATGACGTAGTGCGGCGGGTCGTTCGTCTGGAGAGCAGTATTCTGCGGGGCATTGCTGGGTGGATCAGTATTCGGCGAAGCTGTCGTCGCCGCAGCTTCTGCGGCTTGCAATTGACTGACGCGTTCGCGAGCCAAAGGACCGTAATAATAATTTCGGAAGCGGTCGGTGATCTTTTGGTAGAACGCGTTGGCCATGGCTACATTGCCGTCTTCCTCCGCCAAGCGGGCGCGCCAATAGAGCGCTGCCGGCACTTCATTGGAATCCGGGTAGAGGGCGATCTGTTGCTCGAATCCGGTCTTGGCATCGGCGGCGCGTCCCTGACGCAGGCTTAGCCATGAAGCTTTCCAGTGCGAGTAAGGAGCACGCGGGCCAGTCGGAAAACGCTGCTCGATTTCGCGATACGCGGCGATGGCATTGTCGTTGTCGTGGCGCAGGAGATAAATATTTCCGGCGTAGAGCAGGGCCTGCTCGAGCCAGGGACTAGCGGGGGCTGCTTTTCGAATGTCGTCGACTGTCTTCAGGAATGCGTCGTCGTCGTTGGCGGCGCGCTGCATTTCTCCCAGGTCCCAGAGACGTACGGCGGCAATGTCCGGCGAACTGATCTGGACGCTGGCGAGCAACTGCTTGGCTTCGCGGTCCTGGCCATTGTGATGCAAAGCCTCGGCGAGGGCGAGTTGGGTTTCCGGTTTGTCTGCGGGAGAAGCATCGCGCAGCAAGTCGCGGTAGGCGTCGGCGGCATCGGAAAACTTTTTCGCGCGGGCGAGGAGATCCGCGCGAATTTTGCGTTCTCCGAAACTGGGCGGAGAAATGCCCGGAGCGGACGCCAGCTTCTGCAGTTCTGACTGCGCGGAGGCGGCCTCTGGGCTGAGCGGCAGGCTGAAGTACAAATTCCTTAAGACGGTTACCGCTTTCGCTGGATCTCCGTTGGCCGCGTAAGCGCGGCCGAGGACTAACTCAAGATCGGAGCGAAACGGCACGCGGTCGTTTTCAAGAAGCGCAATCGCATCTTTGGGACGATTGTCGGTGAGCAGCGCGCCGGCGTAGAGGACGTGGGCATCGCGAGAGAGAAGCGACTGGGGAAAAGTTTCGTCGAAAGAACTGAGCACGGCGCCCGCCTCAGGAGTGCGTCCGGCTTCGAGATACGACGCGGCCAAGTAATACGAGACGTAATCTCCGATGTCCCCGGCCTGCGGCTTGGCGCGACTGAGAGCGTCGATGGCTTTGGCGAAGTCGCGATCGGTGAAACGCGCGTATCCGACGGCGAGCCAGGCCAGCGAGCCGGCGTCTTCGGCGCTGTGTTTGCGCGCGAAGGTTTCGACTCCGGCATAAGCCTGCGGAGTGCGGTCCTGGAGAAGTTGACGCGCCATGGGCTTCAGTGTTGCTGAGGCTACGAAGGCTTGGTGCATTCTGCGCAGGCGAGGAGAATTTCTGCGGGGCCGGGACGCGGTACGCGTGATTTTTTTCGCAGGCTTGGGTTGGGACGCGGGAACCGGCTTTTTCTTCGAGGGGGTGGGAGCTTCCCCGCCTTGTCCCCCCGAAGAACGGGGCGACAAGGACGGGGCACCGGGAGTTGACTTGGGCACTGGTAGCTTCGATACAGACGGTTTCGCTGACGGTGTGGACGTTGGGGGGGTGGACGCAGAGGTCTGCGTCGCGGCGGGAGACGATCCCGCCGAGCACATGAAAACGAATATCAGCGCGAAGAGGAAGAAGCTGCGAAGACCCACCACGACCCTTAATTATCGCCGAAAATTGTTGCCCAGGAGAGAAACGTCGTCTTCTGCGAGACTGCGAATCAGTTCCTGATTGAAATAGTCTGCCGCGCCGGCGGCAGTGTTGCCATAGCGTTTGTGGTACGTCTGGCGGCTTTTTTCGATGTCCTCTTTCAGGCGGTCGTACAAGTCTTTGTGCTTGCGTCCTTCGGCGACTTTGGCCTGATTGTAGAGCTTGATCTCGTCCATCAGCAGACGGGCGAAGCGTAGAGCCTTGCGATGGGTTTCGGCGTCCTCTGGGCTGAGAGCTGCGGCGGCGGGAGCAGCGGCTGGCCCGCCCCATGCGGCGGCGGCTGACATTGCAGCGGCTGGCGCGGCGGCGACAGCTTCGGCGGCGTGGTGCGCTTTGGCGGTATGAACCGGTGTATGAGAGGCGAAAGGATCGTTGCTCGCGGGAGCGGAATGCGCTGCCTCCGGGCTTCCTTCTTTGTGGGCTTGCTTGCGCTGCGAAATTACCTCGAGCCACGCGCTGGTGGCGCGGACCAGGACGTCGAGCGCAGGGGAGTCGAAGGTTCCGCCGTCGGGGCCGGCGTCGGCGTAGACCAGAGCGGAAATTTTATCTTTCAACAAGAGCGGAAGGACCATGGCGTTGCCGTCGGACGGGGCGTCAAATTTTGCGATGAACCGCGGATCAATCTCGGATGCGCTGCCGCTTTCAGAGCTACGCGACTGCATTACCCGGGCGGCCAGTCCTGAGCTTACGTCGAGCGAGAAATCTCTGATGGCGTCGTTATGCGAAAAAGAGGTTCCCTGCCAGCCGGTGGCTGCTCCAGCCTTGATTACGAACAGGGCGGCGCGTTCGCTATAGAGCACGGTGTTGTCGAGCAGGGCGCGGAGAATTTCTTTCTGGTTGGTGCCGGACTGAACTGCCAAGACCGCTTTCTGCAAGGTCACGGAACTGGACTCTGCCCGGTCGCCCTCGCCGGCCTGCGCCGAACCTATCTCGCGCAGGACTTCCTGTACCACGCTTTCGCGCAGGGATTCGAGCTGGCGCTCCAGCGCGTGGTTCACTGCGGTGCGAACGATCTCTTCAACCCTTGTATTTTCAGGCATATTTGGTCCGAAAATCAGCGGCAGGCCGGCTTTTTCACGATTATAGGCTGAGGATAAACTTCGAGGGAGGTCACTTTGGTCACGTGCCGGGCAGGGGCGTTATTACACTTCTGTCATTCCTGCTCTCTGTCCATCCGACTCTTTATAGTGCAGTGGCTAGTGACTAGTGACTAGTGGCTAGTGGTCAGCTAAAGCGGGTCGCTCTTTACTAGCAACCAACCACTAGCCACTGGGATTTCGGGCGAAGTCGGCGAACTTGGCGGTTCGCAAGCAGTTACGACGACGCAAGCGAACAGCAGGTTCCTTTTCGGCTGCGCCGATTCGGAATGAGAATGGCTTATATAGGGTGGGGCGGACTGACGTCCGCCCCTGCGTGAGCTTCTGGCTAGGGTGTGTCGTCGGCGGTCATGCGCGTTCCGGCGGATTTGGCGCAGCCGTTTTGATAGTTGGTGCTGTCGGGGAGGAAGAAGCTGACGCTCCCGTTCGAGATGAAATGGTTCGCATCGGTTAGGACAACCGACTGCAGGATCTTCTGTGAGCCGGTTTTCAATCCCGGAGGAGTCGTTGGCGAATCGAACAGGATGAAGGCCTCGACGGCCATGAGGTACTGCTTGGGGCTGACGTATTTCCAGAATCCATGGCCGGAGGTGCGCTGTCCGGGGAGGAGCGAAGGGTTGCTGGTGGTTTCGGTTTCGGTGCCGCCGCTGTGGAAGCTGAGCAACGAATAGAAAGTTGGAAAGGTGATGTTGGGATTCGCGCAGTTGTACTGGGTGACTGCTACGCGCCAGGTTCCCTGCAATCCGTCGGTGGATTGCTGGGCGCTGGCTGTGATTCCGGCTGCGAGGACGAGCGTACCCGCTAACAGCGCGTACGCAGCCTGTGCGAATGGCTTCGAAATTGCAGATTTCATGCTAAGACTCCTTTTACTTTCAATGCTTTCGCCTGTGTGCGGCGGTTGCAGGCATACTGCCATCCACGGGCGACGATGGCCATAGAGAGGGCATGAAGTTAATCTGAAGTTTTTCTGTAGCGCGGGGGCATGAGAGAATCTCGGCACCAGCGAAGTGCCAGTCATGACGCAGTCTGAGCCTCATCCCATCTTTCGCTTCGGCGACTTCGAACTCGACGTCGGAGCCTACGAACTGCGCCGGCGGGGGAAACCCGTGCGGATTGAACGCCTGCCCATGGATCTCGTTATCCTGCTCGTCGAACGCAGAAACCAGCTGGTTTCGCGGAACGACATCGTGGGACGACTCTGGGGTGAAGGCGTATTTGTGGACGTCGAGACTGGCGTCAATACTGCCATTCGCAAGGTGCGGCAAGCACTGCGGGATTCGACCGAGGCTCCGAAATTTGTCGAGACGGTTTCGGGGAAGGGATACCGCTTTATCGCTCCGGTCACTACCGGGAACACGGAAACCAGTTCGCAAACTTTGGCGCAAGTCTCGCCTCGCGTCATGCTGGCGGTGCTGCCGTTTGAAAATCTTTCCGACAACCCTGAGGAGGAGTATTTCAGCGACGGCCTAACGGAAGAGACGATCAGCTATCTGGGGCGCATGAGTCCGGAGCGCATGGGGGTGATCGCACGAACCACCAGCATGGCGTACAAGCGGACCACGAAAAGCATTCGCAAGATCGGTGCGGAGCTGGCGGTGGATTATGTTTTGGAAAGCAGCGTGCGGCGCGAAGGCGATCGGGTGCGGATTACCTCGCAGTTAATTCAGGTGAGCGACCAGACGCACGTATGGGCGTCCACCTATGACCGTGAGTTCACCGGGGTGCTGGCGATTCAGCGGGAACTGGGCATCGCGATTGCCGACCATGTGCGGCTGCGGATTTCGCCGGAGCAGGAGAGCGTACTGACGCGGCATCAGACGCGAGATCCCGAGGCTTACGATTTGTATTTGCGCGGCCGTTATTTCTGGAACCAGCTTTCGCCTCTGACCACGCAGCGGGCGCTGGAGTTTTTTACCCGGGCGACCGAGTTGGATCCCGACTACGCTTTGGCCTGGTCAGGAATTGCGGACACGCTGGCGACCAGTCCGATTAACGGCGACGCGCCGCCGCTGCAGGTTTGGCCACGGGCACGGGATGCGGCCGAGCGCGCTGTCGGGGCCGCACCCGGGCTGGCCGAGACCCAGACCTCGGTGGGCTTTGTGAACTTTTGGCTGGAGTGGGACTGGGTTGCGGCTGAAACTGCGTTCCGCAAGGCGATCGCGGTCAATCCGAGCTATGCCCTTGCCCATCGCATGCTGGGACTGCTGTTATCCCACATGCGTCGTCATGACGAGGCTGGCTTGGCGGCGAAGCGTGCCCGCGAACTTGACCCATTGAACGTGACCCATCGTGCGCTGTCGGCGCAGGTCGCGTTTTCGGCGGGCGAATATTCTGTCGCAGTTGAGTTTTCGCAACAGGCGATTGCGATTGATCCGGAGTTTTGGATTGGCCACTTTCAACTGGGGCAGGCCTATGAACAGTTGGATAACACCGACTTGGCGCAGGAAGCGCTGGTGAACGCTGCACGCCTGAGCGGCGGGAACAGCAAGGCAATTGCGCTGCGAGCTTACGTGTTGGCAAAGGCGGGGAAACCGGTGGCGGCGCGCGAGTTACTGGGCAGGTTGGGAGCTTCGGTCACGCCGGAGCGCTACGTTCCGCCTTACACAGTGGCTTTGGTGCATGCTGGGCTCGGCGAGAACGATCTGGCGGTGCAATATCTGGAACGGGCGTACGAGGCGCACGACGTGCATTTGACGTTTCTTCCTTGTGATCCCAAGTGGGATGGGTTTCGGGGGGAGCCGCGGTTTGTGGATTTGCTCAAACGGTGCGAGTTTGCCCGGGCAATGGCCGGGTAGTCTGTTGATCGGGCGATTGGCGCAAAACTGACCTTCCAAAGTAAAATAGCAACTCGATTCAGGCACCCACCGTTTAACGTGAAAAATCCTGCATCGAATGAGCCATGGGCGCAATCCAACCAAAAGTGAGTGAGCCGGTCAGTGATGAGCTGGCTCTGGTCGCATCGGCAAAGGCCGGGGATGTTACGGCTTTTGAGGAGTTGGTCCGCCGCTACGACCGCAACGTTTTTCGCATCGCGCAGCACATTACGCAGAATCGCGAGGATGCGGAGGACGTTGTTCAGGACGCGTTCATCAAGGCGTACACCAATCTGAAGCAGTTCCAGGGGCAGTCGAAGTTTTATACCTGGCTGGTGCGGATTGCGGTGAATGAAGCGCTGATGAAGTTGCGGCGCCGCCGTCCCGAGCGCACGGTTTCGCTGGACGAAGAAATTAAGACGGAAGACGACTCGGTGCCGCGGGAAGTTGCGGACTGGAGTCCGAACCCGGAGCAACAATATAAGCAGGCCGAATTACGCGAGATTCTGGATAAGACGATTAACGGGCTGCCGGCGAGTTTCCGGACCGTGTTTGTGCTGCGGGACGTGGAAGGTTTGTCCACGGAAGAGACTGCGGATGCGCTTGAATTGAGTGTTCCGGCGGTGAAGTCGCGGCTGCTGCGGGCGCGGTTACAGTTGCGCGAGCGATTGAACAAGTATTTTCAAAAGCCAGGCCGGGACAAGGAAAGAAGCAATGGGTCGCAAAAACCAATCAGTGGAGATGGCAACCAGTGAAGTGCTCTGAATTTCTCCACGAACTGACAGATTATCTGGACGGTGTGATCGACGCCCCTACCAAGTCCGAACTGGAAGAACACCTGGCTTGGTGCCATAACTGCTATGTGGTTTGCGATACCACCAAGAAGACGATCGAAATCTATCGCGACTCCCAGCTTTACGAACTGCCCGAAGACCTTCGCACCCGCCTAAGATCTGCAATCGTTACCAAATGCCAATCTCGCAAGAAGAGCGAGCCGGGAACGGCTTAGGCTCTCGCTCGCGGCGCTGCAGCTGTTCTGCCGCATCTTCGGGGCTGGTACTCCCCTCCTAATTCCAGGGCTTACGCCCTGGGCTGCATTATTTCGCCGCTTCGCGGCTGGCATCGAACCAACGATCATTGGTTAACGTGGCTGGGTTAACGTGGCTGGGCTCGCTGTTCAGAGAAGGCCGCTAGCGCGGTGAGCGCGCGTCAGGAGTTGCGCGAGGCGTCAGGATTATGCCGCCGTTTGCAGCGCGGGCAGCTTTGGGCTTCATTTTGGGGACGAAACTGGTGGTGACGTGGAAGACCAGGATGTAGAGGAAGTATTTCAGATCGAATGCATATCGCAGGCTGGAGGAGAGATGCA
>CAAGKR010098160.1_pt1 | contig 10307 bp, 10 predicted proteins | sample 2556971 | NCBI WGS metagenome assembly CAAGKR01 (sample SAMEA5207829, study PRJEB30636) | soil metagenome | biome: forest; feature: boreal; material: soil | place: USA | collected 2011-09 | depth 1 m
CGCAGCGAGGCCCACTTCCGCCGCGGCCGGCTTCGCGCCGCTGTCGCGCTTCTGGCCTGCCGCCGACGGCTGGGTCCGCACCCACGGCAACTACGCCTGGCACCGGGCGGCGCTGCTGAGGGCACTGGGCGCCCGCGGGGAGGACGAGGAGACGGTGGCCGCCGCGATCGCAGCGCTGCCGGCGCGGGAGGTCGAGGAGAAGGTGCTCTCGGCCGGCGGCGTGGCCGCCGCCGTGCGCCCACTTGAGCAGTGGCGCGCCCACCCGCAGAGGCGGGCGCTGAGCGAGGAGCCGCTGGTCGGCGCGCTCGTGGAATCCGTCATTTAGCGGCCCTCGAACACATCCGAACGCATTTCTTCCCGCATGCCGGGAACAAGTACGTTCGAACACTCATCAGTCCTCGGCCCCAAGCTCTTGGCGACGCTGTGCGAGCAAGCGCTCCAGCCCGGCCGCGACACGGTCCGGTTCGCGTTCGATCCGTCGCGCGGTGATCCGGATCGCGTCGATTCCCGCGAGTTTCAGCTCTTCCAGTCGCACGGGGTCGCGCTCGAAGGCCGCCCGGGTTCCGTGGGTCTTCCAGCCATCGAGTTCCACCGCGAAACGCTCCTGCTCCCAGTAGGCGTCGATCTCGTGGCCCACGACGAACGTGTTCGTGGCGGGCCTGGGGGGCTTGGCTTTTCGAATCAAGGCCAGGAAGACCCGCTCCAGTCGGGATCGGGTGAAGGCGGGATCGCGGTAGATCTCGAGCGCTTGCCTCAGTTGATATGAACCGGGAGGGCCGTCGGCCCGTGCGAGCATCGCTTCGATTTCGACGATGTCCAGGAGACCAAGCCGATCGGCCCTCTCCACAGTTCGCTCGACGCGCTTCGCCGAACCCGTCCCGGCCAGGTCGAGCAGGGTCCGAGCGAGTGCGGTGACGGGGATCTGTTCGCGAGTGGTGCGATCCCTCTCGACGAGTGCTGGCGCATGGTGGACTCGGATTCCAGACCGCCGATGACCGCGAGTTGGGACCGTGACGTCTACGGTTGCCGGGCATCCGGAAAGAAGGCCCCAGAGCCACCCCGCCGATTCGTGGCTGAGCACAGCCCTGTCCCCACAGGCGAGTGCCGCCGCCAGGCAGCGGCCGTGCCGCGAGAGGCGATGGCGACCCACCGCGTAGATCCCACGATGGACGCGATGCAGCCGCGCGGCTGCGTGGGAGCGGTAGATGGCGCTCTTCGAAAATCCGAGGTCCAAGAGCTGCGCGTGCGAGGCGACTCCGTATTGCCTGTCTGCAAGGTCTGCCAGCCGGGCGTGCGAACGCATTTCTTCCCGCATACCGGGAACAAGTGCGTTCGAACGTCGATTCTCCCCCTGGGAACAACCGTTCGCCCCCGTAGAATCGGGGCGCAGTGGCTGTCTCCGATCGAATCGTCATCTCGGGTGCCCGTGAGCACAATCTCAAGGGCGTCGACGTCGAGTTGCCGCGGGACGCGCTGATCGTCATCACGGGGCTCTCCGGCTCGGGCAAGTCGAGCCTCGCCTTCGACACCATCTATGCCGAGGGGCAGCGCCGCTACGTCGAGTCGCTCTCAGCCTACGCGCGCCAGTTCCTCGGCGTGATGGAGAAGCCCGACGTCGACTCGATCGAGGGGCTCTCGCCGGCGATCTCGATCGACCAGAAGACGACCTCGCGCAATCCGCGCTCGACGGTCGGCACGGTGACTGAGATCTACGACTACCTGCGGCTGCTCTGGGCGCGGATCGGGGTGCCGCACTGCCCCACCTGCGGCGAGGAGATCGCCGGCCAGTCGCAGGAGCAGATCATCGACCGGCTGATGACGCTGGAGGAGGGCGTCAAATTCATGGTGATGGCGCCGGTGGTGCGGGGGCGCAAAGGCGAGTACGGGAAGCTACTCGCGCAGATGCGCCTCGAGGGCTACTCGCGGGCCAAGGTCGACGGCGAGCTGCGACGGCTCGACGAGGAGATCGTCCTCGACAAGAAGTTCAAACACGACGTTTCGGTGGTCGTCGACCGGCTGGTGATGAAGCCCGACCTGCGGCGGCGGCTCTCGGAGTCGGTCGAGGCCGCGGCTGGGCTGGCCGGGGGACTGGTCGAGGTGGAGTTCGTCGCCGAGGGGGGATCGGCACCCGAGCCGCTGCTGTTCAGCGAGCAGTTCGCCTGCCTCAACTGCGGCACCTCGATCCCGGAGTTGGAGCCGCGGATCTTCTCCTTCAACTCGCCGCACGGCGCCTGTGGCCGCTGCCACGGGCTCGGTTTCCAGCGTGTGATCGATCCCGAGCTGGTCGTCCCCGACCCAACCCTGTCGCTGGCCGAGGGGGCGCTTCAACCCTGGAACCGCGGCGTCACCGCCTACTGGCGCCGGCTGATCGCGGCGGTCGCCGAGGAGCGGGGCATCGACGTCGACAAGCCCTGGGCGAAGCTGACCAAGGCCGAGCGCGAGGTCTTCCTCGACGGCACCGGCGACGAGCGCCACCAGGTCACCTACACCAACCGCTTCGGCCGTCGCCGCTCCTACAGGGTCCGCTTCGAGGGGATCGTCAACAACCTGCAGCGGCGCCATGAGGAGACCGACTCCGAGACCAACCGCGAGCGGATCGAGGGCTACATGGCCGAGCAGCCCTGCCCGGAGTGCGAGGGGGCCCGTTTGCGGCCGGAGAGCCTCGCGGTCAAGGTCGGCGGGATCAGCATCGCCGAGTACAGCGCGATGTCGGCGCGTGTGGCGGGCGAGTGGATCGCGGCGCTGGAGATGACCGACACCGAGCGGGCGATCGCGCGGCTGATCGTGCGCGAGATCTCCGAGCGCCTCGCCTTCCTGGAGAACGTGGGGATCGGGTACCTGTCGCTGTCGCGCTCGGCGCGGTCGCTGTCCGGCGGCGAGGCGCAGCGGATCCGGCTGGCGACCCAGATCGGCTCCAGCCTGGTCGGCGTCATGTACGTGCTCGACGAGCCCTCGATCGGCCTCCACCAGCGCGACAACGAGAAGCTGATCGGGACGCTGGACCGGCTCCGCGACCTCGGCAACACGGTGATCGTGGTCGAGCATGACGAGGGCACGATGCTCGCCGCCGACCACATCGTCGACCTCGGGCCGGGGGCCGGCGAACACGGCGGCCACGTGATCTCCGAGGGCCCGCCCGCCAAGATCGCCAAGGACCCGGCCTCGCTGACCGGCCAGTACCTCTCCGGCAAGCGCAGGATCGAGGTTCCGGAGGAGCGGCGCGAGCCGCGCGGCTCGCTGCTCGTGCGCGGTGCCCGCCAGCACAACCTGAAGGGCATCGACGTCGCCATCCCGCTCGGGGTCTTCTGCTGCGTCACCGGGGTCTCGGGCTCGGGCAAGTCGACCCTGGTCAACGAGACCCTTCACCACGCGGTCGCCAACCGGCTGCACCAGGCCAAGCTCCGTCCCGGCGCCCACGACGGGATCGACGGGCTCAGCCAGATCGACAAGATCATCAACATCGACCAGTCGCCGATCGGCCGCACGCCGCGCTCCAACCCCGCCACCTACACCAACGTCTTCGACCACATCCGCCAGCTCTTCACCCAGACCCAGGAGTCACGGGCACGCGGCTACAAGCCGGGCCGCTTCAGCTTCAACGTCAAGGGAGGGCGCTGCGAGGTCTGCCGCGGCGACGGCCAGATCAAGATCGAGATGCACTTCCTGCCCGACGTCTACGTGCCCTGCGAGCAGTGCCACGGCAAGCGCTACAACCGCGAGACGCTCGAGGTCCGCTTCAAGGGCAAGAGCATCGCCGACGTGCTGGAGATGTCGGTCGAGGAGGCGGTCGAGTTCTTCGAGAACGTGCCGAAGATCGCCCGCCGCCTCCGCACCCTGCACGACGTCGGCCTCGACTACATCCGCCTCGGTCAGCCGGCGACGACGCTCTCCGGCGGCGAGGCGCAGCGGATCAAGCTTGCCACCGAGCTCTCCAAGGTGGCGACCGGCGACACCCTCTACATCCTCGACGAGCCGACAACCGGGCTGCACTTCGCCGACGTTCAGCGCTTGCTCGACGTTCTCGGGCGGCTGGTCGATGCCGGCAACACGGTCGTCGTGATCGAGCACAACCTCGACGTGATCAAGACCGCCGACCGCCTGATCGACCTCGGCCCGGAGGGCGGCGAGGAGGGGGGAGAGGTGGTCGCCACCGGCACCCCCGAGGACGTCGCCGCGGTCGAGTCCTCCTACACCGGCCGCTTCCTCGCCAGGCTGGTCGAGCCGGCGGCGAAGCGCAAGCGCGCCCCCCGCAAACGGCGCGAAGCCGTCGCGGCCTAGCCAACCTGGCGAGTTTGTACCGCTATACGGGACAAACTCGCCAATCCGCCTACCTGGCGAAGAGGAGGGAGGCGCCGATTGCGCCGCCCAGATCGCCGAGCGAGGCGACCCGCACCGCCGGCGGGCGTTCGTCGACGAAGAGGTGCTTGCCCATCTCAATGGCCAGCGGCTCCATGTAGCGGTCGCCGAAGCGGACCCCGAGCCCGCCGCCGACGATCACGGCCTCCGGGTCGAGCAGGTTGACCGCCGAGGCTATCCCGGTGCCCAGCGCCTCGATCGCGCGGTCGATCAGCTTCTCGGCGAGGTGGTCGCCGTGGTCGAGGGCGCGCTGCCAGACGCCGCTGGTCAGCCGGTCTTTCTCGTGTTTTCGCATCAGCTTGAAGAGGTCGGTCTTGACACCCTCCTCGTGCTGCCGCCGCGCCTCGGCCTCCATCGCCGCCCGTCCGGCGTACGCCTCCATGCAGCCCTTGCGCCCGCAGGGGCACTTCGCCCCGCCGCGCTTGACGACCATGTGACCGATCTCGCCGGCGGCGCCGCGGCCCAGCCACGGCGTGCCGTCGAGGACGAGCCCGCCGCCGACCCCGGTCCCCCAGAAGACGCCGATCAGGCTGGAGAACTCGCGCCCGGCGCCGAGGTGGAACTCGGCCTCGGTGGCGACCTGGACGTCGTTGCCAACGCGTACCTCGGTCCCGAGGGCCTTCTTCAGCGCTTTGGCAAGCGGGAAGCTGCCTTCCCAACCGGGCAGGTTGCGCGCGCCCGAGACGACCCCCGTCTTCTCGTCCGCATCGCCCGGGGAGCCGACCCCGATCCCCTCCAGCGCGCTCGACTCGACCCCCGCCTGCTCCGCCGCCTCGCGCAGTGCCGCCGCCATCTCGTCCGCCACGTCCTGCGGGCCGCCGCTGGTCGGCGTCGGCCGGCGCGACTCGCCCAGCACCTTGCCGCCGGCGTCGACGATCGCCGTCTGGATCTTCGTCCCCCCGAGATCGATGCCGCCACGCAGAGCCGCCACGCGGTCAAGTCTATGCCCACCGCCGATGGGCCGGAAACGGGCCTATGTCCCCCGAAATCGGCCCATCGGCGGTGGGGTGGGGACGGTCTCGTAACGTTCGTGCGCGATGAGAGGGGTCGGAGGGCAGCGGGGTTGGAGGTTGTGGTGGGCGAAGCGGCGCTGGTACGAGCGCAACCATCGCCGCCTGCGCCGCGTGCGGCTCGACCGCCACGCCGCCAGGGGTGGCTTTTTCATCCGCTACCCCATGGAGGGGGAGGTGCTGGAGGCGCTCGACGAGGGGCGCCTGGCGATCGGCGAGGGCACGCTGCTGGAGCCGGGCTGCTGGCTGACCCTGGCGGCGCAGGCGCGGATCGAGATCGGCGAGGGCTGTTTCCTCAACCGCAACACGATGCTCGCCGCCCGCGAGCGGATCTCGATCGGCGACCACACGATGTTCGCCAACGGCTGCTTCGTCGGCGACGCCGACCACCGCTTCGACGACCCAGGCACGCCGATCACCTGGCAGGGCTTCACTTCGAAGGGACCGGTCGAGATCGGCTCCAACTGCTGGTTCGGCGTCAACTGCGTCGTCACCAGCGGTGTCACGATCGGCGACCGCTGCGTAATAGGCGCCAACTCCGTCGTGACCCAAGACCTGCCGGCCGGCGTCATCGCCGCAGGCGCCCCCGCCCGGGTCGTCAAGGAGATCGAGTTCCGTCGCTGACTCCCTATAATCGGCGGCGGCCGTGACCCCAAGGGCATGGACCTCATGGATTCCCAACTCGGTAACTCCCTGCTTGCGACAGACGGTGGCGTGAGGGTCTTCCCCGCCAAGGCCGGGCTGCGTGACGCGCTGTCTGGGGCGCGCGGCGCCGGGCGCTCGATCGGCCTCGTCCCGACGATGGGATACCTGCACGAGGGGCACCTCTCGCTGCTGCGCGCCGCCCGTGCCGAGTGCGACGTAGTGGTGATGAGCCTCTTCGTCAACCCGGCCCAGTTCGGCCCCGGGGAGGACCTCGACCGCTACCCGCGTGACGAGGAACACGACCTCCAGCTCGCCGATGAGGCCGGTGTCGACCTCGTCTACGCGCCGCCGGTCGAGGAGGTCTACCCGGAGGGCTTCTCCACCCACGTCGAGGTCAGCGGCCTGACCGAGGTGCTCTGCGGCGATCCGGCCCGCCGCGGCCCGGGGCACCTCCGCGGCGTCACCACCGTGGTCGCCAAGCTCTTCAACACGGTCGGCCCCGAGGTTGCCTACTTCGGCCAGAAGGACGCCCAGCAGGCGGCGGCGATCCGCCGCATGATCCGCGACCTCGACTTCCCGGTGCGAGTCGAGGTGCTGCCCACGGTGCGCGAGCCGGACGGCCTGGCGATGAGCTCCCGCAACGCCTACCTCGGTCCCGAGGATCGGCAGCGGGCCGTCGCGCTCTCGCGGGCGCTGCGCGCCGCCGAGGAGGGAGCGCGCACCGACTCGCTGGAAGCGGGGATCGCCGCCGCTCGCCGCGAGCTGGCCGCCGCCGGCATCGAGCCCGAGTACCTGGAGGCGCGCGACGCCGAGGAGCTTCGCCCGGTCGCCGCGCTGAACGGCCGGCCGGTCCTGGTCGCGGTCGCCGCCCAGGTCGGCGGCGCCCGCCTCATCGACAACGTCTTGATTCAACCTGACGACTGAAACCGGCAAGAGGGAGAGCCAATGCAGAGACAGATGCTGAAGTCGAAGATCCACCGGGCGACGGTGACCGACTGCGACGTCGACTACGTCGGCAGCATCTCCATCGACACCGAGTTGATGGCCGGCGCCGACCTGATCACCAACGAGCAGGTCCATGTCTGGGACATCGACAACGGTGCCCGCTTCGTCACCTACGCGATCGACGGCGAGGCCGGCTCCGGGACGATGCAGGTGAACGGCGCCGCCGCGCACCTGACCCGGCCCGGCCACAAGATCATCGTCGCCTCCTTCGGCGCCTACGACGAGAGCGACCTGGAGGTCTACTCGCCGATCGTCGTCCACGTCGACGACGCCAACCAGGCCGTCGCGGTCGACAGCCACCCCGAGGTACTGCTCTCATGAACTCGGGCGGGCGGTCCCACACAGCCCCTCCCTCCGACGCCGATCGCGGGCCAATGAGCCTGCCGCGCCTCGCCGAGATGAAGGCGGCGGGAGAGCCGATCGCGATGGTCACAGCCTATGACTACCCCTCGGCAAAGGTCGCCGAGGAGGCCGGCGTCGACATCGTCCTGGTCGGCGACTCTGCCGCGATGGTCGTGCTCGGCTACCCGGGCACCGAGCCGGTCTCGATGGAGGAGATGATCATGCTCGGCAAGGCCGTGCGCCGCGGCTTGAAGACGCCGCTGATGGTCGGCGACATGCCGATGGGCAGCTACGAGGCGAGCAACGAGCTGGCGGTTGGCAATGCCCAGCGCCTGGTCAAGGAGACCGGTTGCCAGGTCGTGAAGCTGGAGGCGGGGGGGACCTCGGTGGAGCGGGCGCGGGCGATCGTCCGCGCCGGTATCCCGGTGATGGGCCACGTCGGTCTTACCCCGCAGACCGCCACTGCGCTGGGCGGCTACAAAGCGCAGGGGAAGACCGCCCAGGGGGCGATCCAGCTCTGCGAGGACGCGCTGGCACTGCAGTCCGTCGGCTGCTTCGCGATCGTCTTCGAGGCGGTCCCCGCCGCGATCACCGAAGCGATCGTCGAGAAGCTCGAGATTCCCACGATCGGGATCGGCGCCGGACCGGCCACCGCCGGCCAGGTGCTGGTCTTCCACGACCTGCTTGGCATCACCACCGGCCGGATGGCGAAATTCGTCAAGCGCTACGCGGACGTGTACGAGACGATGGTCGATGCGGTGAGGGAATACACGGCCGAGGTCCGCTCGCGCCACTTCCCCGAACCCGACCACGTCTACGGCGTCGAACCGGCCGAGCTGGCCGAGTTCAGGCGCTACCTGGACCAGGAGAGCCTCACGTCCCAGAAGGCCTGGGACTGGGAGCCGCTTCCTTAAGCCGTGCCCGTCTACGAGTTCGAGTGCGAGGAGTGCGGGGGCCGCTTCGAGGAGCTGGTCCCGGCCGAGACTGAGAGCGCGGCCTGCCCAGCCTGCGGCTCGCGTCGCACCCGTCGCCGCTTCTCGCCGGTCTCCCCGCCCGGTCGCCAGCCGCGGGGGGCGGGGGTCAGGGCCGGCGAGTCGAAGCGGGGGGAGCGGGAAGCGGCGCGCGGCGAGCGCCTGGCTGAGACCAAGCGCAGGCGCGCGGCGGGTGAAATCCCGCCTCCGCGGGCCCCCAAGGGAAAGCCATGAGCGAGCCGGTCGAGGATCGCCGCACCAGGTTGGTCGAGGTCTACGAGGAGGCTTCGACCTGCACCAAATGCCCCCTCTCGGAGACCCGCGACAAGGTTGTCTTCGGAGCCGGCAACGCCGATGCCGACCTGATGTTCGTCGGCGAGGCACCGGGGGCGGAAGAGGATAGGCAGGGGCTGCCGTTCGTCGGCCGCGCCGGGCAGCTTCTCAACCAGCTCCTGGAGGGGATCGGGATGTCGCGCCAGGACGTCTTCATCGCGAATGTCCTGAAGTGCAGGCCTCCCGGCAACCGCGACCCCCAGCCCCTGGAGATCGAGACCTGCCGCCCCTACCTGTTCGAGCAGGTGCGGCTGATCGAGCCGAAGGTGGTCTGCACGCTCGGCAACTTCGCCACCAAGCTGCTCAGCGGCAGCCCGGCCGGGATCACCAAGGTGCGGGGGACGCCGCAGGTGCACGAGCTGGGCAGCCGCACCGTCTTCCTGCTGCCGCTCTTCCACCCGGCCGCGGCGTTGCGCACCCCGGCGGTGAAGGAGACCCTGCGCGGCGACTTCGAGCGGCTGCCGGGGCTGCTGGCCGGCCCTTCGCCGACGCCGCTTGACCCGATCGAGGAGATCGAGGAGGCCGACGACGCCCCGGTGCCCCCGCCGGTCGACCAGCTTGACTTCTTCGGCTGAGCCGGTGGAGAGGTTCGAGAGCCGCTCCGCGGCGGAAACGGAGGCGCTCGGGGCGAAGATCGCCGAGCGCCTAGAGCCCGGCGACGTCGTCGTCGTCAGCGGCGAGGTCGGCGCCGGCAAGACGACGCTGATCCGCGGCGCCTGCCGGGCGCTCGGGGTCGAGGGGCCGGTCACCTCCCCGACCTTCACGATCGGCCGGCGCTACCGCGGCGGGCGGCTACCGGTCTCCCACCTCGACCTCTACCGGCTGGAGAGCCTGGAGGGGGAGGACCCGGCCCTGCTCGACGACTACCTCGGGCCCGATGGGGTCGCCTTCGTCGAGTGGCCGGCGGTGGCGGAGCCGCGCCTCGCGCGCCGGGCGTTGGAGGTGCGGCTCCGCCACGCGGGCGGGGACTGCCGGGAGATAGAGCTCGGCTGAGCTTCTAGTAGCCCGAGTTCTTCAGCTGTTCCTTGGCCTTTTCGATGGCGCTGTTCGCCTGGCCCTTGGCTTCGCTCAGCTTCTTTTCGGCTTCCTTGCTGACCTTGTTGCTGTTGAGCCCCTTCTGGGCCTGGTTGATCGCCTTGTTGCCCTGGCTCTGGACTTCCTTGAGCGCCTTCTGGCCCTGGTTCGCGGCGCTGTTGAGCTGCTTCTGGCCCTGTTCGAGGGCCTTGTTGGCTTCTTCCTTGGCGCTGTTGACGCTGTCGGAGCTGCTGCTTCCGCCGCAACCTACCCCAACCACGCCTGCGATCGCCATAACCGCCACGATCGGCGCCGTTCGCTGCGCAACTCTCCTCACTGAGTCTCCTTTCAAGGGATGTAGCATCACAGTAACTTGATCCAAACCGGAAGGAAACGCTGCATGAAGGGATTGAAGGCGCTGACCGCGGGGCTGTTGGGGGTCGCGCTCCTGGCCGGCGCGCCGCCGGCCTCGGCAAAGGCTGCTGCGTACAAGCACTACGTGGCCTGCGGTGTCTCCCAGCACGCGACCGCCTCGCATGCCTGTCCGAAGAAGAGCAAGAAGGGCGCCTTCTTCGAGAGCCTCAACGCCGATGTCTTCTACACGGTCTGCGTCAAGTTCCCGACCGGGAAA
>CAAGKR010330844.1_pt1 | contig 10306 bp, 5 predicted proteins | sample 2556971 | NCBI WGS metagenome assembly CAAGKR01 (sample SAMEA5207829, study PRJEB30636) | soil metagenome | biome: forest; feature: boreal; material: soil | place: USA | collected 2011-09 | depth 1 m
ATTAATCCCACGGTTGCTGGCCCAACTCGTCGCCGCGCGGTTCGTTAGCTGGGAGCGCAGACATCCTGTCTGCAACTTCTCAGGGTCTTCTTTCGATCTCGCGCCTCGCAAGTGCCGCCTTCGCAACCTTACCTGGTAAAGGAGGCAAGCCCTGCCCAGATCAATCAAGAAACTAATCGCCGATCTCACTTGCACAAACCAGCGTGCGTACGCGGCTGTGCCGCCCCGATGTGCGGTAAGAGCGGGGTCCCCAGCGGGGCAGCCCCGCTGGGGTGCTAGTCTCTGCCTTACCGGGGCACGTTCCATGAGAATCTTTGGAGGCTACGCCTCCGATTCATTGCGCGCCACCGCTGCTAAACGAACGAGAATGATCACGGCCACCGCGATCACCGCCTTGCTAACCTTCTTGCCATCGACTCAATCACAGGTCTTGGCAAAGAAACGCATACCGCCTGGCGGCCGCGTCGCCGTTGTAGTTGACGAGCGGCTCTCGGCGTTGCGAGCCGCGCCGGATCTCACCGCAAAATTGCTGGAGCGTTTGAGTCGCGGTCACCTGGTTTCGATTCGCGGAGAAAAAACCAACGCCGATGGTTTGAAGTTTTATCGCGTGGCGCTCAGCAGCCGGACGCTCGGTTGGTTACAGAGCGACGCCGTGGTCGTGCCCTGGCGCGCGGGAGACGACCGGCGCCTGTTGACTCTGATCGAGAACTCGGACGAATTCGATCGCATCGTGCGCGCCAAGACTTTTCTCGACGCATTTCCGCAATCGCTCTTGCGCCCGAAAGTGCTCGCGATGTACGCGGGCGAAGCGGAAGACGTGGCCGACAAACTCACGCACGATGCCGGGCGCCGCTTCGCGAAGAACGAATTGCCGCCCATCGGCGCGCCTGAGTTCAGCTATTATCTGAACTACAACGGCCTCGATCGCTACAACCGCGAAGGCATCACGTTTCGGTTCGATCGGACGACGAGAAAGTTTTCCTACGACGGCGCCGCCTGGCGCGAAATCCTCAAACGCTATCCGAACAGTCCGGAAGCCGCAGAGGCGCGGAAACATTTGGAGGCGCTTCCGAGTCTGCAGAAAAAGTGAGTGGTTTGAAGATGAGCAACGTACATGTTGATGACAACACGCGCTTACGAGATCGATAAGTGTTTCTTGTCAATACTGCGCGAGCCCTCGAGACTGCATTTAGATTTTCATAGAAAATCCAAAATCTTGCGCGGCAGTGAAAGAAGAACCGACCGCTGCGTTGGTAAAAGAATTGCAAATAGGCTCGCTGCGGTGTAAGAGAGGTCGCAGAAAAATCAGGCGCAATACTTGCGTGAGAGTTTCGTGTTCGCCAAAAAGAGTCCGGCGGACACGAACCCCAGGGTTGAAGTAACTATCTTGGAAGAAACGTAAGCCGGCTGACTAGGCCGGCTTTTTCACTATGGTGGCGCATCAGACAGTCGCGCAAGCGCATCCGAAGATTCGGGCACCTGGAATGTAGAGCGCAAAGCAAAACGGAAACTGAGTCAGGTTGGTCGCCAGGAATCAGTTTCCGTTTCAGCCAAACAACAACAAAACCCTCTAACGAGGGGCCGTGGCCATTTGTACGGAGGGTTTATACGTTCATTTAGAAGAATATGTCAAGGGGGAGGCCACCAAAAGGCGAACGGCTTTGAATATGGCGTTTGCTGTCTCGCCGCAGGCCAGCGATTGGGATGATGAAATAGCCGCTGAGATAAAACCAAAGCCTTTTAAGGTTGATTAGACTTGGGAAGGAACGACAACCATGAAGATAATAATCGCGATTCTAGTTGTAATAACAATCACCGCATTTGGAGTCTCGAGGTCAAAACTGCTTTCACAGAACCAAAGTTCCCTTAGGAGGACTCAAGCCTCGGACAAAGTCACCGGGCCGGCGAGCCGCTCGATTGTTCCGCCTTCGGAAAGAGAAACGAGGAACATCCAAGTTGCCAGTGTTAGGTTGAAGGATATTCAGAGAATAACAGACTTCGACGGTTTTACGAGCCCCGTGTGGTCACCGATCGATCCAAAACAGTTAGCCTTTGTTGGGTCCGACGGTACCTACGTCAAATCAATGAGCGGCGGTTCTGTCGCTAAAATAAGTGGTGAAAGAGCAAGATTCAAATACATATGGACCAAAGACGGGGACCACTTGGTGTTCAGAGAGAGAATCGATGAGCAGCAACTGGCAATCAAGGCCTTAGCAATTCATACGGGCGAGGTAAATGTCCTTGCCCAGTCTTCTGATCTCAGCTTGCCTCAGGAAATGCGCCCGGGGATTCTGCAGTATCGAGATTCAAATCTCCACAAAAGGGTTGGTGTTGCGGAATCGACACCCACTTCGACGAACGAAGCTCCGTTCGCGTATCAGTTCAATGACAATATCTTTGTTAGTACAGCTGATGGAACGAAGCAGATAACGACAGACGCTGGAAAGTATTTTCTTCCTCAACTCTCGCCGGATGGAGCTAAAGTTCTTTATCAGGAGATATCTCGGGGTCTCTACGTAACTGACTTGCTGGTTGGGACGACTACTTACCTCGGTAACGGCGATGACGCTGTGTGGTCACCGGACAGTACATGCGTCGTTTTCGAGTTAACCAGGGACGAAGACGATAAGGTGGTTGGATCGGATCTGTATTTGGCTGATCTTCACGGTCGAAGAACACAGCTTACGGATACTACCGATCGATTAGAGATGAGGCCGGCTTGGTCTAGTGACGGCAAGTACATCGCATTTGACGCCGATGGTGCCATTTACATCGCAACGATCATGGAAGGAGAGTGACCTAGCGATGCAATTCAACAAGTATCTTTTGATCGCGACATTGGCTGGCGTTCTTCTCTCAGCCAACAATTCCAAGGCGCAAGTCCCTTTTCGAATTGGAGTTGATCCAGGCCATGGAGGAACAGATTCAGGAGCGGTGGGTCCGACCGGCTTAACGGAAAAGGAAATCAATCTTACTACCGCATTGGCGCTCAGGAAATATCTTCAAGCTGATGGCGCCACGGTGTTCATCACGAGGACTACAGACGCCACTGTTTCTCTCACGAGTCGATCTAACTATTTTATTTCGAACGCTGTGAATCGGGCTATCTCGGTACATCACAACTCAGGTGGTTCGACAAACAAGACGATGGACTTCGTCTACTGCGCTCGTTGCTTTACCACTGCAGGCAACCTGGCGTCCTCGGTCATCCAACGCGTCGGTTCGTCCGCCGGCTTGGCTCTGGGCCCGGCAGTATCTACCGCCGATGTGCTTTGCTCCGGACGAAGCGACTGGAGCTGTGGACGCGATGGGGTTGGACAAGCAAACTTACACATGGTTAGAGAGCCAGAACTGGGTGCCCAAATACCGTCAATCCTGGTTGAGGTTTCTTTCATTTCGAATTCCAGCGAAGAAGCTAGGCTGAAAAGCGGGGACTATCTGGATTCGAACGGTTGGTCTATTTACGCTGGAGTTGCTGATCATTTTGGTGTTGCTCCAAAACCGAGAAACGGGTGCGCTATAACTGTCGGGCAAGGTACTTCTGGTTCCGAACTGACGGCGTTTCAGAATGCATACAACAATGCCGGCGGGCAGGGAGTGCTGGGTTGTGCTACCGCGGGGGTTCGTTTCGACGGCTTTACTTCATTCGCTGGAACAATAGGCCATTTTCAAACATTCACTAATGGCGAAATCGAATACTTAGTTAACGGAAACAGATTAGGGCAGGCCTATGGGATTAAGACTGCGCTCTACAACAAGTGGTCGTCATTCGGATTCAACAACAATAATCCACTGGGTTATCCGATCGGAAATCTCACTGCAGGAACGCCGTCCTGCGCCGGTACGAGTCATGAATTTCAGAGTTATGAAGGAGGCTCCTTAACTCATCATCTCAATGGTGCTCGATCGGGATCAGTTTATGAAGTTCACGGTGCAATTCACTCAAAGTGGAGCACCAAGGGATTCGCAAGCTGTCCGTTGGGACTGCCACTTAGCGATGAGAGCGATGCTCAACCGTCCGGCGCGACTGCGCGAGCGGGTCGACTGAATCAGTTCGAAGGAGGACAAATATATTGGATTAAGAACGGGCCATTGGGCAACGCCCAACCGGCCTATGAAGTTCACGGCGCTATCTATTCCACTTACGTAGGCATGGGTGGTTCTCCTAGTTGGTTGGGCTTCCCCACTTCTGATGAATACGTGGCCTCCACAGGCTACCCCCGAAACGATTTTGAGGGCGGTTATATTACAACCACCGACGGCGTGAATTATCGGGCGTTTCCGTACGGGACTTCGTCATTAACAATCAACCTTGGAACTGGATGGAATCTGATCTCGCTTCCGCTTCAACCATCTAACACTGCGATTACAAACGTCTTATCGAATATCAGCGGAAAATATTCAGCGGTGTGGGCGTGGGACGGGCCGAGCCAATCATGGCGGTCTTACTTCCCGACCAATCCCGGCTTTGCGAATCTATCTTCAATGGACGCAGGCAAAGGATACTGGATATACATGACGTCTTCGGGCAGCTTACCGGTGAGCGGCAGCACGCCATCGAAAACAATCAACCTGGTAAGTCAGTGGAATCTGGTGGGGTACAACAGCACTACGTCGAATTCAGTAACGAGCGCGCTTTCTTCGATCGCCGGGCGGTACGTGAGCGTCTGGGCATGGGATTACTCGACAACCTCGTATCAGTCCTATTTTCCAAACAATCAGCTTTTTAGCGATCTGACGACGATGGATACCGGTCGAGGGTATTGGATTTACGCCACGCAGAATACTTCGTGGACCATTCCCTAAGTTAAGAGCTAAGAAGCGAACGTGCCGCGTTCCAGATTCGCAGCTTGAGGTATTCGAATGCAGAACATTAATACGAGATTGATGATTTTCTTGCTCGGCGTGCTCGTCTGGCTGACCGGTTCTATGCTTTTTCGTCGCGTTGAATCGAAAGGTCTCCTGCAAAACCCACCGCCTCAGCCTGCAAGGATCGGCGGCACGATTACAGTGAATGGAGTCCAACTAACACAATCCTCGGCTGGTAGCAGCTATACGTTCGTCGTTAAAAGATCGAATAACAGCAATTACAACCCGGTTGCACAAATCAATAGCTTGAACTCCTCAGATTTTTATCTCATCGATCTACCGATTTATGACGCCAATGCACAACCAGGAGGCGCTCAACCCGGCGACACTGCGTTCATTCACGTTCTTTATCTAGGTTCAGAACTCACCGTGACCTCACCGAATAATGGCCAGATCTCCGTTGGAACTTCGGGCAGTATTACTCAGATCAATCTGGTTGTTATTTCGCCATCACCATCGCCGTCGCCATCACCATCGCCATCACCATCGCCGTCGCCATCACCGTCGCCATCGCCGTCGCCATCGCCATCACCGTCGCCATCGCCGTCACCTTCGCCATCACCGTCGCCATCAACTTCGCCCTCGCCATCACCACCGCCCTCGCCATCACTCTCCCCATCGCCGACACCATCGCCGTCGCCATCACCCACGCTAACGGCAGGCCGAGCCTACATCACAAAACTCAATAGCAATAGTGTGTCTGTGGTCGATACAGCCACGAATCTGGTGATGAGCAATATTACTTTGCCAACAAACTCGTCGTGGGGCGCGGCGGTAAATTTGTCTGGAACAAGAGCGTACATCACCACCGATCTTGGTGACACGCTTTTGTCGATCGATACAGCAACAAATGCGATTCTAGCCACGATTCCGGTGGGACACCTCCCCCATGGCGTTGCAACAGCCCAAATAGGAAACCGCGTTTATGTTGGCAACGAAGGTTCAAATACAGTCTCTGTGATCGACTCAGCCATAAACGCTGTCGTGGCTACGATTCCAGTGGGACAGTGTCCCGAAGGGATAGCAGTAAACCCCGTGGGAACGAAAGTTTATGTGGTCAATACTTGTTCTTCAACAGTATCAGTCATAGATACCAGTAGCAATACCGTCATAGCGACGATTCCCACCGACACTTCGGCACAGGGCATTGTAGTGAATACGTCCGGCTCACGGGTTTATGTAGCAAATGGGGGTGGTCACCATATTCTGGTGATCGACACAGCGAGCAACACTGTCGCGGGCAAAATATTTTTGCAAAGCGGAACATGCTCCTGCCAAAGCACGGGCATAGCGATCAGCCCGGATGGGACTAGACTGTACATGTCCCACTACACTTTAAATAGCATAGGGGTAGTTGATGTCGCGACAAATACAGTTATCGGCTATATTCCAGTCGGTACGGACCCTGAAGGCATCGCGCTAAACTCCACTGGTACACGTCTATATGTTGCGAATCGCGGGAGCGCCACCGTATCCGTCATCGACACTTTAACGAACAGCGTAATAGCCACCGTACCAGTCGGCGGTAGCCCTGTAGCTTTTGGGCAGTTCGTTGGGATGGTGACGTCGACGCCGACACCAACAGCGTCTCCGATGCAGCTGATTCTAGACAAAACCGGCCCAGTCACAGATCAGGCGGCAGCAGTCGATTCACTACTGCTTCTAAGAGATCCGTTCCCAGTTGTAAACGATGGCAACTCGCTCAATCGGGGGCCCGATCGAAACACGAGAGTCATGGTTTTCATTGCGAACCTCCAACTGGCGCAAGGCGAAACCTCTTCTTCTGTCGTCGTTAATCTGATAGATGGTAATGGTCTTAGTTACGACGTAGCCGCGGAAGACGTGCGGCCTGTACCTAACTTCAACTTCACACAGGTGATCTTTAGGTTGCCCAATCTACCCGTCGGCACGTGTACTATCAAAGTAAAAGCACATAACCAGGTCAGCAATTCAGGCGCGATCAGAATAAGGATCTAGAACTACAACAAGCCACGAAAAAGCACATAAGGCGCAAGGGCATAACCAAGGAATTCGGTTTGTGCTTCTTGCGCCCTTTCGTGGCTAATTTCTTTCGTTCGCATTATCAGCCCGGATCCGCGTTCATTCGCAACTCAAATCTGCACGCAAGCTGACAGCTTGCGCTACGTCGAAGCTTCAAGTTTCTTCCTTCTGGTGTTAATAATCTCTCGCGAGGAGCGTTTTATGAGCGGAGAAGATTTTCAGGAGGATGCCGTGCTGGCCGCTATAAAACCGCTGAAAGCCGCAGAATCGTCCACAGATTACGCAGATTACCCAGAACGGCTCATGCGAAAGCATGCTAGCGACGCAGGTTCAACGATGTGTGACGATCCGGCGAATCTGGAGACGCTCTTCCGGCAGCATTCCGATCGAGTGTTTCGCACGGCGAATCGGGTCACGGGCAGCGCGGCCGATGCGGAAGACGTCTTGCAGACAGTCTTTCTGCGGCTGGCGCGTAGCACGGAGCCGCCGAGCGTTATCGAGAATCCCGAAGGATACTTCGCGCGCGCGGCGATCAATGCTTCGCTCGATCTGCTGCGCAGCCGCAAACGATCGAGAGCGGTTGCTTTCGATGACGTCGAAACAGGCGCAGTGGTTGCTTCGTTCGCTTCATCAAGAAATCCAGAAGCGGGACATGAAGATCGCGAGCTGAGAAATCTGATTCGCGCAGCGGTGTCCCGGCTGGGACCAAACGCTGCACAGATGTTTACGCTGCGCTACTTTGAAGGCTACGACAACGGCGAGATCGCGCGCATCATGAGCACGTCGGCGCTGGTCGTGGGCGTGACGCTGCATCGCGCGCGGGCAAGATTGCGGAAGGAGATTGGGAGTTATTTGCAGGGGCACCCGGACTAGTCCGCAGATTACACAGATTACGCAGAACAGTTAACGCAAAGGCACAATGCGGGCAAGAGCAAAGAGCAAAGAGCAATCATCTTGGGAGAAACATCATGAAGAAGAACGAACTCGAAAACATCCTGGACAAAGTCACTGCCGGGATTCGCAATGAAGAGGTCGATGCGGTGGTGGCAAGCGACGCGACGGAGCGCGTGTGGGCGCGGCTATCGGTGGAAGCTGACGCTCGCATGATGCAGGCGAACCGCCCGGTTGATGCGAGCGTGCCTGCGGACACAATCGAAGGATGCGCGGATTTTCAATCGCTCATCCCGGCGTATCTCAATGGGAAGCTGTCGGAAACTCGCTCGCTTTTGCTGGTCGATCACACGCACGAGTGCATTCCCTGCCGGAGGGCTTTGAAGCAGGCGCGCGAATCTCGCGTGGCCGCGCCGGCCCCGGCGCGCAAACAAGCGCGAAAGACCTTCAATTATAGTTTGAGCCCGGTGGTTGTGCGTTGGGGTATCGCGGCCATGCTGGTGATTGGCCTGGGACTGATCGCGCTGCCGCTGATCCAACGCTACTTGCCGTTCGGATCGTTTGACGCAACGGTGGAAGCGGCCGACGGCTCGGTTTACTCGGTTGCTGATTCACAGACGCGCGTGATCAATTTGGGCGAGAAGCTGGCCCGCAATCAGGTGATTCGCACGGCCAAGGACGCGCATGCGGTCGTCCGTTTGGGCGATGGCACGACAATCGAGATGAAAGAACGGTCTGAGTTTTCGATCGATCAAACTTTGCGCGGCACCACTATTCATCTGGATCGCGGTAGCGTGATTGTCGAAGCGGCGAAGCAAAAGAACCATCTGTTTGTCGACACTGGCGATTCGCTGGTTTCGGTGACGGGCACTACCTTCTCGGCCAACGCGGGCACGAAAGGCTCGCGCGTCAGCGTGATCGAAGGGGAAGTGCATCTCGACCGCGCCGGCCAGCAGCGCGTGCTGCGCGCCGGCGAGCAGGCGACGACCAGTGCCTCGATTGAAACAATCCCGATCAAAGACGAAGTCGCGTGGAGCCGAAATGCCGCGCGTTACGCAAAGACGCTGGAAAGTCTGGCCGCGCTGCAGAGTGAACTCAACTCAGTCGCGAAGCCCGGCACGCGTCACTCTACGCGTCTGCTCGAAATGATGCCTGCGAATACGGTGCTGTACGCGGCGCTGCCGAATCTCGGCGCGACAATCGCGGAATCGCACCGCATCATGCAGGAACGTATTCAACAGAATCCGGCGCTGCGCGAATGGTTCCAGAATCACGGCGAGGCGAAAGGGCCGGCGGTCGATCAGGCGATTTCGGTAATCAAAGAGTTTGGCGAACAGCTGGGCGACGAAATCGCCGTCAGCGCCGGCATGGACGATCAGGGAAATCCTGCTGGGCCAATCGTTTTGGCTGAACTGAAGAACCCGGCCGATTTTCACGCCTTCTTTGATTCTGAGGTTCAAAAAATGGCGGGCGCCGGCAAGGGGCCGCACGTACAGTGGGTTGACGATCCGCACACCGCACAGCCTTTGGCTAATTCAAGCGGTGCGGCTACGAAGGACAAAGAACTGTACGTTTGGATCAACGGCGACGTACTCGTTGCCTCTCCGAAACTCGATCAGTTGCAATCGCTGGCGAAAGGCTCAACCAGCGGCTTTGCCTCGACGCCATTCTATGAGCGCGTCGCGGATGTTTATCGCGAAGGCGCCGGCCTGGTAGTCGCGGCTGATCTGGAAAAGATCATCGCGCACACCCGAGGTCTGCGCAGAATCGCGGTCGGCGACCAACACGAACAAGCGCTGAATCAACTTGGCGTCTTCAATCTGAAATCTTTTGTCCTCGATCAAAAAGACACCGAGGGCAAAACGCATACGCGCGCGGTGCTTTCATTCAATCAAACTGATCACGGGATCACATCGTGGCTGGCCCAGCCGGCGCCGATGGGATCGCTCGAATACATCTCGCCGGATGCGAATCTGGTCGCCGGCTTTGTCGTGAACAATCCAACAGCGTTGGTTGACGATCTGTTGGGAGTGCTCGACACGGTTTCACCGGATTTGAAAAAGCACCTGAATCAGTTGCAAACCGATCATGGGCTGGACGTACGCAAAGATTTCGCCGCGCCGCTCGGCGGCGAGTACGCGTTCGCGATCGATGGCCCGATCTTGCCGACGCCTTCGTGGAAGCTGATTTTCGAAGTCAACGACCCGCCGCATTTGCAGCAGACGCTCGAGCGCGTCGTTGAAGAGATCAACAAGCAAGCCGCGAAGGAAGGCAAGAAGGGCCTGTCGCTGGAGCATTCCGATACCGGCGGCCCCACCTTCTACACTTTGAAGTCTATGGACTTCGGCATGATCGAAGTGAACTACACCTTCAGCAAGGGTTATATGATCGTTGGACCGTCGCGCGCTTTGATCGAGCAGGCCCTGCAGTATCACGATACCGACACATCTCTGATTCGGTCGGCGAAATTCACGGCCGGCTTGCCGGCGGACGGCAACGCTAATTTCTCGGCGCTGATCTATCACAATCTCGCGCCGCTGGTGCA
>CAAGKR010182808.1_pt1 | contig 10305 bp, 12 predicted proteins | sample 2556971 | NCBI WGS metagenome assembly CAAGKR01 (sample SAMEA5207829, study PRJEB30636) | soil metagenome | biome: forest; feature: boreal; material: soil | place: USA | collected 2011-09 | depth 1 m
CCAAACCGGTCGCGACACCTGTCACGCAGGTCACGACCGAGACCACCGAACTTCCCGCTGCGGCCACCGAGCAGCCACAGCCCAGTACGTCTGCGGTGCCGGTGAGCACCCCGCCGGCCCCAAGCGAAGCAGCCCCCCAGCCTGCCGCGCCCCAAGAACCGGCACCGGGTCCCAACCCACCTGCGCCCACCAGCGAAGCGCCCGCTCCGGCGCCAGCGCTAAGCCCGAATGAACAGACCGGCGGCACTCCGGCTCCCCCCGAAAGCGGCGGTTAGCCGAAGGTAAAGGTCTTCAGCGGCTTTTCCAGCACGCCAGAGACCCCAACTTCAAGCGGCGAGGAGACCTTCGAGCTCGTCGTGGTACTCAGCATCTCGATCGCCACCCCATCGCGCGCCCCCGGGCGTTCTGGCAGCAGCAGCACGTCGCGCCCGTACAACCTGCGGCCCGCAATCAGCACGGTGTAGAGCACGTTGTACCCAGGGACCGTATTCACACGCGTCTTGCCTTCACCACGCAGTAAGAAGCCGCTGTACTTCCTGCTCAGCCGATTGATGTAGGCGCTCGCATACAGGGGCAGCTCGCCGCTCACGCTACCCACGTAGGGCGGCAGCCGCAGTGGCGCCACCGCGAAGGAGTCCTCCAGCTCACCGCCCGGCGAGCGGCGCTCGATCCGCACGAGCTCCCCGGGCGCCGCGGCTGTCCGGTAGAGGCCCCGGTAGCTAAAGCCAAACGGCGCCGCACCGCCGTGAGAAAACGTGGCGGGCAAGAGCGTGAGAACGACCGCCACCGCCAGTAACGCAAGACCGCTGCCCGCCGCGATCACCGTTCCTCGCGCCATCCTCCCCGCCGCATGCCAGCGCGGCGCCAGCAGCTGCCCAAGGGTCGGCCCGTACTGCGGCTTCAAAGGCACGCTCGTCACTACGCCGACCTATTCGCCGATGGAGAACAGCGACTCGAGATCGTGCCGCGAGAAAGCCGCGAACGCGACCATCGTCTGGGTGCGCGTGACACCCGCCAGACCGCCAATCTCTGCGGTCACCACATTCGCCAGCTGCTCGTGGTCGGCAACGCGCACGATCGCGACGAAATCCCACTCACCCGTCACCGAATAGGCCTCCGCCACGCCCTCCACGTCCGCTAGCGCGCTTCCCAAGCTCGAGAGCGCGTCGCGCTCGGCCTCGATCAGCACGACGGCGTTGGTCATCGTCATGGCGAGTGACTCTCGCCCGGCTCAAGCACCACCACATGCGAGGAGGAGTCTGCCTGCACATCGGCCTTGAACGCCTGCACGTCGGTCTCGATCGCCGGGAAGGTGCCGTAGTGGCACGGGATCACCTCGCGCGCACCGATCAGCTTCGCCGCCTGCACCGCATCGAAGCGGTCCATTGTGTAGTGGCCGCCCACGCAGATCAGCGCAAGGTCGATCTCACCTGCGCGCCCGGCGATCAGCTCCAGGTCGGAGAACAGAGCGGTGTCACCCAAGTGATAGATGGTCTTGCCGGCGAAGTTCACGATCAGGCCGGCCGGGGTGTTCACGGCACCCTTGGGAGTCGTCGAGGTGTGCCAAGCCGGCACCAGCTTCACCGAGCCCCAGCCGCGCTCGACGGTTCCCCCGAGATTGGGGTCGTGGACCTCCAAGCCCTCCTCACGGAGCTCGTTGGCGATCTCCACGATCGCAACCACCTCCGCGCCGGTGCGCTTGGCAATCGCCACCGTATCTCCGAGGTGGTCGGCGTGGCCGTGCGTCAACAGGATCGCGTCCGCGCTCACCTCATCGGCGCTGACCGCCGCCTTCGGATTGCCCGTGAGAAATGGGTCGATCAGCACGGTCGTATCTCCGTCGGTCAGCTCGAAGGCCGCGTGGCCCAGGAAGCGGATATCCATCTTCGCTGCTCCTCTTCTTCGCCGTTTCCGTGAGCCCCCATCATAGGAGCGTTCCGTCCTAGGTCTCCGCGGGATCTGAGCGGTACATGCCGAGCCCCAGCATCAGCCCGATCACCCCGCCCACCACGCCCGCCAGCCAGCTTGCCTCCGGGCGCGCGTAAGGCATCACCAGCAGCAGGGCGGCGATCGTCGTGGCGCCGAGCAGGTCACCCTCGTAGTAGTGGCCCGCACGCGCGTCTCTGAAGTCCGGAACCACCCAGACGCCCAGCAGGCCCAGAGCCGCTGCGTTGCCACCGCCCACGATCGGCTCGGCATAGACGGCGCTGGCCACCAGCGCCCCGGCCGCTCCGGCCCCAAGGAACACCGCGAGCGCCACGGCCGGCCCACGGCGACGCTCGACCAGCCAGCCGAAGATCGCAACAGCCAGCAGCGTGATGAACGCATACAGCCCGTTCAGATAGGCGAACTGGGTGGTGAAGAGCTTCCACCATTCCGCATTGATGGGGCCCACGATCGCCACGTGGAAATAGAGGTCCGGCTTGGCGTGGAACGCAACCCATGCCGCGCAGCTAATCGCCACCAGCGTGATCGTCACATAAGGCGGCGAGCCGGCCCGCGGGCTCGCCTCGCGGCGTACGCGGGGACGATTCAGGCGCGGCAGGCGCAGTCCTCGCAAGCGCCGCTGAGCGCCCGCGTCCTTCTCGCGCGGCAGCTCAGGCGCGCGGCGGCGGAGGCGGTGCCCGCAGTAAGGACACTCCGTGATGTACGGGCTGACCTCCGATCCGCACTGCTTGCACACCACGAACAGATCGGGAGCAGAGGACATCGTCAACTCATTCTAAGTGCCGATCAAGCCCGGCCCGAACACCTCTGAAATACTCAAGCGATGAAACCAGGCTACGACGGGAAGCTCTACATCCTCGCGTTCGACCACCGGGGGTCCTTCCAAAAGAAGTTCTTTGGCATCGAGGGCGACCCCGATCCCGAGCAGACGGCGATGATCGCCGACGCCAAGCACCTGATCTTCGAGGGACTTCAGCAAGCGGTCACGGCCGGCGCCGATCCCTCAGTTACCGGCGTACTCGTCGATGAGCAGTTCGGCGGCACTGTGCCCGAGGAAGCGCGTGCACAGGGCCTAAAGCTGGCGATGCCCGCCGAGCGCTCAGGCCAGAACATGTTCGACTTCCAGTACGGCGAGGATTTCGGCGAGCACATCCTCTCCTTCGACCCCGACTTCACGAAGGTCCTCGTCCGTTACAACCCCGAGGGCAACGCCAGCGAAAACCGCGAGCAGCTGGCCAAGCTCAAGCGCCTGAGCGACTGGCTCTCAGAGCACGAGCGCAAGTTCCTGTTCGAGCTGCTCGTGCCTGCGGAGGAGACCCAGCTACAGGCCGTGGGCGGCGACTCAGAGCGCTACGACGCCGAGCTGCGTCCCGCGCTGATGCGCCGTACGATCTCCGAGATCCAGGATGCGGGCATCGAGGTGGACATCTGGAAGATCGAGGGGGTCGATGAGCGCTCCGACTGCGAGATGCTCGTCACCCAGGCGCGCGCCGGTGGGCGCGACGGAGTGGTCTGCGTCGTCCTCGGCCGGGGCGCCGATGACGCGAAGGTCGACCATTGGCTCGCGCAGGCCGCCCCCGTCGACGGCTTCGTCGGCTTCGCGATCGGGCGCTCGATCTGGTGGGACCCGCTGAAGGCCTACGTCGATGGCAAGATCGACCGCGCCACCGGCGCTCGCAAGATCGCCGAGAACTATCTCCGCTTCGTCGCCGTCTACGAGCGCGCCAAGACATCGTGAGAATGAAACAAAGCCTTGGCGAGCTGGAGCGGGCGTTCGTCAAAGAGATATCGCTCGAGCGTCGCCGTCGCGCCTCGCTGCGGCGCACGACCGAGCAGCGCGCGCTCAAGCGCGAGGTGGAGCGGCGTCATAAGCGCGGTTCTGTTCGCTTCGTGCTACTCGTGCTCACGCTGATCGCGACCGCGGTGATTGTCACCGTGATCATGTTCCGCACGCTTTATTTGTTGTTGGGCTGAGAGCCGTCGCTCAAATCCCGCAGCGCCTCGCTCACCTCGCCGCGAACGTCCTGCTCGGCGGCGCCCTCCCCATCCTTGCGGTGGATCTCCAAGTAGATCTCGGTGCGGAATACCGGAACCTCCTGCGGGGCCTGGATACCGATGCGCACCTTGTCGCCCATCACGGACAGGACCGACACCTCGACATCGTCCCCGATCATGATGCTCTGGTTGGACTTGCGGGTCAGGACCAGCATTCGGTGCACCTTCCTCTTTTGCCTACAGGCAACCGGCTTGCTTGCCCCCGCAGCCGATGGGCCAAGCATAGTCTGAGGGCCGGGAGAACGCGACCCCGGCGTGCTCCGGCCGCTATGCGCTAGTCTCCCGGACCGTCCATGGCTCGTAGATCTCTGCGCCCACATTTGAACCAGATCCGCCTCTGGGTACGGCAAGGCCGCACCGACGCCTGGGTCGCCCACCAGCTCGAGGTCAGCGTGCGGGACATCGAGCTCTTCAAGCGCCAGAACGAGCTCTCAGGCGACGAGGAGGCCGCCGTGGGAGCGCCAGGAGCCGATTACGAGGAGATCGACCTCCGTGCCGAGGACGACGCGCTGATTGCCGCCGAGCTCGAAGCGGCCGAGATCGAGGCCGCCCGCATCGAGGCAGAAGCTCCGCCGGAGCAGGACGAGGATGATGACGAGGAGGAGTCCGACACCGGCGAGCAAGACGCCCCCCGGCGCCGTCGCAGCCGTCGCGGTGGTCGCGGCCGGCGCACCGCGCGCAACAACGCCGGTCCCCTGGAGGGCACCTTCGACCACGGCGAAGAGGGCTACGGCCTGTGGCTCGACCCCGCCGTCCAGGACAACCCGATCTACGCCGAGCACTGGGCCGGGCACCGGCCCGTCGAGGTCCTTGTCGAGGAAGACCGCATCGTGATCCGCCGCACCGGCTCCGACAGCGACGACTAGGCTGTCTTTACCTCTCTGCGGCCTCCGGCATAGTCCGAGGCCCCGCGCAGATATCTCCCGAAAGCAGCGTCGACCACGATGCCCGCCTCCCATGCCCACGGATCCTCCGGGGCCGCCTTCATCGCCACCTGCAGGCACCATGCGGTGCCGCGCCCGTAGAGCTCAACCAGCTCCTCCGCCGAGAACCTCCCGCCCAGGCGCCTGCGCAGCTCCGCGACCAATGCCTCGGTGACGCGCTCCAGCTGTGCCCCGCGCTGCGCCGGCGCGGCGCGCAGCCGGCGCTCGCCCTGCTGCCACTGGTAGATCGCGTTCTCGAATTCCGACACTCCGGGCGAGGCTAGCAGCGCGGACGAGGATCAGTTATTGGGCAAGTTGCTGATGATGTACGGCTGCTCGCCGTGCTTCATCATGCCCAGTGCTCGCGCCTGCGCTTCGACCGTCGCGAGCCTGCCCAGCGCTTCGTGCTGGCGCCGAAGCTTCGTGTTTTCGCGCTGCATAGCGGCTACCTTCGTGCTCACGTCGCGCGCCTGCAGCCACGTGCTCAGAAGATGAACTCCAGCGCTCAGGTACAGGTAGGCCAGGATCACCAGCACGCCGAGCATCGCCACGCGGCCCATCCGGTCCCAGCGGACGCGCGCCGGGGCGGGTCGTGCGGCACGGCGGGCCGAAGAGCGGCGAGCCGAGGCGGAGGCGGAGGGCATCCCTCTCGCATTCGCCCTCTTGCGCTCGCTTCCTTCTTGCGTCAGCGGCGAAAAACCGAGCGCCCGGGGAACTGCGCATCGGACCCCAGCTGCTCCTCGATTCGCAACAGCTGGTTGTACTTCGCCACCCTGTCCGAGCGCGACGGCGCGCCGGTCTTGATCTGCCCGCAGCCGGTTGCCACTGCGAGGTCGGCGATCGTCACGTCCTCTGTCTCACCAGAGCGATGGCTCATCACCGCGGTGTAGCCGGCCTCACGGGCCATCGCGACCGCTTGCAGGGTCTCGCTCAGCGTTCCGATCTGGTTGACCTTGATCAGAATCGAGTTCGCCACACCCTCCTCGATGCCGCGCTGCAAGCGCTCGGTGTTGGTCACGAACAGGTCGTCCCCCACCAGCTGCACCGAGCTCCCCAGGCGCTCAGTGAGCGCCTTCCACCCGTCCCAGTCCTCCTCGTCCATCCCATCCTCGATCGAGACGATCGGGTAGCGAGAGGCGAGATCGGCCCAGTAATCGGACATTTCGCCGGCGCTGAGCGTGCGCCCCTCGTGCTCGAGCACATATGCGCCGTCGCGATAGAGCTCGCTCGCAGCCGGGTCAAGCGCGATCGCCACATCCTCACCCGGAGTGTGCCCCGCCGCCTCGATGCCCGCCACGAGCATCTTCAGCGCGTCCTCGTTGGACGCCAGGTCCGGGGCAAAGCCCCCCTCGTCGCCCACGGTGGTGCCCAGTCCCCGCTCGCGTAAGGTGCCCTTCAGAGCGTGGAAGACCTCGGTGCCCATCCGCAGTCCCTCAGAGAAGCTCTGAGCGCCGAGTGGCACCACCATGAACTCCTGGAAATCGACTTTGTTGTCGGCGTGCGCCCCGCCGTTGAGCACGTTCATCATCGGCACCGGCAGCACCCGCGCCGACTCACCGCCCAAATAGCGCCACAGCGCCAGGCCCTCCTCGGCCGCCTGCGCGTGCGCCACCGCCAGCGACACGCCCAAGATCGCATTGGCGCCCAGCCGTGACTTGTCCGGGGTCCCGTCGAGCTCGACCAGAGCCTCGTCGAGGCCACGCTGGTCTGAGGCGTCCATGCCGGTGACCGCCCGCGCGATCTCGCCATTCGCGTGCGCCACCGCCCGGGTAACGCCCTTTCCTTGCCAGCGCTCCCCGCCGTCTCGCAGCTCCTTCGCCTCGAACTCGCCCGTCGAAGCCCCCGAGGGCACCGCCGCGTGGCCGTGGGCGCCAGAGCGCAAGCCGATCTCGACCTCGATCGTGGGGTTACCGCGGCTATCGAGGATCTGGCGGGCGTGGACCCGCTCTATCTGGCTCATGCGACCGGCCCTTCAGTCACCGGCACGACCCGGACCGACCTATTTTTTGGCCGGCGTGACGGGTACTTTGGTGGTCTGCGGCGGTGTACTCGTCTGCGGTGTTGCCGTACCAGCACCAGTGGAGAGCCCCGCCGGCGTCTTCGGTTCTTTGTACTGCTTGCAGTCGGCCACTACGTAGCCAGCACGACAGTCCGTTTTCGCCTTCCACTTCTTTTTGAAGTTCTTGACGAAGGTGCTGAGCGCCGTCTGCTGCTGAGTGGCAGTCAACTGCTGCTTGATCGCCGGTTCGACCTGCGCCAGCGTCTGCTGACTGCCGGGCGTGCTGCTTTTGACCTCGAAGACGTAGTAGCCGAACGGAGTCTTCACCGGGCCGCTCAACACGTTCGGTTTGGCGGAGAAGATCGCCGCGTCTAGCGACTTCTCCTCCTGACCTTTGGTCACTGCCGGCAGCAGGCCGCCGCTGGCCTTGCTCGGGTCCATCGAGGACTTCTTGGCGACGCTCGCGAAGCTCTTGCCTGATTCGACTTCCTTCTTGGCGCTCTTAGCCGCCGCTTCGGTTTTGGTGAGGATGATCTCCACCGCGCGCTTTTCCGGCGTTCCGTAGCGCGACTGGTTTTCTTTGTAGTACTTCGCGATTTCGGCCTTGCTGGGAGCGCCTTTGCCTTTCGCGATCTTCTGCTGAATTTTCGAGGACAGCAGATTCAGCTTCACGCGCAACAGCAGGTCCGAGACAGACTGGCCAGAAGTCGCCAGGAATTTTTCGAATTCCGCGGCCTTCGGGAACTGCTGGCTCTTGATTTTTTCGAACTGCTTCTTGACTTCTGCGTCGGAGACCTTCACGCCCAGCGAGTTCGCTTCGCCGAGCACCCATTCGGAGGAGACCAGGAAACCGAGCACCTCCTGCTGCAGCGATTTGTACTGCTGTTCGCATTGGGACTTGAGCGTTGCTTCGGTGGGCGCCGCCTGGCCCTTGGCCGGCTTGGGCGCGACCAATTTCTCGTGCGCTATGCATGCCGTGTACTTCGGCGGGTCCGGGATGACCGGCTTGGAACCCGGGGTCGTCGCGCTCGAGGCCCCGGCGACGCTCATCCAGTGGTTGAACGCGGTCTTGGTGACTCCCTTGCCATCGACCGCAACAACGGAGTCGCCGGGTATGCCGCCGCCGCACGCGGACAGACCCACGAGGGCAAACAAAACGGCGCCTAGCGCCGGTATGCAGCGGAGTACCTTGGACATGACGCGGGCACTCTAGCGGAAACGCCCTAACCCGTGCATAAAGAAATTTTCACGCGGCTTGCCTGAGTGCTCAGATGGATTAGGTGCCGCCCACCCAGGGCGCAGGAAGCGTGGCGTACCGAGGACGCCGATCCAGTGCAGCCATGCGCACTCAGGCGGCCTCGCGGCTGATCGCCAGCAGTACCTCAGCAGCCCTGACCACGGCCGGGAACCGCTCCTTGCCCTCCTTCGGCACCCTCACCGAGACCTGTGAGCGTCCGGATTCGTACAGCGCCTCAGGCAACTCATTGCGCAGTCGCTTCGCGCGCACCGAGTCGAGCTCGACGGGCGTCACCGCCAGACGGTCCCCCCGGAAGCTGACAGTCCGCACACCCGCCTGGCCGAACTTAATGCGCGCGCGCTGCAAAGCCAGCAGGTTTGCAAGCGGCTCGGGCACCGGCCCGAAGCGATCCTCGAGCTCCTCCCGCAACCCCTCCACGTCAGCCACCTCAAACGCCCCCGCCACGCGGCGGTGCACCTCGATCTTCGCCTGCTCGTATGGAACGTAATCGCTGGGCACATAGGCGTCGACGTTCACATCCAGGCGCACAGGCTCCGCCAGCTCCTCGCCGGCGGAGCGGTCCCCATCCGCAGACGCCACCGCTTCGTCGAGCATCTGCATGTACAGCTCGAACCCCAGCGCGGCCACGTGCCCGGACTGCTCATCCCCGAGCAGGTTGCCCGCACCGCGGATCTCCAGGTCGCGCATCGCGATCTTGAAGCCCGCACCGAGCTCGGTGTAGTCCGACAGCGCCGCCAGGCGCTGCGCTGCCTCCAGCGTGAGCGCCGCCGCCGAGTCGTACAGCAGGTAGGCGTACGCGCGCTCGCGGCTGCGTCCCACACGCCCGCGGATTTGGTACAGCTGCGCCAGACCAAACGCGTCCGCGTGCTCCACGATCAGCGTGTTCGCTTGGGGGATATCGATCCCCGACTCGATGATCGACGTGCACACCAGCACGTCGGCGCCGCCGCGCAGGTAGTCCATCATCACCCCCTCGAGCTCCCCCTCGCCCATCTGACCGTGGGCGACGGCGAAGCGCACGCCCGGGCACAGCGCCCGCAGCCGCTCGGCCGTCTCGTCGATCGTCTCCACACGGTTGTGCAGGAAGAACGCCTGACCGTCACGCTCGTGCTCGCGCATGATCGCTTTCCTGACCAGCTCCTCCTCGTACTCCCCCACATACGTCTTCACCGGCCGCCTGCCCTCCGGGGGCGTCTCGATCACGGAGATGTTGCGCAGCCCCGCCAGTGACATCTGCAGCGTGCGCGGGATCGGCGTGGCCGACATCGAGATCACGTCGACCCTCAGCTTCAGCTGGCGCAACAGCTCCTTCTGCTTGACCCCGAAGCGCTGCTCCTCATCGACGATCAGCAACCCCAGATCCTTGGCGCGAACGTCGCGCGAGAGCACCCGGTGGGTGCCGATCAGGATGTCCACCCTTCCTTCGGCGAAGCCCTTGATCGCCGCTTTCTGCTCGGCCTGAGAGCGAAACCGTGAGACGTGCTCGAGCGTAAACGGGTAGTCGGCTAGCCGCTCGGCGAACGTGCCGTAGTGCTGCTGAGCAAGGATTGTCGTCGGCACCAGCATCAGCACCTGCTTGCCCTCGTTCGCCGCCTTGAACGCCGCGCGCAGAGCCACCTCGGTCTTGCCGTAGCCCACATCGCCGCAGATCAGCCGGTCCATCGGCCGCGGCTCTTCCATGTCCGTCTTCACCAGCTCAATCGCCTCACGCTGGTCGGGGGTCTCCGTAAAGGGGAAGCGCGCCTCGAACTCCCGCTGCCAGTCGGAGTCCGCCTCGAACGCGTGCCCGGTCCGCCGGCGGCGCTCGGCGTACAGGCTCAGCAGCTCGCCCGCCAGCTCCTGTGCGGCGCGCCGTGCCCGGGCCTTCATAGTGTCCCAGCGAGTGCCACCGAGCTTGCTCAGTGGTGGATGCTCGGCACCGGCACCGACGTAGCGGGAGATCTTGGCGAGCTGGTCGGTGGGCACGAACACCTTGTCGTCGCCCTGGTATTCGAGGTACAGGTAGTCGCGTGTGACATCCGCGACGGTGCGCGTCTCGAAGCCCGCGAAGCGCGCCACGCCGTGGTCCTCGTGCACGACGATGTCGCCCGTTCGCAGCTCGGTGAACGAGCGCAGCGCCCCCC
>CAAGKR010376589.1_pt1 | contig 10305 bp, 13 predicted proteins | sample 2556971 | NCBI WGS metagenome assembly CAAGKR01 (sample SAMEA5207829, study PRJEB30636) | soil metagenome | biome: forest; feature: boreal; material: soil | place: USA | collected 2011-09 | depth 1 m
AGTCTGCAACCTGACAGAAGTCATCATTCGTGCCGATGACACACCAGAAACGCTGACGGAAAAGATTGAACTGGCCACTATTCTTGGGACGTGGCAGTCCACACTGGTCAACTTCACCTATTTGCCACAGGCGTGGAAGAAGAACATCGTGGAGGAACGGCTGTTGGGTGTGTCGCTCACCGGCATCTTTGACAACCCACTGACCTACACAAACAACGCGAGGCTGCGATGTGTGTTGCGTGACTTGAAGAACCATGCCATTGACACCAACAAGACGTGGGCGAAGAAACTGGACATCAACCCGTCTATGTCCATTACCTGTGTCAAGCCGAGTGGCACCGTGTCCCAGTTGGTTGAGTGTGCCAGCGGCATCCACCCACGGCACAGCGCCTACTACATTCGCACGGTGCGCATGGCAAAGATGGACCCGTTGTCGAAGTTGATGATGCAACTGGGTTTTCCACACGAAGACGACGTGACGGCCCCGAGTACCACGCTGGTGTTTTCCTTCCCACAGAAGTCACCCGACCACGCTATCACCAGCGACCAGTTGACGCCGACTCAGCATATGGAGTTGTGGCAGACCTATGCCAATTTTTTCACAGAACACAAACCCAGTATCACGGTGAGTGTGCCAGAAGATGCGTGGTTGGAAGTTGGGGACTGGGTGTTCAAGCACTATGAACAGATTTCTGGTATTTCATTTCTACCGGAAACGAATCATATCTACCAACAAGCCCCGTATACTTCTTGTACCAAAGAAGATTACGAAGCACTGTTGAAACAACTACCGGAGAAGGTTGATTGGGCGGCATTGCGCGAGTTCGAAACAACCGACCTAACTGTTGGGTCGCAGGAGTTGGCGTGTAGTGCTTCGGGTGGCTGTGAACTGTAACAGAACCTAAATAGGTTATGAAAGCGAGTGTAACCTATGCACGCCATAGATTTAGTAGGTCGTCGTTACGGAAAACTTCTGGTAGTTCGTCGTGGTCAATCACGCGGCGCCCAAAATAAACCGCATTGGCTCTGTCGGTGTATTTGTGGCGTTGAAAAAGAAATATCTGGCGCCCATTTACGACAGGGAACCATTCAGAGTTGTGGTTGTGCCAAACACGGTTCAGAGAATCCGGCGTGGTCGGGTTGTGGTGAGATAACCGGTTCTTTTTGGGCTCGCGCGGAGAATAGTGCGCGCCATCGGCACCAATATCGTCGCCGCGGCAATATTCGTCAAAAGGTTTGGAAATTACAAACCATTCCTTTTGATATTAGTATCGACTTTGCTTGGAACCTCTTTCTCAAACAGAACCGCAAGTGTGCGCTGTCTGGTGTGTCTCTTTCGTTTGGGTCGGGCAGTAGCACACAAGCCCAAAGCAAAGGAACGGCGTCTCTCGACCGCATTGATTCTTCGGTCGGCTACATAGGAGGAAATGTGCAATGGGTGCACAAGGATATTAACCGAATGAAGAACACATTTTCGCAGGAACATTTTCGGGAAATGTGTCGTCAGGTTGCGGAGAACAAGTAATGGCAAAGAGTGTTTCAACAGAATGTAGTGCGTGTGGAGCGAAGTTTCGAGTCACCTCGGCATTCACGGAGGAGCCGGTGGCGTATTGTCCTTTCTGTGCCGACCCGGCGCTCGTACCGGACGCCGCCGAAGACGAACTGGACGATGATGACTCAGACGACTTGAGGGAGTTCAATGACCCTGATAAAGACGACTAAATACAGGGGTGAACGACACTTACGGACATTGGGATATCTCACTCGTTGGCGACTTTGACGCCGATGATTTTTTTGGTTTCGTGTACGAAATCGAGGAACTAAGCACATCCCGTTCCTACATTGGAAAAAAGTTTTTTCGGTTCAAACGGCAGAAGACCAAATCCGACCCGTCTCGCACCAAAGAGAGTGATTGGCGAGAATATACCAGTTCTTGTGAACCTCTCAAAGATGCTATTCAAGAACAAGGTAAGGATAGGTTCGCGTTTCGTATTCTCTCTCTCTGTTCTGGCCGGTGCCAATTAACCTACGAGGAACAACAGGTTCAGTTTGCTCGCGACGTGCTCCGAACACGACTTCCAAATGGCGAGCGCCGCTACTGGAATAAAACCATCTCTCATTTGCTGTTTGCTGGTATCGAAAAACAAACAGACGAAGCCAAGCGAAAGATTGCTTTGGGTCATACACTTGATTTGAGTGGTCAAGTGTTTACTCGTTTGACTGCTCTTCATAAAGAAGATAGACCGATTGGTACTGGGGTTCGATGGATGTGTCGTTGTGAATGCGGAAATATGGTTTCGGCGGCCGCTGCTCAGTTGCGTTATGGTCACGTCAAAAGTTGTGGTTGCCTTCAACGTGATTCTGTTTCAATCTCATCCAAAGCCCGAAAAGGTGAAGTCCGAATTCAAATGCGAGGTCAACCTTTATCTGCCGCGTGTGTCGATGCAATGCGTCAGAAAAATTTTCTGCCTTGGTGGACAAATGGTACTCGTATGATGCGCGCGGCTGAACAACCAGGGCCCGACTGGACTCGCGGTACTGGCAATCACAACCCACGGCCAAATCAGCGACCGCGAAAGCCATATCAACATCGACCGGATTGGAAAAGCAGACAGCAGAAAGTCATCGCTTGACATCCAAACCGACCTAGTGTAAACTACCAACAACTAAAGGAGCATCCCGATGCGACATATCGCCGCACTCGTCGCTACTCTATTGCTGTTTGCTGGACCGGCGTACGCAAAAAGCGTACATTCAACCGCAAAACACGTACATCACAAAACCGTCAAGACCATCAAGCGTCCCTCGTCAGTCAAGAAAGCCGCCGCAGCCCGCGAGCGAACCGAACTGCTGCTGCCGCGTATCACCGTCAGCGCCGAGGGTGAATTGCTACCCGACTTGCGGGCGGCCGAGGCTATCGTCTATGACCCGTTGACGGATACGGTAATCTACCAGTCAAACGCATCCTTGGTGCGTCCGATTGCGTCGATTACCAAAATCATGACGGCAGAAGTCTTCTTGGAAACCAACCCGGACTTGTCACAGGTGGTGCTGGTTGGGGCCGCGGACACGAAGCAAGCGTCTCATACGTACTTGCGTGCCGGTGACCGGGTGACGGCGGATGACTTGATGCATTTGTTGTTGATTGCATCCGACAACGCGGCGGCCCGCGTGCTGGCCCGAATTTCTCCGTGGGGTTCCGCCGGCTTCGTCAACCACATGAATGACAAGGCAGCGTCACTGGGGTTGACCAACACGACGTATGCGGACCCGTCTGGACTTCTGAAAGCGAACATGTCTACGGCGCTGGACATGGCTCGGTTGATTATCATGGTCTCCAATAACGACTACATCGCGCACGTCATGCAAACGGCACAGTATGCATTCCGAACCGTGGCGCATCGTCAGGTCGCATTCCACACGACGGACCATCTCTTGATGCACAAGGTACCCGTGATGGCCGCGAAAACCGGTTTTACCAACCCGGCAGGGTTCTGTCTAGCGTCCTTACTGCAACTCCCGACGCAACAGACGGTTGCCATTGTCGTGCTTGGTGCGCGGTCGAACGCGGAGCGGTTCATTGAAGTCGAGAACCTGTATCAGTGGGTGCTCTTACATGCGAAGGCGATTGCGCTGAAGATGCAGGATGCGATTCCGGCTGACCATTTGAGCGAGCGAGGCATGGAGTTCATCAAACAGGTTGAAGGGTTCCATGCGACGCCGTATTACGACTCGCATGGATATGCGGTCGGCTACGGGTTCCACCGCTGGAACGGTCGGCCGGTGACGAAACACTACCCGAAGTCTGTGACGGTCGAGGAAGCGGACGACCAGTTTGTGTCTCGGGCCCCCCTTTTTCAGGGGGTTTTGATGAACAACATTGCAGTGCCGTTGTCTCAACCGGCATTTGACTCGTTGACAAGTCTGGTGTATAATCTCGGGCGGGTGAACGACCATATCATTGAGAAGTTGAGTGTCGGACGCGCGGTGACGCTCTCGGACTTTCTCGTGACGGCGACTGTCAAGCACCGCCCGAATGCAGGATTGATGCAACGCCGGTTGAGAGAATTCGTGCTGTTCGCTGGTGATTATGAAGGTGAACTGCTCCGCTAAATAGCATCGTTCACCCAACAACAACTCACACCCATTCCAGCGAGGCTCACATGGTCGAACCAACCCAGTTGGAAGCGATGTTGACACACTTACTGAATGAACGTGGTCCAAACGGACGGCCGTGGGTGGCGATTACCGTTCCTGGCTATCCGAAGTTTACCGTCGCTGATGTCGTACTTCAACTCCATAAAATTCGTCATGAACATCGATGGTGGCAATTCTGGAAGTAACATTTTCACGACGGTGGATGTCTGTCTCCACGACCAGATAGTCGCGGCGTCCATCAGTGAAGATGACCTGTTCTCAGACCGCATGAATATTTTTGTGCTCAGTGACGACCCGACAGAAGCCGGACAGATGTTGTGTGACACCCATGTCTGTCAAATGTCCGTTGAGTATGCTCAATTGCTCTGTAACGCGCAATGGGCGCAGGGCACACCGAACCCGTTCTTCAAACAGGGTCCGACTCGCACGACGCATCCGAATTCGCTTTGGGTGTGTGATTCTGTCTGTAACTACCAGTGGTTACTAGCACTTACGTGCGCGGTATGGGATGAGTATAAATACCGTTACAACCAGGCGCACGACTGCGATGCGTCGCTTCGAGAATTCCTGTCTCGCTTCGCCGGCCCCGCATTTTCAACTTCAACCGTAGCGACTCCACCACCGCAGTGCATACCGGACGACTACCGGATATCACAGACGGTGGCTCATGCGAACCGTTGGCGCAACACCGTGCTGGCGTATCGTGACTATTACGTCAATGAGAAGTATCGGAACAAAAACCTACGTACTGGCATTGGTATGTTGGCAAAGTGGACGAGACGAGAACCACCAAACTGGTATGTTCAACGGGCGCAGGAACTGGAGTTCGATGCCGTCGTGGCCGACACGGTGCACCCACGGAAGTTCAAGGTGATAGTAGAAGATGATAGTAGAAGATGACGCTCCCTGAAATGTTCAAGTTGTTCCTGCAACGAGGGGCTATCCCGAACGAAGTCTTGACTGACCGGGACGGCACCACGACAGACGCACAGACGGCGACACGCAAAGAACACCAATGGGACACCATCTACTTTCGGTCAGATGGGTACACGATAGCGGCAGACTTCTACCTTGCACCCTACGTGAAGCCGACGCACACGGACCCAGAGAAACCGTGGATTGGGATAATCAACCGGGGTGAAAATCGGCCCCGACCCATTTAAGGGCTTGACAGACATTCGGCGCTGTTGTATAATTACTCTTGCATGGGGTGACTTATGCGATAAATCAACTGCATAAAGATTGAGTTTGATAAAGGGTAGGGCCAACACGGAGTAGCCTGAAGCAACGGTGAAACACGCGGCCAAAATGTTTAATTGTTAGGAATTTAGAAAGTCGGATGGTCGGGCGCGAGCACTAGTAGGGGAGCCCGAGAACGCAAGTGCTATGAGCCTACTTGTAGCGTAGACCGCTCGACCATCCGCAAATTTTCGCAGTGGGAAGACCGACGAAACGCCAGCCGGTACCCGGTTCGGTAGTCGTGGTCTTAGGACTGCCGCCGGTCTTCCCAGTAGTTTGTGGGCGCGTGGTATAACGGGATTATGCCTGCCTTGCACGCAGTTCGATGCGAGTTCGATTCTCGCCGTGTCCACCACAAGAAAGCGGTGCCAGCCTAGTCAGCAACGTTCGAGTCTTGACCGGCTCGAACGGGCACCGCATTGTTCGACTTACGGGGTTGTCGTCTAATCAAGACATCACAGTAACTGGAAGCAACGGCGAATCGGTGTGTAATCAAGACGGCCGGTTTGACACCGGTAGATACGGGTGGAAGTCCCGCCAATCCCATCCCAAATTATGGCAAATATCTGGTTTAGTTCCGACCCACATTTTGGGCACGCCAACATCCTGAACTTCATTGTTCACGCATTTGACTGCCCGAAGCGGTTGCCGGACTTGAATGAAGGCGCGATTGACGCGGCGTGCGGGTGCCCGCATATGCGAAACTTTGCGTCTGTCGAAGAGATGGACGAGTTCATCGTGCAGGAGCACAACAAACTTGTCAAGCCAGCGGACAAGTTCTACTGCCTCGGTGACGTGGCGATGAGTAAGCCGCATATCGCGACCATCGGACGGTGTAACGGACACAAGCGGTTGGTGCGTGGCAACCACGACATTCATCCGGACAAGTACTACACACCGTACTTTGAAGCTATCTACGGGACGCGGGTGTTTGACGATATGATTTTGTCACATATCCCATTGCATCCGGAAAGTGTGAAGGAGCGATGGACGAATGTCCACGGACACGTCCATTCGAATATTCCGGCGCTGCACTTTGGTGTGAAGTACCTGAACATTTCGTTGGAAGTGACCGACTATCGTCCGCTGGCTATCGAGGAAGTTCGACAGCGCATCAGGGACCAGAAGGCAGAGAATCAACGGCTCGTTGAAGCCCGGTTAGCGACGATGGGTGTCAAGCGACTCTGGACGGATGAAGAGTTGCACGCCGAAAGAGACCCCTTGACAAAGCGAATCAAATCGACTATCGTAGTCAAGGAACCACGCAAGAACTGCTTTTAAAGGATTGCTCTGTATCAGGGACTTGGTTACTGGGGCTACGAACCTCGGCTAGGTGGCTCGACTCCACCACGGAGCACCAAACTGCGCAGCGCGGACACAGCCGCGTGCCGATGAACCGGCTTCGAACCGGGAACTGTGAGATGAATCACCGGCACCATTTTCGAACGAGGTTATTTCAATGGTCTAGAAAGCGCGGCCGATAACCGCGTAATGGTGGTCCGATTCCATCACCTCGTACCAAGTTTGTTGGCGTGTCGTTCAACGGTAGGACGCCTCCCTGTTAAGGAGTAAGATGGTGGTTCGAATCCACCCGTGCCAGCCAACACATTCGGGAGACCACCGGGCCCGGTGCCGGGCCAGAGGACTCCCGGGTAAGCTGACGCCGGACGCTTAGAGTGGTGTAAGTCCACACCGGCACATTCTTCGCCTGTTAGTTCATTGGTAGACCGGCGGTCTGAAGAGCCGCGCGTAGGTGGTTCGATTCCATCACAGGCGGCCAACTCTCGTTAACCTGCCGTTTGGAAACGGCATCAAAGGAAGTCATTATGACGGTCACAACGCTCTCTGGACACACTTTCCACCTACATTGGATGCACTCATCACCCGATGGCATTTCTCGTCCGGGCGCAAGCCCGGCGCGACAGGCGCTTGATGCGCTGGCGATGTGGGATGACTCACTTTTCAGTCACCGCGGGCCGGCGGCGCCGCGCCGCTTGACACTCTGTACCATCTCGCGGGTGATTAACGCTGCTGATGGCCCCGGCCGACGCGGGGCGCTTGAGCCCGATGAAATCTACAACGTGCTGGGTCAGGGTCTGTCTGTTTGCCATCCGAACGATACGTTCAGCAAGGCCATTGGGCGGAAGAAGTCGCTGGCTGCATCGATGCGCGTGGCGTTGTCAACGACCAAGGACGAACCAGAAGATGTTCAAGTCCAGAACTATCAGGACCGGACGGACATCTGGAATGCGTTCCGGGCCGAGTTCGAAGGATACGAGATGTCCAATAAAGAGGCGACACGGCGGTTGTCACCAACGAAGGTGGAACTGGATGTTGCGCAACAACTCGCCGAACAGGCATGGTCTGCATTGTGGAAGGCATCGCGCAGTGACCTGAGCACTACGAAGGCGGCATCGACAAAGCGAATGATTGCGAAGCACGGACAGTCGCTCAACAAACTCAGTCGATAGAACACGGTAGGTCAAGCCAACAGCCGGCGATGGCAGCGGTCCTGAAAACCGACGAGCCTAATAAGCCTTGGGAGTTCGACCCTCTCACCTACCGCCATAAATAGCAATCGGGAAATGTGGGTTCGAATCCCACCGGTCGCACCGCGGCTGCTCGTCTAACTGGCAGGACGCCCGAACATTTCAGGAGTAACGCAGATGAAGAACAACGAGGTGCGCCATGACACTATAGTGTAGCTGCATATCGCGGCTCACGAAGGATGAGTCATGGCAAAGAAGAAGGTTCAGGCCGTCAAGTTCGAGACCACCAACAAGGCGAACATCAAGGGCAAGGTCGGGCACTCCCGCACCGGCGCTTGCACCGCCAAGGGTCGCTGCTTCCACGGCTGGACCAAGAGCAAGTAATATGGGACGGGTCACCATCCATTAACCGTTGTGAGAAACGGTAAAGTTAGTAAACGACCCAAGAAGTCTGTAACGGGGTTGCGGAGTAGGCACCACGCCTCATGCCTGACGAGGGATACCTGTTACTAGGGACGGGTCACCATCCGAGTCCATATCGGTAAACGACCCAACATTTTCAGAGTGCGGCGCGGGACCGCCAGAAGTCGGCACTTAGACCTGCTGACATCCACACAATTTGTCGGCAAGTGGCGTAACTGGCAACCGCGCAGGATTGAGGTTCCTGTGGCCGCAAGGTCGTGAAGGTTCAAGTCCTTTCTTGCCGACCAACAAGCAGCGGAAGATTGTAGTGTTGCCACTACGCCGCGTACAAGAGTGGGAGTGAGTTCCCCCGGTCCAATGGCCCGCCCTCGAACTGACGTAGGGTCTTAAGGCGCGGCGACGTTTGCACCGGTTTCTCTTTACATGTTGGATTTCGTTCAGTGGTAGGACGCTCGGCTGTGAACCGAGAAACCAGGGTCCGATTCCCGATTCCAACCCAATTTGTTGCTGATGAAGTAGGGACAGCGAAACGGAGCATGGGCACATATCTCGGCAAGACGCAGGCCACGTCCTCTACGGAGTATGAGATACCGCACCGGCTTCATCATCAACAATCGACATTGCGGGCGAGTCCGCAACCATCTCATGATAGGATAGAATACCATGAAACTCTATAAAGTGACGTACAAGAAATACAACGCGGTGGAAATCATCTCTATTGTTGCCACCACTCCCGCCAAGGCGCTCGACGGCGCTAAGCAAGTTTTGAAGGCAAAGTACGAGTCTAGTCGCGAAATCCTCTCTGTCGAAAAGGTGCAGGACATCGACCGAGTCGAACGGTAGTGTGGAAGAGGTCCGGTTGGTCGAGGGCGCTGTTTACTAAACAGTCGGGTGAAAGCCTCACAGGTTCGATTCCTGTTTCTTCCGCCATTTCGTTCGGTGCACTGGCGCACCATCTTGTTCCTTGGCGTCTTCGGTGTGCTTGTTCAGTGTGACGCCTGCACCACCTATCGTTCCTTCTTTCCACAGGAATGCAACCCACGAGTGATTGCCACGTGTGAACCTTGACACGCGACTGATGATGTGATAGACTTTTGACATGACACATATCAAATTGGCGCCAACCGTGACCCGGCTAGAGGGAGTGACGCGGCTGGACGTGATTCTTGAATCGGGTGGACACGGCATCGATGAATCTGGCCGGAAGTTTTCCCGGCGGGACTGTACGGTCGAACTTTCTGTGCAAGACTCCGGGCGCACACTCAAGGTGTTCGTCATAGATAATAAGGCATGAAGCCGTATTCGGGGTTTCGCCACATGAGTGAAAAAGAATGGGTCATCGCGGCGCCGAAGAAGATGATGATTGACCCTCCGGCACCACCACTACCACCGCCAGACCCGACACGATGGGAACGGTTTTGTTACTGGGTGACCACACCAGCGCCGTTACTGACGTTTCATCGTATGTGGACGGCTCGCACCAACCCGAAAGTTGTTGACAAGACACCCATCATTACGGTATGCTTGTTGGAAGGCGCGAACCTTCAGCAACTCTGGCGCATGTGGACTGAGCACACGTCAGCCGGACAGAGTGTCACCGCGTGGCTGTCCGTCAACATTGCCCTCTGGCTCTGGCTGAATTTCTACTTGGTGTTCAACCGGGAGAACAAGTTCGCTATCTGGGGCACCGCCATTGGCATTTTCTTGAACGCCTTGGTGATGTTGACCGTCGTGTATTTCAGGTACTGTATATGAAGGCGGGCATCGAACTGGCGTTGCTGATTTTCGTCAGTTACACCATCATCGCCGTCAACACCTGTGCGATTGCGAAGGCGCGATACCTGCCGACGCTCCTGAGTTCGACGGCGTTCATGGTCATCAACTTCTTTCTCATTCAGCATGTGGCGCAGGCCCGGTCGCTCAATGAGTTCTACGGCTATTTGATTGGTGGTGTCAGTGGCGACGTGTTCGGCATCTACATCAGCAAGAAGTGGCA
>CAAGKR010204513.1_pt1 | contig 10304 bp, 10 predicted proteins | sample 2556971 | NCBI WGS metagenome assembly CAAGKR01 (sample SAMEA5207829, study PRJEB30636) | soil metagenome | biome: forest; feature: boreal; material: soil | place: USA | collected 2011-09 | depth 1 m
ACGATTTCCTCAGGCTTGCCGAATCGCCCCGTGGGATTCCGGGCCAAACGGATCCTCTTGGCCTCTTCGTCCTTGACCAGCCAGTCCATCAGCAGCGGCGTTTCGACCGGGCCGGGCAGGATCGCGTTCGTTCGAACACCCTGCGGCGCGAACTGCACCGCCAGTGATCTCGTCAGCGCGAGGACCGCGCCTTTTGACGCCGTGTACGCGTCCTGGGGATTCGAGCAGCCCATCAGGGCCACGAAGCTCGAGATGTTGATGATCGAGCCAGATCCCTGCTCGACCATCTTCGGGATCGCATATTTGCAGCCGAGAAACACGCCCCGGACGTTGACGGCCATGACCCGATCCCAGTCCTCGACGGAGGTGTCGATGACCGAGTGGTCCGACTCGGGCATGATCCCGGCGTTGTTGTAGAGGACGTCGATGCGACCGTAGGCGGCGATCGTCTCGTCGACCATCCGCCTGGCGTCCGGCTCCTTCGACACGTCGGCGACGACCGCGATCGCGCGGCCTCCTGCAGCCGCGATCTCGTCGACCACGGATTGCGCCGCCTGCTGGGTCACGTCGGCGACGACGACCCGGGCGCCCTCCGCCGCGAACATCCTGGCCGCGACGCGACCCATCCCGCTGGCCCCGCCGGTAATGATCGAAACCTTGTCCTGCAGGCGCATCCGTGGCTCCTCGTCAAGCTGATGGGAATAGCTTCCCCGTCCCAGGGGGTTTCGTGCACGGGTTCGAAATGCCGTATCCCCCATGATGCCCGTGGGCGCATCACGGGGAGAGCCCCAAGCCCCACCGTTCGCGGGCTTAGGCACGCGTCACGCGCGCCATACGCCTGCTTGATGCAGCCACAGGCATCGCCGGGCAGACAATGATTTCGCGCGGTGCGTGAATCCGAGCGTAACGGCAGCGGGGGCCCCTCAGCCTCTTTCGAGATATCGCTCGCGGTCCCAGTCGTGGACGACGGAGTCGTACAGCTCCTGCTCGACCCGCGCCGCGTTCAGGTAGTGGTCGACGACGTCCGCCCCAAAGATCTCGACCGCCGCCTTCGACTTCTCGAGCTCGGCGATCGCCTCGTAAAGCGCGCGCGGCATCCTCGGGACCCCCTTGGCGATGTAGCCGTTGCCCTTGTACTCGGCACCGAGCTTGAGGCCGTGCTCGATCCCGTGCAGGCCTGCTCCGACCGCCATCGCGTACGTGAGGTAGGCGTTCATGTCGCCGCCCGGGAACCGGTTCTCGACATGGAGGCCGGGACCCGTGCCGACGAGGCGGAACCCCGTGGTCCGGTTATCGCGACCCCAGACGATGTTCACCGGGGCCCACGACAGCGACGCATATCGCTTGTAGCTGTTGATGAACGGCGCGATGAAGACCGCGAGCTCTCGTGACAGCGACATCATCCCGGCGACGAACTGGCTGAACGTCTTGCTCATCCCGTACGGCAGGTTCGCGGCCGGATCGCTCGTGAGCGGGTTTTCGCCGTCCTCGTCCCAGATGCTCATGTGGAGATGGCCCGACGAGCCTGTCCACGTGTGGTCCGGCTTGGCCATGAACGTGATGCCCCAGCCGTTGAGGTACGCGATCTCCTTCGCGCCGTGCTTGAAGATCACGCTCCGGTCAGCCGATTCGAGAACGTGGTCGTAGCGGATGTTGACCTCGTGCTGGCCCGGGGCGGCTTCGCCCTTCGAAAACTCGATCGGAACGCGGGCCTCCGTCATCTGGTTGCGGAGCAGCCGGTGGAGTGGCTCGGCCTTCGTCGCCTGGAGGAGGTGGTAGTCCTCGTTGTACGTGCCGAAGCGCTTCGGGACGGCGTAGCCGTTGTCGGCGATCGTCTGCCACGAGTCCCGCAGGACGTAGTACTCGAACTCCGAGCCGGCTTTGACGGTGATCCCGGCCGCCTTTGCCTTCTCGATCTGGCGCTTGAGGATCGTCCGTGGCGAGACGGGGATCTCCTTGTGCGTCTCCTCGTTGATCGTGTCCGACAGGACGAGGGCCGTCTTCTCGAGCCAGGGCAGGATGCGGAGGGTGTCCCAGACGGGCGCCGCGATCCAGTCGCCATAGCCAGTCCCCCAGTTCATCAGCCGGAAGCCCTCTGGCGTGTTCATCTCCATGTCCGTCCCGAGGAGGTACGTGCAGAAGTGGGCCCCGTGATCGATGACGCCGTCCAGGAATGCCTGGGCCTGGACGCGCTTGCCCATGAGGCGGCCCTGCATGTCGGTGAGGGCGACGATGAGCGTGTCGATCTGGCCGTCCCGGACCTGGGCCTCGAGCTCCTCGAGGCGGGGATGCTTGCCGTGCTGGCCGTCGCTGCTCATGAGTCCTCCCTGCGGACGCGGGTCAGATGCTAACGATGTGGGCCGGCCGGCGGTGCCGGCCGGCCCACGAGATGACCGATTGGAACGGCGAGGAGGTCAGGTCTGGGCCAGACCCTCCGCCGCCTGCTCGAACTCGCGCTCGATCTCCGTCAGATCGGCCTCGGCGCCCATGATCCGGGGGCCCTTGAAGCGTGACTTCGCCCAGGCGAAGTAGTACACGAGTAGGAGCACGATCGCCCCGACCATGAACGGCCACGAGATGTTGCCGCTCGTTGGGAAGCTGAACAGGATCATGAGCACGACGACCCAGAAGACCGCCGCGTAGGCCACCGGCTTCGACCAGCGGCCCAGGCTCCAAACGCGCTCGCTTTTCCAGGCGGACGACGTCTGGCCGAGGTAGATGACGAGCCCGTACGCGGCGTACAGGAAGATCGTGCTGATGGCCGTCACGATGATGATGGCTGTTCCGTTGCCAACCCAGAACGCGGCAACCGTGAACAGCCAGGAGATGAGGGCGATCCCCACGAGCGAGTTCGCCGGGGTGCGGTAGCGATGCGAGACCTTCTTCAGCCAGCTCGAGCCGGGCAGCCCATCGTCCCGTGAGAACGCGTACAGCATCCTGCCCGCCGCGGCGACGGACGCGAGCCCGCAGAACGACATCGCGATGGCGATACCGGCCGCGACGGCGCCGCCGAGACTCGGCAGGTTGTAATTGAGGACGTCAACGACTGCCAAATGCCCCCCGAAGTAGTACTGGCTCGCGTTCGTCAGGTCGGCGGGCAGGGGATTCGGGAAGAGCGTCGAGAGATTCGGCAAATGGATCGTCAGGGCGATCAGGAAGATGTAGCCCGCGACCGCGGAGACGGCGACCGACAGGAAGACGCCCCACGCGCTCGAGACGCGGGCACCGACCGTCTCCTCGGCGACATGCGCCGATGCGTCGTAGCCCGTGTACGTCCAGTTCGCCTGCAGGAGCGAGAAGAAGAAGGCCAGGATCAGGGGATATGTCGAGGCCGCACCGTATTGCAGGTTGACGAAGCCGAGGTCGTTGTTCCAGCTACCGACCGCGTCCTGGGGCTGGATCGCGAAGAGCGTCAGGCCCGACTGATCCGGCTTTCCGAGCAGGCCGACCAGGACGACGACGATGACGACGATCGCGATGTGCCACCACACGCTGATCTGGTTCAGGAGGGCGACGAGGTTGATCCCGGCGATATTGAGGAAGAGCTCGACCAGGGTTAGGACGCCCATCGTGATCAGCTGGCCGTTGACGACGCCGTTCAGGGTGCCCGGCACGAGCTGATAGGTGTTGAACGTGCCGCCGAAGATCCTGTCGATGATGGTGATGTTCAGGAAGCCGGCGGCCGCGTAGTTGATGCCGGCGACGATCGCGAACTGGCCGAGGAGGTTGAACCAGGCGGTCCACCAGCCCCAGTTCTTGTTCCGCATCTTCGAGGCCCAGTAGTAGAGGCCTCCGGCGGTCGGATACGCCGACGCGATCTCGGACATCGATGCGGCGATCAGGAGCACGAAGACCGTCACGAGCGGCCAGCCGATCATGACTGCCGCGGTGCCCGCCCAGGCGAGTCCGTAGTCGTAGAGGATGACGGCGCCAGTCAGGATCGAGATGATCGAGAAGCTGATCGCGAAGTTGCTGAACCCGCCCATCGAGCGGTACAGCTCCTGCGCGTATCCCAGCTTGTGCAGGTCCTGGACGTCCTGCTTGATGGCGTCGTCGCGGGATCGACTTTGCATCGAGTCCTCCCTCACACCGATCGGTCGCCGACGTGACCAGCGCGCGAATGGTCGCGACTATACGCGCGCCAGCGGCACGAATTCCAGCCGAATCTCAGTACAGCATCGTCGCGTCGTCGGGGAATTCGAAGTCGAATGTGGCGGGGGCCAATGTCGCGTCGGGATCCAGCAGCACGACCTCTGCGAGCCTCGTGATCTCCCCGCCGATCGACTCAATGAGGCGAGTGATGACGCCCTCGGCGCGGTCCACCGCCAGCTGGATGTGGTAGTCGCTCCGGTCCGCCGTCAGCTCGACCGCGCGCGGATGGTCGCAGTCGACCACGATCGCCTCGCGGCCGCCGATCACCTCGGTGCCCGAGATCCAGGTTCGACCGGTCGCGAGCACGTTCTGGCAGTAGCCCGCCGGGTGGACGAAGAGCTCCGCGAGGGTCTCCGCCGGGAGCGGCGTGACCGGGAGGTAGACCTTCGACCAACCCGGGAAGCCGCCGGATTCGAGGCCGCGCGGTCGGTTTCGGGCCGGTCTCGAGGTGCCGAGTCGGTGCGTCGCCGAGTACGTGCGAACGGTCTTGCCATCGGAGATCCAGAGCTCGCTCAACCCGACAGCGCCCGTGCCCGGCTCGGTGGTGACGACTCGGGAATGGCCGGGATGCTGCATCGAGATGTCCATCACGGTCAGCTGCTCGCTCCGGGAACCGAACGTTCGCTCCTCGATCCGCATCTTGAGGGTCTGGAACCGCAGCTCGGCGTCGCGCATGAAGGTGAACAGCTCGTCGAGCGACGGCAGGTCGGCGGGGAGGGCGACGATCTGCGGCACCCGCGTCTCGGCGTCCGACAGCCCGGCTGGCAGCACGGCGGCGCGGTCCCAGAGCCGGGTCGACATCGCGGCCGATTATGCTCGATGCGATGGAGATCGCGTCGGACACGTTCCGCCAGGTCATGGGCCGATTCGCGACCGGGATCAGCGTGGTGACGACGTTCGACGGCGCGGCGCCGGTCGGGATCACCGTGAACGCCCTGTCCTCGGTGTCGCTGGATCCGGCGCTCGTCATGGTCGCCCTCGACCGGAGCCGGTTCATCACACCGATGGTGCGGGCGGTCGGCCGCTATGCGGTCAATGTCCTCGGCGAAGGCCAACAGGCCCTGTCCGACTGCTTCGCCCACGCCCCCGTCAGCCCGGGCCGCGAGGATTTCTGCGGCGCGACTTGGAGTGCCGGCCCAACCGGGTTGCCGCTCCTGGATGGGGCGATCGCGACGCTGGAATGCACGGTCGTCCAGACCTTTTCGGCCGGCGACCACGACCTGTTCATCGGCCGGGTGGACTCGCTCGACGCGCCCGCCGCCGCGGCTGACCACGAGATCCCACTGCTCTACTTCCGGCGCCGCTACCTCCGGATCGAACGCGGCGCCGACAGCCCGGTCGAAGGCATTCCGGAGGGCTGAGTGCCAATCGTCCGGGCGAACGGGCTCGACATCGCCTACGAGGTCGTCGGTGCCGGACCGCCGCTGATCCTGCTCCACGGTGCGACATCGCTGGGGCGGGAGGATTTCGCGGCTCAGCTGCCGCTGCTTTCGAAGGCCTTCCTCGTCCACATGCCCGACGCCCGCGGTCACGGCGGTACGCGCTGGGATGCCGCCGATGGCTTTACCTACGAGTGGCTCGTGGACGACGTGGAGGCCTTCGCCGACGCCCTCGGGCTCCACACCTTCCATCTCGTCGGCTTCTCGATGGGCGCGATGACGGCGCTCCACTTCGCGGTCCGGGCGCCGGATCGAGTTCGAACCCTGATCGTCATCGGGATCACGACCGAGCGAGAGCCGCGCGCGAGCGTCGGCCGGCGGTTGATGGATCCGGCCCGGATCCTGGCAAACGATCCCAAGCTCATGGCCCAGCTGGAGCGTCGCCACGATCCCGTTCAGGGCGTGGGTGCGTGGCAACGGCTCCTGCCCGCAATCGCCGCGGATGTCGCGGTCCAGCCGCTCCTGACCCCGGCGGAGCTCCACTCGATCGACTGCCCGGCGATGGTGGTGTGCGGCGATCGGGATCCGTTCGTCCCCGTCGACGCCGCGGCTGCGCTCGCCCGCCAGCTGCCCGATGGCCGGCTGTTCGTGGCGCCGGAGTGCGGCCACGAGGTCATGGTTCGGCGGCCTGGCCTCTTCAATGAGGCGACGGGCGGCTTCTACCGCTGGACCGAGGCCGTCGCTCGCCAACGCGCCGGCGAGCTTCCAGATCAAGGTGAATCGCAGCAAGGAGAGTCCCGATGACCACGCTTCTCGTCCTGTATCGCGCCCCCGAGGGCGGAGCCGATGCGCTTGCGACGCTCGAGCACCGTTACCGCGACGAGCACCTGCCGCTGGTGGCGCAGACACCGGGCCTGCGGGCCACGCGCGTCTGGCGGGTCAGCGAGGCGCTGGGCGCCGAAACGGACCTCGCGCTCGCGTGCGCGATGGACTTCGATGACCGCGCCGCTCTTGACGACGGCCTCCGGTCGGAGCCCATGCGGGCCGCGGGGCGCATCCTGCGGGAGATCGCGCCCGGCCTCGCGACGTTCCTCGTCGTCGAGGAAGCACCCGATCTGCTCCCCGCCTAGGGGATACTCTCTGTTCTGCGCACGATCTCGAGGAGCCCAGTGAGCGAGTCGCCGCCAGACCACGAGACGGTCCACGTCAGCCTTCCGGCACCCAGTGCGGACGGCGCCCTCGACGGCGTCGCCCTGGTGGTCATCGACCGCCACCAGGTCCTGAACGCCCTCGACTTCGGGCTGACCGCCGCCTTGGCCGACGTCCTCGAGGCGCTCGACGCCGACCCATCGTGCCGGGTCATCGTCCTCACCGGAGCGGGGGACCGTGCCTTCGCTGCGGGCGCGGACATCGTCGAGCTCGAGGCCCAGACGCCCACGACGCTGAGCTCGGGCGACCCCTTCCGTCACTGGGCCCGGATCAAGCGAGTTCGCAAGCCGATCATCGCGGCGGTTCGTGGCTATGCCCTTGGCGGCGGCAACGAGCTCGCGATGACCTGCGACATGATCGTCGCCGGCGAGGACGCTCAGTTCGGCCAGCCCGAGATCAAGCTCGGGGTCATGCCCGGTGCCGGCGGCACGCAGCGCCTGACCCGCGCCATCGGCAAGGCGAAGGCGATGGAGATGGTGCTCACCGGTCGGACGATGGGCGCGCGCGAGGCCGAGGCGCACGGGCTCGTTACGAGCGTGGTTCCGTCCGAGACGACCGTTCCAGCGGCCCTCGACCTGGCCGCCCGGATCGCGGCGATGCCGCCGCTGGCCGTCCTGGCCGCCAAGGCGGCGGTGAACCGCGCCGAAGAGCTGCCGCTCGAGGCGGGCCTCGAGTTCGAGCGTCGGAACTTCTACCTGCTCTTCGCCAGCGAGGACCAGCGCGAAGGCATGGCCGCGTTTCGGGAGAAGCGCCAACCAACCTGGAAGGGACGCTGATGGCCTGGGACGACGACCTCGGAGACCAGCCGCCGCCGGCGTGGCGCGACGAAGCTCCCGACATCCTCTCTCCGATCGACGAGTCGGCACCGGTCAGCGGCCACCACCAGCCGGCCGAATCGAAGGTGCCGTGGAGCGAGGCGCCGGAGCACGACTGGACGGCGGCCTCGAGCCGGATCCTGCCGGTCCTGCGGCCGCCCGGAACGGCAGGCCCGATGCTCGCCGGGCTCGACCGTGCGTCACTCGCCGTCGAAGGGATGAAGCGCCACGCCCTTCCGGTGATCGATCCGGGCCCGGCCGACCTCGCGGTCGGCTACGTCATGCGCGCGGCGAGCTTCGACGTCCTCGTCAACGCCGACCATCTCCTGGCGTGGGCGATCGAACCGGCCGTCCTGCGCGCGGCGGCAATGGAGAACCTCGGGCTGTCGTCGTCGATCGCCCCGTGGACGGACGAGCTTTCGGGTCAGCGACGCCTGCTCTCGTCGGACTTGGGGGAAGGCGCGGATGCGGCGCGGATCCTGCTGCCCGAGGTCCGTGAGCACCTGGCCGCCGAGCTCGGGTCCGATGCCCGCGTGCTCGTCGGGGTGCCGGATCGGGACCTGCTCGTCGCCGGAGCCCTGAGAGCCGACGACGAGGAATTTGCCGCTCTCTTCGCCGACTTCGTCGCCCAGCACCACGCGGGCGCCGACGAGCCGATTGACCCCCGGGTGTTCGAGCTGGTCGGCGGCGGACTGATTCCGTTCGTCGCCTGAGGCCGCCCGGCGTGAACGAATCCGAAAGCGCGGGGCCCGCGACCGTTCGGCTCGAGACCGAGGGCGGCGTCGCGACGATCACGCTCGATCGGCCCGAGGCCCTCAACGCCCTGACCATCCCGATGAAGCGCGAGCTCCTGGCCGCGCTCCGAAGCGTCGAGCGCGACGCTGTGGTTCGGGCGGTAATCCTCACGGGCGCCGGTCGCGCGTTCTGCGCCGGCCAGGACCTGCGGGAGCGACTCGAGCCCGGTGCCGTGCCGCTCGGCGTCGAGCTCCGCGAGCGCTACAACCCGATCATCCGGGCGATGCGCAACCTCGAGAAGCCAATCGTCGGGGCGATCAACGGCGTCGCTGCGGGCGCCGGCGCCTCGCTCGCCTTGGCGTGCGACATCCGGATCGCGTCGGAGGGCGCGAGCTTCATCCTGGCGTTCGCGAAGATCGGATTGATTCCCGACAGCGGCGCGACGTGGCTGTTGCCGAGGCTCATCGGGCCGTCGCGCGCGACCGCGATGGCGCTCCTCAACGAGCCCATCACCGCCGCGGAAGGCGAGCGTCTCGGCCTCGTCCTCAAGGTCGTGCCGTCGGAGTCACTTGCCGATGAGGCGAGGACCGTGGCGCAGCGGATCGCGGACGGCGCGCCGCTCGCGATGGCGCTGACCAAGCGAGCCCTGAACGGGACGTATGACCGAGACCTCGCCGGCGCCCTCGAGTACGAGGCCTCCCTGCAGGACCTCGCGGGCCGTTCGGCGGATCACGCGGAAGGCATCGCGGCCTTCATGGAGAAGCGTCCGCCGCGCTTCACCGGCGAGTAGGCCCGCGCCTGGCGAATCGTCGGATCCCGAGGAGGAGGGCGCCGCCGAGGATCAGAAATAGCGGCAGGAGGAGCGCATTCGCCGTGGCTGCGTCGCGGGCCGCCGACTCGGCCGCGGTATCGACGGGCTTCGGAGGAACCGCATCTCCGGCTCCGAGCTGACTGCTGCCGACCGCGTAGTCGAGACACGGATCGACGGGCTTCCCGATACCGGGGTCCGTCCCGATGTCGGCCGTCGCACCGGGCTCCGTGACACCAGTCCCTGCGGTCGCCGAGCTGCCGCCACCGGAGCCGCTGCCGCCGCTGCCGACTACCGGCCCGCCGTCGACGGACGTCGATGTGTTGCCGCTCGGAGTTGGCGGACAGATTTCGTTGGCGGGCTGTCCGCTGGGAGCCGGGTCGACGATGGTCGGACCGCCGGTCGAGATCGGCTCATCGGGTCGCGTCGCGTTTGGTCCCGGGTTCGCCATCGGGATCTCGACTGTGACGATCTGCCCGCCGTCCGCGATCCAGGCTGCGGCGGTGATCTTGAACGTGGCGAGGGCGAGGATCTTGATGAGCATCGCCTCCGCATCGCCATTTGTCCCCGGGCAAGCCATCTCGGTCATGTACGTGGGACCGACGATCGTCACCTTGTCGCCGTCGACCGTCACGGCGCCGCCGATGAGGTTGCACCCGGCCGATGCGCTCAGCTGATTGCCGTCGATCGAGAGCTTGCCGCTCACGTCGATCCGGACATCGCCCAGCACGAGGCCGCGAATCTCGAAGTAGCGGGCCGGGATGCCGGCACTCGGGGCTGGCGCCGCTGCCGTCGCGACGCCAGTCGGCGCCGCCGGAGCTGCCAGGGTCGCGGCGGGACTCAGGAGGGTGACCACCGCGAGGAAGGCCAACGGGAGCGATCGCATCTCGTGAACCTCGTGGAGAAAGCGCGACGGGATTCGGGACCGACGCTGGTTGCTGGCCGGATGACGCCCGAGTCGAATGCGTGGTTCCGCCGTCAGGCGTCGAGCACGACAAGGTGCAGCCTTCACGCTCCGCGACTGGGCGTTGACCCGACGATTCGATGGTTGTAGGGTCGCCCCTAACAATCGTTCGTTAGGTCAGCGTCAGGAGCGACCGTCGCGATGGTGGTTGAGGTTTCCCGCCGCCGAGCCATCGAGGATGTCGCGAGCGACCTGTTTCGCGCCCACGGCTATGCCGGGACGAGCGTCCGGGACATCGCCCG
>CAAGKR010378737.1_pt1 | contig 10302 bp, 12 predicted proteins | sample 2556971 | NCBI WGS metagenome assembly CAAGKR01 (sample SAMEA5207829, study PRJEB30636) | soil metagenome | biome: forest; feature: boreal; material: soil | place: USA | collected 2011-09 | depth 1 m
GAAGCAGCTCAGTCCTTGGGCATGCCTCGAGGCCTCACACTTAGGCGTATTGTGCTTCCGCAGGCAATGCGGGTCATCATCCCACCAACGGGCAATGAGCTGATCGGCATGCTCAAGAACACAGCCCTTGTGAGCGTGATCGCCCTCTCCGAGTTGCTTTACACTGCCCAGAGCATCTACATGAGGACCTACCAGGAAATTCCCCTGCTCATTGTCGTCATCATCTGGTATCTGCTCATTGTCTCCGTCCTTAGTGTAGGTCAGTACTACCTTGAGCGTCACTACGGCAGGGGCCAGCAGGGGCAGGCATCCACCGGCTTGGTCGGCTACGCCACCGTTCTTCGCCGTTACTTCACGTTCGGGCACCATGATATGCCGGGCCAAGGGAGGGGTCAGACATGAGCGTGGGCACCAACGTCAGGGCGCGGGGTGTCTACAAGAGTTTTGGCGACACGGCGATCCTAAAGGGCGTTAATCTCGACGTGCCGGCCCAGAACGTCATGTGCCTTATCGGCCCTTCTGGCTCTGGTAAGAGCACTCTGCTCCGCTGCATCAATCACCTCGTCAAAGTGGATCGTGGTCGCATCTACATCGGCGATGAGCTGATGGGCTACAGGAGGCGCAACGGCAAGCTTCACGAGTTGGCTGACCGTGAGGTGTCTCGCCAACGGCAGCACGTCGGCATGGTCTTTCAAAGCTTCAACCTCTTTCCTCACCTAACCACATTAGGGAACCTGATCGAGGCGCCAGTGCGCGTGAAGCATGAATCGAAGGGCGTCGCCATTGAGCGCGCCCGCCGATTGCTTGATCGTGTCGGCCTAAGCTCCCTCGCTGATGCCTATCCCAAACAGCTCTCTGGGGGACAGCAGCAGCGGGTGGCGATCGCGAGAGCCCTGGCCATGGAGCCGAAGGTCATGCTCTTTGACGAGCCCACCTCGGCCCTTGATCCCGAGCTCGTAGGGGAGGTTCTGGACGTCATGCGGGATCTTGCGGCAAGCGGCATGACTATGATTGTCGTCACCCACGAGATCGGCTTCGCTCGGGAGGTCGGGGACAGCGTCGCTTTTCTCGCCGATGGCGTAGTGCTCGAAGTGGGACCTCCAAGCCAGGTCTTGTCCAATCCCGCGCACGACCGGACGACATCCTTCCTTTCCAAGGCGTACGGCATCTGACGCGCTGCAAACCGGGCACTGTCACACGAGGCTGAGGAGGGGGAAGGGGGTTATCAGAAGAAGTTGCTAAGCTAATTGGCCCGCCACCGACCGACTCGTCCGTCAAAGTCATGGAGGTAGAGTATGAGCAGCGCGCCGTTTCACGCTGGTGCTACGAAGTGGTTCTTGCGCTTTACATTGCTCGTCGCCATCCTAGCCGCTGTCAGCTTCCTGCTGATTGCCTGCGGCAGCTCGAGTAGTACGTCTTCCACGACGTCCAGTTCCCCCGCCACTCTGCCAGCCGGGGCTGATGCCAAATTGAACGCGATGCTGCCCGCCAATGTGAGGGCTTCCGGCGTCATCCCGACGGCGCTCAACGCAGAGTACCCCCCGTACGAGTACGTTGGGTCTGATGGCAAGACGCTCGAGGGAATTGACCCCGATCTCATGGCCGCCACTGGGAAGCTCCTCGGTGTCCAGTTCAAGATGGTCAACATTCCCTGGTCGTCCGTTCTTCCCGGCGTCCAATCTGGTCGCTATCCCCTGGCCTGGTCAGATGCGACCGACCTGAAGTCGCGGCAGAAGGCTATGGACATCCTCGACTATGTCCGCCAGGGCCACAATTTCCTCTTCAAAGCCAGTGGAACACCCATCAAAACGGTTGCTGATGCCGCTGGGAAGACGATTGCCGTCAACCAGGGATCCGATGCGGTCGGTTATGTCGAGGGGCTGAGCAAACAACTCGTTGCCCAGGGGAAGGCAGCGATCACGATGAAGACCTTCCCGTCGCAGGACACTGCCGTCCTGGCCGTGAAGAGCGGGCGCGTGGATGCTATGGTCGCGTCCACGGAGGGAAACGCCTGGGCTGCCTCGAAGTCGAACGGGGTCCTGATGACGGGCGGTCCTGTCACGTTCACCGGTCTCAGCGGGATTGTGTTCCCAAAGAACTCACCTCTCCTTCAGCCAATCACGGCGGCGCTGGAACAGCTGCGTGCGAACGGTACCTATGACGCCATCATGACGAAATGGGGTCTCAAGGAGAACGAGGTGCCGCAGTTCACGGTGAATGCGGGGACGTCCCCATGATCGATGGCAGACGTGGTAGGGATACGTCGTCGCGTTGGCTTCTTCAGTTGGGCCCAGACGTGCACGTCTCGATCGGCAAGGCTTGCTAGGTAGGCGATTGTGGCCCTCCAGCCCTGCTCCGTTAGGAGCAGGGCTGGAGGGCCTTTTCATGACCGTTCGGGAATGCGAGAGCCGACATCAAGCAGGCGCGTGCTCGCTGCCAGCCACGGCACGAGGGTTCACTGCCGATTGGACCATTGACATGGCCTGTCTCGCATTCGGGATTGAGAACGAGGGCGCTTGAGAGTAAGGTCCGCTCATATCCCGGGAGCAACTGGAGGACCAGGCATGGCTGCAAAGACGGATTCCGGCCTCGGAAGTCTCAGCTCTGCCAAGTCCGCCGATCGAGCCCTCATGGTCTTGGAGTTCCTCTCACGCCGCACTCAGCCGACGCCCACGATGATAATCGGAGCGGAGTGCGACATCCCCAAGTCCAGCGTTCATAACCTCCTCAATTTGATGCGGGAGAGGCGCTTCGTCACCTATCACAAGAGCGCGCGCGCGTGGAGTGTGGGTCCACGCTTGTACGAGTTGGGAGGGGATGCCCCGTTGCTCGTGCACGCCCTGGCCATCTTCAAGGCCTTTGAGCAGGTTGGGCATCACCTGATGCCCAACGATATCGCACGGCGAAGTCAACTGCCCGAGCACACGGTGACGCGCACACTGCCTGTCCTTGAGGAGAACGGCCTCCTGACTCGGACAGGAGATGGCCGCTACGCGCTCGGTCTGCAGCTCATTTCCCTTGCTGCTCACGTCGGCGATCTGGACAGAGTGCGTGTCGTCGCGAGACCCTCATTGCTCGAGCTCAGGGACGCTACGGGCGAGACCGCGAACTTGGTTGTTCGCGACAATGATCAGGCCCTCTACATCGACCAGGTACAGAGCCGCCAGGCGCTTAGGCACACAGGGTGGATTGGCCGGCAGATCCCGATTGGACGGTCGGCGGCCGGGGCGGTCCTTTCGGGTGCTGCAGGCGTGCGAGTTGTCCGGGACTCGGTCGAGGAAGGTGTGACGGCGGTCGCCTGCGCCATCGACGGCATCGTTGATCCGCCTGCCGCACTCAGCGTAACGGGACCGACATTCCGTCTGCAGCGTGAAAGGCTTGATCTGGCCTGTGACGCGGTTCGCCGGGCGGCGAGGATCGTGGGCGCGGCGCTTGCCGACCGGACGAGGCTTGGCTAGAGGCCCTGGAGGTTGCAGGCAGCTTCGCGCGGGTTGGGGAAGAGTGATGGGCGAGCAGCATTCGCATCCGCAGCCAAAACTACTTCACGGTCCCCGCCTCATTGAGCAGAAGGCGCCCGCTTCCGTATGGTTGGTGAGCATCGTCGGCAGTGCCTCGACGAGAGTCCTGTCGACGCACCGGCCCAGTGAACGCCACCGTTGTTGACCCTGGAGGACACCCATGAGTAGCAGACCCCTCGTCATCGGTTCGCGCGGCAGCCGGCTGGCCCTTCTCCAGGCCGAATGGGTGCGTGACCGTCTTCTTGTGGCACAGCCCGATCTCAACGTCAAGATCGAGGCCATTGCGACAAAGGCCGACAAGATGCTGGACGCCCCGCTTGCGAAAATCGGAGACAAGGGACTCTTCATCAAAGAGCTCGAGCAGGCGCTCCTCGAGGGCCGCATCGACATGGCCGTGCATTCTGCCAAGGACGTGCCGACGGAGCTGCCGCCACAACTCGCCCTCGGTGCTCTCACCGAACGCGAACAAGTGCACGATGTGTTTGTCGGTGCGGCATCCTCGCTTAGCGGCATTCCTGAGGGTGCCCGCGTGGGAAGTTCCAGCCTGCGCCGTCGGTCTCAACTTCTGGCCCTTCGCCCGGACTTGGAATTGGTGGACATCCGCGGGAACGTTCAGACCAGGCTGCGCAAGTTGGAGGCGGGCGTTGCGCAAGGGACTGTGCTGGCCGCAGCCGGTCTCAATCGTCTTGGCCGAGTCGATCTGGTGGCCTTCGTGTTCGGCCTCGATGAGCTCTTACCGGCGGTTGGGCAAGGCGCGCTCGCCGTTGAGGTGCGGGCCGATGACGATCGAGTGGGTGAGCTAGTTGCGATCGTGAACCATGAGCCAACGGCTCTTGAGCTCCGGGCCGAGCGCACCCTCATGCGCGAACTGGAGGGGGGCTGCCAGGTACCAATCGCCGGCCTCGCCGAGCTTGACGGCGAGCGACTACGGTTGCGCGCCTTTGTGGGCTCGCTTGACGGCAGACAAACGGTGCATGCGCAGCTTGAGGCCCCCGCGTCGCAGCCAGAAGAATTGGGCCGCTCGTTGGCTGAGAAGCTGCGCCAGAGGGGGGCGACGTCGATACTCGAGCAAGTGCGGACGGCCGCAGCCGCTGATTCGCAGCCTAGCGCTTAGGAGACTCGCGCACTCAGCTGAATCAGGTGCCCCGATTCATGTCCGGGTTGTTGGGCTCGGAGATCGCATCCTTCCCCCTCCCCGTAGTTGTCTCCCATTTGGGGCGTCCGCCGACGGTGGACCACACATTTCCGTCCACGGCGTGAGACAGAGTGCGCATCATCCTTGAAATGCCCCGCTTTCCCTCTAGAGTGTTACCGGTAGGACTTGTCGCTTTCTTGAGCGATGAGCTGTGGACGCAGTCGGGGAGGCGGCATGTCGCTTGAGTTAGGCACGTTCCCGGTGACAGACGTGGTCCGGGGACGAACAACCGGCTACCGGGACGGAGTTCTTACCGTCAACTCAGAGGAACTGCGCGACCGGCTCCTGCCGGATCACCACTTCGTCGACATCACGGTAGACGTTGTCAAGCCGGGCGACAGCGCCCGTGTGCACAATATCCTCGATGTGGTCGAACCGCGCGTGCGGGTGTCCGAGCCCGGCACCGATTTTCCAGGGATGCTCTGCGCGGCCAAGACGGTGGGTAGTGGCAGAACACACAGACTGAGTGGCATCGCTGTCTGTGAGCTCTCCAACGCCGTCCCCGGAGAGCCCGTTTACTGGCGACAGGCTTTGCTTGATGCAAGCGGCCCGGGAGCTGCCTACTCTCCCTTCGGAAGCCTCATCAATCTCGTCCTGACTTTCCAGCCGAACCTCGATCAGTTCTCCAAAGCCGACCCCGACGCTTATGACGTGTTGGCCGGAACAGCCGAGGTGGTCGCCTACAACGACGCCGTAAGGAAGGCTGGCTTCTCGACCGCCGTCTACCTCGCCGAGACGGTGGTGGAGCTCGAACCGAAAGAGCTGACCACCTACGATACATCGCTCGTCGACCGACAGCCGGGCCTCCCGCGCGTGGTCTATTTCCTTCAAGGTCGGCCGAACGTGTACGGGGAGACGATGCGCGTGGGTAGCGGCGGCCCCGGTCATCTGCCGACCTTCATCCATCCCAACGAGGTCTTTGACGGCGCCGTGACAAACTCGTGGATCAGTCCCGCCTGCCATCGCGACGTGACCTACCTCATTCAGAACCACCCGGTCATCGAGGATCTGTACCGCGAGCACGGGAAGAGCCTCGACTTCGCGGGGGTCATCATCTACGACCGCGGCGACGATGCGCACCGAAAGGAGCGTAACGCCTACTGGGCCGCGAACATGGCGTCGCTGGCCAAGGCCGATGGAGCACTCCTGACCTATCTGGGAAGCGGACACTCAATCGTGGACATCATGATGATCGTCGAGATTCTGGAAAAGCAGGGAGTCAAGACAGTCCCCCTGTTGCCCGAGATGGCTGGCGATCCTAGGGAGTCCGGACTCGCCGATTTCGTCCCGGAAGCCGAGGCCATCGTCAGCACCGGCAACTACGAGCTCTCCATCGAGCTTCCTTCCGTCTCGAAGGTATTGGGCGGCGACCGCTTGCTGGAAACGGGTGAGGACGCAGCCGGTCCGTTGAATGTCACGCTGCGTTCGTTGCTGGCCTCCACCGACCCGTACGGCTTTGGCTTCCTGCGAGCGAGGGAGTGGTGAGGCTCGGGCATCGCTGTTTGGGCTCGAGGATTGATTCTTGAAAGGAGACGGGCAGTGGCAATAGTCCGCGTCGTTCACTACTTGAACCAGTTCTTCGCTGGGGTGGGGGGCGAAGAGAAGGCTGACGTTGGCCCGAATTCGGCCGATAAGCCAGTGGGCCCGGCGATCGGCATCGCCCAGGCTCTGGGCCATGCCGGCCAAGTTGTGGGTACGGTCTGGTGCGGCGACAACTACATGGCGGTCAACGGAGCCGCGGCGGTAGATGAGGTCGTGGGCCTTATCAGCGAGTTCAAGGCCGATGTCGTTGTGGCGGGCCCCTCGTTCGCCTCGGGTCGCTATGGCCTGGCCTGCGCCGAGCTCTGCGTCTCCGTGCAAGAGCGTCTTGGCATACCGGCCATCGCGGCCATGCACGCCGAGGCACCGGCCGCGGAGGAGTTCCGCAAGAAGACAATCATCGTCGCAAGCACAGAGAAGGCCCTCGGCATGGCGAAGGTACTCCCTGTGCTAGCGCGTGTGGCTCTGAAAGTCGCGCGCGGCGAGCCGTTGGGCCCGCCCGCCGAAGAGGGCTACCTGGCCCAGGGTATCCGCAAGAACGAGTTTGCCTCGCAGCGGGGTTCGGCGCGTGCCGTGGCCATGGTTGCCGAGAGACTCCGGGGAAAGGTCGTCGAAACCGAGCTTCCGCTGCCCAAGTACAGGCAGGTTCCCGCGCCGCCGGCTCTGCCGGCAGACGCCCCTCCGCTCGTTGCGCTAGTGACGGAGGCGGGTCTTGTGCCCAAGGGCAACCCCGAGCGAATGCCTGCGGGGTGGTGTCGGGTGTGGGCCAAGTACGATGTGGCAGGCGTGCAAGACCTAACCTCCGACACCTTCGAGATCGTCCACGGCGGCTTTGACACCAGCGCGAGCAACGAAGACCCCGACCGCCAGGTTCCCCTCGATGTACTGCGCGAACTGGAGGAGGAGGGAACGGTTCGCGCATACGACGGCCTCTACGCAACCTGCGGCAACATGGGCTCCATGGGTGAGATGCAGCGCATCGGGTTGGAGATGGCCGAGGACATGCGAAAAGTGGGTGTGGAGGCGGCGATCGTCGGCAGTACCTGAGGAACTGGCACGCGCAGCGGGTCTACGCTGGCACAGGCACTTGATAGCGCAGGAATCCCAACCGTGGTTGTCACGGCCATCCCTCGGCTCGCCAAGTCCGTTGGTGCGAACCGCATCGTTCTGGGGAGGGCGATCCCCTATCCGTTCGGTGACCCAGGCATGACCAGCGACGGCGAGCACCTCTATCGCCGCCAGGTCGTCGAGGCTTCGCTTGCGGCTCTCAGGACGACGGTTCAAACACCGACGGTGTTTGAACCGGGGAGCCGTTCTTGACCAGAGCACACTTGTCGTTCGCGTCCCAGATCCTCGCCCATGTACCGGATCTGGTACTCTCGGGCTCCAAACCGCGGCGAGAGATCGCACTCGACCCCTCGCTCGTCGATACGATCGCGGCCTCGCTTCGCTCCGCCGAGGAGGCAGCTCGCTACCTGCCCAATCAGATCTTCCTGGGAGCCCGCGAGCCCCAGCCCCTTGCCGACCCCAAGCGCCCTTGGTGGAGCACCCTATCCGACGAGTGTGTCTGGGAAGGCCGAAGTGGAGTCCTTTTCTCCCAGGAGGAGTTCCTGGCCGCGCTTCAGGCCGTCGACGTCACGGGGTTGATGTCACTCAGGGAAGATCGTATGGCCACGAACGGGCGCCCGGGAGGCCTGCTTGTCGAGTCCCTCAAGATGGACCGGAACTCCCCCGAGTTGCTCGATCCCATGCCGATACCAGCGGCCAACGGATCGCTCGGCGAGATAGGTTGGGGCTACGCGGGGGACGAGGCTCTGGCGCCCTCGGTCCTCTTAGACAACCTAGCCACAAAGGCGTCGGGTGCACTTGCTCTTGCCCACCTCTTGAAGGCCAATGACATCGATCCAGCCTCGCTCGACTTCGTGGTGAGCTGCTCTGAGGAGGCGGTGGGTGACCGCTACCAGCGAGGCGGCGGGAATATGGGCAAGGCGATTGCGGAGGCGGTGGGAGCGGGCCGCGCCTCAGGGTTCGACGTGAAGAACTTCTGTGCTGCCCCCATACCCGCTCTTGTCGTCGCGGCGAGTCTCGTTGAGACCGGCGTTGCGGACCGCGTCGCCGTTGTGGCCGGCGGGTGCGTTGCCAAACTGGGCATGAAGTTCCGCGGCCATCTGAAGTCCGAGATGCCGGTCATGGAAGATTGTCTCGGCGGTATTGCCGTGCTCGTTTCGGCTCACGATGAGGGTCCCACGCTGCGTTACGACGCTGTGGGTCGGCACAACGTCGAGGCGGGTGGCGCAAACCCCATCATCTTCTCGCAGTTGGTCTTTGAGCCGCTCGACCGCGTTGGGCTCAAGACAACCGACGTGGGGCTCTTCGGCACCGAGCTTCACAACCCCGAGCTGACGGAGCCACAAGGCTCCGGTGACGTACCACTGCGCAACTATCGCATGATCGCTGTCATGGCAGCACAGGCACATCACATCGAGCAGGCCGAGATCGCCGACTTCCTCATGACGAGGTGCGTCGCGGGCTACGCTCCCACTCAAGGGCATGTCGCCTCGGCGATCTGCCTCCTGCCTCACGTCCTCCAGCAGATGCGGGCGGGGAGACTTCAGCGGGCGCAGCTTGTTGCCAAGGGAAGCCTCTTCTTGGGTCGTATGACGGCGATTTCCGATGGCATGTCTGTAGTGATCGAACCGTGAGGAGGAGGCTGCCGATGCCCACAGAGATACAGGAGCTCACAAGGGACTCGTTCCCCGAGCTCGTGAAGCAGTCGGATAAGCCGGTGCTCGTAGATTTCTGGGGGCCCCAGTGCAGGCCTTGTCTTGCACTTTCACCCACGTTCGATGAGTTGGCGGACACCTACGATGGCCTGAGATTCCTGAAGGCTGCCGCGCCCTCGAACCGCATGCTCTGCGTCGACCTCAAGGTGATGGGCCTTCCGACGTTCCTCTGCATGGTGAACGGTCAGGAGGTAAGCCGACTGACCGGCGAGATCAGCGCCGTGCGGCTCAAGGAATGGGTGAAAGAGCAGTCCGAGCAAGCGAAAGGAGATGTGTAGTTGAACGGTAACTTGAGCCTTGACGGCCGCGATGTGGTCGTGCTTGGCGAAAGGGACGGCATCGCTGGCCCGGCCCTCTCGGCGGTCGTCGAGTCGGCTGGCGGCCACGTGGTCCTCGCCTCTACGGAGTGCTTCGTCTGAACGGCCGCAGGCGCCATGGATCTGGGGACGCAGTCGCGCATCCTGGAGATCACCAACCGATCGACGGTCAAGCCGTTGGTTGTGCTTGGAGCTCCGGATCCCGAGAGTGCAGAGCTCACCGCTCTGACCCTCGTGAGCGGCGACCCGACGTTTTCCGGTCCATTGGCTGGGGTCCCGTTGGGACTCCCTGTATACCACGTCCTTGAGGACGAAATCGCGTCTGTCGCTGACCCCGACGTCTACGAGGCACAGGTTGGCCTGATGAAGCTTGCCCTCGATGCCGAGGGGATCTGCTCGACGATGCGCCGCATTCGCGACGGAGTGGATTCGGAGTAGGTCTAACTGGCAGAAGGCGGCCAGGGCGGCCGGCTCCAGTTAGGAGATGGGATGTCAGTCGCTCCGGTCGTCAATTCGTCGCCGTATGGGGCGGAGGAGCCATACAACGCTCTGCGGCTTGTGCCCAGGCCCTGCAGTTGGATGGGGAGTGGTCCCCCCGGCCCGATGGGGTCTTGGGCGGCAGTTGGACCCCACGCACAGCGGGCCAGCGCCGTCCTGCCAACACAAGCGGACGCGATCGCCAGAGCGAAGGAGATCGTCGACAACGCCGGAGGCGGCGAGGTCAGGGTGCACCACCCAGACGGGCGAATCCGGGACAGCATCACCGTGCCGCCGGCGAACGACCCGTGCCCGCCAAGAGATGAACGATAGCTCAACCGATGCAACTGGCGCAGATGTGGTCGGTGACCTGGATGACAGCAGCAACTAGGGCTGCTCCCCCTGGTCATCAATGCGAGGGCCGAGTCGGGCTATGCCGACGATCAGGAGATGCGCGAAGCGGTCCACAGATA
>CAAGKR010073494.1_pt1 | contig 10301 bp, 15 predicted proteins | sample 2556971 | NCBI WGS metagenome assembly CAAGKR01 (sample SAMEA5207829, study PRJEB30636) | soil metagenome | biome: forest; feature: boreal; material: soil | place: USA | collected 2011-09 | depth 1 m
GCGCCGTTGCCAACCAGCAAGCCGCTCCATTCTTGTTGAGCCTCAATATCTGACCAAGGTGGCAACGTAGCATCGATCGCCATTCGTCTTACTCCGTGACTCCCGCGCGCTGCCTAAACAACGCTGAATCTATGCCAAAGCGTTTCAGAATGGCGAAAACAGTCCCATGAAGCTCGAAATCGAACTGGTACCGACGGCGCTGTGGGGCGAAAGCCTTAACCGGCTGCTCACCGGCGCGCAATGGAACAAGATTCGCGCTCCTGCCTTAGAAGGAGCCGCTGGCCGCTGCGAGGTCTGTGCGTCGGACACGACGCGGCTGCTATGTCACGAGCAATGGAGCTATGACGACGCAAGCGGTGTGAGGACACTGGCCGGTATTAAAGCCGTCTGTGGTCCTTGCAACTCGGTTATCCACATCGGCCGGGCACGCAAAGCCGCCGCTCAGGGTCAGATGGACATTCAGGCGGTCTACGACCATTTCATGCAGGTCAACGGCATCGATTGGCCTACCGCTCAGCAAGCTATCCGCGACGCTGTTCAGCTTCACGCCGAGCGTGGCAACCGATCGTGGACAACTGACTTCGGTCCTTACGCAGCTGCGGTTGCGGAGCGTCGCGCCAACTTCCCAGCCGGCCACCGATCCGAAAAATGACGCCCTATTCGCGCAAATCGGACTAAATCGCGGGTCGGTGCGAAACCTTCGCACGATTCGGCTGTCGAGGACGCTGCAATTAAACAAATCGATTAAAGCGTCGACAGCGGCACTTAGAATCCGTTCATGGCGACCACCGTAGGCGTGAACTGCAACTCGGAGCATGCGTTCGTCGCAGTCGCCGTTGATGGTCGCATCGTTGACCGCGCTCCAGAGCGGCTGGAGCTGCCCGCAATGGAGGAGTCGGAGCGGCTAGATGTGTTCATTGAGGATGTTGCCCGCGAGCTGAAAGCGCTTGGCCCGGATCGCATTTCGGTGCTCAAGCACGATCACATGAAAGGTCAGCCGGTCAAGGTGGCCGCCCTCGAAAGTCGAGTCGTCCTTGAGACCCTGGTTAGGCTGGCCGCAGTCAAGGCCGGCATCCCGGTCGAAATGACGCATCGCCGGACGGTTCGTGCCCGATTGGACTGCGGCTTCGACGGGAGTCTTGAGGACCATCTTGATCAGGTGATACCAACGGCTGTTGGGCAGTATTGGCGCGCCGGCCGCGGTCTCGCAGCGATGGCGGCGCTCGGATTGCAGAAGACATGATGGCCGATTTGCTTGGTGACGCCGCCGCGACGGGGCGGCCGACCTACCGAATCGTCGGGTCACTTCCTGGTGGTGGACCTCACACACGACTAGTCGTTGCCCACCACGATGGTTTGGACATCGAATGCGTCCAGAAGACGGTGTTTAGCCATGCCACCGGTGTTGCATTCACCGAACCGAGGCTTCTCGATCGGCTGCGCGGTGACGACATCGTCACGGTTCTAGACGCACAGCATCACCCAACAATCGCCGGCGCTGTCATCTTCGTAATGCCGCGCTACATAGATGGCTCGGTACTCGACGCTTTGAACGCGGGCCATCAGTTCTCGCTGTCAGAGGCAGTGAACGTTATCGCCGACTGCCTGACCGCACTTGCCAAAGTGCATGACCAGCTCAAAGCCATTCACGGTGACATGAAGCCTGGGAACCTGATGCTTCGGCCAGGGAAGAAGCGCGGTGCTCTAAGCGACCTGGGATCGGCCATGCCGATGGACCCATCGGGCAACGCGATCATCACCGGCCCGACCTTTCTATACCTACCGCCGGAAGCTTTCGCCTCAAGCCTTGTCAACATCGTCGCGGACATCTTTTCGACAGGTCTTACTGCGTTCGAGATGTTGAATGGGCGATTCGACTACGCCGCTCTGGTCCCCGATGCCGTCACGCGCTTGGGTCGTGGCCAGCGCGCGGTTCCCGACGCTGCCCTAAGGTGGGCGCCCCACATACCTAAGGATTTGAGAATGATCGTTCAGCGGGCCATCGCCATTGACCCAACGAAGCGACCCCAATCCACCCACGCGATGCTGAAGGAATTGCGCCGGGCGAAGTTCATCGACTGGCGTCCGACCGTCGTGGGGACGGGGTTGGAAGGTGTTTGGGAAGGAACTTGGCCGCCAAATGTCCCGGTATCAAAACGACGAAGCTACCGCGTTGAGGTCAGTCCCGTGCGGCGCGGGAGTCAGTTACGCGTGAAGGCTGCGCAGCTCACGGCGCCCGGCAGCCGATGGCAAAGATTCAAGGTTCCAACGGTTGACATCGCACGCGACGACTCTCGCGCCCTGGCTAAGGTCTTCGCCGCAGTTGCGGATCGGGCACGCCAACTAGTCGCCGCTCCGTAAATCACCTGGGCCGTTTCAACGCACTGCCCAAACAGTAACTTCCGATAGGGTCGGCAAGCTTCGTCGACGACGTTTAGAACGAGGTCGCCGTCGTCCGTTCTCGCAAGACGAATGACTCCTTCTGCCGCCAGGCCAACCAACGCGCTACCGGTGCCTTCAGCGGTCTCCCCGGCGTCGGGGCATGGTACGAAATCAAGGCTGGGCATGACGTCCGCCATTGCGTGCGTGCTTCGATCTAGAGACCGCAGCGTCGCTTGCAACGGCCAAGGTATTTGAAGGTTGATCTGTGGAGGTCCGCCAGCAGCAAAGAGAACCCCAATCAGTTCCTGGAGGCTTAGCCTCCGCGGCGCGGAAGCGGCTTCCGGAGACGAGTTCGACGACCTAACTGAAACCTGTCTGGTGGCCGTATCCTGCAAGCACCTAAATTCTAGATCAATACTTGATTGAATAGTGCCAGAATAAATCCAGAATGGCTGAAGATCCCCTCATGGCGCCGGGCGGTGCGCGGCTGCACCGATGCCATGACGTGCCCGTTGGGGTTCGCTGGCCATTCCCCCTCGAACAGAGGATCAACGAACTCTTGGCAATGGCCGAGGAGGCAGGCGAAAAGACCAACAAGACCGAGTTGGTGGCAGCGTTTGCGTATGCCAGTCCTAGTGACGCTACTTCTCTAGCGTCCGTTCTCCGGAGCTACAGGATTGCTTCAGCAGCCGACGCGCTGCTCGCTCCTCCGGCCGACAATGTCGTTCGGCTTGTTCGAAAGGGTCCTGGCCCGAGACGAAGGGACGGCGCGACCCAATTGACAGGGCCGAACGCAACTAGCACCTAGCCTCAGAAACGTCTCCGCCGCCCAATGGCCAGGGGCGGCCCAATTGCCACCGGCCCCGCGGGAGCTGGTAGAAGCAGACCGATTCGCGGAGCACTGCACGAATCTGGGTCACCGCGACGTACGCAGCAATTTCCGTTGGAAGCCCCCTGCGCAGCGACGCTGCGCTGATTGCTCCTTCGGCGCGGCCGAGAACGTAAACGCACAAACGGACCAGCGCGTCCGCATCATCACTGATCGTCGGAAAGTTCGAGACAACTGAGTTTGGCCCCATCGGCGGAGCTGCCGCGTGAAGCCACGCTAACGCCGTCTCACGCTCCGCGGCCCACGCTTCAAGCTCGGGGAGAAGTCGCTCAGCCGACTGCGCGAACACACGTCGAACCGAGATCAGAAAGTCGGCGATCGGTCGTCTGGCTGCCACAGCTAGTCCGGTTGTGCCAGCAAGGATCGCGATCTGAGCTAGTGGCGGGAGAGAACCTAGCATCCGAATGAGCTTGGTCGCACCTGCGATGCTCCCGCGTCCAAGTAGTTGTGCGCCGATCGTCGCGAACAACAACTGTTCGTCAGCCTCCCCCAGCGCTCGGCCGGCGAGAGCGATGCGTAACCATTCCGTCAGATCGTCGATATTCGCGTCGTTTCCGTGAACAGCACGTAGCAGTCGTCGGTCCCGTGTCAGCACTGGGGCGTTCAGCAACAGTGCGAGGATCGCCGTTGGTACGTCATCGCGATCGTCAACTTCAAGCTGCGCGAGCCTGGCCCCTTCATCCGGGTCCAATGGGCCGTCCGGGACATTGACGACACGAAGGATCGGGAAGTAGTGCTCTTTCAATACCTCGTGGGCGGCCACAAGAGGAACGACGCCGTCCACCCACTCAGCCAGATGTTCATGCAGCTCGCCCGCTACGTGCTCCGGGCAGTAAAGCCGTAGCCCTCGACGCGCCGCAGCATCGAGCAGTGATGTCCGGTGCATGGTCCGACATGCGCGACGCAGGTCATCGCGTAGGGTATTGGCGTCCACCACTACCGGGCGCACAACAAGTGGCGACGCCCCACTAGACAGGCGAAGCGGCTCGCCGGCCATACCAAACCTGACCGGAAACTCACCGCGACCGTCAGGACCGGCTGGCGCAGCGCTCGACAGCGGAAGGGCCTGACGTGGTCGAATCCCCGAGCGCCGATAGATCACATCGCCGGTAACCGGCTCGGCAGTCAGCCCAACATCCTTTGGGCGCCCTGGCCCCGGCGGCGCCCCGTCCGCGTCCATCTGTCGACCGAGTTTACGTCGGTTCGTCCTTTCCTCTGAATTGGGGTTGATCCCCTCAGACGCCGGCACGCGTCCGCTGCCGGGCAAACGCAAAAAAGGCATGCTGGCGGGACGCACAACCCACCCTTCCAGAGCACACTGCTGCCGTGTCGGAACCGAGCCGCAGAGTTTGGGGTATTGCATCCGACGGCTGCGCTCAGTTCGTCCTTCTGGGTGTGGTCTGGCTGATGCTCCTGGGCGCCGAGATTGCAAACGACCACTGGAAATTCCTGCCCAATGCGGCGATTGGGCCACTTGCCGTCGCAGTCGCGGCGCCGATCTTACTCGCCGCCCCGATCTGGTTCTTCTGGGGCAAAGGGGGAGTGGTGGGTGCGCTGCTCCGTTGGGCCTTGTGGTCGGTGGCGATCACCATCATCGTCATAGTTCCGGCAGGTATTGCGTTGGCTGGTTTTGCCTGGGCGCTGTCCGTCAGCGGCGCTGGTTTCCCGTGGTCGGTGCTGGCCGTCTTGGGTGTGCCGGTGTGTCTGGTCATGATGTTCTTCTTCTTCGGGCCAGTGCGCGTGATCCTTTTCCCTTGGCACCCCAATGACTACCGGGCCAGGGCTAGCTACTTGGCGACCTGGCATCGATGGACAGCGCGGCGGCTGCGGCGGTGACGTGAAGACTTTCTTTCTAGCCGCCATCCTGTTCATGTGCGTGGCTTGCGGCGACACCTCCGCCCCCGCAACGACGCAGACGTCAGCCAGTCCCGCTGCCACTGCTGCCGCGACACCGATTCCGCCAGCAACCGAATCACCTGTCGCCGCTCAGACAGCGGTCACATTTCTCAATGCCCCGCTGACGGTGGGGCGTGGTAGCAACGCGACGCTTCAGGTCAAAACGGCAGCGAACACGTCCTGTTCGATCGAGGTCGCTTACAAGTCGGGGCCTTCGACCGCGGCAGGCTTGGTTGCAAAGAACTCCGACGGCGCGGGCAATGTCAGTTGGACGTGGAAGGTCGGAGCGAACACGACGCCGGGCGCGTGGCCGATCACGGTCACTTGTGGTGGTGCCTCAGCGCAAACCCACATCACGGTGACATGAGCAAACCCCGCATCATCGCCCTGGCCGTCCTGCTGATCGTCCTGCTGTTGGCGATCGCGGTTGGCGCTCTAGATGCGTGGCATTCCTTCCAGTCATCGCAGGCGAGTGCAGTGGTCAGCATCCCGACACCGATGACGCCCGGCGAATGTCACTCAGTCAACGGACTGCCCGACCCGATCTGCACACCCGGCGTAGGTGATCCGCGCGTCACCCAGGCCAACGTCCTCACCACGATCTGCGTCAGCGGCTACACGACCAAGGTCAGGCCATCGACGGTATACACGGATGCACTGAAGGTCGAACAGATCAAGGCGTACGGCTACACCGACACCGCGCTGGCCGATTACGAAGAAGACCACCTAATCCCGCTGGAACTTGGCGGCCACCCAACCGACCCCAAGAACCTGTGGCCTGAACCGCGGAGCGGCGCTTATCCGGCTGCGATGAAAGATGGCATCGAAAACTCGCTGCACAATAAGGTCTGTTCGGGACTGATGACCTTGCTGGCTGCACGGGCGTCTATCGCTATGAATTGGGAGTCGGCGTGATCGACACGAAATCAACTCGCGCTAGCTGGCGGTCGGTAGGCGAAGCGGTCCTGCCTCGGCTCGAAGTGGTCGTCATCCTGGCGGCGCTGCTGTCCGTGCCATTGACGATTGTTGAAGTCAACGGTCAAAACGGCGCCTCGTTCCAATCAGCGGACTGGGTCATCTGGTCCGCCTTCGCGATCGAGTACGTGCTCGCTCTAGCGCTCGCTGAAGACCGCCGCCGATTCGTCGTAAGCGCGTGGCTATCGCTACTTGTGGTCGTTGTCTCGTTTCCGCTACTTCCGGCGCTGTTCGGCCTCGTGCGGTTGGCCCGCCTAGCCAGATTGCTCCGACTGGTTCGACTGGTTGCCTTTGGTGCCCGTCTTGTGACCGCCTTGAAAGCCACTGTCGGACGTCGCGGCTTCTTGTACGTGTGTGCTCTTTTCCTTCTGCTCGTCGTGATGGCGGGTGCGATCATGAGCTTGGTCGAACCCCAAACCGTCAAGGGCAACATGTGGGATGGCATGTGGTGGGCGATCGTGACGGCGACAACTGTGGGGTACGGCGATATTTCACCGTCGAGTCCCCCCGGTCGCTTAGTGGCGGTGGCGCTGATGCTCTTTGGTATTGGCCTGACCGCGACGTTGGCAGCCTCGGTTGCTGCCTACTTCGTCAACCAAGACAGCGGTAACGACATGGCTGACGTTGTCGCCCGTCTGGAACGGATGGAACGTCTGCTGCTCGATCAAAGGGCTGTTCATCAGGACACGGTATTGTCTTCGGATTCCTTAGCTAATGTCATAACTGATGCCGAAGGCAAAATCGCCGAGGTCTGACCAGATCGGGTTCTGGTGGGACATAGGCATCCACAGCTACATCGCGGCGCGCGCCGCATCCGAGTGGGGTTACTGGCACGTTGCCGGCCGCAACGCTCACTTTGGCGTCGAGCTGCTGCTGAAGTACCTGCTTGTCCTACCCCACCTTTGGTACAACCGGCCATGGCCGAATCGGGGCAAACCGGCGGTGCCGGCTGAGCTGCACACGCACGATCTGACCCGTTTGTGGGAGCGCTTCGACCGTGACTATCCGGGCCACCCGCTAGGTCAATTCGCCGACTTCGTGAAGTGGTTGAACCGGTGGGAAGACATTCGTTATGCGCAGTACATGGACGCGACGCCGACAGTCTTCGCCACGTCGATGGAAGCTGGCGCCAACACGATCAAGGCCAACCCACTGAAAACGGCTGACGTCTTCGTCTTGGACGTCGCCGAGCTGGATCGGTTTTTCCGGGCGTTGATGGACTTCATCGGCATCACCACGAACCTTCGTGCGAACCGGATGTGGTTCGGGAAAGGCTATGACGCGTACGCGCGTGACAACCCTTACGTGATCGCTTAGGTCGTGACTCGTCGCAGCGGACACGGACGATGGGAGCGAGTGATCGCAGCTCGCCGTCAGGCGCGCATCGTAACAGCGCGGTCGCGAAGCAGTACCAAGGTCCGGACCTCTTGGGGCCTAGCCCGACGGACGCACGTTCTGGCGAGCTTGCCACGCCGCCGCCGGCCGTAGGCATTCACGCTAGGTTAGGGCTAACAAACCTCAAGATCTCCACCACCTGCGCCTGAGGACGAGCTTCCCGTGACACAGCCCCCGGCGCCGACCTGGATGGACGACTTCGGTGGGCGGTGCGACGTACTGTCGCCATGGGCTGTCACTGTGTGGGATCTGCAGCCCTCTCACGGGGGCGCGCTAATGAGGTCTCGGAGGCCTTTTCCGGAAATCTGGCGGGTTCAGTCGTCGGGTGCAGGCGGCTGTCGGGTCGCGCTCCACGGGGGGCCAAGACCTCTCAGATGTGCGGCGCCACGCCGAAAGGCACACCTTGGCCGCTCCGCCCGGCAGGCTGCCACGCCAGCGCCTGCTCGAACGCTACGAGGGTGGTGGTGGCACTGAGGAGAGCCATCTCCGATTTGACGCGAGCCACGCGGAGACGCTACGACGTGCTGGGGCTGTCTCCGGGCGTATCTCCGCTCTCGGTCGTCGCGGAAGCCGTCGCGCGACGCCGTACCGCCTTTGCCTTCGGCTTCGACGTGCCACTGCGCGACCAGAACTGCCACCGCGGAGCTGGGCTCGGCTGGACACCGAGCAACAGATCGCGGGCTGCGTACGCGAATTCTTCCTCGGACTCCTGGAAATTCTTAGCCAGTTCGATAAAGGAGAAGCCCGCGGTAATCGCGACAGTCTTCCGGTATTCCTTCGCGAATCGCGATGCAGCTACGTAGTACGCCTGCAATGGCGCACTCAACTCCTCGCTCAGCAGCAGGATGCACCACCGGAGGTGGTACAGCTGGTCCAACTTCTCTTGTGGAACCTGCACTTCTGCTCCGGGCAAGATGCGCATGGTGAGTCCGCTGATTTCTCTGGCAGCCGCCAGCAGATCGGAGCAGTACTGCAGCAGCTTGTCGCGCCGCCATTGTTCGAGCTCGTGCCGAGCTTGCCAACGAGAGCCGAAAAAGACTCCGCCCAAAGCCGCAACCGCGCCGATAAGAGCGGCACCGATGCCGACGAAGACTGCAACGGCTGTGGCATCCACGCCGCCGATGGTAGCCGCGATGCCGCTACTCGGCGCGTCGAGTCTCGTGGAGGCTCCTGTGACTGACTCTATGCGTCTTAGCGTGACCGACCGCTCCGACCTCATCTTCGATACTAAGGAGGCAGTCGACCGCTGTTACGTCTGCGGCGAACTCCTCGCTCCGTGGCCGTCGCACGTCTCCTCGCCGCCAGCTTTTCGCCCACGGTGGATCGGGGTCCACACCGCGTGTGACGAGGAGTTTGTCCGGCTCGCAGAGCACATCCACCTGCTGCGGAGTCTTCAGTAGAGGGATTCACCATTTCGCTCCACGCGGTTGAGCGGTGGCGCGAGCGTGTCTCGCCGGGTGCTGATCGCCCCACCGCCAACAACGAACTGCGGCAGTTCCTCGTCACCGCCAGCTTGGAGGAGCAACCGCCCGCTTGGATGGTTACTTGGGTTCCGAAGCGGGTGGTGGCGCTGGGCCGCATCGACCAGGACCGCCTCGCCGCGACCGCGACACTCTATGCAACGAATCTCATCCTCCCTCACGTCTGCGTGGTGATGGTGCCCAACGGCTGGGCAATTACCGTCTACACGAAGCGCATGGCTCGTCAGGTGAACTCCGACCACCCCTGCATCTCCAAGAACGCTCGCGATGTTTCGCTGAGGGACCGCCCTTGGCGCGGTCCCACGCATCTAAAGAGCTTCGGCTCGCTGTAGCTGATGGGCACGGGCAGCGCCACAGTTTGGGCACGTGCTACCACTCCTCATCTCTCCTATCCTGACCTGGGAAGCCTGCGCAAATGCACAGGAGGTTGGACGTGGCACAGAGCGAAGACCCGCTGGCCGAGGGCTTGCGACGAAAGAAGCAGGAACAGGACGAGGACCAGGCACGTCGCCAGCAGGAACGGGACGCAGAGAGGCAGGCCGTCGCCGACCATCGCGCGGCGTTCCGCGAGCTTGTCGAGATCCCGCGAGCCAGGCTCGCCGAGGCGGCCGACAAGGCGAGCATGAAGCTCAAAGTGATGGAGCGGCATGACGCGGTGGCATTCAGCCTGGGTGAGCACGACCCCGTGCAGTTCACGATGAAGGACCTCGAAGAACGCGGGGCCGGAGTGCCGCCCGGAGACGTGGTCGGCGCCGCGTACTTTGGGCAGGTGGCAGGCGCTGCCAAGGCCGTGCTCAACAGTTGCAACTTCGTTCGGATTCAGGGCGGCGACAATAAGCCGACCTTCTGGCGTGGTTGCCGGTTTCGCGTTTCTGGAGGCGTGCCGGGCGAGGCGGTCGCGGCACGGTTGCACCTCGGCGCGGTTCCGACATTCGACGACCTCTTTGGAGTGCAGTACGCCGCCCAACTCTACGAACACACCGCTAAGGCGGGGCGTGGCATGCACGTGGTCACCGTGGATTACACCGACGACCTGAAGGGATTGATCGACCAGATACTCGCCAAATCGCTCGCGTAGTGTCAACACGCTCCCACGACAGGCGGGAGCAGGCTGGACATGTACGTGCTGGCTTCCTTGGCCAGTGCGGGCATGACGTGGCTGTAAGTATCGAGCGTGATGGCGATCGTTGAATGACCGAGTAGCTCCTGCACAACCTTCGGGTGGACGTGCTTGGTCAGTAGGTGCGTCGCCGCTGTGTGGCGGAGGTCATGGATCCGCAAGC
>CAAGKR010082491.1_pt1 | contig 10301 bp, 6 predicted proteins | sample 2556971 | NCBI WGS metagenome assembly CAAGKR01 (sample SAMEA5207829, study PRJEB30636) | soil metagenome | biome: forest; feature: boreal; material: soil | place: USA | collected 2011-09 | depth 1 m
GCGGGACAGGTGGCCGAGTCCGGTCGAAGGCGCAGCACTGGAAATGCTGTACAGCCGCAAGGCTGTCCTGGGTTCAAATCCCAGCCTGTCCGCCATCCGACTCCGACACGGTGAGTGGCCGGACCAGGTAGCCACCGGCCCGGTCATTACGTTCCGAAAACACTTTGCCTCTCGATGCCGGATAGAATCGCCCCTCGTCCATAAAAGGGGTAGGCGCCGGTTAGTGGAGGCAATCGTGTCAGCAGAGTTTCATCGAGTCAAAAGGTCCGCTCCAAGCGTTCGAGCCCTTGTCCGGCGCCTGGCTCTGTGTTGCACGTCAACACTCCTCGTGGCCGCATTTGGCGCGACCAGCGGTCCGGTGGTCGTTCAGGCGGCTTCCGCCACCCGCAATCCGATCGTCAAAGTCGAAGGTCGTCTGGCCAGGGTCGTAGCGAGCCCGCTGACCCTGAAGCCGGCATTCGACCCTGCAATAACCGACTACGTGCTGCGCTGCGCGGCGGGGACCAATTCGATCCAGTTCACCCTTTCAGCAACTCCCGGGGATCGTGTCAACGTCGACGGCAACAATGCACCATCGATCGTGCTGCATCAGAGTCTGGCTGAAAATCAAGCGCTAATCCTAGAGTCCCATGGCCCCAAGAATGCTGGGGGAACGCAGTATTGGATCCGGTGCCTCCCGCACGATTTTCCCCTGCTCAACGTAGCTGGACCTGGGTCACCGACACCCGGATGGATCTTGACAGGCAACATCAACAATCCGACCGGTAGCGGCTTTTATAGCATGGTCCTCGACACCCACGGTACCCCTGTTTGGTACCGATCATCGGTCCATCCTGGGGCCGTCAACGTGAGCCTGCTCGGTCGAGACGAAATCGCGTGGATCGGCCTCTACCCTGCTGACAAGTGGGAGGACTACAACCTCGACACGCGCACCACGAAATGGTTGGGGATACCCGGAGTGCAACTGGATTTGCACGAGCTGCAAAGGACGGCCGATGGATCGCTAATGGTGATGGCATCCCCGCTGACTCCCAACGTGGATTTATCCGCGGTTGGGCGCTCTGCTCATGGAACAATTATCGATTGTGTCTTGTATGAAGTGGGCCCCGATGGCAAGGTGACATGGCAGTGGCGTGCGAGTGAGCACCTATCTGCTGCCGAGACCCTTAACGGCTATGACGTCCCGTTCGGTTCAACAACAGCTTTTGATGCCTTCCACTGCAATTCGATGGACGTTGATCCTGCGACAGGCAACGTATTGATGTCGGCCAGGCACACTAACGCCATTTACTTAATCGACAAGGCGACGGGTAGGGTGCTCTGGAAACTGGGCGGCAACGCAAGCGGCAGCGACCAGCCGCAGCACATTCGTGTAATTAATGACCCGGAAGGGACCTTTAACATGCAGCATGACGCTCGCTTCGAGGCGAACTCCGATATATCAATTTATGACGACCAGTCCTTCCACCCTACGCTGACAGCAAGGGGCGTCGAATATCACATCGATTTCGCGTCCTCCACCGCCTCGTTGGTATGGTCCTATCAGGCACCCGATGGGCGAAATAGTGCTGCTACTGGCAGCTTCCGTCGTATGGACTCCGGTGCAGACAACATTATTGACTGGGGCGTGAAGGATGGCAGCTTCATAACTGAGGTGGACAATGCGGGCCAGCTAACGCTGAATGTCACTTTCCCCAACGGCGAAATCAGTTATAGAGCCATCAAGGTAGCGGCGAGCATGTTGACGCTAGAGACCCTGCGCGCGACGGCCGGACTGCCTCCGGCGCAGGACATTCACTGACAGCGATCTGTACGTCAGCGCAACTAGGGCGATGAAAAGGGCTGAGTAGGTCAGTGAATATGCTGCGCGCAGGAGCCGGTCGGGCTCGTAGCGCGCGGTCACAATGGCGCTTGGTTGGGTGGCGGTAATCCATCCGTTGAATAGACCGTCAACCGCCACGTGTTCGCCACCCAATGGGTCCACCCAATTGGGGCTGTAAGTCGAATCGTCAATCGTGAGGGTAGACGGTCCTGCGGATGTACTTGCCGGGGCGGTCTGAATATTTAGCGGAGTAGCGCGCACGGTGGCATAGTCGCTCTCAGACAGCGAATTGCCACCACCCGCTGTCAAGTACAGTGTGAGGCTGGTCGTGCCTGGATCCGGATATATGGTCGTGTGGTACGTTGACCAAGATCCGGAGGATGACAGGTCCGGCGCTGTAGCGCATCTCCCTAACTGCCCTTCAAGAAGACAGATGTGCGGAGAGTCGCCTGTGATGTGTCGTGTCGCCATCTCCACCTCAAGAGGTCCGGACTTCCACGGAAGCTGCTGCGCAACACAGGCAATTCCTGAAATCGACGTCAAGCGCAAATAGGAGGTTCCGCTTGGGCCATCACCGGTAAAGACAGCACTTCGCACGTTACTCGCCCGACTGGGAGACGGAGCACAGTCCTTGGCAGGCGCGGCCAGTTGGCCAGTAAACGTGAACCCAGTATCAACCAGGGGCACATTCCCAGGAGTAATGGTTAGGGCCGATACGCCATCGATTGGTTTATGTGCAATCAGATGAATCCCTTGAGGAACATACGCAAGCAGCTGCGGATCGATAGATGGAAAGTCGACGGTCCAGAAGCCTTCAGTGGTTCGCGTGCCCAGTTGAGGTGGCTCAGTGGTTGACATAAGAAGCAACGGCCCAAAGCGCTGCTCGATGGTTAATGACGAATCCTCAACGAGGTTAGCGTAGTTTTGAGGTACGTCGATCGGCCTGCCTGGAAACGTGGTTATGTCGCCCCGAAGAAGCACATACGTAACCCCAAGGTCCGACATGACATGTGCGGCCGCGTCCCAATCACGACTTCTCAAATACGACGCTGTCAGACTGACGGCCGAGACCAAGCCCGGCGAGCCGTAAAAGTATCCCTGCGGGACGGGTAGTAATACGTGGCGGTCCAGAAGGTTCGTTATGAACGTGTCTGCGCCGTAATACCCGAATGCGTAGGGCATTTGGTAGAAGTCGTCAAGGGGAAGCACTAGCACAGCGCCGGGCTTGGCCGAACTGCGGTTGAGGTATGACGCCAAATCTGTCCAATAACCCGGGAACGTGACGTGAGCAGATGGCAGCGAGAATCCACGCTGGTCAGGTATGACGTCACCAGTCAACAGCGGATAACTGGAAATCACCGCGCCGAGGAATAGGGCTCCAGCCGCCACATGGCGGCGGGTCGGGCCTGGAACTACAGATCGAAGCCGATCGAGCACAGGCCCCGCGAGTCGTCTCTTTCCGCTGACAGGAATGCGACGCACGGAAATATGAGTCAGTAGGATTGCGCCGAGCAGTGAATAGATCAAGGCATCGACAACCAGGAACCGCCCTGGTTCTCGAAGAAGCCAGCCGAAAGGCAATCCATAGAGGGCCGTAAAGATGGGACCGGCTGGAAATTGGGTCCCGGTGCTTAGAAAGATGATTGGTAAGCCTGCGGTTAGTAAAGGGGTCGCAAGCGCGAGAGCCTCGTTCGAGTGTCTGGAACCAATCCCTAAATTCGACTTGCCAATCATCAAGACGGACATGATGGCCGCTGGCACCAAGTAAATGAGAGTGGTTAGAGGCTGACGATCATATGTGGTTGCGTAGGAGACGTACGCCGGGTAAGCCCAAGTCCAGTGTGTGTTGAGCCAGAATGCATTGGCTAACGTCGCGCGGATCTCGGTGAAATGCCACGAATCAAGACTTGATAGTTGGCCGGTCGCTGCGGTCGCGATTTGTAACGATGCCGGAACGATCCAATACGCGGACAGCCCAATCAGCAAGGGTATGCCCATGGCGAGAGTCTCGAGGCAGCGTCGAGCAGCTTGAGCGCCCCATAGCCACCAAGCCACGCACGCTGCCACGGGAATCGCCAAGCAAGCTACACCCAACTCTGGCGGTGTTTGAAAGACAAATCCAAGTAACGGTGCGGTCGCTCCCAGTAACAAACCACCGGTCAGTGCGCGAATTCGTCCTCTGCCTACGGCAAACAATATCGATGCGAGAACTGCAATCGCGATTTGAGTTGCCAGAAAGACTGGCACGACGTTGCCGCCGCCACTACTCAACGTGAATGGGTTGAAAGCGAACATAACGCCGGCTATCAACCCCCCGATCGGGTGAAGCCCTATGGCCCACGAAAGTAGTACCGCGCTTATGCCTACACCTACGAAAAGTGCCGTGAGCCAAAGGCGCTGTGCAATTGCCTCGTTACTACCGAGCGCGGTTACTAATCGGAGGACTACGGCCCAAGGCAGTTGAAGTTGAAGGGCCCCCGGCCCGCCAAGATTCGAGCCGGACCACACCCAAGAATCAAAGACGTGCCCAAGCCAAGCGGTGCCGTTTGGGAGTGCCTCATCCCCCGCAGCAATGACGGTCGAGGGACGAAACCAACTCTGGCAGGCCACGCCCAAAAAACCCCCCACAACGGCAAAAGACGTGCCCCAGCCAATGTATGTGAATCCCCTGGCGTGCCCTCGACTTTGGGACACAATCGGGCCCTCGTGGATGCGCCTAACTATGAGTTCGCTCCATGCCAATGCGCATGCGGTTCCAAAAGCTACAAGGGCGACGAGCGAGATTGTGCTTTGCGATTTACCCCCCGTGATTGACAGCGCCACTAGGCACGCAATTCCCAAAGTCGCTGTGGTCTGCCGACAAATCGTGAGCCCAATGAGAGAGTGGCCGAGTCGTCGGCCCGACTGCTGAGTTTGCGGACTAGCCTCCGAAGGCCGTGAGCCCGCGACGTCAAGCTCAAATCGGCTCACCTGCGCGTCGCCCAGAGCATGCCGAGGGGAGCGCGGGGGTGTTGAACCATGAATCCGGCTGAGCGCAGAACTGAGTCCAGTTCGGCTACGTCGTGTCCAGGTTCAGGGTGGTATTCGCACATGAGTACATCAACAGTTTCAAGCCAGCTCCGATCGATTGATGCAAAGATTGCGTACTCCATCCCCTCACAATCGAGTTTCAGCACGTCGACTCTCGTCATGCCAGCCTTCTGCACAAGTCCAGCGAGCGTTCCGACACTAACGGTAACGCCCCCAGTCGAGTCCGCGGACAGACGTGTGCCGAGGGGATGTTCGACTAGAGTCAGACTACCCACGCCGGGCGACGCTCCTACGGCCCAGTTCAAAGCCGTCGTTCGTTCACCAAGGGCACTCTCCTCAATGTTTCGCCTGAGCAATTGAAAGCTGCTCGGGTTCGGTTCCACCGCCAGAATCTGTGCTGCCGGAGCTCGGCGCCCAGCCCAGATCGTGAAACTACCGACGTGTGCGCCAATGTCTACGATGTTTCGCGCCTTGGCCCAGTCGACTCCAGGAGCGTCATAGTCGCGATCAACAAATACCGAAAGAAGGGCACCTGCATCAACAATTCGCGCGTGAATCGACGATTTGTCGCGCATCCGGAATTGCATCACGTGTTCCGCCAAGGGCGTAGACGTCAACATGGATCGGACCGACCGGCGTATGCGGCCGGCGCTGCGCTTCTGGGGACCAGTACGGAGGTAACCACCGTCGGGCTGTAACCGAGCGTAAAGGTAGATGCCCGACAGGATGCCTGCGGTCACCATGTTGCCGGAAACCGCCCTAACTCTCGCGATTCCTCTCAGTGTTGCCAATCCCGTCTCGAATGGGGCGCGCGTCGCAATGTCGCTCGGGCCACGGCCACGCTGTAGATCCACAGGGTTTGCCAGCAAACAGGGACGTGATATAGCCACGCTCGATCGTGGATATGACGCCAACCTCGAAACGCCTGGACGACTAGCGGTACAACAAGGAGCGTATATACGGTGAACCTAATTAGTGGCGCCTTGCCGGAGGACAGCCAAGGGTAATGCCGGTCCTTTCGCCAGTACAAGTAATCCTCTATACGTCGGCGCGTCTTCCGGTTTAGTGAAAGTAAGTTGTCGGCAAAATGGTGGCCCAAAGCGATTCGCACCTTGGCGATACGCCGGTGGCCCATGGTTACCAAAGCATTGACCACGTCGATGTCAAAGTAGTAGTCACCAGCTGTCACGGACCTAATGACGTTTGTGCGGACCATAAAGCCGTTCGCGCCCATGGTCGGTACTCGGCCAGGCTTCAGTGTTGCGACTAGGTAGCCGTCGCACTTCTCCTCGGTGTGGGGCATCTCAGTCCATGTGCCTGTCAAATAGCTGTACCGGCCGTAATTACCCATGAATAGTGAGATCGGATCATTGATGCCGGTCAGTGCGAAGTACCGATTGAGGGGTGAATCCGCAGTTGAGTAATCCCATTGCAAGGGCTCCGAAGCGAATACTGTCGGGTCCTGAACCAAGGGTTGCACCATGCGGCTGAGCCAGTCAGTGCCAACAAGGTAGTTGTCCGAATCGATTGACAGAATGAGCTCACGACTTGCCAGCCGGTTCAGAATCGCGCGGGCGGCTTCTCCGGTTACGAGTGGGTTAGGGACAATGCGGTCGACCCGGAATTCGTGTGCAATATCAATCGTCGCGTCGGTGGACCCAGCGTCGGCGACGATAAGTTCAACGAGGTCATGGGGATAGTCCTGTTCGCGAATTGACTGAAGACACTGACGGAGATACCTTCCAGAATTCAAGGTGGGTATGAGGACGCTTATGCCCGGGAGAGAACTCACCTATGGAGTCGCGGCGTGATGAGACCTCGCACGAACTGAATGCCATAAGCCATGTGGGATGCGAGCGTAACCAAGGGCAGGGCAATTGCTACTGATAGGCTCCTTTGCTCCACGAGGCCAAGAGCGATAGCGCCCACGCCGTAAGCCAACAGAGCCGCACCAAGAATCGTTCGTGCCAATTCGTTTACGGCAGCAGATGCGATAAACACAAGCAGTGCCACGGTCCCGATTGCGGGAAGGAAATATGACGGGCGCATAGATGTCCGGGGATAGGCCTTGACAAAGAAGCCTCGATGTAAGCCTACGTTGCCGACCTGAGCGATATGACTACGCATAACCGGCCGCCGCTGGTGAAAGACCACTACGTTAGGGTCGTATACGATTCGCCAGCCTGCTCTGATCAGGGCTAGACAGATGACGGTATCTTCGCCGCCATAAAACTGAGTCGACCAACCATTCACGCGCTCGGCGGCGTCGCGCTTGACGATCAAGTTGTAGGCAGGGTAGTCATCCACGTCCCGGCGACGACCAGGCCGAAATCTATATCGGTACGGGCCGCTGCCCAGCAATGACTCATAGAAGGCGCCCCCAACGCGCTCTCTCCATGGGCTCTCTGGGGGTGTTACCCCTGGGCCCGCCACAGCCCCAATACCGCCGTCGCGTAACAGTTCGACTGCCGCTGTCAACCAGTCCGGGCGTGGGACGGCGTCGTCATCGATAAAGGCAAAATAGTCACTCCTCCCCGCGGCCATACCCAGGTCGCGCTTCTCTCCCGGCCCTGTGTCGCGATCGGCTCCCGACACCACGAGTTGGACACCTGACGGAACTTCAACAGCGCGGTCGCTAACAACCACCACTCGAAATGATGGGTAGTCGAGCTTGAGGCAGCCGGTCACGCATTGCCTAAATCGTGGCGAATCTCTGTGAAGCGGAATAATTACCGAGACGTTAGGAAAAACTGTTGGGCCGTTCACCTCACCTAGTTTCATGGTGGGAATGCCGCCACTGTTAGCTCGGCTGACAAGCAGCGACCAGGCGCCCGAGCTAGCCAAGTCTGTGAGTAGGAACGATCCCTTGAGATTGGTGCTGCGCCGACTGGCCGTCGAGCAATTTTCGGCGAGCCTGGTAGTAGCGCAGGATACGCAACCGATAGAAGATCGCCGCTGTGTCCCATAGAACATTCCAGGCCGCCCGAAGGTTAACCGTGCTTTCGAACCGGTAGTCGAGCCCTATCGGAGCCTCGCAGATCTTGGTGAAACCAAGGAACCGAGCGACGACCAGCAGTTCGAGGTCAAACGCAAACCGCTTGATTGCGAGGAGGGGAAGGGCTTGAGCTAGGACCTCTCGTCTAAAGAGCTTCAATCCCGTCTGTGTATCGCGAACATCCAAGTTGAAGAGAATCCGAATCAGGAGCTGATAGACCGCGCTCTGGATGCGACGGAATGTCGGATACGAGACCTTTGACAATGGGTGCCGCTTCGACCCGATTACTGCGTCACATTGCGAGTCCTGCATCAGGTCAATGAATACCTTGATGTTCGCGGGATCGAGCTCCATGTCCGCGTCAATGAATGTGACCAAGGGACCACTGCACTGTGCCACACCCAGACTCAGCGCGAAACCTTTGCCTACGTTCATCGGGTAGTGGAAAACCTTGACGGCGGGTGATGCGACTCGGCGCGCTTCGCTGACGGTGGCATCAGTGTTTCCGTCCGACACGACGACGACCTCGTACCCAATCCCCAGAGTATCGAGCTCCCGAACCAGATGGGCAAGATTGTCATGAATCCTGCGACCCTCGCGGTAGGCGGGCACGACCACGGACAGCTGAAGGGTCTGTGGTTCCGGCGTCGATTCTGTTTCGGCGGGCGTTGCCACCACTGGGAGAGTTTCGATGCTCATTGATTCCCCTGTAGTGGTTGCACAGCCATGTTGCCGGCTGACGCCAAGAACTTAACAGGTGCAATCGATGACCTGGCGCGCTCCTGCGCGAAGTAGAGCGCGGCGAGGCTTGCGATGACGAGGAGCATTGAGATATCGACGACCTGGACGACCTGCATCAGGGTTTGATGGAAGAGCGCGATCAGTACCGGCTCGAGGATCGCAAGCGGCAGCAGCACCGCGAGAAATGCCGGCCGGCCGCGAGACTGCTGGGTGGCGATGAGCACGGCCGCGCCGCCCAGCATCACCATCCCGACCGTGTACCAGGCGAGGTAGCCGGCTGCTCCGGTGTAGCCGCTGCCCGCGAAGGCTGACAGCAACCAAACCGAAGCGATGGAAAGCAGAACGTATCCAGCCACGCCGCCGAGGGCAACCATCACCAGCGACGCCGCTACCAACTCAAGGCCGCTCTTGCCTTGCGCGCTCCGAAATGTGATTTTGGGAAACAAGACGATTGCAATTGCGCTGGCTCCCCAGAACACCGCACGTCCTAGAGCTGCGACGACCGAATATTCGCCAGCGGCTTGAGTGGGGAAGTAGTGCTTCACCAGTAGCACGTCTGAGCTCAGCAGAACACCCAACGCGAGGGTGCTGGGAAGGATGACGGCAAGGTAACCGGCCGCGGGTCGCCACCAGGACAGGTTGGCTCGGATAGAAAACTTGCGTCGCAACATTCGCTTCGCGATCAGGTAGATGACGATGGTAGCTATGGTGATGCCGCCCACGATCCCCAAAGGACCAAACACGAGGCCCAGGACGACGGCTGCGCCAAGCTTGAGGGCGGCCTGGCCGGTAGAGAGAACCACGTATGCAACGAACCTCTGCTCACCCTGGAATTCGCCGATCAAGAGGGGCAATGCGAGTCCGAATGGCACCCCTATTGCGGCGACCCACAGCAGCTCGTTTGGAATGCTGAGAAAGGCCGACAGAAGCGGCGTTGCGAGGACGACGGCGGCAGCTAAAGCCAATCCCGTGATGAGCAACGTGCGGTTGCCCTTTCGGAGCAGGGTTGCCGCTGCGGCTTGATGGCCGGTAGCCAGGCCCCTGCTGGCCTCGCGGGCCATTAGCAATGTGAAGGCTCCAGCCGGAAGACCGATAAACGTGATCAACGTGACCACTGCGAAGACGGCGCCAAAGTCCGCCGGACGCAGCTGGTGAGAAGCCATCGATTGGAATCCGACTCCGAGCAGTCCTGCGGCGATGGTCCCGACGCCGACGAGGACGTTGTGAGTAAGCAGCCGTTCGCCTTTGAAGAGCGCCCAGACACCGGTCCAGCGCGTTGGTGCGCCCGAAATCGCGGCTTCTGACACAGGTACCCCCAAAATCGCGAAGCTGCGGGCCGCCTCAACCATCGTGTGAGACTCCCGCCGGACGGGTCGGCCGAGGTTGAGTCGATACTATATGGCCTTGAGATCGGCTGTGGATAAGCTGATCTCACGCCGCGGTGAGGCTTTGGCACCACGGCTGCCTCCTTGGTCTCCGGCTGTCCTCTCAGCGGCCTTCCTCACCCTGGTGGTGGCAGGTCCATGGCTCGCGGGTGGATATTTGTTCGGGACCGACTGGCCTGGTCAGAGGCACTTTGGCTTCCCGACCGAGATCTCCAGCTCCTATGCCTTGCAGGCCGCACTAGCCGCTGCTTCTCTGCTCATCGGTGGTGAGGCCACCGGAAAGGTGTTCATTCTTGGGACCCTTTTTGTTGCCGCATTGACCTCGTAC